>Ga0136621_1000742_pt1 | contig 13058 bp, 10 predicted proteins | sample AntDryUQ445A2306_FD_104673 | JGI IMG/M metagenome (GOLD analysis project Ga0136621, IMG submission 104673) | Polar desert sand microbial communities from Dry Valleys, Antarctica - metaG UQ445A (23.06) | ecosystem: Environmental > Terrestrial > Soil > Desert | place: Antarctica: Dry Valley...
GCGGAGCACCCGACGCTCGCCGACGGCGCGCAGGTCCACCGCTACGCCGACGACGGGCCGGGCGTCTACGCGTTCAGTCGGATCTCGGCCGGCAAGGACGTGGAGTACGTCGTCGCCGCCAACAGCGCGGACCAGGCTCGGTCTGCGACGTTGCCGACGTACTCGGCGCACCAGACCTTCAAGAAGATCTGGCCGGCCGTGAGCTTCGCGAAGGGTGGCAACGCCGGTGGCCGGGCGGCGCTCAAGAGCGACGCCGAGAAGCAGGTGACATGGCGGGTGCCGGCCCGGTCGCTGGTCGTATACCGCGCGACCAAGTCACTCCCGGCGGACCGGCTCGCGCCGGAGCCGTCCATCGCCTCACCGGCACCAGGCGCAGTGCTCGAAGACAGGACGCCGGTGGGTGTCGACCTGCCGCGCGACGACTTCCAGCAGGCCACCGTGGCCTGGCGGCCGGTGGGCGGGACGGCGTGGACCCCCCTTGGCACCGACGACAACGCCCCCTACCGCGTGTTCCACGACGTCAGCGGCCTGGCCAAGGGGTCGATTGTGGAGTACCGGGTGGTGGTCCGGGACCACGACGGCGACCTCGGGGTCGCCTCGACCTGGGGTGTCGTCGGCAAGGCGCCCGTCGTCGTCCCACCGGTTGGCCCGGTGCCCCAGCCCGCCAACGTGTCGATCCCCGGCAGCCACGGCTCCGAGATCGGCTGCCCCGACAGCAGCACAGACGGCGGCACCGATCCCGGCGACTGGGACCCAACCTGCCCCCAGGCGCAGCTCGAGCTTGACCAGGACGACCAGATCTGGAAGGCCACCCGCTCGCCCGCACAGGGCGGCTACGCGTTCAAGGCCGCAATCGACAAGGCCTGGGACGAGAACTACGGGGTGGGCGGTGTCCCGGCTGGAGCCGATATCGGCTATACGACCGACGGCGGTGCGGTGAGATTCTTCTACGACCACCGGACGCACTGGGTCACCAACGACCGGATCAGCGACATCGTCGTCGCGACCGGCAGCTTCCAGAGCGAGATGGGCTGCCCGGCCGACGGCGACGTCGACTGCATGCGGGCCTGGCTCCAGGACCCCGACGGCAACGAGGTCTACAGCCTCGGCGTCACCGACGTGCCCGCCGGAACCTACACGGTCCAGGTGGCGAAGAACGGAACACTGGAGGGGCCGACACAGACCTTCACCGTCGACGCTGGGGACGCAACGACCTTCACCTACGACCCGGCGTCGCAGGCGCTCACGGTCAGTACGGGTCCGGCGACGTAGCTGAGGCGAGGGAGGGGACTCCAGGACTTGCCCTGGCAACCAGCCATTCCTGAAACAGCTGCAGGACCCCGTGACCTGCGGTCCCGCCTGCCACCGGGGTGCTGGCGAGCAGACCCCAGCGGGTAGGAGATGATACTCGTCTGATCTGACCAGTGCCCTGGGAGGATGAGTGCACCAGGCTTCGACCGGCCCTCACGGCAACCTGCAAGGAAGGTGAAGGACACCCATGCGCTATCGCACCCTCGGCAACAGCGGAACCGTCGTCTCTACCTACGCTCTGGGGACCATGACATTCGGCGACGAGGCCGACGAGGCGGCGTCGCACGCCATTCTCGACGACTACGTCGCGGCCGGCGGCAACCTCGTCGACACGGCCGATGTGTACAGCGCGGGTGTCTCGGAGGAGATCATCGGGCGCTGGTTCGCAGCCCACCCCACGGAGAGCGAGCAGGTGGTGATCGCCACCAAGGGACGCTTCTCGATGAGCAAGGGCCCCAACGGCCTCGGCACGTCCCGGCGCCACCTCGGTCGCGCGCTCGACGCGTCGCTGCGGCGGTTGGGTATCGAGCAGATCGACCTCTATCAGATGCATGCCTGGGATCCCGTGACTCCTCTCGAGGAAATGCTGCGGTTTCTCGACGACGCCGTGCGCAGTGGCAAGATCGCCTACTACGGGTTCTCGAACTTCCTCGGCTGGCAGCTGACGAAGGCCGTGCACGTGGCGCGCGCCAACGGGTTTACGCCGCCGGTGACGCTCCAGCCGCAATACAGCCTGCTCGTGCGAGAGATCGAGTCCGAGATCGTGCCGGCCTCGTTAGATGCGAATATCGGTCTGTTGCCGTGGTCGCCGCTCGCGGGCGGCTGGCTCACCGGCAAGTACCGGCGTGACACCGACCCGACTGGCGCCACGCGTCTGGGCGAGGACCCCGAGCGCGGAATGGAGGCGTGGCAGCCTCGCAACAAGCAGGAGCGTACGTGGCGGATCCTCGACGCTGTCGACGAGATCGCGAAGGCCAAGGGGGTCAACCAGGCGCAGGTGTCGCTCGCGTGGCTGGAGGCGCAGCCCGCCGTCACCTCGGTCATCCTGGGCGCGCGCAACACCGACCAGCTCGAGGACAACCTGAGCGCCGCATCCGTCGAGCTCACCCCCGACGAGCTGCAGCGCCTCGACGACGTGAGCGCGCCCGTGGTCTCCGACTACCCCTACGGCGTGGCCGGCGCCGACCAGCGCAACCGCGCCGTCGATGTCAGCAGTTAAACGCGCCCGCCACCAGGCGAACGCGGCTAGCCATGTGTCGTGCCGTGGTCACTTCTTGGCAAGGCCGCTGGAGAGTCTAGGCGATTTCCCGGTTGGTGTGATGCCGAGTGACCGCGGCGTCGGTGATCGTAGGTCGGTCCGCGGTATCTGGTGTTGACGCGGCCTCACCGCTGCCCAACCGTGAGTGTCGCGGGGCGCGAGCACCAGCGGTCGTGGCGGCGGCGCTGGCGAGAACGGCTGCGACGGCCCAGGAGATGTGGGGGTGTTGCGACATGAACGACTGCGGCAAGGCCCAGAAGATCGAGCGCTACGTCGCACGACGCGCTGCAGCCAGGCGCCGCATCAAGTGACGCTCGAAGTTGTCTGGCTGGGCGGCGACGCGGCGACTTGTCGACGGGCGGCACCGGCGGTCACACAACGGTCGTCAGCCAACTCAGTACGTGAAGCTCCGATCCGCCTCGAAGGCTAGTTGCACCAGCCGCGGAGGCATGGTGCCTTGCGCCTCTGGGCCAGAGGTGATGTGAACAAGCAACTTCCCCCATGTGGCCCTGTCCTTCCGGCTTCGGGTCACTCCGGCGCGATGGGCCTCGCCACCTCCGAGCCGATTCCGAGATGGAGCAGGACACCGCTCGCCTTGCCCTGCTCGGTCGCTGACCACCAACTCGGCTTCGCGCGCAATGACCCGTCTGGGCTATGGCAAACCGTGGCGATTGGGGTGATCCTGAAAAGTAAAGAACCGTGACTCCCGCTCGGAAGGCAGCCCCAGGAGACGACATGTCACGACGCGGAAACCACACCTGGATAGCCGACCCTCTCGCCAACTCGCTCATGGCCGAGTTCAGCCGCAGGTCCGGAGGTGGACCATCGGGACACTGGGGCCGTTACGCCGGTGTGCAGGATCGCGGTGTGGCAGCGGCGTACGACGTGGAGGTCGCCGCGCTCCTTCGCAACGCACCGACGCTCCAAGAGGCGGTGAGTGCCGCGTGCGACCCGGACCGGAAGGGCAGGTTGGACAGCCGAGCGCGCGACGATCTTCTCGAGCGGCTGGACCATGAGCTCTGCAACGGCCAAAGCCATGCGCGGCTCTCTCTCGAGGCTCTGCTCACGGTCGACGGACGCGCCTCCGTTTCCGATGAGCCGGCCGCGAGTGCCACCTCCGCGGACGCCCGACAGCGTGGCCGGGCCGGGAGCTCCGGGAATCCCCTGCGAAGCGTCAGCGCACGGCGGGTGCGCCTTCCGCTGCTGCTGCTGAACGGCATCATTACCGCTGTCCTGGCTGTGGGGCCACTGCTGAGCTGGCTGCTCGGGACGCCTCCGCCGGCGGGGGACGGGCTCACGGTCCTCCTCTCCGCCTGCACCGTCTGGGCTCTCGCATTCATGCCCGGCTGGCTGTTCGTACGGTTCCTGGACCGCCGCGCGGGGTCGCTCTGGGATGAGTACGTGATCCATCTGCACCGCCTCGGGCTGGACGATCCCGGCAACCTGCCCGAACCACCGGTGACGTCGAGCTACCACGAGAAGTGGCTGGCCGATGGCGGTGTCGCCCGGTTGCGGATGCGCAACATCTACCGTGAGAAGTTCGACGCCTACTACGGGAGGTCGGTCTCGCGTTTCGGCACCGACATGGACCGGCCGGTCCGGCCCGAAGCCCTCTTCCCCGTGTTCTTGTGCACAGCGTTGCTCGCAGTTGCCTGGACTGCTGTCCTGTACGACCCGCAGCCCTCCTTCGGTTCCGCATCCACCCCGACCACCTGGACGGCGCTGAGCTTCGCCTTCATAGGTGCCTACGTGTTCTTCCTCCAAACCCTGCTCAGGCGCTATTTCCAGACCGACCTTCGCGCCGGCGCCTACATCAGTGGATACGTCAGGGTCGTGGCTGCGCTCCTGGTCGTCGTCGTCCTGCATGCCGTGATTCCGGACCAGACACCCGGCAACGTCGTGATCGCCGTCGCGTTCGTCGTCGGTTGGTTCCCCAACGCAGGCATGCAGTGGCTCGTGCGCGTCGCATCCCGGCGGTTGCGCGGCACGGTCCCGTCGCTGGAGCCGGCGTACCCACTGAACCGGCTCGACGGGCTCAACATCTGGTACGAGACACGACTACTGGAGGAGGGAATCGAGGATCTCGAGAATCTGGTCACCGCCAAGCTGGTCGACGTGTTGTTGCACACGCGAGTGCCCGTCGCCCGGCTGGTCGACTGGGTCGACCAGGCGCTGCTGCTGATTCATCTGCCAGCGGAGCCAGCCGTCGTCGACCAGAGGGGCCTCAGCCACAAGGCACGCGCGATCGCAGCAGCCAGACAGGGCCATGAACATGAGCGTCATCTCCTGCGTGGGTGCGGAGTGCGCAGTGCCACAGCCCTGCTTCGTGCCCTGCACAGCAGTCGAGACCAGGTCGAACGTGACGCTCTCCTCGCCTACCTCGAGGAGCGCGGACTACCGCGGAGCCGCGTCCTGACCTTGGGCACCGTGCTGGCCTCGGATCCCCGTCTCGGCGCCATCTACAACTGGCAGAGCGGTGACGTCCAGCCGCGGCAGCCGTTGCCCCTAGTCCCTGTGCCCTGACCACGGTCGGGCGGTCACCGGCCGTCGAGAAGTGGCCGCGCTGGGTCGTACGCCACCCCCCGGCGACGGGCAGCGATGCCCGACAAGGCTTCCAACACCACCCGGTTGGCGAGAGCGGCCGTAACATCCGCATGGTCGTACGGCGGGGCGACCTCAACCAGGTCCACACCCACCACAGGCAGCTCGAGACAGACCCGGCGGACCGCATCGAGCAGCTGACGAGCTGAGAGGCCCCCAGGCTCCGGGGTGCCGGTGCCCGGCGCATGCCCGGGGTCGGCGACGTCGATGTCCACCGACAGGAACACACCGTCACAGTCATCTACAGCGAGCGCGAACGCGTCGTCGAGACAGGTGTCGAGGCCGCGCGCGACTATCTCGCTCATCTCGAAGGACCGCATTCCCTGTTCGGCCATCCAAGCCAGAGTTTCGGGCCCGGGCCAGTAGCCGCGCAGCCCGATCTGAAGGAACCGATCCCCCCGGGCCGCGCCGGACTCGATCAGCCGGCGCATCGGCTGGCCATGACCGTAGAGCGAACCGAACTCGATGTCACCGGTGTCTGCGTGGGCGTCGAAATGGACCACGGAGACCTGACCGGCGCCGTATCGGCGAGCCACCCCGGTGACGTCGGCGAGCGTCACCGAGTGGTCCCCCCCGAGCACCACCGGGATGGCGCCGCTCGTCGCGACGGTGGCCACTGCCTCGGTCAGCGCGTCCAGCGACCGTTCGATGTGACCAGGAGGCATCTCGACGTCGCCTGCATCCACCACTTTCAGGTCCCGGAGAGGGTCGACTCGCAGCGCGAGGTGCGGCCTGGAGCCGTCATGGCCGAGGTAGTCGGTGGACCGGATAGCCTGCGGGCCGAAGCGGGTGCCGGGCCGGTGCGAGGTGCCGCCGTCGAACGGAGCACCGACAACCACCACGTCCGCGTCGGCGAACGAGGCGGCGTCGGCGAGGTCGCAGCGGTCTACCCCGAGGAAGGTGACGTCCGGTCCGAACATCGGCCCGTAGCGGGTCATCGCGCTAGTTGTTGTGCGCGAAGTCGGCGGGGTCGGCGTCGGCGACTGTGCTGTCCACCAGGAACGTGTCGGCCTTGTCCAGATGGTTGAACGCCTGTGCCTCACCGGCAGCCGGGGCGATCAGCCTCGGCTCTCCGCCTGCCTCCTGCACGGCCTTCCAGGGCTCGGTCAACTCGACCTGCTCGATCCCTTCGTTGGCCACGAGGAAGGCGACCTGCTTGCCGTGCATCGGGGTTGCTTCTGTCTCAGTCACGATTCTCTCCTTGTGGGGACGAGACTCACCTGTTACCGATCCTCATCGCAACAAACCCGACAACGAGACTCTCGAGGTGGTTTGATCCGGTGCGGGGAGCCGGTGTTTGCCCGACGCCGGCACCGGGCAGAGCATGACAGGGGAGAGGGAGTTGTTGTACTGCAGATTTCCAAGCAGGGTGCCTGGGTTCGGTCCTGGGCACGTGAGCGGTCGCATGACCCGGTCTTCTGGACCGACGTCATCCAGGTGGTGAAGACCGTAGCCGCTGCCGTGGTCGCCTGGATCTTGGCTGCCGACGTTCTCGGACTTCCACAACCGTTCCTGGCGCCCTGGGCCGCACTGCTGGTCGTGCACGCCACGGTGTACCGGACGTTCTCGCGAGGGGCCCAGCAGGTCGCCGCAACCGTGGTGGGCGTGGTCTTCGCGTGGGGCACCGGCAACCTCCTCGGGCTGGATCCCATCGCTCTTACCATGATGTTGCTCGCCGCATCGACGATCGGACACATCACGTTCCTCCGTGAGGCCACGACCATCAAGATGGGCGTTCTGCTGTGTGACATGGCGGCTGCGCTCCGCAACGACCCCGGTGACGAAGAACTCCACTCCTGGGTAGCAACGAACAGAGGACGCCGACGACGACATCGACCACGCCGGCGCACTGGTCCGTCAGGCGCGGGAGAGCGGCCGGTTCAACCCACGGCGTCGCGCCGGTGACGTGCGCAAGGAGGGTGAGTTCGGCGACGTACTCAACCGGCTGGAACAGTCGGTCGCCGACATCCGCAGCATGGTCCGGACGATCGAGCACAGTGTCACTAACGTCTTGGAGTGGGACCCGCGCTTCCGCCAGGGCTGGGTCGATCTGGTCGAGGAGACCGGACTCGCCATCGGGGACGCCGACTCCGCCAGGCTCTCGGAGGTACGGCGGCGGCTACGGCGGCTCGCTGACGACCTCTCGACCGAGGACTCCCTGGCCTGCACTGGCCGGAGTACGGCGGTCTCATCGCGAATCTGCGCAACATCCTCAACTCGATGGATGTCGTGGCAGACCAAAACCCGGTCACCCCGTCGCGTGCACAACCGCGCGCCGCGACCAGAGTTTGAAGGACCCCCGCCGCTTATCTCCGAGATGGTGGTGCTGGACCCGCAGGGAACCGCCTGAACCGTTGCCGTCCGCACGGACGGAATCGGTAGTGGCTTCGCGCCACCGGTGGTGACCGGGCGAAACGGGCAGGCCGCGAACCAAACCGGGGTTGCCGTTATGCATCTGCTATCCGAGACTGGGCGGGACACAGCAAGGAGTGCCTGGTGAGGATCGCAGTAACCGGCGCCACGGGGGTGATCGGAACCACCGTGGTCCGTGCGCTCGTGGCGAGCGGGCATGACGTCGTCGGCGTGGCGCGTACGCCGCGCAAGGCTGCCCTCCTGCATGAGATGGGTGCCGAGTCGTCGCGCACGAGCATGTTCGACCCCGATGGCCTGGCCGAGATGTTCGCCGGCTGCGATGTGGTGTGCAGCTTCGCCACCCACGTTCCGGTGGGGTACGCAGCGGCGTGGCCCGCGTCGTGGCGCGAGCACGACTGGCTGCGGACCGAGGGCGTGCGCCGGGTGATCGACGCCGCCCGTGAGGCGGGGGTCCGCCGCGTCGTACAGGAGAGTGTCTCGTGCATGTACGCCGGCAACGGGGACGGCTGGATCACCGAGGACAGTGCACTCGGCATCAATCGGGCGACGGAGCCCGCATCGGTGGGGGAGTCACATGTGCAGAGGTTCCAGTGCGGCTCACGCCAGGGCGTCGTACTCCGCTTCGGCACCATCGTCGGTGACGACCCACTGACCAGCTGGTTGTTGAGGTCGGTCCAGCGCGGCCGCCCGATAGGCATCGGCTCGCCCGGGCACTGGGCACATGTGGTGCACACCGACGACCTCGGGCCGGCGGTGGTCGCGGCGCTGGAGGCACCGAGCGGTGTCTACAACGTCGGGGCCGAGCCGGTGCGCTGGGACCACTATCTGAAGGGGATGGCCGACGCGGTCGGCAAGGAGTCCGGTGACTTCATGGGGCCACTGCTCCGACGGCTGGCCGGGACGCGAGTGGAGCCACTGACTCGGTCGCTCCGGGTGAGCTCTGACCACTTCGTGGCACAGACCGGCTGGGCGTCGCGACGCCCGGTCTTCGACGAGTCGTGGTTCGACGCGTTGCGGATGAAGTCCCAGGCCTTGTCGTGAGTGGCCCGGAGCAGTCCAGCACGGCGGACGGCAAGAACGCACGCGCCGAGCGCAAGCGAAAACTCGTGGAGGACCTGGAGGACGCCCTGCCAGAGGGCACCCGCGACGAGCGGCCGGACAGCTGGGGTGAGCGCGACGACTCCGGCCATGACGACGAATGGCTGCGCGGCGAGGTGCCTCCGCACCACGGTTAGGACTCGCGGGCACCGCCCTGGTCGACGTCGTCAGCAATGGCACCGCTTGGACTGCGTGCCGCGAGCAGGTCGCGGATCTCGGTGAGCACTGTCACCTCTGCTGACGCTGGCGCCGGCTCGTCGCCTTTCGCACGGCGTGCCTGCAGCCTGTTGTAGGGCGTGACGATGAAGAAGTAGATAACGGCCGCAAGGATCAGGAACGAGACCAGCGAGGTGAGAAACGCGCCGACGGGCAGGTCTCCGGGCCGGTAGTCGTCGAAGTTCGGCGGACCGCCGGCGAGCTTTCCGATCGCGCCCATGATCACCTCCACGGTGGCGGTGACCACAGTCGCGAACGCGGTGGCCATGATGAACGCGACCGCAAGCTCGACCAGGTTGCCGCGCATGATGAACTCTTTGAAGCCCTTGAGCATCAGGACCTTTCCTCCGCATCTCGGCAGCCCGCACGTGAGCCAGCCATTTGGGTCAGCTATGGGTTGATTGTGATCGACAGGTAGCTGGTGACGCCCGCCGCAGCGAGAGTTTCCGCGGTTGTGTCCGCAATTGCAACCACCACCAGACCACCGGTCACCATCGAGGAGCCTGTCTCGGCTCGTCTCGGGATGGCCACCACCGGGGCGTCCTCGGCGACCACACGGGCGTCCTCGACGCCGTTCGGATCAGCGGCGAGCACGTCCACCCGGTCGCCGATCCTCAACAGCGCGACGGCTCCGGGGTCACCGATGCGCACTGGTGCGGCCACCGTGTTCGGGTAGCCGGCAAGCATCGACCCGCTGACGAGACGCACGTCGGTGATGGGCTCACCCGAGCGCACCGGCGTGGCTGTCGTTCGACCGACCACGTCGGCGGGCGAGTCGAGCACCCCGGAGGGGACGCTGCCGGGGTCGAACTCGACGGGGGCCAGGTCGGAGGTGCGTACGACAGTGCCGCCCGGGATGTCGCGCGCTGCTGTCAGCACGAGCGCTGTCGGGAGAGGAGGCGCGGATGCCGCCTGCAGCCCAGCCGCGACGGCTGCGGCCGCGGCGAGCGCCGCCAACAGTCGGCGACGACGGAGGACGGCGCGACGGAGACGTTTGCGGAGCACGGCGAGACGGTTCATGCCTGCCGAGGGTAGGCCGATTCGCCGAACCCTGCGGCTCGCTGTCCACAGGGCTCGACAGGCTCGACGGCCGGTTGGTCTCGACAGGCTCGACCAGCCGGTCAGGCGGCGCCGGCCTCGGCCTTCGGCTTCGAGCCCGAGCCCGAGCCCGACGATCTCCCAGAGTCCGAAGAACTCGAGCCAGAGGAGTCCGACGGTTTCGACGAGGAGTCGATCGACGTGCCTGCCGCGGTCTTGGTGTCCGACGACTTCGAGTCGGCAGACTTCGAGTCGGCTGACTTGGACTCGGCTGACCTGGTCTCCGAACGGCTGTCGTTGCGGTAGAAGCCGGAGCCCTTGAACACGACACCGACGGCGTTGAAGATCTTGCGGAGGCGGCCCTCGCACTTCGCACACACGGTCAGCGAGTCGTCGCTGAAGCTCTGGACCTGCTCGAAGGCATGGTCACACTCGGTGCAGGCGTACTGGTAGGTCGGCACGCTGTGGCCTCCGGCTCGTCACTGGCGTTGTCTGGCGTCTCGCTGGCACTCGCACGATGCGAGTGCTGATTATGACAACGTTACGACGATCCGCAAACTTCCCGCGGGCTTACGGTGCAGCCCGAGGAGATCAGAGCCCTTGGAGACGAATGAGGCACAATCGCAGCCGTGCCCGAGCCCGGAACGATCGCCGACAATCGAAGCCAGAACTCGGCCCTCGCGCCGGATTCCGCGTCCCGGCGCAGGTTCCGGTCCTGGCCCAGGACAGCCCGCTGGGCGACGTACCTGGTGATCCTCGTCGTGCTGATGCTGATCGCGGGTCTCGTGGCAGGAGTGGTGACGGTACGACGGTCGTTTCCCACGGTCAGCGGCGAGCTCGAGTTGCCCGGGCTCGCTGCCGAGGTCGAGGTGATCCGGGACGAGAGCGGCATCCCGCAGATCTACGCGAACACGGCGCAGGACCTGTTCTACGCCCAGGGGTTCGTCCAGGCGCAGGACCGGTTCTTCGAGATGGACTTCCGCCGCCACGTGACCTCGGGGCGGCTCTCGGAGCTGCTCGGCCGGGATGCCCTCGAGAGCGACATGTACATCCGGACCATGGGTTGGCGCCGGATCGCCGAGAAGGAGCTGTCGCTGCTGAGCCCGGACACATTGCGCTACCTCGAGGCGTTCAGCGCCGGCGTGAACGCCTATCTGGACAGCAACGACCCTTCGGAGATGTCCCTGGAGTACTCCCTGCTGGCGCTCGACGGCCTCGACTACACCCCTGAACCGTGGGTGCCCGCGGACTCGGTGGCCTGGCTGAAGGCCATGGCCTGGGACCTTCGCGGCAACATGACCGAGGAGATCGATCGAGCGATCGCCTCGGTCAGCAACACACCCGAGGAGGTCGAGTCGCTCTACCCGACGTACCCCTATCGGCGGCACCGGCCGATCGTGGACCAGGGCGGAGTCGTCGACGGGGTCTTCGAGCAGAATGCGCGCGGAAGCGACACCCGCAATCCCGCCCGGCCCCCGCTGCCGAAGGGGCTGCTCGAGGCACTGGAGGGGCTCAACGACGGCTTGAAGGCGGTGCCGGACCTGATGGGCAAGGGCGAGGGGATCGGCAGCAACGGCTGGGTCGTCGACGGTGAGCGCTCCTCGACCGGTGAGCCGATCCTGGCCAACGACCCGCACCTGGGCATCTCGGTCCCCGGCATCTGGTACCAGATGGGACTGCACTGCCGGAAGCTCAGTGCCGCATGTCCGTTCGACGTCTCCGGTTTCACCTTCTCCGGTCTGCCCGGTGTGGTCATCGGGCACAACCGGCGGATCGCCTGGGGCTTCACGAACCTGGGGCCGGACGTGGTCGACCTCTACCTCGAGAAGGTCGTTGGCCAGACCTACCGGTACGCCGGGAAACGCAGGCCGCTCCGGATCCGGAAGGAGTCGATCGACATCGCCGGAGAGGACGAGCCGGTCACGTTCGAGGTCAGGTCCACGCGGCACGGACCGCTGCTGTCGGACGTCTCGGCCGAGCTCAGAACCGTCGGAGCTGACGCCAACGTGTCCGAGGAGGCTCCTGTCCGCAGCAAGGGATACGCAGTGGCCCTGAAGTGGACGGCGTTGTCATCCCTGAGTACGACGGACGCCATCTTTATGCTCGACGCGGCCAACGGATGGGCCGACTTCCGCGGAGCCGCGGAAAAGCTCTCGGCACCCGCACAGAACCTCGTCTACGCAGACAGGGACGGCCACATCGGCTACCAGGCGACGGGGCGGATCCCGATCCGCAGGTCGGGCAACACTGGTGATTACCCTGCGGAAGGTTGGCTCTCGGCCAACGACTGGACCGGCAACTTCATCCCCTTCGAGGCGCTACCGAGCGTGCTGGACCCCGACGAGGGCGTGATCGTGACGGCCAACCAGGCGGTGATTGGTCCGAACTACCCGAACTACCTCACCGACACCTGGTCCTACGGCTACCGCAGCGACCGGATCTTTGACCTACTCGACGACCAGGTGCGGCTGAGCGTGGAGGACATGTCCGCGATTCAGCTCGACACCAGGAACGGGTTCGCTGCGACGTTCCTTCCGTACCTGCTCGACATCCTGCTCCCTTCCCAGTACCTCGCCGCCGGGCAACGCCTGTTGCAGGACTGGAATATCGAGCAGTCCGCTGACTCCCCCGCGGCCGCCTACTACAACGCCGTGTGGCGCCAGACGCTCGCGCTGACGTTCCAGGACGAGCTGCCCGAGTCGATCTGGCCGGAGGGGGGCGACCGGTGGTTCGAGGTGATGCGGCGGTTGCTCGCACAGCCGAACGACCCGTGGTGGGACGACGTGGACACCGAGACCGTCGTGGAGACCCGTGACGAGATCCTGTTCCAGGCCATGGCGCGGGCGCGCGACGAGCTCGTCGAGCTGCAGTCGAGGCGCCCGGCGGAGTGGACCTGGGGACACCACCACCAGATGAACCTGGAGCACCAGAGCCTTGGCCAGTCCGACGTCGGGCTGGTCCGGTGGCTGTTCAACCGAGGTGGCTACCGGGTTCCGGGAGGAAACGACCTGGTCAACGCCACCAAGTGGGACGCGTCATCGAACTACACCGTGACCGCCGCCCCTTCCATGCGGATGGTCGTGTCGATGGCCGACCTCGACGAATCGCGCTGGATCAACCTGACCGGCGCCTCAGGGCACGCGTTCAACGAGAACTACGTCGA
>Ga0136621_1000744_pt1 | contig 13031 bp, 14 predicted proteins | sample AntDryUQ445A2306_FD_104673 | JGI IMG/M metagenome (GOLD analysis project Ga0136621, IMG submission 104673) | Polar desert sand microbial communities from Dry Valleys, Antarctica - metaG UQ445A (23.06) | ecosystem: Environmental > Terrestrial > Soil > Desert | place: Antarctica: Dry Valley...
ACCAGCGGGGCCTCAAGCTGCTGAAACGACTGAGCTAGCGGGCACGACAGAAGGAGACAGGATGGAGCGAGACGAATGGGACGAGTTGTTCGACGAGCTGTACCTGCGGACATACGCGAGCGCAGGGCGCGGCGGCGAGTCCCCCGAAGAGCAGGCGCTCGCGGCTGCCCGGCTCGCCGGGTGCGAGCCGGGAGCGGGCGTGCTCGATGCACCATGCGGCTACGGGCGGCATTCGATCCCACTGGCGAGAGAGGGGTACCGCGTCGTCGGCCTGGACCGCTCCCCCGTGCTGCTGGCTGAGGCCGAGCGTCTCGGCGGCTCGGGCGAATGGCCGCGGTGGGTGCACGGCGACCACCGCGAGCTTCCCTTCCCGGACGAGAGCTTCGACGCTTGCCTGTGCCTGTTCACCTCACTCGGCTACCGCGGTGAGGAGGGGGACCTGCAGACGCTCTCGGAGTTCCGGCGCGTGCTTCGCCCCGGCCGGGCGCTCGTGATCGAGACGATGCACCGCGACCGCCTCGCCCGCATCTTTCAGTCGCGCACGTGGGAGCCGCTCCCGGACGGCGCCACACTCGTCGAGGAGCGCCGCTTCGATCGTGCGGCCGGGATCATCGAGACCGATCACGGCTTTATCGACGCGGACGGTCGCAAGCGCTCTGTCACCTACCGTGTGCGCTGCTACGCCGCTACGGAGCTGGTTCGTCTCGCACGTGCAGCCGGCTTCGCGGAGGTCGAGTGCTTCGGCGGCCTGCAGGGCGAAGAGCTGACCTCGGACACCCGACTCGTCGTCCTCGCGCGGCGCAGGCCTTAGAGGTAGGCCTCTACACTCGGGCGGGTGCCGGAGCTTCTGGAGTACCGCGACCGGTTTCCGATCCTCTCGGAGACGACCTACCTGATCAACCACTCCCTGGGGGCGATGCCGGCCGAAGCGGAGCGGCGGCTCGCCCAATACGCGGACGCGTGGAAGACGCGCGGTGTGAGAGCCTGGGAGGAGGGCTGGTGGGAAATGCCGATGACCGTCGGCGACCAGGTCGGTCGCATCATCGGCGCCGCGCCCGGGTCGACGGTCATGCACCAGAACGTGACCGTCGCCGAGGCGGTCGTTCTCTCCTGCTTCGACTTCGTGGGCGAGCGGCGCCGGGTCGTTTACGAGGAGGGAAACTTTCCCTCTGTCCGCTACCTCCACCAGGCGCAGAGGCGGTACGGCGCGGACGTGGTGGTGGTACGCGACGACGGGGCGATCGTCGAGGCACTCGACGAGCGCACCCTGCTCGTCCCGACCTGCCACGTCCTCTTCAAGACCGGCGAGATCCAGAACATCGAGTCGATCGTGAAGAAGGCGCACGAGGTCGGCGCGTACGTGCTCCTCGACGCCTATCAATCCGTAGGAACCGTGCCGCTCGACGTCACCGCGCTCGACGTCGACTTCGCCGTCGGCGGCAGCGTCAAATGGCTCTGCGGCGGACCCGGCGCCGGCTGGCTCTATGTCCGGCCCGACCTCGCCGCGCGGCTCGAGCCCGCCCTCGTCGGCTGGCAGGGACACGCCCGCCCGTTCGACTTCGAGCCGGAGCTGGAGTATGCGGCGGGCGTCGCCCGCTTTCTCACCGGCACGCCGAACGTCCCCGCTCTGTACGCGGCCACGGCGGGGTACGACGTCATCGAGGAGGTGGGCGTGAGCCGAATTCGTGAGAACTCGACCCGCCAAACCGAGCTCCTTGCCCGTCTCCTCGAGAGCGCGGGCTTCGATCTCACCGGCCCGCGGGATCCGGCGAGACGAGGCGGCACGCTGACGGTGGGAGCACCCGATGCAGCCGCCATGCATCGGCAGCTCGGCGAGCGAGCGATCCTGTGCGACTTCCGACCGGACTCCGGCATTCGCCTGGGGCCGCACTTCTTCACGACCGACGACGAGCTCCGCTTCACGGTGGAGCAGATGGCGGACATCGCCGCCACGAGCCCGAGCGCGCGCGACCGCGGCGCCGCCGCGATTTAGATGGCTGATCGGAAATTCGGTACCGCTCGGGCGCGGCCCCGGCCAAGCTGGGCGCCGAGGTCGCTCGACGCGCAGGCCGGGAGGCCTGGGCTAGCCGCTTCGCCGGGCCGGGCAGGAGTTGCAGAGCGTGAGCGTCGTCGAGCGCTCGCTCGCGTTCCAGCCGATGTCGCTCGTCCTCACGGTGAGCGAGTACGAGCCGTCCGGCAGGTCGTGCGTGTCGAACCAGTCGGGCGTGAGCAGGAACTCGTAGCGACCGGGCGTCTTCAGATATTGCCGGTTTCCGAAGCGCGGCCGGTTCTGATGTGTTCCGCGAACGTAGACGCGCCAGAAGTCGCGCGGCGGAGGCAGCGCCCGGCGAAAGTCGACCGCGACGCGATCGCGGATGACGAGCGTGCCGTTTGCTGCGCGCAGCGACCACGTGACCAGAGCCGGAGCCACCGGGAACCCCGCCCAGGCACCGGGTACGGCCAGGCTCGGAAAGTCCTGAGCCGTGGCCGTGAGCAGAACCGAGCCGCCGAGCTGCGCCGGGTTGACCGGAGCTCCGTCGAGATCGCGGGCGCCGATCTCGATGACCTCCGGTGCGGTCGTGTCGCGGTAGGGCATCAGACGCCCGGGGGCGAGTGGATTCATGACGACCCCGTTCTGAATCTCCGCGAGGTGCACGTGAGCGGCTGATGGGTAGACGGAGCCGAGGATGCTTCGACCCGCGACGACCCATGTGCCGACCTCGACCCTCGGCTGGACGTGCATGTACTTGAAGACCCGGTTACCGGTCGCGCGCACCGCGACCGTCGTTCCGGACGCCGTCGAGACGTAGCCGCCGACGACGGGGTACACGGGCTCCCACGGCCCCGCCGCGATGTCGACGCCGTTGTGGAACGAGAACGCGCCGTCTCCGGCGAGACCCTCGGCATCGAGAATCCCCTGACGGAAGACCGTCCGGGGATCACCGAGGTTTCCGCGCACCGGGTGCGGCGCGTTCGTGGGCTTGAGCGGCCAGCCGTAGGCGCGCGCCGAGGGCGCCGTGAAGAGCACAGCGAAAAGCGCGACTATGAGTACCTGCATGCGCGTCGGAGACCCCTCCCTTCGGCCGGCCAGTCCTCGGTAAGACGCATTCTGCCGAAAGCTGTTAGGCGGCTCGGCGAGAAGCCCTTCAAAGAGCAAGCGAAAAGGGGGTTCCGACGGCTGCCCCGGTTACACTCGGCCTCATGGCGGTCATGTCCGAGGTCGTAGCCGAGAACGTCGTGCCGGTCCTCGACCACGGCTTCGTCGCCCTCGACGGCTCACTCGCTACGGATCTGGCCGTCGTCAATGCGGCGCGCGTCTCCTTCAACCAGGCATCGCAGGAGTTGAGCGAGCGCGACGCGGGCCTCATCCGCTTCCTAATGCGGCATCGGCACGGGACGCCGTTCGAGCACGGCTACTTCCGGTTCCTCGTCAAGGCGCCGCTCTTCGTCGTTCGTGAGCACCATCGCCACAGAGTCGGTCACGGCTACAACGAGTGGAGCGGGCGCTACTCGAAGCTTGAGGCGGAGTTCTACGTTCCGGAATTCGTCCGCACCCAGGTGGGCAAGCCTGGCTCGTATAGCTTCGAGCCGGTCGACGAGGACACGGCCGAGGCGGCGCAGCACGAGATCGCCGGAAGCGCCGAGCAAGCCTTCGGGGCCTACGAGCGGATGCTCGAGCGCGGCGTGGCCAAGGAGGTGGCCCGGACCGTGCTCCCACTCTCCACCTACACCAAGTACTACTGGAGCTGCAACCCGCGCAGCCTCATGCACTTCTGCGGGCTACGGAACCACGAGTCGGCGCAGTTCGAGATCCAACAGTACGCCGCCGCGGCCGAATCGTTCCTCGAACGCCTGCTGCCCGTGACCTGGGCGGCCTTCGTCGAGAATGGCCGGACCGCCCCATAGCCTCGGTGTAGCTCCCAGGAATCTTGTTCTATCCAGGCCTCCTTGGCAGCCGGGCGTGCCTACGCCACGAGCTCAAGTCCAGGTCGATTCTCGGCGACGATCCGCAGATGCCGATCGGTTCATGCCTTTGCTTCTGGGCGGGTTTCCCGGGACGGCGGTCGGAAAACGAGCGCGCCGCCTCGACGGGGCGGCGGAGCCTCAGCGCCAGACCATGATCGGCGTGTTCGGTGGATCGGGTTTCTACTCGCTGCTCGAGGATGTCGAGGACGTCGAGATCGAGACGCCGTACGGCCGGCCTTCGGCGCCGATCGCAATCGCCCGAGTCGAGGGCGTGCGTGTTGCGTTCCTGCCTCGGCATGGGCGAGACCACGAGCTGCCGCCGGCGCAGATCCCGTACAGGGCCAATGTCTGGGCCATGCGCGAGCTGGGCGTGCGTCGCCTGATCGGGCCGAACGCCTCAGGAGCTCTGCAACCGGAGCTGCGTCTCGGGGAGTTCGTCGTCTGCGACCAGTTCGTCGACCGCACGAGCGGCCGCGCCGACACATTCTACGAAGGGCCGGAGACGAGGCATGTCGCCGCAGCAGATCCGTACTGCCCCGACCTGCGGCGGCTGCTCGTCGAGACCGCCCGAGAGCTCGACATCCCCGTCCGCGACGGCGGCACGGTGGTCGCGGTTCAGGGGCCGCGCTTCTCGACGCGGGCCGAGTCGCGCTGGTACGCAGCGATGGGGTGGGACGTCGTGAACATGACCGCCTACCCGGAGGGCTGGCTCGCGCGCGAGCTCGAGCTGTGCTACGCGAACGTCTCGATGGTGACCGACCACGACGTCGGGGTCGAGGGCGGCGAGACCGTGCTGCAGGAGACGGTCTTGCGGGTCTTCGAGACGAATCTCGTCCGGCTGCGAGAGCTGCTCTTCGCCGTCATCCCGAAGATCGGGACGCAGCCGAACGACGTCTGTGCGAACGCCCTGCGCGGCGCGCGCTTCTAGGCGCATGGAGCGCGTGCTCGTCACGGGCGGCTGCGGCTTCATCGGCTCGCACGTCGTCGACAGGCTCGTCGATGCCGGCGTGGACGTACGCGTGCTCGACTCGCTTCATCCCCTATCGCACAGAGAGGAGCCCGGGTATCTCAACCGTGCCGCCGACTATGTCTTCGGCGACGTCTGCGACGCAGAAGTCGTCACCCGTTGCCTGGACGGCATCGACACGATCTGCCATCAGGCTGCCATGGTGGGGCTGGGGCTCGACGTTCGCGACGTCGTCGACTACGTGCGGCACAACGACTTTGGCACGGCGGTACTCCTGCGCGCGCTCGCCGGCGCGCCCCGCGTGCGCCGGCTCGTTTTGGCGAGCAGCATGGTCGTCTACGGAGAGGGTCGCTACCGGTGTGCCGAGCACGGCGTCGTGACGCCCGGGCCGCGCCGACCCGAGCAGCTCGAGGCGGGGGCGTTCGATCCACCCTGCCCGGTCTGCGCCCGGCAACTCGAGGCCGAGCCGGTGCCAGAGGCGGCGCCACTCGATCCACGCAACGTCTACGCAGCGACGAAGGTGCATCAGGAGCACCTCTGCGGAGCGGTCGCGCGGGAGACCGGGCTGCCGCTTACGATCCTCCGCTACCACAACGTCTACGGGGCACGAATGCCGCGCGACACGCCGTACGCGGGCGTCGCGAGTCTCTTCCGAAGCGCGCTCGAGGTGGGCCGCCCGCCGCAGGTCTTCGAGGACGGCAGTCAGCTGCGGGACTTCATCCACGTGGACGACGTGGCCGAGGCGAACGTCCGCGCGCTCGAAGCGGAACCGGTCGTCGAGGGCGCATTCAACGTCGCAAGTGGCGACCCTCGCACCGTGCTGGATCTGGCTCGTGCGCTCGCCGCAGGGTTCGACGAAGCTCCCGCTCCCGAGGTGACCGGCCGGTACAGGCTCGGCGACGTGCGGCACGTCTTCGCGTCCCCCGCGCTAGCGTCCGAGCGTCTCCGGTTCAAAGCGCGCACGTCGTTTGCGGACGGCATGCGCGCGTTCGCGCGCGCCGAGCTTCGCTGAGCGTGCGGCTCACCAGTGGGCGGCCTCGGCCCCCCTCGACGCCGCGAAGCTGGGGCCGAGGCCCGAGCAGGAAGCGCCACGTGAGAACGACGCCGGCCGCGATCGCGAGCGCGAGCGCGAACACGCGCAGCACGCGCCACCCGCCACCGAACGCAGCGCGCCGGACGCCGGTATTGAAGCAAACTGCTCCGCGTGCCATCACGGCGCCGAGCGCGCCGCCGACGAGCAGACCGAGCGCGAGCTCCCTCACTCCGTCGCCGTCGCGACGAGGGCCGGGGGCGCCGGCTGCGGACGGGCTGCGAGGCGGCGGCGGCCGACGGCCAGCGCGGCCGCAAGGGCGAGCGCCGCCGCGCCCGCGCCGTAGACGAGGTGACGCGGCCAGGTGGGGTGTGAGCCGATGCTGATGTGCAGGTACAGCAGCGGCGCAGTGAACGTGACAGCGCTCGCTGGTAGGAGGACGAGGCCGCGACCGAGCGGCAGCAGCGCGATCACGACCAGGGCATACCACGGATAGGTCGGCGTCGCGAGAACGAGCATGAGCACCAGAAGGAGGAGCGCTCGGCTCGCCATCTCCCCCGGCGTCGCTGGGCCGCGTGCCGAGGCGAGTGCGACACCGGCCAGACACGCACCGGAGAGGACGACGTACCCGGCTGTGAGTACGGCGCCGTCGGTGCTCGTCATCTGCTCGACGAGGCCGAGCAGGTAGAAACGGTACCCCGAAGCGAACCCCTCCTCCTCGAGGTAGCCCGGGAGGTAGCCGAGCGCGCGTAGCCCGACCTCGGCGAACGGCAGATAGGCGAGCAGCACGGTCGCTCCCACCGCTGCGGCGAGATGTATCCGCCGTCCGCCGCCGGCGAGCGCCGGCAGCGCGGAGAGCGCGTAGAACTTCACGAGCCCTGCGGCGCCGAGAGCGATGCCTGCGAGGAGTGCACGTCCCCGCACGGCTGCGTGCAGCGCGAGCAGGAGCAGGAGCACGAGGAGCGCCTCGAGGTGTCCGCTACCGCCGATCTCGAAGATCGCGAGCGGGTGCCAGGCATAGAGCAGGGACAGCTCGGGCCGTCGGCCGACGCGCACGAGCAACGATGCGAGCAGGACTACCGCGGCGAGGTCGAGCGCGACGAGAGCGAGCTTCGTCCAGGCCACGCTGTCCGGGTGGAGGAGGTAGAGCAGCCGGAAGGCACCCTGGGCCACCGGGGGGTAGATCGTGCGCACCTCCTCGCGGTTGAGCCGCGCATAGAGTTCCTCGTCGCGAAGATGCGCGAGCGCCGGATCGGCCGGTGCGTGCGCGTACGGGTTGATCCCGGCCGCCTGCACCCGCCCGTCCCAGACGTAGCGGAAGACGTCGTTCGAGAGCGCGGGCTCACCCTGGACGAGAAAGAGGCGGGAGGCTGCGGCTACCAGCACGACGAGGACGAACGCGGCCCGCGCCGGCGGTCTTCGCGCCAGCACCCACAGCACCACGAGCCCCCAGAGGACGAGAAACGCCAAGGCGATACCCGCGAGGAGGGCGATCGGCCGGCCGAAGTCGCCGGGATCGAGCTCAGCGCCCAGCCATGCCGTGAAGAGGACGACGCCCGTACCGAGGGCGGCGAGGACTCCGAGGTCGAGTGCCGCTCGCCGGAGTCTCACGCGCCCGGTGCGACCACGGAGACAGTGACGCGGTGGAAGCCCGTCGCGCCGTCGGGCGCGATCCCGCCTCGCTCGGCGGTCTGCAACTCTCCGTCACCGTCCGTCGCCCGCACGACGAGCTCGTGCCGGCCGGCCCGCTCGGGAGTCCAGTCCAGGCTCCAGAGCGCCCAGCTGAGGCGCGAGCCGCGGTAATCGAGCCGGGTCTCCTTCCAGCTGCGGCCGCCGTCGGTGCTCAGCTCAACACGTTTGATGCCACGGCCTCCCGCGAAAGCGACGCCGTTGACGAGCGTCGGACGGCCGACGCGACGCGAACGGCGGCCGAGCGGACGGTCGATGCGAGACATTGTGTGCACCCTCTCGGCGCGCCAGCCCTGCAGCTCGTAGAAGCCCTCCTCAGGCTCGGCGAGCACAGCGACGCGGTCGATCCACTTCACGCTCACCTCGCCGTAGCTGCCGGGAACGATCAGCCTCGCGGGATACCCGTGCCGGTCGGGTAGGGGCTCGCCGTTCATGCGGTAGACGACGAGCGTCGTCGGCTCGAGGGCCTTCTCCAGCGCGAACCCGTGCCCGTACCCGTCGACGCCGCGGGCGAAGACATGCGCCGCCCCGTCCCGGACTCCGGCCGCCTCGAGCAGCCGTGCGAGCGGCACGCCGGTCCAGCGGGCGTTGCTGATCAGCCCGGCGCCGATCCCGTTCGAGATGCACTCGAGCGTCGTCTCTTGCTCAACGGACTCGAGCTCGACGAGCTCGTCGAACCCGTACATGCGAGGGCGCTCGACGAGGCCCTTGACCTCGAGCCGCCACAGCGAACGATCCACGCGCGGATCGACGAAGTTCTTCGTCACGACGTAGAACCGGTCGTTCGGCGTGATCGGGTCGACCTCGGCCGCCCGCGTCTCCAGGCCGTCGTAGGGGATCGCCGAGCGGCGATAGAGAGTGGTGGCTAGGCCGCCCGCGGCGATGCCAAGGGCTGCCCCCGCCCCGCCGAGAACGACGGCACGGCGCGAGAGGTGCGGCTCGCGCCCGAGCGCCGCGCGTGGCGCGGCCGGTCGCGTCGCGTACGAGTGGAAGGCAGCGAGCGACGCGGCGAAGAGCCCGAGCGCGAGGAGCAGGCCGAGCGCGGTCACGACGTGCGCCCATCCCGGGGGCAGGCCGCGGTAGCTCGAATCGAGCGTCGGCCAGAGGACGAGGATGGTGACGGCCCAGGCGCCGAGAGCCGCCGCGGCCAGGAGCGGCAGCCTGCGAGCGGGCGCCCGCGCGACGACGAGGCCGTAGAGGGCCCCGAGAAAGGCGCCGAGCCCGACCTGGCCGAGAAAGAACGAGATGAAGCCGATTCGCTTGCCGGCCACGAAGCCACCCACCAGGCCGACGAAGCGCAGGAAGGTGTCGACCGGCAGCATCGGGATGAAACGGTCGGAGATCAGCTCGAGCGGGAGCGGAATACCGACCAGCATCCGCAACCCCAGGAGCGCAATCGTCGTCACGAGCATCGCGAGGACGCCCGCGACCGCGCCTACCCCAGCGGCCGCGAGGCGCTCGCGCGTCACGCAGTGCCTCCGGGGAGTGCGGCGAGCGCGGCCGCGGTCCATGACAGGTCGGCGCGTCGGCACACCGCGCGGCGAAGCCGAGGCAGGTCGCCGGCTACGTCGACATCGAACGTGCGCTCGAGCACCGCGAGCGAGAGGCCGAGGTCGCGGGTGCGGGCAACGACCTCGTCGAGCACCGTCGACGTGCTCATTCCGATGCCGCCGAGCACGTCGTGCCAGCCGCGCATCCCGATCAGGTAGTAGCCGCCGTCGAGCACGGGCCCGAGCACGACGTCGTGGCGCTCGAGCAGGTCGAAAGCCCGCGCGACGACGCTCACGCGCAGTTGTGGCGAGTCCGAGGCGATCAGCACGACGGGCTGCTCGCCTCGCGCGGCCGCGCCGCGAAAGAGCGCGCGTTGGCGATGGGTCCAGTCTCCCGGCCCCTGCTCGATTACGCCCTTCCAGCCGCCGCCGACCACATGCGCGAGCTCCGGCCAGGTGCCCGGCTCCACATACCACGAGACCGGGAACGGCGCGGCCGCAAAGCGGGCCGCGAGATCGCGTAGGAAGCAGCGGTAGAGCGTCGCGGCACCCGAGACGCCGAGGGCCGGGCGAAGCCGCGTCTTGGCGTGGCCAGGACGGAGCGACTTGGCGGCAATGTAGAGCATCGCGCGACCGCCGGAGGTTGACACTGGGCGTCTCACCGGAGCAGCCGGCCCATGTCGCCGACTGCCCGCAGTGTTCCCCGCAGCGTGCCGGTCACCTTCGAGCGGCCCGACCGCGGCAGGTAGGCAACCGGCACCTCCAGAATCCGCAGGCCCAGCTGGTGTGCCCGCAACACCATCTCAAGTGGCCAGCCGAAGCGCCGGTCCTGAAGGTCGAGAGAGAGGAGCTCGCTGCGGCGCATCGCTCGCATCGGCCCCAGGTCGCTGAGGCGGATGCCGGTTCGGCGGCGCAGCTCGCGGACGAGCAACCGGTTCGCGAGCCGGCTGTGCAGTGGCCACGCTCCATGCTCGGGTCGCCGCTCTCCGAGCACCAAGTCGGCCTGGCCCGCGAGGACCGGGCCCACAACCGACGGTAGGGCGCGCGAATCGAGCGAGCGATCGCAGTCCATGAAGCAGACGAGATCCGCCGTCGAGGCTTGGAGGCCCGCGAAGCAGGCGGCGCCGAACCCGCGGCGCGGCTCGTGCACGACGCGAGCGCCGAGCTGATGCGCGAGCCGGGCCGACCCGTCCGTCGAGCCGTTGTCGACGACGATCGGTGTGTAGCCCGGGGGCATGCGCTCCAGCACCCACGGGAGCGCAGCCGCCTCGTCGAGCACCGGTAGGACGACGTCCGGCACCTCAGCGCGCCAGGAGACCGTCGTCGACGATGAACCGCGCGAACGCCCTCAGCGCGTCCGGGACGCAGGCGCGTCCGAAGCCGATCCGGAACCGGTTGCCGTCGTCCCCGTACACGGAGCCGGGAACGACGAGCACGCCCTCCTCGCGGACAAGCCGGGTCGCGAACCGCGCGATTGGCACCGGGGCCCGCAGGCGGGGAAAAGCCACGCAGCCCGCGGCAGGCGGCTCCCAGTCGAAGAGCTCGAGGCGCTCGGCGAAGAACCGGTCGGCGAGCGCGAGGTTCGAAGCAAGCCGCGCACGCGAGCGGGCGAGCAGCCGTTCGCGTGCACGCAGGGCGACAAGTGCCAGCACCTCGCTCGGCGCGCTGCCACAGCCGGAGGTGTAGTGCTTCAGCTCGGCCGCGCGCCCGAGCAGCCTGCGGTCGGTCGTCGCCAGCCAGCCGACACGCAGTCCGGCGAGCCCGAGCGACTTCGACAACGCGCCCAGGCTGACCCCGTTCGAGAAGACGGCCGCCGGCGGCAGGCGCTCGGTCTCCGCCCGCTCGAGGAAGCGGTACACCTCGTCGGCGAGGAGCACGGCGCCGGCCTCGCGCGCGAGCGCGGCGAGTGCCGTGAACGTCTCCGCGTCGGGCAGGGCGCCGGTCGGATTGTGGGGAAAGTTGACGACGACCGCACGGGTCGCCGGCCGGAGCAGGCGGCGCAACTCGTCGACATCCACCGCCCAGCCCGATCCCGCATCGAGCCGGAGCAGGCTCACGTCAGCTCCAGTGGCACGCGTGACGTCTAGCAGCGAGCTGTATCCCGGCCAGGTGACGACGGCGTGGTCACCGGGGTTCAGCGCAGCCGTGAGCGCGAGCAGGATCGCTTCATCGGCTCCCGCGCAGACGAGGACGTCGTCCGCCCCCAGGCCGGGGTAGAGGCCGGCGATCTCGCCACGGAGCGCCGCGCGTCCCTCTACGTCCCCATAGCCGAGCGTAAGGCCGTCCCAGGTGGCGCGGCTCTCCTCGTCGGCGAGCTCGAGCAGCTCGCGCAGGCTGCACTCCTCCACGTCGGACGAGCTGAGCGGGAAGCGCGCGTGATCCCGCTGGCGCGCGTAGAAATTCGTGAGTGATGGCTCTTGCACGCGCCGGAGCACGGAGGAGAGTCCGCCGGTGTCATCCGTGACCCTCATCTGCCGGCGAGGTTATCGCTCGTCCGGCGCTCGAAAGCGGATTGCGCGCAGCTTTTAAGGGATTCGTAAGGGAGCGCCGCCGCTACCGCTGACCGAGGCCCAGGAGCAACCTCCTGGGTTCTTCGCCTAGGTGGTCATGATCACGGGCGGGTTCTCGACGTGTCGCTTGCGGTGGACCGCGACGACCCAGCCGCTCGAGCCGTCGAGCTCGTAGGGAGCGTTCAGCAGGACCGTCGTCGTCCCGTCGTGGACGGTGAAGTTGCCACAGGGGATGCGCCGGGCTCCCTTGGTCAGAAGGAGCTCGTAGTACCCGCGGGGAGCAAGCCCCGCGAGGCCGCGGACCCTGAGGCGCATGGGCCAGTTGCCGGCGTCGTCGCGCTGGCCCACCTCGAGCGAGGCAAGCGCTCCCCGCTCCGGGCCGATTCCGCGCATCACGACGGTGAACTCCGCGTCGAACTCTGCGCGTTGCTCACCGAACACCGCGCCGCCGATGAAGGCGGCGACCCCCAGGGACGCGGCGAGAGCGAGCACGGCGAACCGCCGGCGAACCAGCACGCTCTCCCGCCGTGGGGGCCGAGAGGGCTCGGCGAGGTGCGGGGACAGCTCGGGCGGCGGCCCGGCCGCGACGAGCGCATCGTGCGCCCGCCTCAGACGCAGCAGCTCCTCGGCCGGGAGATCGTCTCCAACGAGCTCCCGGAAGTCCGGCGCGGGGCTCATCCGAGCTCCTCCGAGAGCAGGTTGGCGAGTCGGCCGAGACCGCTGCGGGTCCGCGTCTTCACCGTTCCGAGCGGAATGCTGAGGAATTCCGCAACCTGGCTCTGCGAGAGGTCGCCCCAGTAGGCCAGCTCGAGCACCCTGCGTTCCTGCTCCGGTAGTTCCTCGAAGGCGCGATGGACACGCCAGGCGAGCCAGTCGGACTCGGCGCGCTCGTCGGGCCCGGCCTCGAGCGAGGGCTCGTCCCGTCCCTCCGCGGCGGGTTCCCTCCTCGAGCGGCCACGATCGATGATCGCATTCCGGGCGACTGCGTACAGCCACGGCGCGCCCGCCCCGCGCTCGGGCCGGTAGCTCGACGCAGAGCGCCATAGCGAGGCGAATGTCTCCTGGACCGCGTCCTCTGCACGGCCGCGGTCGCCGAGCCGGCGCAGGGCGAGCCCGAAGACGCTCCGGGCATAGCGCCGGTAGAGCGTCTCGAAGGCAGCGTTGTCCCCTGCACCCACGCGCACGATCAGATCGCCATCGTCGAAACCTCGCTCAGCCACGAGCCGAACGGTCGCGGCCGGCGGGAAGCTCAAGGCAGAGGTGGGGAGCACGAGCTCGATCTCGCCCGATTTCTACGGTGATCCCCCCGCTTTGGATTGCAGCAGCCTGCCTCCGGCGCCGACTTCGTGACCGGCACGACGCTGGTCGTCGACGGAGGC
>Ga0136621_1000745_pt1 | contig 13023 bp, 11 predicted proteins | sample AntDryUQ445A2306_FD_104673 | JGI IMG/M metagenome (GOLD analysis project Ga0136621, IMG submission 104673) | Polar desert sand microbial communities from Dry Valleys, Antarctica - metaG UQ445A (23.06) | ecosystem: Environmental > Terrestrial > Soil > Desert | place: Antarctica: Dry Valley...
CCTCCCACCGAGACGAACTCCGCCCCTGCCTGCTTCTGGTCGAAGGTGAACGAGACCTCCATCCGGCTGGCTGCCTTGTCGAACCCGGCGATGCGCCAGGCGACCTGGACGTCGGCAACCCACCCCCTTCCACTGAGCTGGCCCTCGTTCTCGTCGACGTACCGCAGCGAGAGCTCGGTCAACCCGAGCTCTCGCACGTTGTCGAAGATGCTTCCAAGCTCTGCGGCTGCATCCGGCCCTCGTGACGCCGCAAGGGCAACGACCTCACGCCGGCTGCCGGTGGCAAGCCCCGTCTGCAGCCGGCCGAGAAGCTTCGCCGCGGCGTCCTCCCGAATCGAGGCCTCGTCCGGCAACCGCTGGCTACCCGGAGGGTCGAACGCAGGGACGACCTGTTCGCCGTCGTCTCGGAGGAGAAGGTAACCGCCGATGGCGACCAGCAGAAGCACAAGACCGGCCACCCATCGACGTGAGTGGCCGGTCTTCAAGGCTCGCTCAGCCCGGCCGGACGGCACCGGAGTACGGCATGGAAAATGCATCCGCGACTCGGACGCCGGTGCTGGGGTTGGCAGCATCGACGATCTGGCCGTTCCCGATGTAGACGCCGACATGGCTCACCGGACTGTAGTAGAAGATCAGGTCTCCCGGCTGAAGCTCGGACTGCGAGACCGGGGTGCCCGAGCTCATCTGCGCGGTCGAGGAGTGCGGGAGGCTGACACCCGCTGCTGCCCAAGCGGTCATGGTGAGGCCGGAGCAGTCAAACGAGTCGGGTCCTGCCGCGCCGTACACGTACGACTTCCCGACCTGGGCCATCGCAGCGTCAACGACCGCCGCCGCCCCGCCGGATACGGGACTGGCTGGCTCGCCGACGGGTGTCCGCTCGACGCTGCGGCTGGCCGCAGCGTCCGCCCGGCGCTCCGCGGCTGCGGCTCGGGCGCGCTCCGCGGCTTCGAGCCGCGCACGCTCCTCAGCCTTGAGCTCGTCGAGCAGGTCCTGGGCATCGCCCGCCTTCTCGTCGATCTCTGCCTTCTCCTCGGCAAGCCTGTCCTCGGCCTCGGCGATCTCGGCGACCTGGCGCTGCGCTGACCGCTCACGCGTCTCCAGCTCCTCGGCCTCGGTGGCGAAAGCGGCCATCAGCTGGCTCTGCTGGTCGTTGAAGGCGGAGATGGTGGCCAGCTGGGACAGGAACTCGTCGGGGTTCTCGGACAGGAGGACCTGGCTCGTCGAGGAGAGGCTCTGGCCCTGGGACTGGGCGACGACAGACGCCGCAACCAGCTCGCGGATACCCTCCACCTTGTCCTGCTGCCGAGCGAGGTCGTCTCGAAGCGACCTCAGCCGGGACCTGTTCTTGCCGAGGGTCACCCGGACGGCGTTGTAACGCTCCGACGCCTGTTCGGCCTCGTGGTAGAGCCTGTCGACGCGCGCCCGGACATCGTCGATGTCGGGCTCCGCGTAGCTCGGGGAGGTGATCAGCATCGAGCCGCCGAGAGCGGCGATTCCGATTGCTGCGATGACACTGCTGATGCGTTTCCGGCCGTCGGTCACAGGCGGACGGTCTCCTCATTGTCTAACGCCTACCAGGTGAGCTGACGGGTTCGGGCGGCAAAGTGACCCTACGCACCTGGATTTGGCTCATCCGAGCAGCCATCTCCGCAGCGCGATACACCCCAGGAACTTGGTTCCCCGGCTCCGAGTGCTCGAACTCCCCCATCGAGACCCAGACTCGACGCGGCGCCCGAGCCAACCCGGTCTGGTCGACTTGTGCAGGCACCTACGGAAGACCACGCTAACGGCCACGTCGCGGCAGACGCAAACCCGCCCCCTCAGGCCGAGGCCACGCCCGGCTCGGGCACAGCCGTCACCATCCGCAGCGGCGGGACCAGTCCGGACCCGGCCAGGACCTCGAGGGCACGCTGCTCGTCCTCGTCGAAGCAGAGCTCGGGCGGGGGGCCCATCAGCACTGTCACGACGCAGTCGTGGCAGGCCAGACCCCGCACCACGCAGGTGTCGCAGTCGATGTGCAGGCTCATCCAGTCCTCCAGGGGAAGTTGTCCAGGTAACAGGACGGTTGCAGGCCGCACCGACATTCTTTGGGAATTCCTTGCTGCCGGTACCGTTTGGACACGTGGTCGCCGTGCTGACGGCACCGCAAGTTCTCGTTGCGTTCATGTGGAGGTGCTCGTCGTGCGCATCCTCCCTCGACCTGCGCTGAAGTCACCCAAGCTGCCGTCCGTCAGGTCTCCGGTCTGGGTGCTGGCCGCGTCGTTCCTGTTCACCCTGCTGCTAGCGACTGGCGCCAACCTCACCATCGAGCTCTGGCAGCTCGATGCCGAGGGGACCGCCTTCTCGGACTCCAGCCTGTCCGAGCACCTCACTCTGTTCTGGCTCGGCACGTTCGTGGTCTGGTTGCTCGTGATACTCGTCCTGGCCCTGGTCGGACGGCTGTGGATCACCGCAAGTCTGGTTGTTGTCGCGACCCTGACGACGGGATATGCCAACCAAGAGAAGCTGGAGCTGCGCCTGGAACCGCTCTACCCCAGTGACCTCGCGATGGCTTCTCAGCTCGACTTCCTCAGCCAGATGGTCGGGCTGCGCGCCACACTGGCCCTGGTCGGTGGACTGGTCCTCGCGATAGCCCTCTCGGTCCTGGGCGGTCACTTCGCCGAAAAGGTGTTCCCCCGCATCCGACGTACGATCCATCCCCGGCTCGCGACGGGGCTGCTCGTCGCCCGCGTCTGCACGGTCCTGCTGGCTCTGGTGGGTCTGCTCTATGTCGCGGACTTCAACACCCCGGGCAACCGTTTCCGGGCGGCCTACGAGGACCAGGGGGCGCACTGGAAGTTCTGGAACCAACGTGTCAACTACTGGTCCAACGGCTTCGTCGGCGGCATGCTCTACAACACCGACGTGCCCGGCATGGATCGACCGGCCGGCTACAGCGAAGAAACGATGCAGGCACTGGCCGAGAAGTACGCCGGGGTGGCGGCGGTCATCAACCGGCGACGGGAACCGAACGCGCTCGACGACGTGAACGTCGTCATGGTGCTCAGTGAGACCTTCACCGACCCCATGAGACTCGAGACGGTTGAGTTCGCCGAGGACCCCATCCCGTACACCCGCTCGCTCATGCGCCGCACCACCTCGGGCAACATGCTGGCTGCAAAGTTCGGTGGCGGAACCGCGAACATGGAGTTCGGCGCCCTCACCGGCATGTCCCTCGCCCTGTTCCAGCCGCAGATGAACACGCCGTACCAAATGCTGGTTCCCGACTACTCGCGGTTCCCGTCACTGGCTGGATATCTGGGCCATCTCGGACACCGCACCGTCGCGACCCACCCTTTCCATCCGAGCCTGTACCGCCGGTCAGAGGTCTACCCGATCCTGGGCTTCGGGACCTCCGAGTTCGCTGACCAGATGACGCACCAGGAACGCCTGGAGGACAGCGACTACATCTCGGACGAGTCGGCGTTCCAGGAGGTGGGCGACCGGATCGAGGACACCGAGGAGCCTGTGTTCGTCAACCTGGTCACCATGCAGAACCACATGCCCATGGCCGGCTCCTACTCCGATCCCATCCCGGTCACCGGACTAGCCGATGAGACAAGCCGGGCGAACGCAGAGCACTACGCGCGCGGGCTGCGTCACAGCGATGAGGCGCTGCAGCGGTTCATCGAGTCCTTGGACCGTTCCGGGGAGAAGGCCGTGGTGCTCTTCTACGGTGACCATCAGCCCGCGTTCTGGCCGGAGGAGGTGAGAGCGGCCAACGGCCGGAGAACGATGCGTGAGACACCGTTCTTCGTCTACGCCAACTTCGGCGACCAGCAGGGCCGGCGACTTCCCACCACGAGTGCGGCGCACTTCGCCCCCCACATCCTCGAGGCCGCCGGTGCCGCGGTCCCGCCGTACTACGCCCTGCTCATGCAGCTGGAACGGGAGATCCCTGCCATGGAGCAGCTGATGATCGGGAGCGACAACCGCAGGATCACCGAGGAGGAGCTCTCGCCCAGGGCGCGCGAGCTGCTGCGCGACTACCGGCTGGTGCAGTATGACCTGTCGGTCGGCCAGAGGTGGAGCCAGAGCGACATGTTCTACCCGGACCAGGAACCGCTCGAGGCAACGGACTGACCCGCTCGCCTCATGGCCGGGTCAGCAGCCGGTCGAGGGCTGCGGCCGCGACTGCACGCGCACCGTCACGGAGTACGTCGCCGACCACCTCCTGGTCGCTGGACACGACCACGACGGGGCGTCCCTGCGGCTCTGCAGCCACGAGCTGCCGAATCACGTCGTCCGCGATCACGCCGAACGGGCTGAACAGGACCCGGATCCCTCTTGGCCGGTTCACCAGAGGCCTCTCTGCCTTGTCGGCAGCGTCGAACACCACGGTGACCTCTGCCCGGCTCCGGGCAGCCAGCGGCGCGAGACCGGATATCAACCGGTCCCGCTGGTTCTCAAGAGACGAGTCCGGCCATGCGTTCTTGGTGACGTTGTAGCCGTCCACGATCATGTGTGCCCGCGGGAGGTTGAGCAGCTGGTCGAGCAGACTCGGGTCGTCGGAGGCTAGCGAGCCGTGGCCACTCGGCGTTCGACTTCCCGCCTCGGCCACATCAGCCACCACTGAGTCAGCCGGCGTTCCCTGGACCGCGGGCAGCGCCAGCTCGCGACGTAGTCCCTGGGCACTTTCGAGCAGCGTGTCCAGCAGCAGACGCGCACGCAGCGTGCCCTCGCCCTTCTCCGCCCGAGCTGTGCGCCGCACCGCGGCCAGCTCTCGTTCCAGCTCCTCCACCCGAGCACGCAGCCGACGGCTCTCGGCCTCGGCCGCCGAGGCGGCCACTGCGGCCGCCGCTGTCGACTCCGTCGCCGAGACCTCGACCGTCGAGGCTGTCTCCCGAGCGGTCCTGGCCGCCGCCCGAGCATCGTTCAGCTTGCGTCTCAGCTCGGAGTTCTCCCCCTTCAGCTGGGCTTGCTGCTGTCGGGTTCTTTCCCCGGCCGAACGCAGCTCCGCCGCCGAGTCCTCGAGCTGGCTCTGCAAACGGTCGACCTGCTCGGAGATCTTTCGGCGTGCCGCGCTCGACCGCTCGGCGTCGACTACTCCGGCCGCATCCGAGACGATGGAACTCCATCCCTGCGGCCGCAGGAGGTAGGCGACTGCTGCCAGCTCCACCGGGTCAGCCGCCGCCGGACGCACATCTGAGTCCAGCGCCTGGGCGAGCCCCGGAACCTGGAGACGCACCTGGGTGGCGAGGTGCTCACGGAACTCCCCGTCAGTCTCGAGAACACTGGCGATCTGGCTTCCCGCTAGCCTGGCCCGGCGCGCGGAGGCGAAGGAGGCGACCCGTTTCAGGGCAGGGGGCAGACGTTCGCCGGGCACCTTGTCCAGCGACTCGGCAGCGAGCGCGATGACGCGAAGCCGGATTGCCTCCGGGAGCAGGCCCAAGGACTGAGGTGCCGTGGGTTCTGTCACGACGAGGCGCTGTCCGGCTCCGTGCGCGAGACCAGCTCGATGGCATCCGTTCGTCCGCACCAACGGCAGGTCACCGAGTCGACCTTTTCGCTCTGGGTTCTGCTCTCCTCGATCTGATGCCCGCCAGCGAGGTCGAAGTGCCAGAACTCGGTCGTACGACGGGTGCGCGTCACATCGAACCGGGTCAGGTTGCCGCAGCCGCCGCATCGCCAGCGGCTGGCGGCGTCGGGCATGGACGTGGCCACGTCGTCTCCTCACCCGCGCTGCTATGTGGGTCGAACCCAGGGCGGACACCGAGTGTATTGCGCGTGGCGGCCCGGTTACGTCGGTGGCCGCATCTAGCGTCGCCTTCATGAGCTCCACCACGTTCGAACCCTCGGCTGCCGACGGCTTCCGCCTCCGCTGGGAGTCGCAGCGAAGCTTCGACGAGCTGGGGCGGTCGTTGCGAGAGGTCACCTTCTGCGTGGTCGACCTGGAGACCACCGGTGGATCCGCCCAGGGTGGTTCCATGATCACCGAGGTCGGCGCGGTCAAGGTGCGCGGCGGCGAGGTGCTCGGTGAGTTCCAGACGCTGGTCAACCCATCCACGTCGATCCCAGCCTTCATTGCCGTGCTCACCGGCATCACCGACTCCATGGTCGCCTCCGCTCCTCCGATCGAGGTGGTGCTCCCACAGTTCCTCGAGTTCGCCCGAGGCTGCGTGCTGGTGGCCCACAACGCGCCCTTCGACGTCGGGTTCCTGAAACACTTCGCCGCCGCCCAGGAACGAGCCTGGCCCCCGTTCGAGGTTCTCGACACGGCCCGCCTGGCTCGCCGGGTGATCACCCGCGACGACGCGCCCAACTGCAAGCTCAGCACTCTCGCGACGTTGTTCGGCTCGACGACCACACCGAACCACCGTGCGCTCGAGGATGCGCGGGCCACCGTTGACGTGCTGCACGGACTTCTGGGTCGGCTCGGCGGTCTCGGCGTGCACACGCTCGAAGAGCTGCAGACCTTCTCGTCACGAGTCAGCCAGGCCCAGCGCAGGAAGCGCCAGCTGGCCGAGAAGCTCCCGCACGCGCCAGGCGTCTACCTGTTTCATGACGAAGGGTCGAGGGTCCTGTATGTCGGGACGTCGAAGGACCTTCGCACCCGGGTGCGCAGCTACTTCACGGGCTCCGAGACGCGGACCCGCATGGGCGAGATGGTCAGCCTCGCCCAGTCCGTCGTCGGGATCGAGTGCGCGACACCTCTGGAGGCGGAGGTGCGCGAGCTGCGGTTGATCGCCGAGCACACACCGACGTACAACCGTCGCTCACGCTTTCCCGAGCGTGTGCACTGGATCAAGCTCACTGTCGAGCCGTGGCCCCGGTTGTCCCTGGTGCGCCAGGTGCTCGACGACGGTGCGGAGTACCTCGGACCTTTCTCCTCCAAGAAGACCGCCGAGCGGTCGATGACGGCGCTGCACGAGACCTTCCCCGTGCGTCAGTGTGGCGGCCGGATGGCGAAGGTGCCTTCGCTGAGCCCTTGCGCGCTGGCGGAGATGGGTCGATGTCTGTCCCCTTGCGACGGCAGCGTCGCGGCCGACGACTACGCCGACGTGGTTGCGGACCTTCGGCTCTCGCTGGTCCAGCGTCCGGACGCGGTGGTGGCCTCACTCACCGCGCGGATGAGGCGACTCGCTCTCGACCAGCGCTACGAGGACGCGGGCGTCTACCGGGACCGGCTCACGGCCTTTCTCCGTGGCGCCACCCGCACCCAGCGTTTGCGGTCGCTCACCCGGTGTCCGGAGATCGTTGCCGCGCGGCGGCAGGACGACGGTCGCTGGGCAGTTCATGTGGTTCGGCACGGTCGGCTGGCCGCGGCAGGCGTCATCCCGGCAGGCGCGCACGCGGGTCAATGGGTCACCGTGCTGCGCAACGGGGCTGAGTCGGTGTTCCCGGGTCCGGGTCCCACCCCTGCAGCCGCGGCGGAGGAGTCCGAGAAGATTCTGCGGTGGCTCGAGTCCGAGGGTGTGCGACTCGTCCACGCCGAAGGCGAGTGGACCTGTCCCGTCGGGGGTGCGGCCAAGCACCTGCCCCTTCACGACGCGGTCGCTGAGTCCCGTGCCAGCCTGGTCCCGTTCGATGACCGACGTCCGATCCGACCCGTTCACCAACCGGTCCGATAGGGCTGCGTCCGATTGCCGTTCCGATAACGTGGGGCCATGATCACCGCCATCGTGTTCGTCAAGGCAGACGTCGCACGCATTCCCGAGGTGGCTGAGCAGATCGCTGCTCTCGAGGGCATCAGCGAGGTGTACTCCGTCACTGGCCAGATCGACCTGATCGCCCTGGTCCGGGTCCGTCAGCACGAGCACGTCGCAGGTGTCGTGGCCGACCGGCTGAACAAGGTGACCGGCGTCAAGGAGACCGAGACCCACATCGCCTTCCGTGCCTACTCCCAGCACGACCTAGAGTCAGCGTTCTCCCTCGGTCTCGATTAGGCCGGCCAGGACCTGCTCGGCCAACGCGGACACACGGGCCGATCCCATCACGTCCTCAAGCATGACCGGTTTCCCGTCGGGTCCGGACAGCGGCACCCGCCAGTTCGGGTACTCGTTCGTCGTACCCGGCTGGTTCTGGGTCCGGCGGTCCGCTACCGCATCGGCCAGGGCCACGGACAGCAGTCGAGCCGGGGTGAGGGTGAGGTAGCGGTGCAGAGCATGCACCGTATCCGCAACGTCCGCGTCGTCCGGGAGAAGCCCCCGGCCGCGCAGCTCGCCCAGCCAGGACTCGCGCTCACGGTCCGCGGCTGCGACCTCGTCGGCCAACGGGCGGGAGAGCAGGCCGAGCCGGTTCCGCAGCCGGACATGCTCCCCGGCCAGGAACCCGGCGGTCGGCGGCAGGTCGTGGGTGGTGACCGATGCAAGGCAGTACTCCCGCCAGCTCTCCGCCGGCAGCGGGTTTCCCGCCTTATCGCGCTCGAACCACAGGATCGAGGTGCCCAGAATCCCGCGCTTGCGCAGAAAGTTGCGGGCCGACGTCTCGACCACTCCGAGATCCTCACCCACCACGACCGCACCCGCGCGGTGGGCCTCCAGCGCGAGGATGCCGATCATCGCCTCGTGGTCATAGCGCACGTAGACCCCTGCCGACGGTGGCTTGCCGACAGGTATCCACCAGAGCCTGAAGAGTCCGATGATGTGGTCGACGCGGACAGCGCCGGCGTGCCGTAGCACCGTGGAGATGAGGTCGCGGAACGGAGCGTAGCCCAGCTCGCGGAGGCGGTCCGGACGCCAGGGCGGCTGGCTCCAGCCCTGTCCGACCTGGTTGAAGGCATCCGGTGGCGCGCCGACCTGCACGGATGTCGCGTACGTGTCTTGCGAGCGCCAGACGTCAGCACCTCCGGGGTGTACGCCGACCGCGAGGTCGTGCATGACGCCCAGTGGCATGCCTGCCCCGGTTGCCTTGGCCTGGGTCAGCCGCAGCTGCTCGTCGAGCGCCCACTGCAGCCAGATGTGGAACTCGACCTCGTTCGCTCGCTGCTCGCGAAACATGCCTACCTCTGCCGACCGCGGGTCACCCAGCTCGCTTGGCCAGCTGCGGAAGTCGTTCCCGTGCGTCTCGGCGATCGCACTCCACGTGGCGAAGTCCACGAGCCGGTCGCCCTCCTGCATGCGGAACGCCCGGTAGTCGGCCTCGCGTGCTGCGGAGCAGGGGGCCGCGTGCACCAGCCGCAAGGCCTCCCGCTTGGCTGTCCAGGACATGTCTCGGTCGATGGTGTCCGCGGATCCGAGGGTGCGTCGTACGCCTTCTCCCAGTGCAGCCACCCGCGACCGGTCCTCCTCCGGAAGCTCGGCAGCCTCCGGAACCCGCTCGACCCGCAAGTACAACGGGTTGAAGAAGCGGCGCGAGGAGGGAAGGTACGGCGAGGGCTCCATCGGTGCCACCGGCTCACCGGCATGGAGCGGGTTGACCTGCACGAACCCGGCACCCAGCTCCGCCCCCGACCATGCGGCGAGATCCGCCAGGTCGGCCAGGTCACCCACCCCCCACGAACCGGTGGAGCGGACGCTGTAGAGCTGCGTGGCGAAACCCCACGCGCGGTGAGCACCGAGACGTTCGGGCAGACCGACGAAGTCGGGTGTGACGATCAGGGTGCAGCAGCCCTCTTCGTCACCGGATCGGGCAAGTATCCGGTGGTACCCCAGCGGCAGGTCACTTGGGAGATCGAAGCTCGTCCCGATGACCTGTCGGTCTTCCAGGTCGTGGCCGTGCTGGTCCAGTCGTCGCAGGTTGCGGACGGTCGCGCCGGTCTCGAGCTCCAGCCAGGACTCGACCGGCTCGCCCTGAGTGGTGTGCACGCAGAACGAGGAGGTCACACCCTGCTGGGTCACCACACATGGTGGGAGCACTACCCGCCAAGGCGCCTGCCGGTGCCACTCGAGAGCCTCGGCAGCGGCCCTCGGGGTAGTGGCGTCGACCTCCATGGCGGCGAGGGCAGCAACGACTGTCTCGGCGGCGACCTGGACCTTCTCGCCGGTCCAGTTGGTGTACTCGGCGACGACTCCGTGCGCGCTCGCGAGATCGAGCAGGTCGTTGGACAGGTCCACTACGAGCTTGGCCCTGCAGACGAGGCGGCGTCAATCCAGCGGTCGAGCGTCGCGCGCGCGTTTCCGGAGTCGATCGCCTCCTCTGCCCTCGCAACGCCGGCCGAGAGCCGGTCGGGCAGGCTTCCGGGTCCGGCGGCGTGGATCGCCAGCGCCGCGCCGGCGTTGAGGATCACCGCGTCTCGCACCGGGCCTTCGTCACCGTCGACAAGGCGGCGTACGACGGCGGCGTTGTAGGTGGCGTCCTGCCCGCGCAAGCCCTCAACGGTCCCCGGCGGGATGCCGAGGTCGGCGGGATCGATCGTGTGCTCCTCGACCGCACCGCCGGAAACGACCCACACCCGGGAGGTGGTCGTGGTGGTGAGCTCGTCCAGTCCGTCGTCGCCACGGAAAACCCACGCGTCCACTCCACGTCGGGCGAAGACACCAGCCATCACCGGCGCCATCCGGGCGTCGGCACAGCCGATGGCCTGCGCCTCGGGTTTGGCCGGGTGCGCCAGGGGGCCGAGGAAGTTGAAGGTCGTGCCCACGCCGAGCTCCCTGCGCGGGATAGCCGCGTGCCGAAGCGCGGGATGGAAGGCGGCAGCGAAGCAGAACGTGATCCCGGCCTGCTCGCCGACCCGGGCCACCTCGGCGGCACTCAGGTCGAGCCGGATGCCCAGCGACTCGAGTACGTCGGCGCTGCCCGACTTAGAGGAGGCCGACCGGTTGCCGTGCTTGACGACACGGACACCTGCCCCGGCAGCGACGATCGCTGCCATCGTGGAGATGTTCACCGACATCGACCGGTCGCCGCCGGTCCCTACCACGTCGAGGACCCGGCCCGTAACGGGAAGCGGGGTGGCGTGTGCGTACATCGCGGCTACCAGGCCCTCGACCTCGTCGACGGTCTCGCCCTTGGCACGCAACGCGACCGCGAAACCGGCGATCTGGGCGGGACTCGCCTCGCCGGAGAGGATCTCGCCCATCGCCCAGGCGGTCTGGTCGGCTGACAAGTCTTCGCCGCCGATCAACGCGGAGAGGATCTCCGACCAGGAGGAAGTGGCGCTCATCTGGGCGGTGAGCGTCTCAGCGGGTCGCCGACGACATGTCCACCCGGCCGCGCAGGAGACGGACGACGGCATCAGCGAGCTGAAGCGGGTCGATCGGCTGCGGCACCGCGGCCTCGGCGCGCGACCAGGTCGCCAGCCAGGCGTCCTGAGGACGACCGGTGAGCACGAGCACCGGCGGGCACTGGAAGATCTCGTCCTTCAGCTGCTTGGCGATGCCCATACCTCCGACAGGCACCGCTTCCCCGTCCAGGATCGCCAGGTCGATCCTTCCGGAGTCCATCTGCTCGATGACCACGGGCTCGGTGGCCACCTCGACGTACTCCACTACCGGCAGATCCGGGTGCGGCCGCTTGCCGAGCGCCAGGATCACGTCGCCGCGAGTGTTGACGTCGTCGCTGTAGACCAGCACCTTCAGGGGCTCACCCGCGGATCGGGAGGTGTCGTCGTCGCTCACCTGCGTGATGCTACCGGTCGCCTGGCTCGAGCCCGGTCGAGGCGACGGTCCTCGCGCGTCGCCTCCCCGCATCAACCCGACCGGGACGAGGTAGACGACGTCGACGATGCCCGTCGGAGCGCGCACGTCAGCACAGTAGGACGGGTCAGACGGGGCTCCGCTCCGCCTGACCCCGAGGATGTGGCGAAGAGAACGCGAAATTGTGAGGGGGTCGGGGTGCCACCGGCCGTGCTTATCGACATAATGTGCTCGTGGCGACAGCAACCGCGATTCCTGCATCCCGTCTGCACGGGCATCACGACCGGCCCAGCATGGTCAGCGTCGGCACCATCGTGTGGCTCTCGAGTGAGCTGATGTTCTTCGCGGCCCTGTTCGCTGCCTACTTCACGATCAGGGCGGTCAGTCCCGGGCTGTGGCTGACCGAGACCGAGAAGCTGAACGTTCCGTTCTCGGCGGTCAACACCACGGTCCTGGTGCTGTCGTCGGTGACCTGCCAGCTGGGAGTGTTCGCGGCCGAGCGTGGCCAGGTCGGCCGCGCCGGAAGCGTGTTCGGCGTGAGGGGATGGGGCCTGCGTGAGTGGTTCTGCCTCACCTACCTGATGGGTGCGATCTTCGTGGCCGGTCAAGCGCTGGAGTACGCCGAGCTGATCGCCGAGGATGTCACGATCGCCGCGTCGGCGTACGGCTCGGTCTTCTACCTGACCACGGGTTTCCACGGGATCCACGTCGCCGGCGGACTCGTCGCCTTCCTCTTCGTGCTCGGCCGGACCCTGGTTGCTCGCAAGTTCACCCATGAACAGGCGGTCAGCGCCATCGTCGTGTCCTACTACTGGCACTTCGTCGATGTCGTGTGGATCGGGCTGTTCGCGACCATCTACCTGATCCAGTGACGACACGACAGTTACCCAGAAGAGGATCGCCGTGCGCTTCTTGACTGCTCGACTCTCAGCCAGGAGACGGAGTCCGCTCGCCGGGCTCGTCGTCCTGCTGGTGGGACTGCTGTTGACCGGTGGCGCCTACGCGGTCCTCTCCCCCGCGACCGCGCAGGACGACCTCGCCGCCGACGAGGGACTCATCGCCGAGGGACGCGAGCTGTTCCTTGTGGGCTGCGCCTCCTGCCACGGCCAGAACGCCGAGGGGATCGTCACCAGTGACGGCACCCAGTACGGTCCCTCCTTGGTCGGTGTTGGCGCGGCCGCGGTCGACTTCCAGGTAGGCACCGGCCGGATGCCCATGGCCCAGCCCGGGGTGCAGGCACCCAAGAAGGCGCCGAGCTACAACGACGAGGAGACGCGGGCGCTTGCGGCCTACATCGCCTCTCTCGGCCCCGGACCCGCCATCCCGGAGACCGAGAAGTACAGCCTCGAGGACGTCGACGAGGAAGCGGTCGTGCGCGGTGGCCAGTTCTTCCTGACCAACTGCACGGCCTGCCACAACTTTGCGGGATCGGGAGGCGCACTGTCGCAGGGCAAGTACGCCCCCTCAC
>Ga0136621_1000746_pt1 | contig 13019 bp, 13 predicted proteins | sample AntDryUQ445A2306_FD_104673 | JGI IMG/M metagenome (GOLD analysis project Ga0136621, IMG submission 104673) | Polar desert sand microbial communities from Dry Valleys, Antarctica - metaG UQ445A (23.06) | ecosystem: Environmental > Terrestrial > Soil > Desert | place: Antarctica: Dry Valley...
CCAGACGACCCGTCGGTAAACGATCGAGGTCTGGTCGCCTTCACCGCAGCCTTCGTTCGCAGTGACGAGTTCGTGCAGGCCATCATGACGGGCAGAGGCGGCGCGGTCACCACCGTGGCGGACACCACCGGCGACTACGGGTCGGTGGACAACCCGTCGCTGGACGACGGCGGGGAGGTCGCGTTCGTCGCCGACCTCGACGACTTCGTCACCCGAGGCGTCTTCACGGGCCCGGACCCGGTCGCCGATCGGGTGATCGCCACCGGCGAGCAGCTGGACGGCTCAACGGTCGCCGGCCTGCAGTTCTGCCGTGAAGGGTCCAACGACAGCGGGCAGTTGACCTTTGCGGCGCAGCGGGACGACGGTGCGCGGACCGCGATCTTTCGCGCCACCCCCGCTCAGTAGACGGCAGAGGCGTCAGCGGTGGCGGGCGGCGAGTTCGCCGACCTGCTGGATGTCAGAAAGGTACTGCTCGGCCGGTGTCGAGGGGAGCACGAACAGGCAGCGGTCGACTCCCGCCTCGCGCAACTGCTCCAAGAACCGGTCGTTCCGTTTGGCGCCGTAGTACGTCACCGACAGGCGAGACCGACCGGTCTGCTCGGCGCGGCGCCGCAGCTCGGTGATACGTGGCGCGAGCGAGTCCACGTCTCGGGTGTTGGGCAGCCAACCGTCGCCGAACTCGAGGACCCGGTCGAGGGTGGCGGGCGCGTCACCGCCGAGCAACACCGGAGGGTACGGCTGCTGCACCGGTTTCGGCCATTGCCAGATCGGGTCGAAGTCGACGTGGTCGCCGTGGAACGACGCCTCCTCCTGGGTCCAGATCGCCTGCATCGCCAGGACGCGTTCGCGCAGCAGCGCGAAGCGGGTGGCCGGATCGGTGCCGTGGTTGCGCATCTCCTCGCGGTTCCAGCCACCACCGACGCCGAACACGAAGCGCCCACCGGACAGCCGGTCCAGCGACGCGACCTGCTTGGCCAGGATGATGGGGTCGTGCTCGACGACGAGGCACACGGCCGTGCCAACCTTCAGCCGCTCAGTGGTGGCCGCGATCGTCGACAGCGCCACGAAGGGGTCGAAGGTGCGTGCGTACTCACGGGGCAGCTCGGGGCCACCAGCCCATGGCGTGGTGCGCGCAACGGGAATGTGGGTGTGCTCGGTGACGAACAGCGACTCGAGGCCCGCTTCCTCAGTGGCTCTGCCGATCGCCAGAGGCCCCGCCGTCTCGTCGGTGAGAAACAGCACTAACCCGAACTCCATGTCGCCTCCTGCGGTTGCAACCACCCTCCGACACCTCACGCTCCCCTGCGCGAGCGCAGGATAGGGCTGCCTCGGCGCAGACTCGGCGACGGAGCGTCCCTAGTGAAGCCATCTGGTGGGTAGGAACGTGCCGTGCAGGTCGACCAGGGGAGCGGACATGAGTGATGGCAGCGCGCTGGCACACGACGAGGACGAGGCGGTTGACGCCGCCGCACCGCAGCGAAAGCGGGTCAAGAAGGCGCGTTACGAGCAGGAGCTCGCTGGCATGCAGCTGGAGCTGGTCAAGCTGCAGGAGTGGATCAAGGCGGAGGGCCTGCGGGTCGTGGCCCTGTTCGAAGGCCGTGACGCCGCCGGCAAGGGCGGCGCCATCAAGCGGATCACCGAGAGCCTCAACCCGCGCATCTGCAGGGTGGTCGCCCTCGGCACGCCTACCGAGCGCGAGAAGAGCCAGTGGTACTTCCAGCGCTATGTCGCTGAGCTGCCGGCGGCGGGGGAGATGGTGCTGTTCGACCGCTCCTGGTACAACCGCGCTGGCGTCGAGCGGGTGATGGGCTTCGCCACCGATGCCGAGTACACCGAGTTCCTGCGGGCTTGCCCCGAGTTCGAGCGGATGCTCGTTCGCTCCGGCATCACGCTGCTCAAGTACTGGTTCTCCGTCAGCGACGCCGAGCAGGAGCGCCGCTTCGCCGAGCGCATCGCTGATCCCACCAAGCGCTGGAAGCTCAGCCCGATGGACGTGGAGTCGCGGGCCCGTTGGATCGAGTACTCCAAGGCCAAGGACGCCATGTTCGCGGCCACCGACATCCCCGAGGCGCCCTGGTACGTCGTCGAGGCCGACGACAAGCGCCGCGCGCGCCTCAACTGCATCGCCCACCTGCTGTCGCAAGTTCCCTACCGGGACCTGACGCCCGCCGCGATCGAGCTGCCGCCGCGCCAGGAGGGCGACTACCAACGGCCGCCGAGGACCGAGCAGACCTACGTGCCCGACGTCGTCTAGCACGGCCACCGCGGTGGTCGCGGCACGTGCATCGTGACTGGCCCACCCCATGGGATGCCAAGGCCGCCTACCAACGCCTGAATGGCGCGGGAACTGGGGTGGGTCGCCGGAGGATCGAACTCCGAACCTTGGGCTTAAGAGGCCCCTGCTCTGCCAGTTGAGCTAGCGACCCGCGCGGTCGGGAGTGTAACGACGGCTTGCAGCACCTGCATTCCAGGCGGGAGGAAAGGAGGGTGACCGACGGGTTTCGAACCCGCGACCTCCGCGACCACAACGCGGCGCTCTAGCCAACTGAGCTACGGCCACCATGAGCACCGCCAGCCGGTGCAGCCGGAAGGGTACACGCGCGCCCGGGAGGACTCGAACCCCCGACAAAGCGGGTAGAAACCGCCTGCTCTAATCCACTGAGCTACGGGCGCCGGCGTGGAACGTTAGGCGAGGCTACCAGCGCCCGTCGCGTCACTCGGCGGGGGGCGGGTTGTCCTCCACGATCTGCGGAACGGCGGTGAACAGGTTCTCGGCGGTGGGGTCGACGCCGATCCGCACCCAGTGCACGTCGGGGGTGCCGAAGGTCTCGACGCGCGTGAGGTTGGGCACGTCGCGCAGGGGAGTATCGACCCGGAAGTTGTGGGTGTCGCCGTGCAGCAGGAGCACCGGCTTGCCGAAGTCCAGCACGTGGCGTCGCAAGGCGCTGACGAACTCGTCGTAGGCGGGTCGCTGGTCGGCTGGCTGCTCGAAGCGGGGATTGGCCTGGATCGCCAGCACCACACCCGCGCTCTCGCGTCGCTCGGCGGCCGCGAAGGTCCCGTCCAACCAGCGGAGGTTGGCGTCCATGCGCGCCCGGTGCTCTTCGGGATCGCGGTACAGGTTATTGTTCGAGCCGGGGATGTTGAGGGTGGCGAAGTTGATGCCGCCGAGGAAGCGGTGCGCGTTCTCGGGATACCCGTGATGCTGTCGCCGGACCCTGATCGGGGTCTCGCCAAGGGTCATCGGCGTCGAGAAGAACAGCTGTCGCAACGTCGCCAGCTGCTCCGCAGGATCGCCACCGGTGCGGTGGCAGTCGACCCATTCGTTGTCGCCAGGCGTGTAGAGCACGGGATGCACGATCCGGTTGAGTCGCTCTCGCTCGGCCAGCAGCACCTCCTCGCTGCACGGTGTCGAGCCGCCCTTGATGTCTCCAACGTGGACGACCAGGGCGAGGTCTTTGGCGTTGACGTCGGCCAGCAGCGGTTCCATGCGACGGGCATCCTCGGGCGATGACGGAAAGTCGCCCATCAAGCCGACCGAGAAGGGCTGCTCGACCGCAGCATCGTCGCCGGGCTCGGTGGCAGCCGCGGCACCAGCCGGTTGCGGCGTCCCAGCCGGCGGGGCAGCCGTCCAGGCCAGCGCTGCCATCAGGCTTACGGCCAGGAGCGTGCGTGAGATCGCTGGAGTAATTGGCATGCGAACCACACTAGTGCATGGCTTCACCACCGCGGTAGGCGAATCGAACCCCAGGGTGTCGCCTCAAGCGCCCAGGCGGTTGGCGAGGTCCGTGGCGGCGGCGATCACGGACGGCGGATCGTCGGGCCAGGTGCGGACCACCGGGGTGAGAGGCGAACCGAACGCCGCCGCGGCGGCCTTGAGGGCCAGGATCGGCGGTGCAGACAGCGCCGGGATGGCCAGCAGTCGCAGCACCTCGCGGTGCTGGGCGGCGGCAGCGGTCACGTCGCCTGACCGCACCGCGGTCAGCAGCCCAGCGAGCGGCTCCGGCGAGACGTTGGCGATGGCGGCGATGGTCCCGTCAGTGCCGGCCAGCAGGCCGGGCAGGACCAGCTCGGCGGCACCGGTCATCACCGCAAAGTCGGGGCGGATGGGCTTGACCCGGGTCACGACCTGGTGCGCGACGCGCAGCTCGCCCCCGGACTGCTTGATGCCAACGACCTGCGGCAGCTCGCGGGCGACCCGCTCGACCAGCGCCGGAGTCAATGCGGTCCCGGCCAGGGCCGGGAAGTCGTACAGCAGCACGGGCAGCGACGTCGCCTCGCACACCGCGGCGAAATGGCGGACCAGCGCCGACTCGGAAAGCTTCCAGTACAGCGGCGGCAGGCTGAGCACACCGTCGGCTCCGGCGGCCTCGGCGGCTGCGGCGTAGACACAGGCCATGGTGGTGCCGACCGCTCCGACCCCGACCAGCACCGGCACACGCCCGGCGGCCGCCGCGACCGCGGCGGCGATGATCTCGGTCCGCTCGCCCGCGGTCAGGTCGGCGAACTCGCCGGTCGTTCCCAGCGCGACCAGCCCGTCGGCACCGCCGTCGAGGAGCCGCCGCACGTGTCCTGCCACTGCGGTGGCCTCAACGCTTCCGTCGCCGGCCATCGGCGTCAGCAGCGGCACGAACAGTCCACTGAAGCGGGCGTTTTCGCTTGGTACGGGCTTGGCAGCGCTCATGGCTCGTCCGCAGCGCCGGGGCCGGGCACGGAAGTCGGGGGCCGCAGCTCGTAGACAACTCCGGTCAGCCGCTCGGACAGCTGCCACAGCGCCTGAGCCAGCTGCGGGTCCTTGGAGCGGCCGCTGCTCGGCGACGGGCTCGGGTAGCCGCGGAACTCGGCGAAGGAGGGTCCGTAGAAGCCTCCCGGCTCCACGCCCGGCGCGGTGGCGGCGTACAGCTGCGGCAGCGCCCCCATCGCGGCGTTCTGCGCGAAGACCAGGTTCATTCCCCGCATGGCCTGCACCATCAGCCGCCCGCGCCAGCCGCCCGCCAGCTCGGCTCCTCGCGTCTGCAGGTGCGTGGCCGCCCAGCCGGGATGGGCCGCGACGGCCGTCGCGTCGATCCGAGCTCCGACGAAGCGGCGCTGCAGCTCGCGGGCGTGCAGCAGGTTGGCCAGCTTGGACTGGCTGTAGGCCGCGCCGCGGTCATAGCCAGCCTCCCAGTTGAGGTCGTCCAGCCGGATGCGGCCGGGCCAGTGGAAGGTGGAGGACACGTTCACCACGCGAGGTCGCTCGGCTCGCAGCAGCGACGGCAGCAGCAGCCCCGTGAGCGCGAAGTGGCCGAGGTGGTTGGTGCCGATCTGCAGCTCGAAACCGTCGGCGGTCAGCAGCAGCGGCGTCGCCATGACCCCGGCGTTGTTCACCAGCACGTCGAGACGCTCATGCGTGCCGGCGAACTCCTCGGCGGCCAGGTGCACCGACGCCAGGTCGGCCAGGTCCAGCGACAGCGCCTCGAGGCGCGCGTCGGGTATCCCTCGATGGATCTCGTCGATCGTGCGGGTCGCCTTCCGCGGATCGCGGGCACCCAGCACGACTCGCGCACCAGCGCCCGCCAGCGCCCGGGCGGTCTCCAGCCCCAGTCCGCCGGTGGCTCCCGTGACCAGGATCGTCCGACCCCGCTGGGAAGGGATCTCCGAGGCGGTCCAACGCCTAGGACCTGCGGCAGCGGAACGATTCACGAACAGACGGCTCCTTTCAAGACTGCGACGAGACGCTGTTGGCCAGTCATGCCCCAACGACGGACGTTCGACGCGCGCCCGGTGGAGGCGTACGCAGCCGCGTCACGAGCCGCTGTCGCGAAGCCGTTCAGGCGCTGGAGGGTCGCAGCTCGAACACGCCCCAAACCGCCAGCAGCGCCACGTACACCAACGTGGAGCCGGCGAAGGGCGCGATGCGCTGCTGCTCGGCGAGGGCGAACGCCCCGAACAGCAGCACCGGCAACGCGACGCTCATCGCGCTGATCGCAAAGCCACGCAGCGTCGCGAGCAGCCCGGCCACGACACCGCCGAGGCCGAGGGACAGCACGGCGACGGCGAGAAACTGAAAGCTGTCGGCCGACCGTCCCTCGCGCAGCCACAGCGCGGCGCTGACCCCGACCGCGGTGACGATGAGCCCGGGCGCCCACAGCGTCCCCCGGCTGCGGCTGGCCGCGGCCGCGACGAGGTAGGTCAGACCGGTCAGCAGAGGAAACCAGTAGAACGCCAGAGTGCCGGTCTCCACGAGGGCGGCGATCAGGACCGCGCCGAGCAGGAGCACCAGCCCGCGCGCCCTGCGGGCCTGGGGGTGGCGTTCGGCGGACGAACTGCCCGCGCTGGCGACGGTCACGGACCTCTCCTGGACGGCGGCGCACCAGACCTCGTGGGCGACGTGCCCTTGGCGTGGCGGTCCATAACGTTACGCCTTCTGGAGCCTGTCACCGACGGTCACGGTTCCCTGCCGTGCCACGGTCGCGCCGACCGCCAGGAAACCGTCGCGTTCCCGGTGGATCGAGCGCAGCACGTCGAGGTCGCGTTGGACGTCGCCGGGTTGCGGGCGGGTCACCATCACGCAACGCTTGATGCGCATGCCGACGTCGAGCAAGGCCTCGCCGAGGGCGACTCGGGACTTGAGGAACGACTCCTCGTCGTCGCCGTCCAGGATCACGTTGCTGCGGAAGCGGCGCCGCTCCCAGCCACCGATCGTCGCCGTCGACATCAAGGACACGTTGGCGCCCTGCGCATCGTGGAACGCGCCGTGGCCGCCGTTGAATGGCTCCCACCTGCTGACCTTCTCGTTCTCAAAGTCCACGACGTTCTCGTACCGGCGGGTGGTGTCCTCGGCGGTGGAGCGCAGGTTCACGCGTCGCCCGAGCCAGGTCGACAAGGCACGGTCGTCATCGGCGATCGAGCCGTCCGGCAAGGTGATCGCCACGCCGCCGTCTTCTCGTAGCTGCGCCGTGGCGTACAGCAGCTCGGGTACGCGCCGCGCGGTGAGCCCGAACCCGGTCTCGGCGTCGAAGATGGCGAACTGACGGTCCCCCTCGATGCCGTTGGCGGTCACGGGCACCGAGTCCAGCTGTTCGCCTTGCAGGGACTTCACGGGGTACCGCCACAGCTGGAGTACCCGCATGGCCGCGGATCCTAGGAGGGTCGCCCGACCGCGACAAGCTCGTGGGGTCAGCGGCCGCTCCCATTGGGTAGGCCCCCCGCAGGCGACCGGAAGGAATGGCCATGCCCGACGACATCGTCACCCTCATCAAGGCACAGCACCGAGAGGTCGAGCGCCTGCTCGACCAGGCGGAGGAGGAGGGCGCGGACACCCTGGCGCTGCTGCGCCAGGTCAGTGAGCTGCTGATCCCGCACTCGCAGGCAGAGGAAAGCTTCGTCTACCCGGCGATCAAGCGCTACGACTCTTCCGAGGCCGACGAGGTCAAGGATGGTGCGGCCGAGCATCACCACATCGAGGCGGTGCTCACCGAGTTGCTCGCCGAGGACCCGGACTCGCCCGGGTACGACGGGAAGCAGGCCGGCATGGTCGGTGAGCTGCGGCACCACATCGAGGAGGAGGAGCAGGACCTCCTGCCGGTGTTGAGTGAGAAGGCTTCGGCCGGGGAGCGGGCCGAGATGGCCGCCCGCTTCGCGACGGCGACCAACTGGACCGGCGGCGGCGCCGGCGACGGGGATGCCACCCGCGACGAGCTCTACGAACGAGCCAAGGAGCAGGGCGTGCCTGGGCGCTCCGAGATGACCAAGGACGAGTTGCGCGACGCCGCCGGCGAGGCCTGAACAGCCCTCCGCCGGTCGTTCAACTTATTCGCGTGGTGGCTTCGCGCTGGCCCAGGGGTCGTAGTCGACCTCCAGCGGCTCTTGCGGCGGCCGCTGGCCCTCTGGCACATGGAGCAGGTTGAGACGGATGCGCGTCCAGGTGCTGCTGCGCCCGCGCATCGAGTCGACCAGCACGTCGGCCGGTTCCAGGTACGGCCAAACGTCGGCGTGCCGTACCTTCCAGCGCTCCAGCCCATCCATCGCCTCGGCCTGCGTGCCGGCGCGGGCGACCTCGATGAGGGGCACGCTTGACCGGCGCCGTCCGGTGGGCCCGCTGGTCTTGCCAGGCGCTGGCGGTGGAACGATGCCCTGGCGTGGCGCCGGACCGCGTGCGCGTCGCTTCGACGGCTGCACCCGGCTCGGCTCGCCGGCCTGCTTGTCGTAGTGCGGGGGCCAGGGCGCGTCGCCGAACCCAGCGGCGTCGTGGTGGTCGGCGAGTTCGAGCAGCGCTTGCAGCGATCCGGGGTCGTCGTCGATGCCAGCTCCCGGATCGTCGAGCTCGGCCAGCCGCCGCGGCACGGTGTCGATGGTGAAGTCCTCCGCGCGGCAGCCTGGCACCTCGTCCCACAACAGCGGGGTGGACACCCGTGCGTCGGCCGTCGGGCGGACCGAGTAGGCGGACGCGACGGTCCGGTCCTTGGCGTTCTGGTTGTAGTCGAGGAAGACGCCGTGGCGCTCCTCCTTCCACCACTTGCTGGTCGCCAGGTCAGGCTCGCGCCGCTCGACCTCGCGAGCGAGCGCCACGGCGGCACGCCGGACCTCGGTGAAGGTCCACCGCCGCTGGATCCGGCAGTAGATGTGGAAGCCGCGGGACCCCGATGTCTTCGGCCAGCCGACGAGGCCGACATCTTCGAGGACCTCCCGGGTCGCAAGGGCGACCTCGCGGATCTGCTCCCACCCCACACCGGGCACCGGGTCCAGGTCCACGCGCAGCTCGTCAGGATGATCGAGATCATCCGCCCGGACCGGATGCGGGTTGAGGTCGATGCAGCCGAGGTTGACGACCCAGGCAAGGGCGGCGTCGTCGCGCACAATGATCTCGTCGGCTGTCCGACCCGACGGGAACCGCAGCTCGACGGTGTCGATCCAGGGTGGGCGGGACTTCGGCGCGCGCTTCTGGAAGAAGAACTCGCCCTCGGCTCCGTTGACGAACCGCTTCAACGCCATCGGCCGCCCCGCTACGCCGCGCAGCGCCCCGTCGGCGACGGCGACGTAGTAGCGAACAAGATCGGCCTTGGTGTGACCGGTGCCCGGGAAGAACACCTTCTCAGGGTTGCTGACCATGACCTCCCGGCCAGCCAACTCCAGCACCTCGGTCGTTCTTGCGGCCACGGCAGGACCATACGGGCGACCTCGGCCTCGTCAAGCGTGAGGGCTGAAGAATCTGTCGCGCAGGGTGTGATGGACCCCGGCAGGGGTTTGCTCGACGGCAGCGGCCATCGCCGCTTCAACCATCTGCAGCGCCTGGCTGGTGCCGGTCCCAAGCACGGACCTGGTGGGCATGGTTGCCAGGACATCACGTGCCAGCAACAGCTCGATCGCCAGGAGGTCTTCCAGCAACCCGAGCGCATCGTCGGTTTTGCGCACGCTCAGCGGCGCGCTTGTGCCATGGTCTTCGACGCTCATGTCCAGCGGTGGCGTGTCAAGGGTCGCCGGCGTCGCGAGCTGTTTGAGCTCGGGAAACAGCGCAGCGGCCGGGTAGCGCAACTGCAGGCCGAACAACGCTGGTGGTGCCCCGTCCGCCGAAGGCGGTCCGGCACTTGCGAGCAGCTCGAAGAAGGCGTCCCACAGGTGGCTCATGCGCCGCTCGCTGAGCTGCCCGACATGGGCGATGGCCACCCGTAGCGCGTCGAACGCGATGGCCAGCACGATCGGGTGGAAGTTGCCGTTGCTGATCAGCGTCTGCTCCTGCACCGACACCAGCGGGTTGTCGCTGGCGGAGTTCAACTCGATCTCGATCGACCGGCGGGCGAAGGTGATGTACTCCCGCAGCGCCCCGTGCACCTGCGGCACCACCCGGAACGACAGCGGGTCCTGGACTGAGCGCGCGGCTCCCTGCTCCAGCAGGTGGCTGCCCGCAAGGGTCGTGCGGAGCTGCTCTGCGGCGGCAATCTGGCCGGGAAACGGCTTCGCGCGACCGACGGCCGGCACGCAGATCGAGGCGTTGCCGCTCGTTGCCTCCAGCGACAGCCCAGCCGAGACATCAGCGGCCTCGGCAATGCGAGCCGCACGGTCGATGACCAACGCGGCGTGCCCGATCGACACGCCGTTGGCCGAGATGAGGGCGAGCCCGTCCTTCGGCTCCAAGACGAGCGGAGCGATCCCGGCGCGGCGGAGCGCCTCCCCGCCTGGCAGGGTCTCACCGCCGTACTCGGCGAGGCCCATGCCGATCGCGACCTGCGCCATGCCGGCCATCTGCCCGAGGTCACCGGCCCCCACCGATGCGGTTTCCGCCACGACGGGATGGACCCCGGCGTTGAGCATGGCCGCGAGGACATCGGCCGCGGCCTCGCTGGCGCCCGACCCGCCGCGGGCGATGCCGTTGAGGCGAACGATCAGTGCCGCGCGCACTAGCTGGGTCGGCAGTGCTGCTCCCAGCCCACCGGAGTGGGTCATGACCAGCATCTGCTGCTGGCGGCGCAGTTCGTCGTCGGTCAGCCGCACGTTGCGTTCGTGGCCCACGGCGGTGGTCAGGCCGTAGATGGCTTCGCCACTTGCCAGCGCGCGGTCCACCACCGCCCGGCTGGCGGCGATCCTGGCGCGTGCCGCGGGCGCCAGGTCCACCTGCGCCCCGTTGACCACGCCGAGCACGTCCTCGATGGACAGCGGCGCGTCGGTGATCGTCACGGAGGTCATGCGTCGCTCCTGTTGATGATCTGGAGAGTGGCCGCTTGGTCGGCGATCAGGTGAAAGTAGCACTAAACATGCTACATTGACAGCATGGAGCGCATCGGAGTTCGCGAGCTGCGTCAGCACGCGAGCCGTTACCTGAACCGCGTCAAGGCTGGGGAGACCGTGGAGGTGACGGAACGAGGTCATCTCGTCGCCCTGCTCGTACCACCCGACCCGGCGACCAGCGCGCGGGAGCGGCTTGTCGCAGCAGGTCGACTCATCCCTGCCGCGCGCCCCCTACAGCTTCCACAGCGACTTGTGCTGCCCGCGGACACGGACACCAGCGCGGTACTGGACGAGCTGCGCGGCGACCGGGCGTGATCTACCTCGACTCCTCCGCGTTGTTGAAGCTGCTGTTCGAGGAGCGCGAGAGCGCCGCACTGGATGAGTGGATCTCGGCGCGGGCAGGCACGCCCGTGGTGAGCAGTGAGCTGGCCAAGGTGGAGGTGATCCGCGCATGCCGGCGCTTGAGCACGGCTGTGCTGCCCGAGGCTGCGGCTTTGCTTGCTGAGCTGGACCTCATCCCGCTGGCCGGCGGCCTGCTGGACGCGGCCGCCGCCGTGGGGGAAACCTCGCTACGCAGCCTGGATGCCATCCACCTGGCCAGCGCCCTGTCGATCCGTGAGGACCTCTCAGCGTTCATCGCCTATGACCTCCGTTTGGCCGAGGGCGCCTCGGCGGTTGGCCTCAAGACCTTCCGGCCAGGCCGGTGACGATGTGCCGGCGCCGATGAACTACACCGCTTGCGCCCGACCGCAGCGACGACAAGCCGAGCCAACCGGAAGGGGTACTTGTTGGTGTCCAGCGTGTGACTATGTCATACACTGGCCAATCATGGGCGCCGAGCCGGACTGGAGCTATCGCGGCGCCCACATGCTCGCCAGCACGGCATCCAGGCAAGTTGGGCCAACGATGCGCTCCACGATCCTGAACGGGTCGTGATCACGGCGGACCCGGCCAGCAGGTCGGGCCGTGGTTCGCGCACCATCGGTTGGTCGTACTCGGCGCACCGGATTCTCACGGTGATCACGCTCGTCGACAACGACCGGCTGTATGGCGTCAACGCATGGGCCGCGAATGCCAGTGACCAGCGGCTGTACTGGGAGGACGACAGAGGTGAGTGACCCAAGCGACCTGCTTCGTGAAGAGGCCGAGCATGCGGAACAGAACAAGGACGCCACGCCGAGCGACGACGACACGATCAGTCGGCCAGGACGTGCACGGGCGAAGGTGTTGTCCGTCCGGTTGAACGCCGAGGAGGCTGAGCGGCTTGCGGCTCAGGCGGAGCTGGCCGGAGTAGGCCCCTCGACCCTCGCTCGGTCCTTGATTCTCGGAGCGCTGAACCACGGCGAGGGTCGAGAACTGAGCGATCCCTGGAGGGAATCCATTACCCAACGCCTGTCGAGGCTTGAGGCACGGGCCGTCGCCACCCGCCGAGGGTGACGCTGCCGAGCCTAACCAACGACGGCTGAGCGTCCTCACCCGATAGCCAGTCACATCTCTGCATATCCTCGGCCTGCGGGACGGCTACCGCCGGCCGGCGTGCTCGGCGGCGATCACGGGCTCAGCGACGGCACGCATGTCGTACTCAGCTGGGTCGCGCCAGGTCGCGGCGCATTGCCTGCGCCCGCACTTGCAGGCGAAGGAGTAGGCCGGCGTTGCGGTCAGCATCAGGGCTTGCTGCACAGCCGGCCCTGGCGGGAGGCGACCCCGTTCTCCAAGCGGCGCTGGTCACTCAGGTCTTTCCCGGCGGGGAGCCGGGGTGACTCGCCAAGCGCGGGTGCCAGGACGTCCTCGACGGCCATTCGGATGCCTGCCCAGTCCGGTTCTGCTGGGACGTCGATCACTTGCCGCTTCATGTCGACGGCGTTGCGCCGCGTACGGTCAATTAGCACAGCGTCGCGCAGCAACAGCTCCTCGAGCCGCTGGTGCTTAGCCGGCACGATCGAAGCCTCCACCAAATCCGGGGCGATGCACCATTGCCGACCGGCGGCTTTGGGAGCATCGTGGTAAGCGCTGGGAGGAGATCAAATGGCCGCGCCAATAACCGCCAATAGAGCAGCCGAAATGCCTTGGTGGCGCCGCGGATGGGCGCGCCTGACTGCGGTGGTCATCGCTATGGGCGCCCTCTAGTGTCCGCTGTCAGCGCCATCGTTGCATTGTGGCCCCAGCCGGACATCCAGGACAGCGCGCAGATCACTGCGATCGACGTCTTTGGGCAGGTGCCGCTGAGCGAGTACGAGCATCGAGCACCGGTCATTACATCGCTCAGCATCGGAACGCCCACGGGTTACGCAGCCCTAGTCGTGTTCGCCCAACCC
>Ga0136621_1000747_pt1 | contig 13014 bp, 12 predicted proteins | sample AntDryUQ445A2306_FD_104673 | JGI IMG/M metagenome (GOLD analysis project Ga0136621, IMG submission 104673) | Polar desert sand microbial communities from Dry Valleys, Antarctica - metaG UQ445A (23.06) | ecosystem: Environmental > Terrestrial > Soil > Desert | place: Antarctica: Dry Valley...
GCCCCACACCATCGTGCCCGGGTCGAGCCGCCGGCGGGGCGCCTCGCGCCGGCGCCAGTCGTCCGGCGTGACGTTCCGGATCTCGCCGGGATCGGGGTTCCGTTCGCTCATCGGTGGTCCTCGCTCGCCGGGGCTGCCGGGCCATCGTAGCGGTAGACTCGGCGGCTCCGATGCAGACGAAGGCCGACACGCCAGCCGCGCTCTCCCAGCCGACCCTCGTGCCCGCGGCACGGCCGGCTGCCGACTGGTGGCGCGACGCCGTCATCTACCAGGTCTATCCACGCAGCTTCGCCGACGGCAACGGCGACGGCATGGGCGACCTTGCCGGCCTGCGCGCCAGGCTTCCGTACGTGGCCGGCCTGGGCGTCGATGCGATCTGGATCAACCCGTGGTACCCGTCGCCGATGGCCGACGCGGGCTATGACGTGTCGGACTACCGGGACGTCGAGCCGATGTTCGGAACGCTCGCGGAGGCCGAGTCCCTGATCGTCGAGGCGCACGAGCGGGGGCTGCGCGTGCTGCTCGACATCGTGCCGAACCACACCTCGAGCGAGCATCCCTGGTTCAAGGCTGCCCTCGCCGTGGGGCCAGGCTCGCGGGCTCGCCGCAGGTTCATCTTCCGGCCGGGCCGCGGCGACGGCTCCGAGCCGCCCAACGACTGGCCCAGCGTTTTCGGCGGGTCCGCCTGGACGCGGGTGTCGGAGCCGGACGGCGCGCCCGGCGAGTGGTATCTCCACCTGTTCGACGTGGGCCAGCCCGATCTCAACTGGGAGGACCGCGAGGTCCGCGCCGAGTTCGAGTCGATCCTCCGGTTCTGGTTCGACCGGGGCGTCGACGGCTTCCGGATCGACGTCGCCAACTCGCTCTTCAAGCATCCCGAGCTGCCCGACCTCGCGGGACGCAACCAGGGCTCGTATGCGGACCCTGGCTCCGAGGAGCATCCGTTCTGGGACCGGGACGTGGTCCACGACGTCTACCGCGAGTGGCGCGCCGTCGCCGACGAGTATCCAGACCCACGGGTGTTCGTGGCCGAGGCCTGGGTGCACAGCCCGGAGCGACTCGCCCGTTACGTGCGTCCCGGCCAGCTCCACAGCGCGTTCAACTTCGACTTCCTGCTCACGCCGTGGCGGGCCCCGCTGCTCCGCGCCGGCATCGATGAGGTCCTCGCGGCGCTGCGGGCGGTCGGGTCCGAGCCGACGTGGGTCCTCTCGAACCACGACACCGTGCGCCATCTGACGCGGCTGGGCCGCCCGCAGCCCGAGCGGTTCGATCGAGGCGCCCCACAGGCAGTGGCACACGGCGAGCCGGACCTCGAGCTCGGCACACGCCGCGCCCGCGCAGCGGCCATGCTCATGCTCGCGCTGCCGGGCGGGGCATACGTCTACCAGGGCGAGGAGCTCGGCCTGTGGGAGGTCGAGGACCTGCCCGACGAGCTGCTCCAGGACCCGACCTGGGAGCGCTCCGGCCACGCGCACCGCGGGCGCGACGGCTGCCGGGTGCCGCTGCCCTGGTCGGGCGACCGCCCGCCGTTCGGCTTCGGGCCGCCCGGTGCCCGCGAGCCGTGGCTTCCCCAGCCCGCCGCGTGGGCGAAGCACACAGTCGAGGCGCAGACCGGCCGCCCGGACTCGATGCTGGAGCTGTACCGGGCGGCACTGCGCATCCGGCGGGAGCATCCGGCGCTCGGCTCGGGGAGGCTCGAATGGCGTGAGGCGCCGGCTGGTGCGCTCGCGATCGAGCGATCGCACGGGCTCCTGTGCATCGTCAACGTGGACGCCGACCCGATCCCGCTCCCGCCCGGCGCCACGGTCCTGTTGGCGAGCGGACCGCTCCCGGACGGCCTTGTACCGGCCGATACGGCGGTCTGGCTCCGGGCCTGAGGACACCCGGACCTTCGACCCGGCGCGGCGTGCGAGAATCCGGGTCGGCGAGATGCGCCCGCGGGGCGCCCACCAACCACGAGGAGGCCACTGTGGCGGACCAGGCCGAGATCGGCGTGTTCGGGGGGTCGGGCTTCTATTCGCTGCTCGACGACGTTCGCGAGATCAAGGTCGACACGCCGTACGGCCCGCCCTCGGACAGCTTCTTCCTCGCCGAGGTCGGCGGCCGGCGGGTCGCCTTTCTGCCCCGCCACGGCCGGCGTCACACGATCCCGCCCCACCTCATCAACTACCGCGCCAACGTCTGGGCGATGCGCTCGCTGGGGGTCAGGGCGGTGATCTCGCCGTGCGCCGCGGGATCGCTCCAACCGCACGTCAAGCCGGGCGACTTCGTGTTGTGCGACCAGTTCGTCGACCGCACCCACCATCGCGCCGACACCTTCTTCGATGGTCCCATCGTCACCCACCTGAGCGCCGCCGACATCTACGATCCCGAGCTCCGCCGGATCGCCGCCGAGGTGATCCGCGAGCACGACATCCCGCTCCATGAGCGCGGCACGGTCGTGGTGATCGAGGGACCCCGCTTCTCGACCAAGTCCGAGTCGAAGTGGTTCAGCGACGCCGGCTGGGAGGTCATCAACATGTCCCAGTACCCCGAGGCGTACCTGTGCCGCGAGCTGGGGATGGCCGTCGTGAACATCGCGCTCATCACCGACTACGACGCGGGCGTCCACGAGGGCACCGAGGCGGTCAACGCCCAGAGCGTGCTCGAGGTCTTCCAGCAGAACGCGGAGCGGATCCAGAAGGTGGTGCTCGACATGATCGGGCGCTTCCCGTCGGATCTCGAGGCGCTCGGGGCGCGGGAGGCGCTCGGCCCCACACGGGGCGACGGGCACGCCGCGACCGCCGAGGACATCCGGCTCTTCGAGACCGGGCTCTAGCCCCGCGCCCGATGGGATCGTCGGCGGCGCGGTCGATCGGCGTGGTGCTGGGGCCGATCGACGTCCCGATCGGCTGGTGGATCGAGAGCGCGGTCCGCCTCGAGGCCGCGGGATATGCCGGGGTCTGGTGCTGGGACCACTTCATGGTCCGGGGCGGGCGCGCGAAGCCCGTCCTCGAGGCGTGGACGACGCTTGCGCTCGCGGCCGCCGCCACCACCACGATCACTGTGGGGACGTTCGTCGCGAACGTCATGAACCGCCACCCGGCGGTTCTCGCGAGCATGGCCGCGTCCCTCGCCGCAGCGGCACCGGGAAGGGTCGTGCTGGGGCTGGGCATCGGCGGCAACCCGAAGGAGCACGAGGCGCTGGGGATCGAGTTCCCGCCGCCGCCGGAGCGGGTCGCTCGCGTGGAGGAGGCGGCCGCGGTGCTGCGCGCGCTGTGGCGTGGCGAGGCGGTGACCCGGCCGTCGCGGTACTACCCGCTTCGCGAGGCGACGCTGCTGCCCGCGCCGGACCCGCCGCCGCCGATCCTGATCGGTGGCCAGTCCGTGAGGGGCGCCCGCCTGGCGGCGAGTGCGGGTGACGGTTGGACCACGCGGCCGGACCTGTTCGAGCGGCTTCACCCGATCTACCTGGAGGCCTGTGCGGAGGCCGGCCGCCGACCGGGCCAGATCGTTGTGGGCTTCGAGGGCGGCCGATCGGGGGTCGATTCGATCGTTGGTACGGTCTGGGCGGCCGATCCTGCCGCCGAGGTCGCGGCATGGCACGACCGCGGCGCCACCTCGGTCGTGGTCACGGCCCGCACGCCGGCCGACATCGACGCGCTCGAGCAGGCGGCGCGGCGCCGATGACCATGCCCTCCGCTGGGGCGACCCGCCGCCCCGCGTCCGAACACAGGCATCCCTGCGTCCGCTGCGGGGCCCAGGTGCCCCTCGACGTCTCGCTCTGCGAGCGGTGCAACCCGCTGGGGCTCGAACAACCGGCCACCAGCCAGGTCCACGGCACCGTGTTCGTCGCGCTGGTCGTGGCGATCGTGGTGCTCGCGGTCGCCGGCCGGGCGGCGCTCTCGGGGGTCGGACCCTTCCGGGCGGATATCGTCCACGTGCTGCCCGCCGGGCCCGGCCTCGCGGTCACGCTCGCCGTCCTCAACGAGGGGAACAGGGCCGGCGCGACGACGTGCCAGCTGACGGTCACGGCGAACCGCGGCGTCGGAGTCTCGATGATCGTCCAGAGCCCGCAGATCGAGCCCGGCCAGAACCGCGAGTTCACGACCACGACGGAGCGGTTCGGCAGCCAGCCGGTGGAGCTGTCGGTCGCGTGCCAGAGTCCGTGAGCAGACCATGAAGGACGCTGGCGGCGACGGCGACGAGGGCCGCCCCGCCGACGAGGGCAGCTTCGACATCGAGCTCGCGTTCGGCCTGGAGATCGCTGCTCGCGCCGGGCGGCTGCTCATGGAGCGCTACGAGCGGGTGGAGCGGATCGACTACAAGAGCGCGCGCGATGTCGTCACCGAGGTCGATCACCTCTCCGAGGCGCTGATCCTCGACGCCATCCGGGACGCCTATCCCCACGACGGCATCCTCGCGGAGGAATCCGGGGAGCACGCCGCGGTCCGGACGGTCAAGCCGCCCCAGGGCTCGGCCGCCGACACGGCGCGTGTCTGGGTGGTCGACCCCGTCGACGGCACCATCAACTACGCGAACGGCATCCCGTTCTTCTGCGTCTCGGTGGCGCTCCTCGTCGACGGGCGGCCGGCGGTGGGGGTGATCCACGATCCCGCCCGGCTGGAGACATTCTCGGCGGCGGTCGGCGGCCCGGCCCGGCTGGACGGCCGGCCGATCGTGCCCTCCGACAAGGACAGGCTGTCCGACTTCGTGATCTCGATGTCGCTGTCGGGCCGCTCGGTGGCCCGGCGGGCGCAGGCCGTCCGCAAGGCGATACGCGTCTCGCGCTCGATGGGCTCGGCGGCGCTCGCGCTCGTCTATGTCGCCAACGGCAGGTTCGACGCGTTCGTGCAGCAGGGCGGCCTCTCGGCATGGGACGTGGCTGCCGCGGGGCTCATCGCCGAGCAGGCGGGAGCCAGCGTCACCGACATGGCCGGCGGCTCATGGTTCGATGTCGCCCGCGGGCCGCGCTCGATCGGGCTCGTTGCCGCGCCGGCGGCCCACCACGCGACGCTCCTCGAGCTCGTGCGGACCTGAGGGCCACCGGCCAGAGGCGCCGCGGCGCCTCAGACGCGAGCGACCCCGGGCTCCAGCCAGCGGTGCGGCCGATCGCGCAGCCGTGCGAGACCCAGGCGATCGCAAAAGGCGTGCCACGTCGGGCGCGGAGTGCCGCGCCACTCCAGCTCCTCGGGATCGCGCTGCGGGATCGGGACCCCATCCTCGCTCGAGCGCAGACGGGCAAGCGACCGATAGAGGAGCGCCTCCTCGAGGCGCTCCCGGAGCACCTGGGCGAGGCCCACCGGGTTGCGGACGCCGGGGATATCCCAGGCGCTGCCACGGATGGGCACCTGTTCGAGGTGGATGTACCGCCCGAGCAGGGCCGCGGCCGTCTTCGCGCCGAATCCAGGGATGCCCGGGAAGCCGTCGGCCGCGTCGCCGACCAGCGCGAGCCAGTCCGGGATCGACTCCGGCGCGACGCCCCACTTCACGCGGACGGCGGCGTCGTCGTACACGATCCGCCGCCGCCGGTCCCACAGCACGATCCGCTGATCGCGGACCAGCTGGGCCATGTCCTTGTCCGGCGTGCAGACCACGATGCGCTCGACCTTGGGGTGGTCCGCCCAGCGCCATGCCGCCGCGGCGATCGCGTCGTCCGCCTCGTACTCGACCATCGCCCACGACACGAGCCCCAGCGCCTCTATCGCCTCCTCGGCGATGGGGAACTGGGCGAGGAGCTCCGGGTCCATCCCAGCCGACGACTTGTAGCCGGGGTACAGGTCGTTGCGGAAGGACTCGATCACCCGGTCGGTGGCGCACCCGACATGCGTGGCGCCTTCCTCGCGCAACAGGAACAGGAGCTGGTCGCACAGCCCGGAGACGCCGCTCAGCAGCCGGCCATCGGCGCCGCGCACCGCCGGCCGCGGCGCGTAGTGCGCGCGGAAGAGCTCGTAGGTGGCGTCAACCAGGTGGAGGTCCACGGCGCCGCTCAGCCCCGGCTGACCGCCGCGGCCGCCCCGGTCGCCGACCCACCGAGGAGCAGCGCCCGACGGATCACCGGCCGTCCGAGACCGCGGCGACGAGCACGGCCCCGGCCTCGATCATCTCGTCGAGAGCCCGCCGGCCATCGCCGGGCTGAAGCTCGACCGCCGATATGGCGTCCGCGACCAGGAAGGTACGGAAGCCGAGGCGTACGGCGTCCAGCGCCGTGGCCTTGACGCAGTACTCAGTCGCGAGCCCGCACAGCACGATCCGCTCGACGCCCCGTTCGCGCAGGAGCGCCTCGAGCTCCGTTGGCCTCGTTTCGCCGGTGGCAGGGTCGCGCATCGTGAAGCCGGAGTAGCCGTCCTCGCCGTTCGATCCCTTGCGCACGATCGGGGAGCCGTGGGGGACCTCCAGCCCCGGATGGAAGGCGGCTCCCCACGTGTCGGCAACGCAATGGACCGGCCAGATCCCACCGTCCTTCGCGAAATGGGGCGTGCGCTCCGGATGCCAGTCCTGGGTCAGCGCGACGAACGCTCCGGCCGCGCAGGCTCGCCCGATCTCGCCGTTGATCGGCGCCACCACCGCCTCGCCGCCGGCGACCGCCAGCCCGCCCATGGGATCGGCGAAGTCGTTCTGCATGTCCACGACCACGAGCGCCGTGGTTGGGTCGTACTCGATCACGCGCCTACGCTACCGCGCCCCGACGCAGCTCGCCCGGGCCTGCGCCCCGACGCAGCTCGCCCGGGCCTGCGCCCCCGCGTATCGGGCGGGATGTCACCCGGCTGCAACTCGTGCGCGCTCGCGACGCGGCAGGGCGATTCGTCAACCTCGCCACGATGTCGCCGTCACGTTGCAGAGGAGGCACCAACGCATGCAGGAATCCAGCGAGAGCACCGGCGCCACCGACTCGCCCGTCGATGACGCGACCTACAACCTGCTCCAGGCGCTGACGTCGAAGCTCGAGGCCATCGAGGCCTACCAGATGTACGCCGAGCAGGACGACGAGGGCATCTTCGAGGAGCTGGCGCAGGACGAGCGCAAGCATGCCGAACGGCTCTACGAGGTGCTCCGCCGGCGGCTCGGCACGGGCTAGGCCATCCCCGTCGAGCCCGCACCGTTCGAGCCCGCACCGTTCGAACCCGCACCTTCACTCTCAGTGAGCGGTTTCGCCACGGCTGAGCGCGAACCGATGCCCAGTCTGCAGTCTGGGTGTGCGGCCGTGCTCATTCATGACCAAACCGCTCACTGCGGTTGAGGATCACGTCTCAGGACCGGTCATGGCTGGCTGAGGGGCCGCACGGCCGGCGGCCGGATTGAACTAGGGGAGAATCCCGCGCGCCACGAACTGGGCGCGGACCTGAGCTGCAGTCGCGCTGTCGTAGAGCTGCTGCGCGGCTGCGACGGTGCGGGTCGCGAGCTCGGTCATGGTCGTTCCCGGGAAGTGGAACTGCCCCTCGAGGATGACCGTGTCGGCCTTGACGTGGCCGATCGCACTCCGGATGTCCCAGAGCGCCCGCGACCAGATGCGACCGTCCGCGTGCACCTGGCCCACGAGATCGTCCGGGTACTGGAGGTCCGAGTCGACCCGCCGCAGACAGTGCGGCGGCGTTGGGTCGTAGGACGTCGCGTCCCAGTCGGCCACGCACGCCGGGTCGGAGAGCGGCGGCAGACCGAGCCGCGCCCGGACGACCTGGGTCGTGGTCACCGCCCAGTAGTCGCCGAAGCCCTCGCTGATCGCGCCGGCCTCGGCCGAGCCGAACACGAAGCCCTGCGAGAAGTGGATCGCGTGCCCGTACTCGTGGGTGATCACCTCGCCGTCCTCGGCGTCGTCGACACCGCCCTTGCCCAGCCGGATCTCGTCCTTGTGGGTGGTCGCGAACGAGTTGTCGATGCCCCACTGGTTGATCCGGAGCCGCTGCGCCTCCATGTTCACCGCCCGGAGCCGCGTGCCGAAGCCGAGGGTCTGGATGTACTTCTGGGATTCGGTGACCCAGTAGTAGGCCATCACCTGCTCGAACTCGTCCTGGCTCCGCGTGTAGAGGAATGCGTTCGTCGGTGAGTACGCGAGGTTCCCCGTGCTGCTGACGATCTCCGCCCACTGGCCGCGGAGGAAGCCGGTGCCGTCGAGGTGGGTGAGCGCCACGGCGTGGTACGCGGCGGCCGGAACCGCCGCGTCCGAGTCCTTCCGATCGCGGAGGCTCTGGTCGTTGAGATCCTCGACCGGATTCGAGACGAAGACCCGCGCCGTTCCGATGGACGTCCCCGGACCGGGCTTGGCGGCAGACGCCGAGGTCGCCGCGACGGCGATCAGCGCGAGCGCCGCGGCGATTCCGAAGAGTCTGCGTCGCACGGAACCCTTCCTTCCTGGTTCAGCCGATCAACGCGGGCGGTCGCTCCTCGTCGGGTGTCTCGGCCTCGGCGGGCGGCGGCGGCTCGGCGGCACCTTCGACGTCGAGCAGGTAGCCGATCCCCTGGAACGTCTTGATCCGGCCCGGCTCGCCCGGCTGCGCCCCGAGCTTCCGCCGGACCCTCGACACCCAGACACGGAGGTACTGCAGGTCGTCGCGGTATTCCGGGCCCCACACCTTCGTCAGGAGCTCGGTGTGCAGCACGACCTTGCCGGCATTGGCCGCCAGGTGCTGGAGGAGCAGCCACTCGGTCCGCGACAGCTGCACGAGCTCGCCGGAGCGTGTGACCATCCGCCGCTCGAGGTCGATCTCGACGTCGTCGAACTTGATCACGCCGGCGCCGGGCGCCGCGCCCGACGAGCGCCGGATCACGGCCCGAACGCGGGCCGCAAGCTCGTCCGGGTGGAAGGGCTTGGCGACGTAGTCGTCGGCACCAAGGTCGAGGCCCTTGGCCTTGTCCGCGGTCGAGCCCTTGGCAGTCAACAGGATGACCGGGACCGGACGGCGTTCGCGGAGCTGGCGCATGACCTCGATGCCATCGAGGTCGGGCATCACGATGTCGAGCAGGACGATGTCCGGCCGGACTTCCTCGGCCTTCGCGAGCGCCTCCTCGCCGCTGTTGGCGGTGACAACCCTGAAGCCCTCCTCGCTTAGCGCGATCGAGACGAGCTTCGTGATACGCGGTTCATCGTCCGCCACGAGCACGAGCGGTTGAGTACTCACGCCACCTCCAGTGGTGTTTCTCGCCTGCCCGGTGCCGGGCGGCCGGACGGCTCAGGTCAGTGATGGGCGACGAGCGGACGACGCAGACTCGCTCGTACTCGCCTGGCGCCCCACGTCCCAGTCGCTTCGTGGATCGTGGCGCCCGATCCGTCGCGGCCGCGGCGGCCGGACATTGCAAAACCGCTACGCGAGCATAACAGCGGACCGAGCCGGCATCGCGCCCCCGAGCCATCCCGAGCCGAACGCGGCGGACGGGTCGATGGGCTACCCTGCGGGCATGAGCTTCGGCCTGAAGGACCTCGAGCTGATCGACCGGACGGTCGAGGTGGAGATCGAGACCCAGCCGCCAGACGGGACGCCGCGCCGGACTGTCATCTGGGCGGTGGTCGACGACGGCCAGGTCTTCATCCGCTCGTGGAAGGGTGCGAACGCGCTCTGGTACCGCGAGCTCCAGGCCAATCCGGCCGTCGCGCTGCACGTCGAGGGCCGGCGCCTGACCGCCAGCGCCATCCCCGCCACGGACCCAGACTCGGTCCAGCGCACGAGCGACGGGTTCATGCGCAAGTACGCCGGTGACCCGGGAGCGAAGGCGATGTGCGCCGAGGAGATCCTCGACACCACACTCCGCCTCGAGCCCACCTAGCGAGCGCTCGCGGGCTCGGCGGCCACGCCTCCACGGAGTCCCGATGTATTTCGACGAGTTCAAGCACCAGCTGCCCGACATCGATCCCGACGAGACGGCCGACTGGATCGGGTCGTTCGACTCGCTCGTCGAGCAGGCGGGGGAGAGCCGCGCGCGGTTCGTGCTCTACAAGCTGCTCAAGCGCGCCCGCCAGCTCCAGGTGGGCCTTCCGCCGCTCACCCAGACCCGCTACATCAACACGATCAGCCCCGAGCAGGAGCCGTTCTTTCCGGGTGACGAGCAGCTGGAGCTCCGGATCCGCCGGATCATCCGCTGGAACGCGGTCGCGATGGTCCTGCGGGCAAACAACAGGTTCTCGGGGATCGGCGGCCATCTCTCGACCTACGCCAGCTCGGCCAGCCTGTACGAGGTGGGGTTCAATCACTTCTTCCGGGGCAAGGACCGGCTCGGCGAGCCGGGCGGCAGCGGCGACCAGATCTTCTACCAGGGCCACGCGGCGCCGGGCATCTACGCCCGCGCGTTTCTAGAGGGCCGCCTGACCGAGGACCAACTCGACCACTTCCGGCGGGAGAGCGTCCCGGGTCAGGGCCTGAGCTCCTATCCGCACCCGCGACTCATGCCCGACTTCTGGGAGTTCCCGACGGTCTCGATGGGCCTGGGCCCCATCAGCGCGATCTACCAGGCCCGGTTCAACCGCTACCTGCAGAACCGGGGGATCCTCGACACGTCGGGATCGCGGGTCTGGTCGTTCCTGGGCGACGGCGAGACCGACGAGCCCGAGTCGCTCGGCGCGCTCTCGATCGCCGCGCGCGAGGGCCTCGACAACCTGACCTTCGTCGTGAACTGCAACCTCCAGCGGCTCGACGGACCGGTCCGCGGCAACGGCAAGATCATCCAGGAGCTCGAAGCCGTCTTCCGGGGCGCCGGCTGGAACGTCATCAAGGTCATCTGGGCACGCGAGTGGGACGAGCTGCTCGCCCGGGACGTCGACGGGCTGCTGGTCCAGGAGATGAACGACACGCTCGACGGCGAGTTCCAGAAGTTCTCGGTCGCGGGGGGCGCGTACATCCGGGAGCATTTCTTCGGGCCGGACCCGCGGCTGCGCAAGCTCGCCGAGCACCTCACCGACGACGATCTCGCCAAGCTCCGGCGCGGCGGGCACGACTATCGGAAGGTATACGCGGCGTACAAGGCGGCGACCGAGTACCGCGGCGCGCCTACGGTCATCCTGGCCAAGACGATCAAGGGCTGGACGCTGGGGCCGGGGGTCGAGGGCCGAAACGTCACGCACCAGGCCAAGAAGCTCAACGAGGCCGAGCTCAAGATCTTCCGCGACCGGCTCCAGCTGCCGATCCCCGACGCAGCGCTCAAGGAGGCGCCGTACTACCACCCGGGTCCCGCGTCCGAGGAGGTGGAGTACCTGCTGGAGCGCCGCCGGGCCCTTGGTGGCCCCCTTCCGAAGCGGGTCGTCAAGGCGCAGCCGCTGCCGGCGCCCGGGAAGCAGATCGATGCCGAGTTCGCGACAGGCAGCCAGCAGGCCGTGAGCACGACCATGGTCTTCACCCGGGTCCTGCGCAACCTGCTGCGCGACAAGCAGCTCGGCCAGCGGATCGTCCCGATCATCCCGGACGAGGCGCGCACGTTCGGCATGGATCCGCTGTTCAAGGAGGTCGGCATCTACGCCGCGCTTGGCCAGCGCTACGAGCCGGTCGACTCCGATCTCCTGCTGAGCTATCGCGAGGCGGTCGACGGCCAGGTGCTCGAGGAGGGCATCACCGAGGCGGGTTCCATGGCCAGCCTCCAGGCCGCCGGCACGTCATACGCGACCCACGCCCAGCCGATGATCCCTTTCTACATCTTCTATTCAATGTTCGGTTTCCAGCGGACCGGCGACCAGATGTGGGCGTTCGCCGATGCCCGGGGTCGTGGCTTCCTGATGGGCGCCACGGCCGGCCGCACGACGCTGACAGGCGAGGGGCTCCAGCACGACGACGGGCACAGCCTTCTGCTCGCGTCGAATGTGCCCAACATCCGCGTGTACGACCCGGCCTACGCCTACGAGCTGGCGGCGGTCATCCGCGACGGGATCGAGCGGATGCACGCGAACGGGGAGGACGTCTTCTACTACGTCACGCTCTACAACGAGAACTATGTCCAGCCGCCCAGGCCCGAGGGCGTCGACGGCGGGATCCTCCGCGGCATCTACCCGCTGGCGCCGCCACCGAAGCTCGACAAGAACGCCCGGCAGGTCCGGCTCGTCGGCTCCGGCGCGATCCTGCAGCAGGTGGTGGCTGCCCGGGACCTCCTCGCCGAGCGGTTCGGCATCGCCGCGGAGCTCTTCAGCGCACCGTCGTTCCAGCTGCTCCGGCGCGATGCCCTCGACGCCGATCGCTGGAACCGCCTGCACCCGGACGCCAGGCGGCCGCGCATCCCGTACGTCAGCGAGGTGCTGCCGGCGGACGGCCGCCCGATCGTTGCCGCGTCCGACTGGCTGAAGGCGTGGCCGGACATGGTGGCCCGGTGGCTGCCCGACTACTACCTGTCCCTGGGGACCGATGGCTTCGGGCGGAGCGACACGCGCGAGGCGCTGCGCTCGCTGTTCGAGATCGATCCGCCCGCGATCGCGGGGGCCGCGCTCGTCGCGCTGGCCCGCTGCGGCGACCTGCCGGCCTCGGAGGCCGCCACCGGCCTGCGCGACCTGGGCGTCGACCCGGAGAAGCTCGACCCGATCGCGCTCTAGGCCACCGAGCGCCGAGCCCGCACCGTTCGAGCCCCCGCCTTCACTGAGAGTGAGCGGTTTCGACACAGCTGAGCGCGAACCGATGCCCAGTCTGCAGTCTGAGTGTGCGGCCGCGCTCATTCATCTCCGAACCGCTCACCGGTGGTTGAGGATCACCGCTCAGGACCGGAGCGTGCCCGGATCGGACCGGACCGGCGAGGTGATACACCCCTGACACCCGCCTCCCCGCGTGTGCAGCATGTCCGCCGACGCAGCCCGCCTACCGTTAGGAGCGACGGCATCCATGGCCCTGTCCGGGGCTGACCGTCCACCCGACTGGAGGCTCCATTCGATGGATCGCGACCTCGACGCGCGCCGGGACGACCGGCACGATCACGCTGACGGCGATCACGATCACGATCACGATCACGATCACGGCACGGCCGAGAACGAGGAAGGAGGCAAGGAGGCCCGCCGACCGCCATGCCAACCCCCGCGCCGCCGAGCGCACCCGCGCCCGCGCCGAGGGCCTCCTTGCCGCCTTCCTCGTTCTCGGC
>Ga0136621_1000750_pt1 | contig 12998 bp, 11 predicted proteins | sample AntDryUQ445A2306_FD_104673 | JGI IMG/M metagenome (GOLD analysis project Ga0136621, IMG submission 104673) | Polar desert sand microbial communities from Dry Valleys, Antarctica - metaG UQ445A (23.06) | ecosystem: Environmental > Terrestrial > Soil > Desert | place: Antarctica: Dry Valley...
GGTGACGACCCCGGCGAGGAAGCCGATGCCGAGGAGGACGACCACGCTTAGGCCGCGTCTGGGCGGGAGAGGCTCTCGGCCTCGGGCACCGGAACCTCGACCTCGACGGGGGGGCCGTTCTGTCCGGGCCCGCCGGTCGGCGCCTCATTCTGCTCGGCAGCTGGCTGTCCGCCCCGGCGCTGGGCTCCGCGACGCCTTCGCCGTCGCCGCCGCGACTTGCCCGATTGGAGCTTCGGGGCGGGCAGATTGTCGGCGAGCGCGTTTGCGACTTCTTCGAGCGTGCCGAGCCGCTCCCGAGCCGCTTCGATCAGCTGGGTCGAGCGCGGCGTGTAGCCGTCGGCTGAGGCGAGGAGAGCGACGCCCACCTGGGCCGGCAGTCCCAAAGCGGCGTTCACGAGTCGCGCCGCGTTCTCCTCGTGCCTGTGGCCGCGTGAGTTCGCGAGCGCTCCAAGCAGTCGCTTCGCCTCGGGGAACTCGACGCTTGCGCGCCGGTCCTGGACCTTGCGGCTCGCGTGGGCGAGCTTCCACGTCCAGCGCCAGAGGATCTGCTCGGGGGCGTCGGCCTTTCCTTCGCCGATCGCTCTCAGCAGGGTCCGAATGCCCGCCAGCCGGTCCTTCTCCCACGTGGGCGCCTGGGTCACGAGCGTCACCAGGTCGTCGAAGCTGGCGCGCTCGACGGGGGTGGCGACGCGGTCGGCAAGCGCTGTGAGGCGGAGGCGCCGGTTCGGGTTCTCGGCTGCGCACGTGAACAGGAACTGCTCGAGGCAGGACTTCGAGGCCCGGCCGTCGGTGAGCTTCTTCGCGAACTCCGCGCGCTCGTCGAAGCGGATCTGGCGGCCCGCGATCATCGCCCAGAACCGCTGCTCGTCCTCGTCGAGATATCCCGGATCGGCGCGCTGCCACTCGCGCGCGATCACGCTGAGCCGCCGCGCGACGTCGGGCGTTACCGGTACGAGCCATGCTGCAGGCGTGAGCTTCCGCCGAGCACGGCGCTGCATCCGCCGCCGGGGGGCGGGCGTGACGCGAGCGCCCTCGCGGTAGAAGTCCGTGTCGAGCAGGCTGTGCAGCGAGACGACGCGCTCGTTGTGGGTCGCGCCCTTGGGCGTGAAGTCGACGACGATGCCGGCCTCCTTGCGCGGATGCATCCGCATGATCCGACCGATTCGCTGCTGGTAGACGCGGCGGCTGGCCGTCGGCGCGAGGTGCATGCAGACGGTTGCCCGGGGCGAGTTCCAGCCCTCGGCGAGCAGCATCGCGTTGATCAGCACGTTGATCTCGCCGCGCTCGTAGGCCGCGAGCGTCTCGGCGAGCTTCACGGGCGGCGTGCGACCGCTCACGGCTTCGGCCCTGAGGCCGGTCGCGCGAAACTCCTGCGCCAGGTTGTAGGCGTGCTCGACTCCGGCCGCATAGACGATTCCCGGGGTCGAGTCGAAACGGTCTCGGTAGAGGCTCGCCGCCGCCTGGTTTAGCGCCTGGTGGTCGAGGGCGGCGGCAAGTGCGCCTTCGTCGAAGTCCCCTCCGACGATCGGGACCGACGAGATCGCGGCAGCGGGCGGCACCCGGAGGCAGCGGAGCGGAGCGATGAGGCCGCGCCGGGCAGCATCGGCAAGCGGTAGATCGTCGACCGAGGCGGGGAAGACGTCGGAAACCTGCTTCGCGATCAGCTGCTCGGTCGCCGTCATGCCGATGTAGATCGGCTCGGGGAAGCTTCGGATCGCAGCGCTCGTCTTCTCGCCGAGGGCCGTGTGCGCTTCGTCGCAGATCACGAGCTGGTAGGCCCGCCGGCTCAGGCTGCCGACGTGGCGCGCGAACCAGGCATAGGTCTGAATCGTGACGGGATCGCGACGGAGCGGCTCCTTGCCGGCTTCGATCGCAGGCGTGAAGCGCCCCTTGTAGCCCTCGACGGCGAGCTCGCGGTTGAACTGGGTGACGAGTAGACGGCGGTGCGTGAGGATGAGGACGCCGAGCGTGCGGGCGGCCTCGACGAAGCCCGCCGCCGCGATCGTCTTGCCTGAGGCGGTGGGATGCCGGAAACGGAAGCGGCGCACCGCGCCACCGTCGTGCTCGGCGGCCGGCTCGAGCGGCTCGAGCTCGTCGCCGTCGAGCTCCTCTTCCTCCTCTTCCTCCGACTCGACCGGCTCGTCGGCCAGCTTGCCGTTGCCGTTCTGCAGCTCGATCGCCTGCTGGTTCGCGGCGATGAGCTGGGTCAGCATCCCCGCGAGCGCATCGGTCTGGTGCCGGCGCAGCTCGGTCCCGGAGGCGAGCCGGGGCGGGCGCTCGCTGAGGACGCGCTCGAGTCCGAGCATCAGGCCGAAGCGCACCTTCCACTCCTCGGAAGGGGCGCGCTGGCCGGCGTCGAGCTCGGCTAGCGCCTCGTCGAGTGCTCGCCGGCGCGCGGTGCCGGGCGCGAGCACCTGATCTGCGTCCTCCTCGGGGCGCAGGAACGGCTCGCCCGCCCAGGCTTCCGCCTGGAGGGCGGCTTCCGCGAGCCCATCCGTCTTCTCCGGTGTAGGAGGTTGCTCGGTCGTCTTCTGCATCTGGGCAGCACACCCTCGGAGTGCTGCAGCGTCAGGAAGAAGCGCCCTCTCACGATTTCGGTGCTCGAGCGGCGCTACGGGTCAGCATACCCGAATCCTCGGCTAGTAGGCCGGTGCGGCGGCGCCTGACTCTGCGAGCGGGCGGCCGAACAGGCGTTCGGAGACGCCCGTCTGGTCGAGGTGCTTCGTGATTCCACCGAGGAAGAACGGAAAGCCCGCCCCCAGAAGCAGGCATGTGTCCACGTCGGCCGCTTCCGGAACCACGCCCTCTTCGAGCAGGTGGTGGATCTCGTCCGCCATCGCCTCGAGGACGGCGCGGGTGATCTCCTCCACGGGCCGGGGATCGCTCGCGACGACGACGACCTCGTCTCGCCCTTCGGCGTACCCGGCGAGCGTGGGCGACAGCGGGAAGCGGTCGGGGTAGGCCTCGTGCAGCGTCCCGAGCACGTGATTCGCCACGCGGGGGCCAACCATCTGCAAGAGCACGGAGGGTGCCATCGGCATGCCGAGCCGCAAGACCGCCTCGTCGGTCTGCTCGACGGTGGAGCCGTGCTCGAGCGCTTCCATCAGCGCGCTCGTCATCCGCGTGAGGACGCGGTTGACGACGAAGCCGGGAGCGTCCTTGACGAGGACGGCGCGCTTGCGAAGCCTGCCGCAGACCGCCCAGGCAGTCGCGAGCGTCGCGTCGTCGGTCTCGGGTGTTCGGATGAGCTCGACGAGCGGCATCACGCCGACAGGGTTGAAGAAGTGCATGCCGACCAGCCGCTCGGGCCTTTGCAGCTCGGCGCCCATCTCCGTCACGGAGAGCGACGAGGTGTTCGTCGCGAGGACACACTCGGGCGAGACGGCGGCCTCGACCGCGGCGAAGAGCTGCTTCTTCACCGCCAGCTCCTCGAAGACCGCCTCGAGCACGAGGTCGCAGCCGGCGAAGTCGTACCCGGTCGAGCCGGTCACGAGCGAGCCCAGGAAGCGTGCCTTGCCCCCGTCGTAGCGGCCCTTGGCCACCTGCGCGGCGAGCTCTTCCCGGATCGACCCGAGCGCGCTGTCGACGATCTCGGGCTTCAGGTCGGAAAGGAGGATCGGCACCTCGAGCCGGCGCAGGCAGAGGGTCGCGAGCTGAGTCGCCATCAGGCCTGCGCCGACGATGCCGACCCGGCGGATCGGACGCGGCTCGACGGAGGGAATCCCGAGACCTCGCTTGGCGCGGCGCTCGACGAGGTCGAAGGCGTAGAGCGACGCGCGGGCCTGCGGGCCGAGCAGCAGGTCGGCGAGCGCTTCCTCCTCGCGGCGGTAACCCTCCTCGAGACTCCAGGTCGCTGCGCCGGCGAGCAACTCGAGGGCCCGGTAGGGCGCCGGAGCAGCCCCGTGCACCGAGTCGTCCAGCGCGCCGCGGGCGCGCGAGACGGCCGCCTCGAGCTCGGCGAGATCTGGCTTCGGGCGCTCGTCGATTCCTCCGGCCAGGACTTCCTCGGCGAAGGAGAGCGAGTCGTCCAGGAACTCGGCCGGCTCCAGCAGACGGTCGGCGAAGCCGAGCTCGAAGGCCTCGGCTCCGCTCAGCATCCTGTTCTGGCGCATCGGATTCGAGACGACGAATCTCACAGCCGTCCTGGCGTCGACGAGGCGAGGGACGAGCTGGGTCCCGCCCCAGCCGGGGATGATCCCGAGGAAGCACTCGGGCAGGGCGAAGTGGCGGACAGCGGTGGAGATCGTGCGGGCATCACAGTGGAGCGCGAGCTCGACCCCGCCTCCGAGGCAGGCGCCGTTGACGGCGGCGATCGTCGGATAGGGCAGAGCCCGGATGCGCCCGAAGAGCTCGTGTCCGGTGCGGCTGCCCTCGATCGCCTGCTCGCGGGAGCGCAGGCGCGGAAACTCGGCCAGGTCGGCGCCCGCAGCGAAGACGTAGGGCTTCCCGGTGACGACGAGCGCGGCCCACTCGCCCTGCTCGAGGCGGACGAGCGCGCGGTCGAGCGACTCGAGCGCCGCGCGGCCGAAGACGTTCGGCTTGGTGTGGTCCTCGCCGTTGTCGATCGTGAGCAGACCGATGCGCCCGACGTCTCTCGTAACGGTCTGCAGCTTGAACTGGGTCAGAGCCTCAGCCACGGAGGTTCTCCCAGACGAGCGCGGCTCCCATGCCCATGCCGACGCAGAGGGCAGTCAGGCCGTAGCGGGCGCGCGGACGTTCCTTGAAGCCGTAGGCGAGCTGTGCCATCAGACGGACGCCCGTCGCCGCCAGGGGATGCCCACACGCGATCGCGCCCCCGTAGGGGTTCAGCCGCTCGTCGCCGGGCTCGACGCCCAGCCCGTCGCACCACGTGAGCACCTGGACGGCGAAGGGCTCGTTCAGCTCGAAGAGGCCGATGTCGTCCAGCGAGAGGCCGGTCTGCTCGAGCACCCTCCTCGTCGCCGGCACGGGCCCGAGACCCATCAGCTCGGGCTCGACGCCCGCGAAGGCGTAGCCGACGAGGCGCATGCTCGGCTCGATCCCGAGCTCCGCCGCGGTCTCCTCGGCGGTCAGGAAGCAGGCGGTCGCGCCATCGGTGAGCCCCGCCGAGTTCCCCGCCGTCACGCGTCCGCCGGCGCGGAACGGCGTCGGCAGGTCGGCAAGCCCTTCCATGCTCGTATCGGGCCGGAGGAACTCGTCCCGGTCGGCCGTTCGCCAGCCGTCGTCGGTGAAGACCGACATGGGCACCACCGTCTCGCTCATGATGCCGTTCTCCCAGGCGGCGGCGGCGCGGCGCTGAGACTGCACGGCAAACGCGTCGGCCTCGTCCTTGCCGATGTGCGGGAAGCGGTCGTGGAGGTTCTCCGCGGTCGCGCCCATCGTCACCGCCGAGGGGTCGACGAGCCGTTCGGCCACGAAGCGGGGATTGAAGTCGACGTCGGCTCCCATCGGGTGGTGACCCATGTGCTCGACACCGCCGGCGAGCACGACGTCCGCGGCACCGAGCGCGATCTCCCCCGCGCCTGCCGTGACCGCGGTGAGAGCGCCTGCGCACATGCGGTCGACCGCGAAGCCGGGAACGCTCTGCGGCAGACCGGCGAGGAGCGCGACGTCACGGCCGAGCGTCAAGCCCTGGTCGCCGACCTGGGCGGTCGCCGCCATGATCACGTCGCCGATCCGCTCGGGCGGGATCTCCGGGTTGCGCCGAAGCAGCTCCCTCACCGCCTTGACGGCCATGTCGTCGGCCCGTGTCCGCCAGAAGACTCCCTTCGGACCGGCCTTGCCGAATGCCGTCCGGACGCCGTCGACATAGACCACCTCGCGCAGCTCGCGCCCCACCGCCACCTCCGTTGCTCGCCTGGATCTGAGTCTAGTGCTCCATCCCGAGAATCACTCGCGCCCTGGTCGGCTGCAAAGCGGCGCCGGACTGCGTCCTCGGTCGCCCCGATATGTCCGCATATCGGGGCTTCCCGCGTCCTTCCCCGGCTTGCTTTTCGCGCGCCACGATCATCAAGCGACTTCCGGGACGGAGCACTAGGCTTCGCGCCGTGGCCGGCGACTGGGAAGCCCATCTGCGGCGCGAGGAGAAGCGCTACCGCGAAGGAGAGGCGCGCCTACCGGGCGCGAGCGATCCGGACAGCCGCCAGCGCCAGTTGACGCGGCTCGGAAACGCTGCGGGCGGCGCCGGCCTGGCGCTGCTCATGCTGGGGCGCTCGGAGGAGGCGGGCCGGTGGTTCGATCGCGCCGCCCGGCGCTACCGCGAGAGTGCCTCGGAGGCGCCGCCCGGCAGCTGGGGCCGCCCGATCGGTGCGATCAAGGCGCGCATGCTCGCCGGCGACGAGCCGGGAGCCGAGGAAGAGGCCCGCTGGGCGCTCGAGACGGGGGCGGCCGGCGCCGAGTCGCCGATCGGCCGCTATGCCGCCTGCCTCGCGCTGCTCGTGCTCGGGCGAGACGAGGACGCCCGACCGCTCGCAAGCTCGCTGCGCGAGCGCGACGACTTTCCCCGCGCCGTCGCGGATGCCCTCGCGATGCTGGCGGCGGGGACGGATCGCCTCGGCTACATCGACGCGGTCGAGCGCGTGCTCGAGTCGTTCGAGCAGCGAGAGGAGTACCTCGAGGACATCCCCGTCGCCGACACCGTGCTCGTCCTGCAGGCTCTCGCCAGGCGTCGGGAGATCGAGGCAGAGCTCGAGTCGGAGCTCTTGCCCCGCGTCTAATCCTCGCCGGCCGCGAGCTCCCGGGAGCGCTCCATCGCCGCCTGAATCGCGTTCAGGAACGCTGCCCTTACGCCCGATCGCTCGAGCTCCCGGATCGCTCTGATCGTCGTTCCGCCCGGCGAGGTGACCATCTCCCGCAGCTCGACCGGATGCATGTGCTCGTCCCGCAAGAGCTTTGCCGTCCCGAGCATCGTCTGGACGACGAGCTGCGTCGAGATCTCTCGCGAGAGGCCGAGCAGGATGCCCGCCTCGATCATCGCCTCGGCCAGCAGGGCGAAGTACGCCGGCCCGGAGCCCGACACGGCCGTGACGGCATCCATGTAGCGCTCCGGCACGCGCACGACGGCGCCCAGGTGGCGCAGGAGCTCCTCGGCGAGCTCCAGGTCGGCATCACCCGCATGCGCGCCCGCGCACACGCCGGTCATGCCCTCGTGAACCGTTGCGGGCGCGTTCGGCATCGCCCGGACGACGGGCACACCCGCCGCGATCCGCTGCTCGATCGCCGAGGTCGGAATAGCAGCGGCAACCGAGAGCACCGTCTGATCGGGCGAGAGGAGGCCGCCGATCTCGCCGAGCAGCACGTCGAAGTCCTGGGGCTTCACCGCGATCACGACGAGGGCCGCCGCGCCGACCGCCTCGCCGTTCGCGAGCGTCACCTCGACGCCGTAGCGGTCGGCCAGCTCCCGCGCCCGCTCCGGCCTGCGGGCGGTCGCGACGATCTCGGCCGCGCTACGCCAGCCCGAGCTGAGCAGACCCGCGAGCAGCGACTCGCCGATCTTGCCCGTTCCGAGGATGGCGATGCGCCGGCTCTCGCTGGTCATTGCGGGAGTTTAAAGGCTTGATGTGGAACGAGCGCACGTCCGAGTGGGGGCCTGCGCGCGGCGCGCAGAGCGCGACGGGGCGCGCACCGGCAGGAGCCCACGGCCGAAGCCGGCGAGGAGGTACACGCTCGCGAGCCCGGCCCACTCGCCGTAGGGCTCGAGCAGCTCGGCGGTCTCGTGGCCCTCGACCCAGCCGCCGCGCATGGCCGAGAGCAGCTTGACGAGCCCGAGATCGCCCTCGAGGCCGCGCTCGGTGCGGCCGAGGCCTTCCACGCAGACGACCCCCACCGACCACGGGCCTAGGCCGCGCTCACGCTCGAGGCGGGCGGCGGCAGAGGCTGTCGGCAACGCCTTCAGGCGCTCGAGCTGGAGCGACCGGCACAGCCGGACGAGCGTTGCGGCCCGCCTCGCGTGCAGGCCGAGCGCGCGGAGCTCCGCGGCCGAGAAGCGCGCGAGCGCGGCGCACGTGGGCGGCGCGTGCAGCTCGCCGAGAGCCGGCATTGCGGCGCGGATGATCCGGCGCTCGAGCGCGCGCGCCCGGCTCGACTCGATCAGCTGTCCGCAGAGCGCACGCAAAAGCGCCTGGGCGACGGTCGGCACGCGCAGAGGTCGAAGCCCGCGCAGCCTGCGCAGGGTCTCGCCGAGCATGGGGTCGCGGGCGAAGCGCTGCAGGAACGGCGTGTGGTCGTCCTCCAGCGCGAGCACGAATCGCAGCTGCTCGATGCCCTCGGGGCTCGCCGCCCGAACGCGGATCGCACCGTTCGGCCGCTGCCAGGCGATCACTCGCTCGTACCCGTCGCCGACCGGGAGCACGGCGCCGAGCACGCCCTCGCGAACCGCTCGGGTCGCGTCGGAGCCCAGCCGGGTCGAGAGTCGGAGGGAGTACGGGCCTTTCGGCTGCAGCGTCGCCTCGATGCTCCAACCGTAATCGCTGGCGGGGACGAGGGCCATACTTCGCTCGGAACCGCGCTCTTGAGCCGCCGCATGCAGACGACGTGGGATGCGCTCGCCTCCTCCCCGGAGGTCTACGTCGGCGACCCGCGACGAGGCCGTCAGGAGCTAGACGCGCTCTTCGGTCGCTTTAGCGCGGATCCGCGGGGAGGGACGTGCGTGGAGGTCGGGTGCGGCCCCGGTCGGATGACGCTTCCGCTCGCCGAGCGGTTCGATCGCGTGCTCGCGCTCGACGTCTCGCCGGCGATGGTGGCCCAGGCGCGCAGTGCTGCCGCCGCCGCGGGCGCTACGAACGTCGAGTTCCGGGTCGTCTCGGGCGAGCGTCTCGACGGTGTCGCCGCCGGCATCGGGAACGTGCTCGTCTGCTACCTCGTGCTGCAGCACTTGCCCTCGAAGGCACTCGTCCTCGCCTATCTGCGGGAGTTCGCCCGCCTCCTGGCCCCCGGCGGGGAGGCCTTCCTGCAGGTGCCCGTGCTCGCTTCGAGTCGGAGCGCGCGGGGCCGGCGCCTGATGCGCTCCGCGGCGACCCCGCTGCTCGCGCGGCTCTCGCGTGACCCGGCGCGCGATGCAGCCTTCCGCGGCTTCAGGCTCACAGACGGCGAGCTGGCGGCCGGGCTCGATCGCGCCGGCCTGCGCGTGCTCGCCCGGCTCGAGGAATCGACGCCTTACCGTCACAGTCACGACATCTTCCTGCGCTGCGCGCGGATCGAGCCGTGACGGTTCTCGTACTCGTCCTCTACGGAATGGTGCTCGCAGTCGCGGTGCGCGTCGTGTGGCGAGCCCCGGTTTCCGCCCTCTTCTGCTTTCTCGTCGGTCTGGCGCTCCACAATCTGGCGGCGGCGTTCCTCTGGGATGCTGGCGTGCGCGGGAATCCACTCGACCTGATTCTCGCGTGGAAGGAGATCCTCCTCGCGACCGCGCTCGCCCGCGTCGCGTTCGATGCGTGGCGTGCGCGGCGCCTGCCCTTCCAACCGAGGGCCGTCGATGCCCTGGCGCTCGCCTTCGCCCTCGTCGCGACCCTCTATGCCCTCATCCCGCAGGCCGTGCTCGACGGAGAGGCGGGAAGAGAGGCGATCCTCTACGGGCTTCGACACGCGCTCGTTCCCGTTGCCGCCTACCTGCTTGGCCGCTCGCTCGTCCTGGGCTCGCGCGATCTCCGCCGGCTCGGCTGGACGATTTTCGTCGTGGCGGGTGCGGTGGGGCTCTTCGGCCTCGTCGATCTCTACACGCTCGACGTGGAGTGGTGGTCCGGCTCCGGCGCGGTCGGCTACTTCGGCGACCAGCTCGGGTTCGACCTGCACGGTCCCGGCAGGCTGCCCGAGAACTTTGCGTTCAACACCGACGAGGGCGTCTTTCGGAGGCTCGTCTCCACCTTCATCAGCCCTCTCGGGACGGCGTTCGTGCTCGTCGTCGCGCTGCTCCTGGCAGCCTCTCCCGGGAGGCACTGGCGTCGACGCGCCCTGCTCCTGCCGCTCGGCGCCGTCCTGGTCACGGCGCTCCTCTTCACGCTCTCCCGCTCTGCGGTGATCGCGCTTGCCGCCGGGCTCGTGCTGCTCGCGCTGGCCCGCCGCTCGCCTTGGCACCTCGCGGGCGCCGCGCTCGTGCTCGCGGCCGGGTTCTGGTTCGCCGTCGCCTTTCCCTCGATCGCGCCGGAGACACATTTCTTTCCCGCAGACCTCGTGTACCAAGAGGAGCAGGCGAGACTCAAGGGAGGCCTTCCCGAAGAGACGATCCTGAGCCCGGGCGACCCCTCGATTCGCAGCCACCTGAGCAGTCTTCGCGCCGGGCTGGAACGGGTCGCACGGCACCCGCAGGGCTATGGGCTCGGCAACGCGGGCGCGACCGCGCGACGCTTCGACGAGCCCCTCAAGGCGGGTGAGTCGAACTACGCCGAGATCGGTGTCGAGACGGGCCTTCTGGGTCTCGCCCTCTTCCTCGCCTGGAACCTCGCCCTCCTGGCCGGGCTCATCCGGCAGGCGCGCAACGCCCCCGACGAGGACGTTCGCTGGGCCGCCGGCGGAGTGGCCGCGGCGCTCGGCGCGATTCTGGTGCTCGCCGTGCAGACCGACGCGTATGGGGTGCCCTGGCTCGCCTATGGGCTCTGGTGGATCTGCGGTGCGCTCCTCCTTCCGGTACCCGCTCTGGCAGCGGCCCGCCGGGCGACTACCGCTGGGCCGGCATGACCGCGCCGATCGATCCGGCGCGACCGGGACGCGAGGGGGAAGAGCTACGTGCAGGCCAGCTCAGGAGCCCTTGACCTCGCCGAGGAGGTCCTGCAGGTCGAGCGGAGCGGTGACCATGGCCACGCCGTGGCCGTCAGCGGGACGTGGCCACTCTTCCTGTGGTCGATCCCGGTACAGCTCGACGCCGTTGCCGTCGGGATCTCGCAAGTAGAGGGCTTCGGACACACCGTGGTCGGAGGCGCCGTCGAGTGGAATACCGGCCTCGATCAGACGCGTCAGCGCGTCGGCGAGCGTGCGGCGGTCCGGGTAGCGGATGGCGAGGTGGTAGAGGCCGGTCCGTCCCGGCGGCGGCGGGGAGCCTCCGAGCGACTCCCACGTATTCAGTCCGATGTGGTGGTGGTAACCGCCGGCGCTGATGAACGCGGCCTGTTCGCCGAAGCGCTGCTGAAGCTCGAAGCCCAGGACTCCGCAGTAGAAGGCCAGAGCCCGCTCGATGTCCGCAACTTTGAGATGGACATGGCCGATGTCGACGCGCGGGTCGATGGTCGTCATCTCTGTACTTCGCGACGGTTCGGACACGCCTCGCCCGGCGAGATGAGCGACTGGGCCACACCCATCAGCCTAGTGCTCCGTCCCGGAAGTCGCTTGATGATCCTGGCGCGCGAAAAGCAAGCCGGGCAAGGAGGCAGGGAGCCCCGATATGCGCACATATCGGGGCGACCGAGGACGCAGTCCGGCGCCGCTTTGCAGCCGCCCAGGGCGCGGGTGATTTCCGGGACGGGGCACTGGGCGCAGCGGGTACTTTCAGTGCGTGCAGACGTGGGCGACGAGACGGTTGCCGCTGGAGACGCTGGAGCGTGCCGGATGAGCGACTGCCTGCTGTGCCGCCTCGCCTCGGGCCGAGCCGAGGTCAGCATCGCTCACGAGGACGAGCGGACGGTGGCGCTCATGGACATCCAGCCCCTCGCCCCTGGGCACATGCTGGTCGTGCCACGAGCGCACGCCGCCTACCTGGCGGACCTCGATCCGGAAGACGGCGCGCAGCTCTTTCGGGTCGCACAGCTCGCTGCCGCCGCTCTTCGGGGCTCGACCCTTCGCTGCGAGGGGGTCAACTTCTTCCTCGCCGATGGGGAGGCCGCCGGCCAGGAGATCTTCCACGTTCATCTGCACGTCTTCCCGCGCTTCGCCGGTGACGGTTTCGGCCTGCGGTTCCCGCCCGGCTACTCGGTCAGACCGCGCGGCGAGCTCGACCAGGCCGCCGCTGCCCTCCGGCAGTCCTGGCCTTCGGCCCCCCCGACGACCCCGAGGACAGGGTGAACGTGCCGGTCGACCTCGCGGCGCCGAAGGCAGGCGCGTCCAGGTGAACGCCGCTGCCCGGGACAAATGGGCCGAATGGCTGCTCGAGCGCCGCGACGGCGGCAACGAGGAGTCGGCCCGCCACACGCTCGAGTTTCTCGCGCCCGTCCGCGAGCGCGTCCTCGAGGGAGCGCGGCTCGCCGACGGCGAGACGCTCCTGGACGTCGGCTGCGGCGACGGCCTGATCGGGTTCGGAGCGCTCGAGCGCCTGGGCGAGCGCGGACGGGTCGTCTTCACCGACGTCTCGCAGGACCTGCTCGACCATTGCCGATCGCTCGCCGAGGAGCTGGGCGTCGCCGATCGCTGCGAGTTCGTTCGGGCGAGCGCCCAGGATCTTGCTCAGGTCGAGGACGCCTCCGCCGACGCGGTTACGACCCGATCGGTCCTCATCTATGTGCCGCTCCCCCAGAAGCAGCGAGCGTTCGACGAGTTCTTCCGAGTGCTCAAGCCCGGTGGCCGTCTCTCGATCTTCGAGCCGATCAACCGCTTCTGCTGGCCCGAGCCCGAAGGCCGGTTCCTCGGCTTCGACGTCGAGCCGGTGTCGGCGCTTGCCAGGAAGGTCAGGGCCGTCTTCGAGCGAGCGAGCGGGGACGAGACGCTGATCGACTTCGACGAGCGGGACCTGCTCGCGTTTGCCGAGCGCGCCGGCTTCGGCGACGTCGAGCTCGACCTCCATGCGGAGATCCATCAGGCCGGGTCGCTGCCCTGGGGAACGAGGTCGAGCTGGGACGTCTTCGTCCAGAGCTCCGGAAACCCGTGCGCGCCCACGCTCGCCGAGGCGATGGACGAAGCCCTCACACCCGAGGAGCGCGCTCGCTTCGAGGGGCACCTGCGCTCGCTCTTCGACGCACGAGCGGGCACGAGTCGCTCCGCCGTCGCGTACCTGCGCGCGCTCAAGTCCTAGTGAAGGCGCCCCTCGAGCGCGGCGAGGTAGCGCACTGCGGATCGGCGTAGGGCAGCCGCTGCGTCGCGCTGCACGACCGTCTCGAACC
>Ga0136621_1000755_pt1 | contig 12948 bp, 11 predicted proteins | sample AntDryUQ445A2306_FD_104673 | JGI IMG/M metagenome (GOLD analysis project Ga0136621, IMG submission 104673) | Polar desert sand microbial communities from Dry Valleys, Antarctica - metaG UQ445A (23.06) | ecosystem: Environmental > Terrestrial > Soil > Desert | place: Antarctica: Dry Valley...
CCAAGCGTCTGAAGACGCTAAAAGGCCTTACCCCCTTCGAATTCATCTGCAAAACATGGACACAACAACCCGATCGATTCAAACTCGACCCAACCCACCATATGCCGGGACTTGACAGCTAGCATGTTGTTGTAATAGCGCAGATCGTCGGTAATCTCACGACCGAGCCAGCGGGGACGCTCGAATGTCTGTCGCGCCGATTGCAGCTCGATCTCGGCCACGATCAGACCCTAATTGACGCCCTCGAATTCGTCGATTTCCCACAGATCATCGCCGCAATACACCTGATGGCGGCTTTTCTCGATGCGATGACCTTCGCAGAGGTTCTCCAGCATTTCGCGCGCGTCAACGACCGCGATCGGGTATTCGTATTCCGCACGCTGGCTGCCCGGCACCGCCTGCTTGATGTTGAGCCACGCGCGCTCATCGCACACCCGCACGCGAATCGAACTCAGGTCGGTGTTGGCGAGATAGCCTTGCGCGTAGTGCTCACGGCGGATCACTTCCGCGCGCCAGACGTCGGAACATAACAGAAACTTGCGTTCGATTTCGATCGCCATATACGCACGCGAGAGAGACAAAACGGATGAATATTAAACTTGGCGGAAACGAGACATGAATTGCCGCGGAAACGAGTCCTGGGCGGCGGCTAAAATTTCACCAGCGCGGAACCCCAGGTAAAGCCGCCGCCGAAAGCCTCCATAATCAGGATCTCGCCGCGTTGAATGCGGCCGTCGCGCACCGCCACGTCCAGCGCCAGCGGGATGGACGCAGCAGAGGTGTTGCCATGCTCGTGGATGGTCACCACGACGTGGTCCATGGACATTTTCAGCTTGTGCGCGGTGGCCTCGATAATGCGGTAATTGGCCTGATGCGGGATCAGCCAGTCGATGTCTTCCTTGTCGATAAAATTGGCGGCCAGGGTCTCGTCGACGATGCGACGCAGGGTGCGCACCGCCATCTTGAACACCTCGTTGCCCTTCATAGTAACGTAGGCGCCGCCGTCGAGCAGCGAGTCCTGACCCTGACCTATGCCGCCCGGCACGTGCAGGAGGTGCTCAAAACTGCCGTCCGCGTGCAGATGCGTGGATAGAATCCCCGGCTCCTCGCTTGCTTCCAGCACCACAGCGCCGGCGCCATCGCCGAACAACACGCAAGTAGTTCGATCCGTCCAGTCCAGCAGACGCGACAGCGACTCGGCGCCCAGCACCAGCGCGCAGCGCGCGCCGCCCGTGCGGATAAATCGATCGGCGATCCCCAGCGCGTAAACGAAACCCGTGCATACGGCCTGCACATCGAAGGCCGCGCAACCGTGAATGCCAAGGCGTTTCTGCAGCAGGCACGCCGTGCCGGGGAATATCTTGTCGGGCGTGGTCGTGGCGAGAACGATAAGATCCACGTCTTCCGGGCGCCGCTCCGCCATTTCCAGCGCGCGCCGCGCGGCGGCTTCGGCCATATCGCCGGTCGATTCACCCTCCGCCGCGATATGGCGTTTCCTGATGCCGGTGCGTTCGGTAATCCAGCGATCCGAGGTATCGACCAGCTTTTCGAGATCGTGATTGGTCAACACCTTGCGCGGCAGGTAGCCGCCGGTTCCGGTGATGCGCGCGTGCTCGGCTGTAATAATTATCCTGCTCCGGGTTAATCCGCTCCGGTTTTATCCGGCGCGCTGGTCGGTGAGCAATCTTGCCAGCTGCTTGTCGATGCGCTGGGGTACCGACTTGCGAACCTCCACGCGGGCAATCTGAATGGCGTGCTCATATGCGAAGACATCCGCGCCGCCGTGACTCTTGATCACGATGCCCCGCAGGCCCACCAGACTGGCGCCATTATAACGCCGCGGATCGATACGGCCGCGAAACGCTCTCAGCACCGGCATCGCCACCAGTCCCCGCAATCGCGACAGCGCACTGCGCCTGAATTCCTCCCGCGCCAGTTGTGCGATCATCTTCGCTACCCCTTCACTGGCTTTCAGCGCGGCGTTGCCTACAAATCCGTCACACACCACCACGTCAACGTCGCCGCAGTAAATGGCGCCCCCCTCAACGTAACCAATGTAGTTTAGCAGACTGCGTTCCAGCAGACGGTTCGCCTCCTTGACCTGATCGTTCCCCTTGATGGCTTCCTGCCCCACATTAAGCAGGCCCACTTTGGGGCTGTCGTTGTCATCCACGGCACTGGCCAGCACCGACCCCATTACCGCAAACTGAAACAGATGTTCGGCCTTACAGTCGACATTGGCGCCCAGGTCCAGCACGTGCGTATGCCCCTTGAGCGACGGCATGCCGGTGATGATGGCCGGCCGTTCGATGCCGGCAAGCGTCTTGAGCACGAAACGCGCCGTGGCCATCAGAGCGCCGGTATTGCCGGCGCTCACACAGGCCTGCGCCGTGCCCGACTGTACCAGGTTGATCGCGACCCGCATCGAGGAATTTTTTTTAAACCGCAGCGCCTGCGCCACCGGCTCATCCATTGCGATCGTCTGCGTAGCGTGCGCGATTTGCAACCGCGGCTGTTCGGGTGCGCCCGCTTTTTTCAACTGCTGCGTTATCTGCGGCTCGTCGCCGACGAGGATGACTTGCAGGTCTTCATAGCGGCGCAGCATGTTGATCGCCGCGGGCACCACTACCGTAACCCCATGATCACCGCCCATGGCGTCCAGGGAAATGGTGACGGACTCCTTCATCGCCGGGGTAACGGACAGCTAGATGTCAGATGAATGCACGGCTACAAACCCGTTTCAACTACAAAAGCCAGAATTAAGGATCGCGCGCGTACGCGCGTATCAGGTTTCTTCTTCGGTATCGTCGCCGGGCTTGATGATCTGGCGGCCGCGGTAATAGCCGTCCGGCCCGATGTGGTGACGCAGACGGGTTTCGCCGGACGTGGAATCGGTCGCCAGCGTAGGGCCCGTCAGCGAATCGTGCGCGCGGCGCATGTCCCGGCGCGAGCGGGAGCGGCGTCTTTGTGGTACGGCCATGGGTAATCTCCAGTAAAAAATTGCGCCAGGGTTCGACGGAAACGTCGGGAACCGGCTAGCTCGTTTTAAAATTCTTAAGCACGCTGAACGGATTACGTGCGGGCGGCGTGTCTCCAGCCGCATTCACTACGTTTGCGTGCGCTGTCTGACGGGCGGGCTTGACCTTCTCGCAAAGCGCCGCGTCGGCGTGCGCGGGTATCAGCGGCATCGACAGCAACAATTCGTCTTCGATCAAGTCCTGGGAAAAAATGTCAGTGTCACCGAGTTCCAGGACTTCGTATTCCGACAGCAGCCGCTCGGCTTCGACTTCGCCCCGCGCCAGCACCAGCTCGAACCTGCGATCAATCGATTGCATATACGGCCGCAGACAGCGCTGACACTCCATCTCCAGCCGCGTCCTGATCTCGCCCGCTACCACTGTCAGACCGCCCGCGTTGTGACCGAAGCTCAATGACACGTACACGGTCCCGCTGGATGCAGTCAGCCCGTCCGATGTCATCAACAATCTGCCCAGCCGCTTCAGTCGCGCGAGCGGCAAAGTATCCCGCAGACGCGCCTGTTGCTCGGCCAGGCGGCGAGGGTTGATCCGCAATGGCAACTGGCTGGACATAAGCCCAGGAAGTCTATAGGCTCGCCAACCGCGCGTCAAAAGAATGCGCTAAAAACCGGTTGCGATCAATGCCTGATTTGTCCGCCCGGTTGAGTCAGCGGTGTTCGCGCAAACCTTCAACAAGCACGCTTGGTGGGTCTGTCTCGGCTGGGGCCTCTCTTGTCAATGAGTCATCTTGTTCTCGCGTCCAGTTCGCCACATCGGAAAGCGCTGCTGGAACGTTTCGGTCTGGCTTTCGAGGTGGTTTCGCCGAACGTGGATGAAACGCCGCGCTCGGGCGAGACCGCCAGCGATATGGTGATGCGGCTGGCGCTTCTGAAGGCGCGCGTCGTGGGCGAGGCGCATCCTCGCGCGCTGGTGATCGGCAGCGATCAATGCGCCCTGCGGGATGGGCGAATCCTCGGCAAGCCGGGCGGCTTTGAGGCCGCCGTCGAACAACTTGCGGGCAGCGCCGGGCGCTGTGTGACCTTTCACACCGGACTATGCCTGCTCAACACGGCGAACGGCGACACGCAGGTCGAGGACGTCATAACGAGGGTCACCTTTCGCGCCTTGTCACACGCTCAGATCACGGCTTATGTCCGCCGCGAGACACCTTATCAATGCGCCGGCAGCTTCATGTCGGAGCGTCTGGGGATCGCGCTGGTGGAAGCATTCGAGGGACAAGACCCGACCGCCCTCATCGGACTGCCGCTGATCCAGCTGGTGAGCATGCTGATGCGGGCCGGGCTAAACCCGTTGAGCGACGCGATCGATCACGAGCCACTTTAAGCTAGGCACGTGGTTTGCAGATCAATTAACATAATAGTTGCAAGTTAATTACTGTAGCAATCACCCCACGAGCCTCGCATGAAGCAGAATGTCGTATTTATTTCGGGCATCCCGCGCAGCGGCACCAGCGTGCTGCACCTGATGATCGGCGCACACCCCAGATATGTGAGCGTGGGCGAAGTCTATGGTCTGATCAGGCCGGGGTCGGAGCGCATGGCCAACCCGGACGGCGTGCAATGCTCGTGCGGCAAGACCGCGCCGGACTGCACGTTCTGGGGCGAAGTCGTCAGTCGCCTGCAGCGGTCTGACGAACCCACGGCGGCGGGTCGCTACCAGATTTTTCTGGATATATTCAAGGCGCGTTTCGGCGACGACAAGATCCCTGTCGATTCTTCCAAGGCGATGCCGGCCCTCGAAGCGTTGACCACGCTTCCGGATGTGCAGGTCAAGACCTTTTACGTCATCAAGGACGTACGCGCGTGGACCGTGTCATTGCGCGAGCACCAGAACAAGCATTTCAGAAACCTGCCGCGCCATCAGCGGTTTACACGCAACATGTCCTCGCGGCTGTTCCGGCGCTGGTATAACGAGAACCGTGAAAATCAGGCCGAGATCGCGCGTCTGGGCGTCCCGTTGGCGCAGCTGAGCTACGAGGAGCTTTGCCTGTTTCCCTCGCAGTCGCTCACAAAGATCTCCGCGTTCCTGGGCGATGAGTTCACGGAAGAAGTTTTATCGTTCAACAAGGCCGAACATCACGGGGTGCTTATCAACCGCATGCGCAACAACGAAGAGAAGATGAGCGGCGTGTTCTACGACAGCCGCTGGCTGTTCAGTCACAAACAGTGGCAACTGCCCATGTTGCTGTTCCCCCGCATCATGGACTATAACAATCGCCTCGTGTACGGCCGTGTCGGCTCGCCGTTCAAGTAACCGGGGCGTGGACCGAAGAACGGTTCAATCAGCGCGCACGCAAATTAGCGGTTACGATCGGTAAGTACAGCCCCACACTACCGCAAATCGGGCAACAGCAGGCGCGCCTCGATCTCCCGCGCCAGGGTAGTGCCCAGACGATCGGCGAACCACTCCAGGTAGTCTTCCTGGTGCGTGAAATCGACGACGTTGTCGGTGCCGATTACCTCGCGCGCCACGTAACCGGCGCTGCCCATTTCATCCACCAGACCCAGCCTCATCGCGCGTTTGCCCGACCAGACAAGGCCCGAGAACAGGCCAGGGCCATCCTTGAGGCGATCACCGCGGCCCTCCCTTACAACGTCGATAAACTGCTGATGGATTTCGTCCAGCATCGCTTGAATGTGCGCGCGCTCGGCCGGATCCTGCGGTAGAAAAGGATCCAGCATGCCCTTGTGCCCGCCGGCGGTGTAGAGTCGCCGTTCCACGCCCAGCTTGTCCAGCGCCTCGACAAAGCCGAAGCTGTCGATGCGCACGCCAATGGAACCGACCAGACTGGCCTCGTTCGCGTAGATTTTGTCCGCCGCGACCGCGACGTACATGCCGCCTGAAGCGCACACGTCCGAGATCACCACATGTAGCGGAATGTCCGGATGCAGCCCGCGCAGGCGAGTGATTTCATCGTTCATGTAACCCGCCTGCACCGGGCTGCCGCCGGGGCTTTTGATGCGCAGGATCACCCCGGCGGTCTGTGCGTCGTCGAAGGCCGCCCGCAACCCGCCGATCACGTTCTCGGCGCTGGCGGTCTGGTCGGCGGCGATGACGCCCTCCAGCTCGACCAGCGCCGTATGTTTGCCGCCCGGCGCGGCGTCATCCGGCCCCGACTTGAACGAGCCCAGCATGAACAGCAGAAAGAAAAGGTAGGCAAAGCCCAGGAGCTTGAAAAAAATTCCCCAGCGCCGCGTCCGACGTTGCTCTGTCAGCCCCGCGCTCGCCAGCCTGGTCAGCGCTTCCCGCTCCCAGCCGGGCGCGTCTCCCTGTGTCTTTGCCGAGCTTGCATCGGTTGGTTCGTTTGCCATGCGGTTTACCTGCGTGAGAACGGAAGCGTCGCTAGTCTAGCATTGACGAAAGTATACAACGACGCGATTTCAAAGCTCACGCGCCACGGCACTCGACAATTCCAGATTCTCCAGCACCTGCTGCAGACGCGCCTCCAGCGGCGCCTCGATCCCGTAGCGCTGCCCTGACCCCGGAATCCGGAACTCCAGGCGCGATGCGTGCAAAAACAAACGTCGTAGACCGCGGGCCCGCATTTCACGGTTGAACCCGTGGTCACCGTAGCGGTCGTCGCCCGCGATCGGCTGACCGACATGCGCTGCATGCACGCGAAGCTGATGCGTGCGTCCGCTGAGGGCGGCCACATCCATCAATGAACTGTTGCCGAATCGGGCCACGGGCGTAAACAGACTTGCCGCGAGCTTGCCGTGCGCGTCGGTCGTCACCCGGCTGTGTCCGGGCAACCGCTCCAGCGCGGCGGTAACCCTGCGCTCGCCGCCTGCCCAGCTACCCTGTACCAGCGCAAGATAATGTTTGTCGATGCCGTCATCATGCAGCAGGCGATGCAGCGCGTTCAGCATCGACCGTGACTTGGCGAGCAGCAGACAACCGCTGGTGCCGCGATCCAGACGGTGCACAAGTTCCAGCAGCGGTGCGTGCGGCCGCGCCTGCCGTAGAATCTCGATAACTCCGTAATCCACGCCGCTGCCGCCATGCACGGCGAGCCCGGACGGCTTGTCAAGCGCGATCAGATCATCGTCCTCCAGCAGGATCGACGCTTCCAGACGGTCGCAAAGCGTGCTCGGCGCCGCCACCGGCGCACGGCCCCCCGTACGCACCGGTGGTATGCGTATGCGGTCATCCGCGGCCAGCCGATACGCCGGTTTGACCCGGCCCTTGTTGACCCGCACTTCGCCGCTGCGCAGGATGCGGTAAACATAGCTGCGCGGCACCCCCTTGAGACAGCGCAGCAGAAAATTATCGATCCGCTGTCCGGCCTGGTCGTGTTCGACGACGACCTGTCGGACCGCCGCCCGGTGCGGGTCGGTGGATTTGCTCACGACGTGCGCACCCGCGCATAGCGCATGTATTTGATGGGATTACTCATCGCTGCTATATTGAACTCGCGCGGTTGAGACTGGGCAGTCAACTAAATTTAACTCAAGTAGTCCCGCCGCCGCGTATCGATCAGATTTTCATAAGAGCCGTTTCCGGCTCTGAAATTGGGGTGTTGTTCCAGTAGCCTGCCGAAAGCTCGCCAGCTAGCACGCATTATGCATGCGCGGCGTCAGATGCAGGTTATTCCAGCAACACATTAGGTATCGCTCACGTGCGTGGTACAGACACATAACATAAACAATTGAGCGGTGATTTGAAAAACGCGATTCCCTTTTGTCCGGGGTCTGTCCGGCAAGTATTGCTTGTTGAACTTTTCTGGTTCGTGAGCGCCGTACTCGCGCGTGATGGCGATGGTATGGCCTGCGAACCTGCATTTACGCCGGAGGCACGGACAGGACGCATTGTTCGAGAACGATCCAATGAAACGAATTTTAATCAACGCAACGCAGCAGGAAGAACTGCGCGTGGCGATGGTGGATGGGCAGAAACTATACGATCTGGATATTGAGCTACCCTCACGGGAGCAACGCAAGTCCAATATTTATAAGGGCACCGTCACACGGGTAGAGCCCAGCCTGGAGGCCGCGTTCGTCAATTATGGCGCGGAACGCCACGGCTTTCTGCCGCTAAAGGAAATCGTCCGCAGCGCGTTCGAGGGTGCCGACGCCGACAATGGCGACAAGCGCTCGATCAAGGATTTGTTGAAGGAAGGCCAGGAGCTGGTCGTGCAGGTCGAGCGCGAGGAACGCGGCAACAAGGGCGCGGCGCTGACCACCTTTATCAGTCTTGCCGGTCGCTACCTGGTACTGATGCCCAACAATCCGCGCGCCAGCGGCGTCTCGCGGCGTATCGAGGGCGAAGAACGCGACGAAATTCGCGAAGCCTTGAGCCAGATCGAGATCCCGCCCGGCATGGGCGTGATCGTGCGCACCGCCGGCGTCGGCCGGTCGCAAGAAGAATTGCAGTGGGATCTCGATTACCTGACGACCCTTTGGGAGGCGATCCAGCGCGCCAGCGCCGAGAAATCCGCGCCTTTTCTCGTGCATCAGGAAAGCAATGTCATCCTGCGCGCGCTACGCGATCACCTGCGCAACGACATCGGCGAGATCATCGTCGATGATTCGAGCGTGTTTGCGCAGGCGTCCGAGTTCATGCAGCACGTCATGCCCCACAACCTCAAGAAGCTCAAGCTTTACGAGGATCGCGTGCCGCTGTTCAACCGCTTCCAGGTTGAAAGCCAGATCGAATCGGCCTTCGAGCGTATGGTGTATCTGCCGTCTGGCGGTGTGATCGTGATCGATCACACCGAGGCGCTGGTGTCGGTTGACATCAACTCCGCGCGCGCCACCAAGGGCGGCGATATCGAAGAAACCGCACTCAACACCAATCTGGAAGCGGCCGATGAAATATCGCGCCAGTTGCGGCTGCGCGACGTGGGCGGCCTGATCGTGATCGATTTCATCGATATGGCGTCGGGCAAGAATCAGCGCGAAGTCGAAAACCGGCTGCGCGATGCGCTACGCCTGGACCGGGCGCGCGTGCAGGTAGGACGGATTTCGCGCTTCGGGCTGCTGGAGATGTCGCGTCAGCGGCTGCGGCCGTCTTTGGGCGAATCCAGCCAGATCGTGTGTCCGCGCTGCTCAGGTCATGGCAACATCCGCGGGGTCGAATCGCTCGCGCTGTCGGTGCTGCGTCTGATGGAAGAAGAAGCGATGAAGGACAAGACCGGCAGGGTGGTCGCGCAGTTGCCGGTGGAGATCACCAGTTTTCTACTCAATGAAAAGCGCGCCATGATCGCGGATATCGAAAACCGCCATCAGGTGCAGTTGATCGTGGTGCCGAATCCAAATCTGGAAACGCCGCATTTTCAGGTTTCGCGCTATCGCGCGGACGACGAAGAGTTCAAGGGCAAGAGCAGTTACGAGCTCGTCACACCGGAAGCACCGCCAGCACCCCTGCTCGGCCGGCAGCGCGCCGCGTTCGAAACACCAGCGGTGGGGGCAATCGTGCCCGCGTATCCCGCGCCGGCGCCCGGGCCAGTCCCCGAGCATCTGCCTGAAAGCGTCAAAGACGGGTTCTTCGTACGGCTGTGGCGCAACATGTTCGCGGTCGGCCCGGAAACTCCTACGCCACCCACGAAGACCGCAGTTAAAGCCGAACCACGCCGTTCGCCGCGCGCGCAGAATGGCCGCTCACAGACAGCGAGTTCGCGCGGGCGCGGGAAAAGCAGCCGGGAGACATCATCCCGGGAGCCGGCGAAGAGCAAACCGGCGACGAGTGACAGTAACGCTAACGAAACCCAACAACACAAACCACCGGAGACCGAGTCAAAGACGCAGGAAGCGAAGCCTTCGTCCGGTAGCCGGCGTCGCAGCCGAGGCGGTGCACGCAGGCGGCGCAAACCGCAGGATGGCGCATCTTCGGCGCAACCCTCTGATAAACCAGACCAGCAGAGTGATGCGTCCGGCGCCGGTGCCGGGCCCGCCGATGTTGTGGGCAATTCTCATGCACAGACTCGCCCAGAGGTTGTCAAGGCGCGCGACGATGACAATCACAAGACGCCGCCGGCGTCATCTCCAGTGCAGTCCGATCGCACACCGCAGGAAAGTTCGCCACCAACCTCGCGCGAGCCCGCGGAACGGCCGCAGCCCCCGGAGAAGAAAGTTGACGCCTGATCGATAATTTTATTACGGTGCTCACAAGCGCGTGAGCCAAGGTCATCTAGGGCGGATAAAGTCCGCGGGCCCGTTCGAACAGTACACGCAAGCTTTGCGGGCTTATCCCTCGATCCAGGGTCGGTGCGTTACCACTCATAGCTGGTGGTGACGCCGTATGTGCTCCAGCAAGCCGCGCGCGCCGTCCTCTACCAGATCCAGTACCCGCTCGAAGCCGCCACCGCCGCCGTAGTAGGGATCCGGCACCTCAGCGTGCACCGGCTGGCGCGCGAAATCCATCAACAGCCATACATTGCCTGCTCCCTCGGGCGCGACCAGCGCGCGTATCTCTTGCACGTTTTCGTCATCCATCGCCAGTATGTAGTCGAAGCGCGAAAGGTCGGCCGTTTCTATGCGGCGCGCGCGCTGCCGGGTCAGATCGTATCCACGCTTCGAAGCTGCCGCCACGGCGCGTTTGTCAGGCGATTTGCCGATATGGTAAGCGTGCGTACCTGCTGAATCGGCCCCAATCACGCGCGCCAGGCCGGCCTGCGCCACCAGCTTTTCGAATACGCCCTGCGCGGTCGGCGAGCGACAGAGATTGCCCATGCAGACGAACAGGACCTTAACCTTCGGTGAAGATTCCACCACGCCTGCCACGTCGCTGGCGCGCGCAAACAGATTGGTGAATTTGTTGAAGATCGTGCTGTAAGACATGTTAGCTAAACGCTGGAGGGTAACGCTGGGAGCGATCCACGCCGGCAGATCAGGCTGGCGGAGGGTCAGGGATTCGAACCCTGGAAAGACTTTCGCCTTTGCCGGTTTTCAAGACCGGTGCATTCAACCGCTCTGCCAACCCTCCCCGTTATCCATGGCGCGTAGGTTAGCAGGCAGGCCCAAGCATCGTCCACAAACACCGGTTCAGGCACCCCGGTGCGCCGGCACTTCCTGGCAACTCAATTATTCGCCGATGCCGGGCGCTAATGCGAAAACGTTTACACCACATTTCGCCGACCGGCGGCAAAGCTCAGCATGGTCGCAACCGCTAGTCGGCTGATCGGCGCCGCCCGCGCGTGCGGCTACCCGGAGCCGCTTAGTTTTTGCGGCAGCCTGCACTACTAATCAGCTATTCTCGACCGGATGTGATATTCGCGGAACGTGCCCGGCTCCAGGTTGGGCGATAACAAACGCGCCCAGTGCGGTTCTGTAACACGCTCTGGCAGTAGTCGCCTATCAAGACACAAGCAATAAAACAATGGCTTCTGATCAGGACATCATTAAATCCCTGCCGCGCGAATACGCCGACCAGCTGCATGGAGCGCGTTACCGCAAGCTCATCGAAATCGCGGCGCACGGCGTCTGGAGCGCCCGCGCGGCTGGTTACCTTACCTATTGCAGTCAATGGTGGCTGGACTACACCGGTCTGGACATGCGCGCACTGGAGGGCAATGGCTGGACGCAGGCCGTGCACCCCGACCATCGTCAGCCCGCATTGAGTGCATGGCTGACCAGCACGGCCACCGGCGTCGACTGTGAAATTGAAATTCCCGTTCGCCGCGCCTCGGACGGGCTTTATCGATGGCATCTGATCAAGGGCGCGCCCATCAGAGACGACAACGCCCAGATTATGGAATGGATCGTCATAGCGACCGAGATCCATGACCGCAGGCAGGCCACCGAGACCGTCGTCAGTGAAACTGAGTCGCGCCTGCGGCTGGTGCTGGATTCCATACCGCAGAAAATTTTCACCGCCAGGCCCAACGGCGAAGTGGATTATTTCAACCCGCAATGGTCCGCGTTCACCGGCCTGTCGTTCGAGGCGATCCGCGATTGGGGCTGGACGCAGTTTATACATCCCGATGACGTGGAGATAAACGTGCAGCGCTGGCAGGCCGCGATCGACACCGGCCAGCCATTCCTGCTGCAGCATCGGCTCCGACGCACCGATCGCGCATATCGATGGCACTTGAGCCGCGCCCTGCCGGTGCGCAACGACGCGGGTCAGATCATCATGTGGGTCGGCGCCAACACCGACATCGACGACCAGAAGCGCGCCGAGGAAGCGTTGCGAAAAAGCGAACACCGAGTGCGACTGATCGTAGACACATCGTTGGACGCAATCGTGACGATGATGGAAGACGGGAACATTACCGGGTGGAACCCTCAGGCCGAGGCGACCTTCGGCTGGAAACACCACGAAGCCATGCACCGCAACCTGGCCGATCTAATTGTCCCGGAGGTACATCGCGAGGCGCATCGCCGCGGACTGGCACACTTTCTGAAAACCGGCATCGGCCCGGCCCTGAACCATCGTCTGGATCTGACGGCGCTACACAAAAAGGGTGACGAATTCCCAATTGAACTGACGATCTCCCCGCTCATGCTGGGAGAAAAGTACGAATTCAGCGCCAACGTTCGCGACGTTACCCAGCTCAAGCGTTGGCAGGATGAAATCGAAACACTTAACGAGACCCTTGAACAGCGCGTCGCCGAGCGTACCGCGCAATTGCAACTGGTCAATCGTGAACTCGAAGCGTTCGCTTACTCGGTATCGCACGATCTGCGCGCACCGTTGCGGGCGATCGACGGCTTCAGTCGCAGTCTGGCGCTTGATTACGCCGACAAGCTGGACGCACGCGGCAAGGCCGATCTTGAGCGCGTGCGCAACGCGGCCCAGCGCATGGGTCAGCTTATAGATGACCTGTTGGCGCTCTCGCGCCTCGCTCGCAGCGAGATGCGCCTGGCTCCAGTCGATCTGGCCAGTCTGGCGCGCGACGCCGTCGCGGAATGCCAGGCGGCCGAACCGTCGCGCGTGGTGGAACTGCACATCGCGCCCGGCTTGCAAGCCG
>Ga0136621_1000758_pt1 | contig 12936 bp, 14 predicted proteins | sample AntDryUQ445A2306_FD_104673 | JGI IMG/M metagenome (GOLD analysis project Ga0136621, IMG submission 104673) | Polar desert sand microbial communities from Dry Valleys, Antarctica - metaG UQ445A (23.06) | ecosystem: Environmental > Terrestrial > Soil > Desert | place: Antarctica: Dry Valley...
TGAACTCGAGGGCGTGGCCGAGTATTCACCAGTACGACATCACACGGAACGAGCTGACCGTGGTCGGTGCGTACGTCGGCTCAAACGTGTTCCCCAAGGCCGCGCGAATCCTCGCATCGGGTCTGGTTGACCTGAGCCCCATGATCAGCCACCGCGTATCTCTAGAGGACCTCCCATCCGCCCTCGACGCGCTCCGGCAGGGAAAAGCAGTGAAGGTGGTCGTCGACCTCATGGCGGGGTCGTGACGACGTGTTTATGCGGCGCGAGCTGATCACGGAGGCGTACGGGTCGATGATCTCCCCCTGCAATCTCGGAGTTATCGGATAACGGGAGATAGACGACTGCGGCCAAGAGCGGGCAGAGCCTTGAAGGGCATCAGGGTGGCTAATGCGCCCGTCAGCTTCGGCGTGTTCGAGCTCTCCACCGGTGCTGCGGGTTTGCCGGGCCCCGATGAGGTAGCAAGAGCCGTTGCAGACTCGGGCTATGAGGCCATCGACCTTGGCCCGCCCGGATTTCTCGGCCGGGGCAACGTCCTCCGTCGACGGCTGTCCCAAACGCATTTGGATCTCGCCGGCGGCTGGGTGGAGCTGCGGTTGGCCGATGGCGATGGTTTCAGACAAGACCTCGACTACCTGGAGGGCTGCCTCGATTTGTTCGAGGCCGGTTGCGCAGAGGAAAGAGCGTGGTGGCCCAAGCCGACGCTTGCCGACGCAGGTTCGCCCCAACGCAAGGCCAATCCGGGCAGGGGAAAAGACCGGCCCGAGATGGGGCTCGATGACGACGGGTGGAAGCGCCTCGCCCGACGCGTGGCAGAGGCGGCTGGGCGCTGCGAGGAGCGTGGGTTTGAGCCGACCTTCCACCATCACGCCTGTACCTACGTCGAGGCGCCGCATGAGATCGAGAGATTCCTCGAGCTCACGGACGTGGGGCTGTGCCTCGACAGCGGGCACCTGTTGCTCGGGGGCGGGGACCCGGTGCAGGCGTTTTCGGATTGGGGCGAGCGCATAAACCATCTCCATGTGAAAGACGCCCGCCTCGACGTGCTCGACAGAGTCGTTCGTGAGGGTCTGGGAATGGAGGCGGTATGGGAGCAGGGCGCGTTCTGCGAACTGGGGCAGGGCGACGCCGGCGTGGACGAGTTCTTGTCCGACGTCAAGATTTCGGGCTATAAGGGCTGGCTGGTCGTCGAACAGGACCGCTTTCCCTCAGCGGATGATTCGTTCGCCGCGATAGCTCGGGCTCAGACGCGCAATCGGGAGCGGTTGTGCCGCTATGGTCTGTGACGTGGAGGAGAACGGTGTCGCGGTGGAGACGGACGTCGAAGGCTATCGATCTATGACCGACCTGTGGCTTCCGGCGGGCAGGGCATCGGACGGCCCCGACCCGCTCTTCATCTCACCGGAAAAGGCCGGGTGGTCCTATGCCGGCCTCCGTGTGATCGAGCTTTCTCCCGGAGAGACACGAACACTTGTCACCGGAGAGGACGAGATGGCGGTCCTGCCTATGGCAGGGAGCTGCGAGGTGGAATGCGAGAGTCAACGATTCGAACTTCGGGGCCGCGAGCATGTCTTTGCGAAGGTGAGCGACTTCGCCTATGTTCCCATCGATTGCGAGTTGCGCATCACCAGCGCCGGCGGCGGTCGTTTCGCGCTTCCCAGCGCACGCGCCACCCGCCGGTTCGAACCTGCGTACGGTGCAGCTGAGGAAGTTCCCGTGGAGATTCGAGGGGCAGGGCAGGCGAGCCGTCAGATCAACAACTTCCTTGAACCGGGGGCCTTCCCCGCAGACAGGCTCATAGCGGTCGAGGTCCTGACGCCGGAGGGAAACTGGTCGTCGTATCCTCCCCACAAACATGACGAGCACCGTTCAGACGAGGAATCGCTGGAGGAGATCTATTACTTTGAGATTGCTCGGCTCCCGGATCGGTCAAGACCAGAGCGGGAGGTCGGCGCCGGCTTTGGGCTCCACCGGCTCTACACGAGCGACGGCCAGATCGATCTGACCGAGTCGGTGTCCCACGGTGACGCAGTGCTCATCCCGCGCGGTTATCACGGTCCATCGGTTGCCCCTCCCGGCTACGACATGTATTACCTGAACGTTTTGGCGGGCCCGGACGAGCGCAGGATGGCCGTTCGCGATGATCCCGACCATCACTGGGTCCGCGATACCTGGCGTGAACAGCCCAAGGATGAGCGTCTCCCGATGATCACGGCAGAAGAGCAGAGGTCCGAAAGAGATGGAGGCTAAGGAGACAACCATGAATGGGTCCACGAGAAACGTGACGATGGCCCAAGCACTGGTCGAGTTTCTGGCCGTTCAACAGGTCGAGCGCGATGGTGTAGAGCAGCGCTTCTTTGCCGGCTGCTTCGGCATTTTCGGACACGGCAACGTTGCCGGGATGGGTCAGGCTCTGCATCAAGCAGGTGAGCGTCTGCGCTATTACCAGGCGCGCAACGAGCAGGCGATGGTTCACACTGCGGCCGGATATGCGCGCATGAAGAACCGCCTGGCGACCTTTGCATGCACTAGTTCGATAGGTCCCGGAGCGACGAACATGGTTACAGGCGCGGCTGCGGCGACGATCAATCGTCTCCCCGTTCTCCTCCTTCCCGGCGACGTTTTCGCCTCGCGCGGCCCCGATCCCGCGCTGCAGCAACTCGAGGTGGCGGCCGCTCCGGAGATGTCCGTCAATGACTGCTTCAAGCCCGTGTCTCGTTATTGGGACCGGATCAACCGGCCCGAACAGCTCGTCGTCTCGCTGCTGGGGGCGATGAGAGTGTTGACCGATCCCGCCGAGACGGGCGCAGTAACGCTGGCTTTGCCACAGGATGTTCAAACCCAAGCGTGGGACTATCCGGCCGAGCTCTTCGAGCGACGAGTGTGGCACATTGCCCGGCCCGTTCCCGAGCCGGCGATGCTGGCGCGCGCGGCGGACCTGGTGAAAGGTGCTCGCCGGCCGCTGATCGTCGCCGGTGGCGGAGTCATCTATTCCGAGGCGACCCGGGCGCTCAAGATCCTCGCGGAGGCGACCGGCATTCCGGTCGCAGAGACCCAGGCGGGAAAGGGCTCGCTGCCGCACGGCCATCCCTCCGCTTTGGGAGCGATTGGGGTAACTGGGACGGCGGGAGCGATAGCAATCGCCCGAGACGCCGATCTCGTCATCGGCGTGGGTACGCGTTGGACCGACTTCACAACCGCGTCCCATAGCGGCTTTGCGAACCCGGAGGTGCGCTTCATAAACATCAATGTTGCTGCGCCGGATGCTGCCAAGTTGGCCGGAGTCCCCCTCATTGCCGACGCTCGCGTTGCACTGGAGGCGTTGCGCGAGGTGCTGAGCGGGTTCAGCGTGGACGCTCACTACAATGCGGAGGTGGAAACCCGTGTTCGGGAATGGGATGCCGAGGTCGAGCGCATCTACCACTTGGACCATTCACCGCTCCCCAGCCAGGGGGAGATCATAGGGGCGGTCAACGACGCCGCCACAGAGCGCGACGTCGTCGTTTGCGCAGCGGGCAGCATGCCCGGGGACTTGCACAAACTCTGGCGAGCGCGAGACCCAAAGAGCTACCACGTCGAGTATGGCTATTCGTGCATGGGGTATGAGGTTGCGGGCGGCTTGGGTGCAAAGTTGGCTGCACCCGACCGCGAAGTGTTCGTGATGGTCGGCGACGGCTCTTACCTGATGATGGCCCAGGAACTGGTCACCGCCATACAGGAGCACCAAAAGCTGATCGTTGTACTGGTCCAGAACCACGGCTACGCGTCAATTGGGGGGCTGTCCCGGTCGATTGGATCGGAAGGGTTCGGAACTCGCTACCGCTATCGTTCACCGGACGGCCGGCTGGAGGGCGATGTTCTTCCGGTCGATCTTGCTGCGAACGCAGCCAGCCTTGGCGCTCGGGTAATAGAGGCGGGTTCGGTGGCCGAGCTACGCGATGGGCTTAAGCAGGCGGTGGAGTCGGATACCACCACCGTTGTCCACGTAGAGGCAGATCCCCACGTTTCGGTCCCGGTCTATGGGTCTTGGTGGGACGTAGCCGTGGCGGAAGTTTCCGAGTCTGGCGCGATAGGGTATGCCAGGGCTGAGTACGAGAAGGCCAAAGCCAAGGAGCGTACATTTCTTTGACCCCGAGCGCCGAGCTGGAGGCCGTGGTTATGGGCCGTGTTGGTGCGGACCTTTATCCCAATCAGATCGGAGCGCCACTAGCCGAGGTGCGGACCTACACCCGCTATGCAGGGGGGTTTGCAACGAACGTGGCGACAGGACTTGCGCGGTTGGGTGTATCTGTTGCGATCGTGAGCAAGGTAGGCGATGAGGGGCATGGAGAGTTCATCCGCAATTTCCTTGACTCCGAGGGCGTGGACGTAAGGTGGCTTGGGACCGATCAGGAGAATCTAACCCCCATCGTTTTTTGTGAGGTTGTACCTCCGGATCATTTCCCCCTTCTCTTCTATCGCAGGCCCACTGCACCCGACTGGGAGTTGACGGTCGACGATATCGACGTGGAGGAGATGGCGAGGATTCCTCTTATGTTCATTTCAGGGACGGGACTGGCCCGCGAGCCGAGCCGGCAGACTACGCTCACGTCGGCGCTTGCCCATGAAGGCACGACTGTGTTCGATTTGGACTGGCGGCCCAGCGTATGGGACGAGCCGTCCAACTACGCGGAGGTTGCGAGCATCGTGATCGAGGGCGCGGACGTCGTGGTGGGGAACGAGGAAGAGCTTCGGGCGGCCCTCGGCGCCGACGACGCGGAAAAGGCAGCGAACGTGCTCATCGACCGTGGTGTGGAGACCGTCATCATGAAGCGCGGGCCCATGGGAGTTGTGTGCTTCAGAGGTGACGGCAGACTTGACGTCCCTCCAATAGAGACAGAGGTAATGAACGGGCTCGGGGCGGGGGACGCTTTTGCCGCGGCACTGGGGCATGGCCTGCTAAGAGGGCTCCCCATGGAAAAGACACTTCAGCGCGCCAACGCGGCGGGAGCGATGGTGGCAAGCCAACTCCCCTGCAGTGAGGCGATGCCTTCCGACCACGACATCACGGTTTTTCTCCAGTCAAACAGTGGTAAGGATTGATGTGCAGCGGATAAGGGTTGGGGTCGTGGGTCTCGGACGGCTGGGGCGCTTCCACGCTCAGAACCTGGCCGGGCGAGTGCCCAAGGCGGATCTGGCCCTCGTGGTTGACGAGATCGAGGACACGGCGCGCTCGGTGGGAGCCGAACTGGGGGTCGAGTGGTCCTGCTCGATCGAAGACCTTCTCGGCAATGACACAATCGAGGCCGTGGTGATCGCCACACCAACGCCGCTTCACGCTGAGATGATCGAGCGCGCGGCCCAGTCGGGCAAACACATCCTCTGCGAGAAGCCGTTGTCCTTTGGTCTGGATTCGACAGTCAAAGCGATTGAGGCGGCCAAGGCCGCCGGCGTGAAGCTCCAGGTTGGATTCCACAGGCGCTTCGATCCAGATTGGAGGGCCGCTGTGGACAGGATGCAGCGCGGCGAGCTCGGAGACGTATATCTGTTCAGGACATCCTTGCGGGATATGAAGCCTCCGAGCATCCAGTACATCGAATCGTCGGGCGGATTCTTTGTCGATGTGACAATTCACGACTTCGACACGGCTCGTTGGATGGTTGGGGAGGTCGATGAAGTGACATCGTTCGGCTCTTCGGTGGCCGTCCCGGCGATAGCCGAGATCGGAGACATCGACACAGCGCTGGTCGTTCTGCGTTTTGCCTCCGGCGCGCTCGGAGTGATCGACAACACTCGTGCAGCAGGCTACGGATACGAGTGTTCGACGGAGGTCCTGGGGTCGAAGGCGACCGCCCGCATAAGCCATCACCGGCGATCGCACGTTCAATGGCTGACCGCCGGTCAGGCCGCTGAAGACTGGGTTGCGGATTTTACCGAACGTTACCCCGACGCTTACCGACTGGAGTTGGAAGACTTCCTGACCTCGGTGGCCGAGGATCGCCCTGTGGCAGTGACGGGCGAGGACGCACTGGCCGCATTCACGCTGTGTAAGGCTGCCGAGGAGTCCTTCCGTCTAGGGAAGACGGTGAAACTGGACCACCGTCGGCGCAACGGCGAAGTGCTCTACGAGGAAGCCGGAACGGGTTGATGGAGTAGGATGAGCTAGTGGAGGGGGTAGCAGTGACTGCAAGGTTGCATCGGCGCTCGACTCTTTTTGTGGTGTTGATTTCCATCCTGCTGGCGGTATCCGGCCTGGCTGCGCCAGACGCGCCGGCCCGGAATTTGAAGACACATGCGATCGGGCAGGAGACCACGGTCCCACTGGCGCGAGCGCACGCTCACAACGACTACGAACACCGGCGCCCGCTTTTTGACGCCCTGTCGCATGGGTTTACCAGCGTGGAGGCCGATGTCTGGCTTGTCGACGGCAAGTTGTTGGTTGCCCATGAGCTCGAAGCTGTGCAACCCGGCCGGACGCTCAAGTCTCTGTATCTGGACCCGCTCCGGCGAATTGTGAGTCGCCGCGGAGGCAGCGTCTTCGAGGACTCGCCCTATTACTTCGCCCTCTGGATCGACGTCAAGTCCGAGGCCGTTTCGACCTACAGGGTCATTCATCGGCAGCTTCGGAGATTTCGAGCTATTTTCACGTCATTTCATGGAGAGAGGGTGAAGGATGGGGCGGTGACGGCGATCATTTCCGGTGAGCGCGCTCCCGGTGTGATGAGGGCACAGCGCGTTCGGTACGCAGGCATGGACGGCAGGCTCGAAGATCTTGGTACCGGGGCATCGGCAAGCTTCATGCCGGTCATCAGTGACAATTGGACGGAGCACTTCACGTGGACGGGGGCCGGCCCGATGCCCGAGATGGAGCGCCGGAAACTGCAGACAATCGTGGAGATAGCGCACGGCAATGGGCAGCGGGTGCGCTTCTGGGAGACACCGGACGAACCAGGGGCGGAGAGCGAGGCTGTTTGGCAAGAGCTTCTCGATGCGCGGGCGGACTATGTGAACACGGATCATCTGAGCGAGCTGCAGGAGTTCCTCGTGGACAACGATCCCCTGCCGTCGGTGCCCTACATCTACTGGGACGATTGCATCTGCTGGCCCGATCCCGCGATTCCCGAGGAGGACGGCCGCGCCGCTTGATGGACTGCGCCCTGATTCCGGGGTGGCGGCAGCCGGGGGCCGTCTTCTTGGCGGTGTGGTGCTTTGCCTGGCTCCGGCACCGCTCACCCTCCTGATAGAGTTTTCACCGTGCCGGGCAGGGAGGCCCTCCGCAATTAGACCGGCTCATTCTCCGCCCGGGCTCGAAACGCTGAGACCGCGTGCGGACGCCGCTTCGAGTAGGCGTCGGTCGTAGGCAACTAGCTCATCCGGCTCGACCCTCAGCGCGCTGGCAAGGTGGATGGCATCGAGCGTCCTGACGGCGCGCGACGCAAGGCCGGCGGCGGCGCGCAACAGTGCATCGGTAACATCGACGAGCATGCAAGAGGCGAGCAGCCGTGCCGCCTCTTCCTGCACTTCTGGGGCTGAGTTCGCGACACCGGTCGCGCGCGTCACCTCGATGAGCGCAATGCGGCTCGTCGCGAGCACAGGCCCACCTGTGAGATGACGCTCGAGCGCCGCACTCTCGGGTTCTTCGATGACGAGCTTCACTAGGGCGGAGGCGTCCGCGTAGAGGAGCGGACGCTCAGCGCTTATCGCGGTCATCCTCGATCGCCTGGCTCGCCGTCAGCTCGCCCGTCATAGGGAACCGCCGGGGCGCTTGCGTCAGGGGCTCGCCTAGCGTCACGTCACCAACTGCAACGAGGCGATCGATGCGGTCACTCGGAACCGGGGTGAGCACGGCGACGGGGGCGCCGTGGTGTGTGACCTCAATCGTTTCGCCCCTCTGAACCCGTCGGATCGTCGAAGTGAGGGTGTCACGGAGCTGTCTAATTCCCATGCTCGTGGCCATAGTGGTCACTATTCTACCACCACCCCAACCGGAGCTGGTGGCTACCGCATCATCAATTGTCCATTTCAGTGATGAGCATCAGCGATGAAGCATTCCGCTCCTTCTGGTATTGCTGGACTACCGAGCGGCCTGACAGCGAGGGAGGGAGACAATGACAGATTCGGATGAGAGTTGGAACCGGTTGCTCGAGACCGCGCGCCTCGAACTCGTTCCGCTTCAGCCTCATCACGCAGATGAGCTTGTGGCTGTTCTTGACGATGTCCGTCTCTACCACTTCACGGGCGGCGAAGCCGCCGGCCTCGAGGAGCTTCGACAACGGTATGAGAGATGGTCGAGGCGGGTATCGCCCGATGGAACAGAACGATGGCTCAACTGGGTCATTCTCCGCAAGGAAGTTGCCCGGGCACTGGGCACGGTCCAGGCCACGGTGGTCACCGATGATGGGCGCCTCATCGCCGACGTGGGCTGGGTCGTGGGTGTGGCGCACCAGGGGCAGGGATATGCCTCGGAGTCTGCGGAAGTTCTAATTGCGTGGTTGTTCGACTGCGGTGTTGGGGAAATCGTGGCGCATATTCACCCAGCCCACGCCGCCTCAGGCCGGTTGCGTCGAAGATCGGCATGGAGCCGACCGAGCAGTGGCTACTCGGGGAACGTCGCTGGAAGCGCACGAGGTGCTCCTTGCCGCATGGACCTGCGAGGGGGGAGTAGCAGACAGCTGTCGCCGAACTCGTGCCACAGATAGCCCGACGTAACGGCGGCGTCGTACGCATCCTGGACCAGCTCGGCCCCCGCAACCGCTTCGAGCAGCAGGAGATGCGACGCTCCCGGCGGATGCCATCCTGTGATGAGAGCATCGACGGCTCGAGCCGGACGCTCGCGTCCCAGGACCAGGTTTGTCCAACCCTGCCCCGACGAGACGCCGCCGACTGAGTTTGCGACGGTCTCGATGGCGCGCGTGACCGTTGTCCCCACTGCGACCACACGACCGCCCGCCTTGCGGGTCGCGTTCACCAGCCACGCAGTCGAAGGAGGGACTCGAAACCTCTCCGCTTGGGGCGGCTCGCCGACCTCGAGCGAGGAAACGCCACAGTGCAGCACGATCGGCGCGAAGTTGATTCCACGGGTGACCATCTCCGTCACCAATCTGCGCGTGAAAGGACGTGCTGCACTCGGCATCTCTGCGCTGGCAGCCTCTCGAGCAAAGACTGTCTGATAGTCGGCCAGCGGCCATCGACCACGCAGGTAGCCGTAGGTGATCGGGCGGCCGTGCCGTGTCAGCCAAGTCTCGACAGAGCCTGAGACCTCTATCTGCGACAGCCACAACCGACTGCCCCTTCCCAGGGAGGGATCGGGATGAGAGGCCACGATTTGCATCGTGGATCCGGCCGGCAGGCGGATCGTTTCGCCCGCGCTCGCGTCCCCGATGGGACCGGATCCGTCACGCGCTCGCAGTTCGACGATCCACACGCCGTCGTCGCCGGGGGTTGAGAAGTGGACCACGATCTTCTCGCCGCCGGCTCGGATACCGTCGACAGCCGCAGCACGCGTTGCCGAGGTGTTGAAGACCACCAGATCTCCCGGAGCAAGAATGTCGCTGAGATGGTGGAAAAGCGCGTGCTCTAGTCCATGTGGCCGGGACACCAGCATGCGAACTTGATCGCGCCGCAGGCCCCTTGCCTCGGGTGGTTCGGTCGCATCCAGGCCACTCGGCCGGCTGAAGGTCGCCTTGGGGGCTTGGGTGACCAGGGTGCTCACGAGCGGCTATCCGACGCGCGTGGGCGGAGGTCGCCGGCGCGATACCTTCCGCTTGGAGGGCGTTCGTCGACGAGGCGGAGCAACGACGGGACAACGGACTCTGGCTCGGCGCGGTCGGAGATGTCCTCGTCCGGGAAGGCCTGTTGTTGCATCTCGGTGCGCATGTCACCTGGATCGAAGGAATAGATGCGAACGGCCGGCTGCTCCTCCCCCAGCACCGCGCTCAGTTGATCGAGGGCGGCTTTCGACGACCCGTAACCGCCCCAGCCTGCGTATGGCTCTACGGCGGCATCGGAGCTGACGTTGATGATGGAACCGGCGCTCGCTGTGAGCTCTGGTAGCAGGGCCTGGATCAGCCCGAGTGGCGCAATGGTGTTGATCTGGAAGACGCGCTCGAGCTCGTCGAGCGGATAGGCGCCCAGGTCCGGGCGAGGGATCGGTCCAAGAGTGCTCGCGTTATTGACCAGCAGATCGAGTCGGCCTACCCGGCGCACCGCTTGAACCATTTCGCCTCGATGCGTTGGGTCGCTCACATCACCCGCGAGAGCCGTGATCTGATGTGAGTCTCCGAACCTCTGTGATGCGTCCTGTAGAACCGTGCCGTTTCTGGCGTCGACGATGAGCTGCCATCTGCGACGGCCCAGCTCTTCGGCCAGCGCCTTGCCGAGTCCGCGAGAGGCGCCTGTAACGAGTGCGATGGACATTCAAACTCCTTTGTTGTGGCGTCGGCCCCATGCTAAGAGTTAAAGTAAGGTTTAAGTCAAGCGGATAGTGAAGAAAGCAGGAAGCGCATGCTGGAGGAAGCCCTGACGGTCAGCGAAGTGGCGCGACGCAGCGGATTTGCGCCCTCAGCGCTGCGTTTCTACGAGCGTGAGGGGCTGATCACTGCCCAACGAACCGACGGAGGGCAGCGTCGCTACGGAAGGATCGTCTTACGTCGTCTCGCATTCATCCGCGCTGCCCGCCAGGTCGGCCTCGCTCTCGAGGAGGTGAGAGAGGTGCTGGCCGAACTGCCTGAATCCCGCACCCCAACCCGCGCGGATTGGTCGCGTATCTCGCGACTCTGGCGTCAGCGTCTCGATGAACAGATAGAGGCCCTTGTAGCGCTTCGGGATGGACTCGACTCGTGCATCGGGTGCGGCTGCCTTTCATTGAAGCGCTGCCAAACCCTCAACCCCCAGGACATCGCGGCCGCCGGCGGCCCGGGCGCGGTGTACCTCCCCCGGCGTTTACGGGAGCCGCTCCCCGGGTGAGGGTCGGCGTTTCCGCTGTAGGGCGCCAGGCGTGGGCGGCGAGCTCGGCGATAGGGCGGCGCGTCACCGGCAGAAGGTGGCGTACCGTCGGGTTATGGCAATCGACTTGAATCCGGTAAGCGGCCCGGCGGAAGCTCCGTGACGAGGCCGGCGATCGAGACCGCCGGCCTCCGGAAGTCATTCGGTGAACATGTCGCCATCGAGGGGCTGGACCTGACGGTTGAGCGCGGCGACGTGTTCGGACTCTTGGGCCCCAACGGAGCGGGCAAGACAACGACGATCCGAATGCTGACGACGTTGCTCGCGCCCGACTCAGGGACCGCTCGCGTCTGCGGGTTCGATGTCTCCGCGCAGCCGAGCGAGGTTCGACGGCGCATCGGCTACGTGATGCAAAGGGTTGCGTACCGCGGGTTGTTGACCGGCCGGGAGTGCGTGGAGATCGAGGCGGCCCTCTATCATCTGCCGCGCCGGGAGATCCCCCTCCTGGCAAAGGCGGCCCTTGATGCCGTGGGAATGCTGCCCCATGCCGACCGGCGTTGGACGACCTACTCGGGAGGGATGCAAAAGCGGCTGGACCTTGCGTGTGGCCTGCTGCACTCTCCCGAGGTGCTCGTCCTCGACGAGCCAAGCCTCGGCCTCGACGTTCAATCTCGTCACAATGTGTGGGAGTTCGTAGGCGACCGTCGCCTGGGCGGGGCAACCATCCTACTCGCGACAAATTACCTCGACGAGGCGGATCGTCTATGCAACAAGGTCGCAATCATCGACAATGGACGCGTTGTCGTCCAAGGATCACCGTCGGACCTAAAGAGAGCTGTCGGGGCCGACGTGGTCGAGGTGGCCACGCGCGAACCGGAGCGTTTGCGCCAAGTTATCGAAACCGAGCTTTGGGTGAAGAAAATCGTCGCCGGCGACATGGGCGACCTGCACATTTTCGTGGAGGACGCGGCGGTCGCGCTGCCGGCGGTGATGCGGATCGGACTCGAGCATGGAATCGGGCTCGAGAGAGTGAGCTATAGCCAGCCGTCGCTCGATGATGTGTTCCTGCTTCACACAGGCCGCGAGTTGAGGGAGGCGGGTGTGGTGTCGTGACCGTCGAGCAGTTGGATGCAAGGAAGGGTGCGCGTGCGGTTAGTGCTGACGCGGCGAGAGGCGCCCGCAGGCGCTACGCCCAGGAAGTGCTTGCCCTCGCCCGTCGGTGGTGGATCGAGTTGCTCCGCGAACGGCTGAACCTCGTCTTCAGCCTGGCCCAGCCCGCCATCTGGCTGGTGTTCTTCGGCGCGGGCGTCGAACGGGCCATCGACACGGAGGTTATCGGCACGGACGATTACATCGGTTTCATGCTGGCCGGCATAGTCACCTTTACGATTGTGGGCAATGGTGTCAGCGGCGCCATGCCGCTCCTTTGGGACAAGGAGACCGGCTATCTGGACCGGCTAATGAGCATGCCTATCGCCCGGAGCTCGGTAATCGTCAGCCGGTTTGTGTTCCAGGTCGTCCAACAGTCGGCTCAGATCCTGCTCGTGGTGTCCGTTGCACTCGTCCTCGGCGTGCGGATTGCCACCGGGCCGCTGGGACTTCTGGTGATCCTTCTGACGGCTGCCCTGCTCACGATGTCGGTCACGGCGGCCTTCTCGGCACTCGCGTATGCCGTGCCGCAACACGGCACGTTCTTTGCCGTAGCCGGCTTCGTATCGTTGCCTCTGTTGTTCATGAGCAATGCGTTCGTCCCGCTGGGCGCCATGCCGGCGTGGATGGAGGTCGTAGCCCGCCTGAATCCGCTCACCTATGCAATCGAGGCGATGCGCACGCTGCTGCTGGACGGGTGGGAGCTTCGAGTTGCGGCGTCACTCGCTGTTCTCGCGTTGGCCGGGGCAGTTTGTCTGGCGCTGGGCACATGGCAGTTCCGCAAGCAGACCGGAGAGCGTGTCCGTGGGTGACCTGAGCCGCCTCATGCATCGTCGTCTTCTGGATCCCAATGGAAGAGAAGCTCCA
>Ga0136621_1000759_pt1 | contig 12922 bp, 7 predicted proteins | sample AntDryUQ445A2306_FD_104673 | JGI IMG/M metagenome (GOLD analysis project Ga0136621, IMG submission 104673) | Polar desert sand microbial communities from Dry Valleys, Antarctica - metaG UQ445A (23.06) | ecosystem: Environmental > Terrestrial > Soil > Desert | place: Antarctica: Dry Valley...
CTATGGGAGAAGTAGATGAAATTTTTCCAAGCTTTAAATTTGCCTCTTTTTCACTGACAATCTGGTAAGTGATTTGTTTTTTTGTATTAAGATTGGTTAGTTTCACTTTAGTTAATATAGAAACTTTGCTGGTATCGATATTGGTTTCATCTACAATGCGGGCTGTTGCAATTTGACCTTCCAGTTGCGCAATTTTTGCTTCCATCATTCCTTGCGCTTCTTTAGCTGCATCATACTCTGCATTTTCTTTTAAATCCCCTTTTTCCCGGGCCTCTGCAATAGCACGCGACGCAGCCGGACGAGCAACACCTCTTAAATGCTGTAATTCTACTTTCATTTGTTCTAATGTTTCTTTGGTCACATATTGAATACTCATACAAAATCTTTAGGGTAAATTGAAAAAAATAGCAACGCCTCAGTATAAACCGAAGCGTTGCGTAAATATCAAAGATAAAAAAATATTAAACCCAAATGCTATTGTAATAAGCTTTTTTTATTTGGGAAAAGAAACATACAGGGAACCAGAAATTTTTGTAGTTAAATCATTTTTTACCAACCTTCCCCCGAAAAGCTACCCTTTAACAGTGTGGATAGTTTCAACAAACGTGTATTCTTTTGTCCCATCAGACTTGATAGCAGCAATTTTATAATAAACAGTTCCGGGAGAAACAGTTTCATCGGTAAAGCTGTGGAGATAAACGCCTGCACAATTCATATCAGTTTTTGGCTCAAAAGATTTTCCGTCATAAGAACGTTCAATAATAAAATGAATAACATCTTTGGAAGATACGGCCCATGTAATAGTGTTTCCATTGCTTCGGTGGTACACACGAAAATATTTAAAGCATTCCTGTATTGACTTTGTTTCTGTAATTGCCTCCTCAACATTGGTGGCTACTGCAGATGTGGTTGTGACTATAAATCCGATGAATAAAAGGGTAAGAAGTGCTTTCATAGTTATTGGTTTTGTATAATAAAAGTAATATGGGTCACTTATAAAAAACAGAGATAACCTCCTTTATTTTTTGGCAATTTTTCTATAAAAAAAACCCGAAGTAGTACGTATTTTTTTTTGCAAAAACTTGGGATCAGGTTAACTAATTATAGATAATTTACGAGGGCTTTTGCAATAACACGTCACTCAGGAGACGATCCACTCCTTTCATATGCCGCAGTTATGCTTCTATTTGTTTCAACGTTTCCTTATTCGAATTTTGAATATTTATGTTCGATTTCATTTTGAATAGGATGAAAACAAAAAGCAACGCTTCATTAAATACCAAAGCGTTGCATAACTATGTGTAAAGATCAAAACTATTGGACCTGAAGAGCCCTGGCGTTGAAGTAATTGCTGCCGTTTTTAGGATGCATTACAATTATTTTATGCCATTGCTGTCCTTTTTTACTATCTATACTTAACATATACATCCCTGAACGCCAACGGTCAACCTGTGTAATAGTATGCTGCGTTAAACCTTCTTTTGTTTCTATTTTGGTTTTGTATAAGCCTTTACCAAAAAGATCATACACACAAATTGTTGCTTCTCCTTTTGAGGTAGAAGGAATTTCAATCTGAACATATTGATTTGATGGATTCGGATAGATAGAAATTTTTACTTCATTCTTTAATTTGATAGCCCGGCTGTAGCCTGAATTTCCTTTGGAGTAATGAATGTTTAAGCGGTAATAAACGATACTTGTTTTTAGAGCAGACACGTCATTAATGGTTGTGTAGGTTTTGTATAACAAGTTTTTATCAATAACATTAATAAGCTTTACACTTTGGTAAACTGTACCATTTGTACTTCTTTCTAATTCGAAGGAGGATACAATATCATTTTCCTGTGTTGTCCAGATCAGACTTGCTTTATTGTCTTCAATAGTCCCCTTAAATTCAGTAATCCCGGTGACTAATGGGAAGCAGTTTGAATCATAGACAATGGTTACCGTGTCCTTTGAAGAAGTGCTACAACCATCCAAAAGTTGCTGGCTTACAATATAAGTACCCGGGGCATCAGCCTGAATTGAGGTTCCTACAGAGTCACCGGCGATATGTCCATCAGATGTTGACCAGTTATAAACCGATGCAGGTAGCGGATTTTGTACATGAATCTCACTAACCCCAATAACGCCGCAAAATAAAGGCACTTCAGCCTGTGCTTTAACCGGGGCAGTAACAAAAAAATCAAAGGGACCAATGAAGTCTTTTAATTCTGAACTAAAAGAAGTGGACGTTCTGGTTTTTACGAGTATTCTTCTGAAGGGTAATCCGCAAGCGCTACCACCCAATAAGGTTATAGGATCCAGTCCTAATTTAGAAAGGTTTACAGAGAACTCCATGAATTGCCTGGAAGTGTAGGTAGATATAAAATTATTGCCACCATCTATAAATCCAAAAGGGCCGGCCCAGGTATTATTACCGCTTTGCAAACCTGTATAATAATTGCCTGCTGTTTTGGGGCGGATATTGGCATACCCGAACTGTGCAGCATTTCCGTCACCATCAAAACCGCCGACCCAATCAAACGCAACAGGTGTAATGCTCATTGTATTTTTATCAACCCAAATTCTTGCTTCAATAGCTGTTAAAGAAGAGCTGCTATATTCAGCGGTAAATATTACATCGCCGGGGGCTATGACATTACCTGCTGCATCTAACCTCCAGGAAGTATGACCGGCATCCGGACCATAATTTGAAAATTTTCCCGTAGTGCGACTGTAAAAAATATCGGTTTGATACAATTCAAAATCAAAATAGCGGTTGCCCGTTGTACCTTGTAAAGACATGCCACCCATAAACCAAAGGGAATCTGTTTTTGTAGGACCTGCTCTTCTTACATGGATCATCATTTCTGCAATGTCATTTTTGTCCAAAACTGAGGTAGCGCCTCCATTCCATAACTGTGGGCTCTCTCCATTTTTGTTACTTATTACAAAGGCTGTAGAGTCGCCGCCTGCTTGTCCATTATAATCACGGATATAAACAGCATCAATCCAAAGGCGGTTATTTACAATAGAAAACTGGGGTACCCGCATCGTACGAAAAAAAGGCAATTTTCTAAATGCGGGATCTATAAGATACCGGCTTACCATACTGGCAGCTCCCGTTGTATCAATTACAAACTGGCCTGTTCCGGCTGTTCCGTTATTAAACCAGTCATCATTCCCAGATTGAATAAAGCCATTAAAAAAATTGGCTCTTAAATCAGCATCTACTCCAAAGCCTGCTTTAATTATAGGTGTAGTGATTTGTGCATTTAAAAAAATAGAAAGAATTAAAGAAATTGTCAGGTGTAAAAGTTTTTTCATAGAATATGATTTGGTGATAAAAAAAAGCGGAGTCTTGAGACCCGCAAATTGTTTAGCCCCTTCGTACAAAACGTACTGTTTCAATAGCAGAACTTTCCGTTGTGTCATCGGTTTTTACTGCAGTAACGCGGTAATATATAATACCGGGGAACACATCGTTATCCGAAAACCTGTGTGTATTTGTTCCGGTACAACCCATACCACCAATAACATCAAAAAATTCACCGTCATATGACCTTTCGATAATAAACTGTACTACGCTTGATGATGCCGAAGCCCATGACAGTGAAATGCCGGGACCCTGGCGGTGTACCCTAAAAAAACTAAAAGCTCCGCTTGGTGGTTTAACTGTTGCCGAGAATGAATAGACTGGAGTAGCAACAGCTGGCGATAAGGTAACCAACAAAAGAAATACAAAGGCTGTAATTGTTTTCATAAATAATTATTTTTTGTACAATAAAAGTAGTATGGCTCTCTTGTAAAAAATAGAGATAAACTCCCTGAGTTTTTTAACAATCCTTTCCATAAAAAAACCCTGAAATATTACGTAGTTTTTGCTCAAAAAAAAGGGGGATCAGCTAATTTGATCAAGATGGTTTACGAGGGCTTCTGCCATTTTAAAGAAGGCTTCGTGGCTGTAGCCTGCAATATGAGGAGTAATGATCACATTAGGTTGAGTGGTTAACCAATTTAAATTATTTTTTTCCAACTGGTTGTAGGATGCCAGGTTTTCGTTTTCCAATACATCCAGAGCAGCACCACGTATTTTTTCTTTTTTTAATGCATCGGTCAAAGCCGCAATGTCTGTCACTCTACCTCTGCAGGTGCTGATAAAATAAGGTTGCTTTTTAAGAGAGGAAAAAAAATCAAGGCCTGCTAAATGATGAGTATCGGATCTTAACGGAACATGTAAGCTAATGATGTCGGCTTCATTTTTTACCTGGTCAAATGAAGCTTCTTGAATATACTCCTTGCCAAATCCTTTTTTATATTTATCGTAAGCCAGCACAGTAACATTAAACGGCTGCAGCAATTTGGCAAAAGAGCTACCTGTATTACCATAACCAATAATGCCAACAGTTTTATCCATTAATTCTGTTCCACGGTTTTCGTTACGAAGCCATTTTCCTTCTTTTATTTGTGCATGCGCCTTTATTATGTTGTTCAATAAATTTAAAATGAAACCCAGTGTATGTTCTGCTACAGCATTTCTATTGCCCTCCGGTGTGCTAAAGCAACGGATCCCTTTCTGTTGGGCATATATTGTATCAATCAGTTCCATTCCGCTTCCTAAACGGCCTATCCATTTTAATTGAGGTGCTTTGTCAATTAAAAATTTGTCGATAATTATTCTTGTAGTCACTACTAATCCCTCTACATCGTATATTTTTTTTTCTAACTCATTATAGGATATTTCCGGTTCATAAATGACCTCGTAGCCTTTTTCCTTTAAGCGTTCTATAAGAACCCCGTGTGATGGTGCTGTAATAATTACTTTTCTCATTTGATATTGTTTCGAAGCCGGCTTATTTGTTTATAGCTCGACTTTGATATTTAATATATCCAACAATACTGCCAGCCACCCTCTTTGCTAAAATCAGTATTACTCCATTCTGTAAGTTAAAGCACCAAATTCTTCTACAGTTAATTGTTCTGCTCTCTTAGCAAATAGCTCATCTTTTAAAGCATCTTCTGTAAAAAAAGGTTTAACTGCATTGCGTAAGGTTTTGCGGCGTTGATTAAAAGCGGCCTTCACCAACAGGGTAAATTTTTTTTGGCTCTTCATTTTTGCAGGGTCTTTTTTTGGCATTAGCTTAATTACACCACTCATTACTTTTGGCGGCGGAGTAAAACTGGCAGGAGATACATCAAACAGATAGTTAACCTCAAAAAAAGCTTGCACTAGGACACTGGTTACTCCGTACACTTTGCTACCTTCTTTTGCCGCAAAACGCTGTGCCACTTCTTTTTGAAACATCCCTATCATACAGTTTACACTATCTTTCCAATCCATGATTTTAAAAACAATTTGTGTAGATATATTGTAAGGGAAATTACCTACCACTGTAAAAGTTTCATCAAATGGCTTTTCCATATCTAAAAAACTTCCATGAATTAAATTATCCTGTAATGATGGATACTGTTTTTTTAGGTAGATAACTTTTTCTTTATCCAATTCAACTGCCTTAAAATTAATGCCAGGTATTTGCAACAAATATTTTGTCAATGCGCCGCCGCCCGGGCCTACTTCTATTAAATTTTGAAACCTGCATTTGCTTATTTCTTCAACAATTTTACGGCAAATATTTTCATCTGTTAAAAAATGCTGACCCAATGATTTTTTGAGCGTGTACATGGAAGCAAAAGTACTTGTATAAAAAAACATCCTCGATTATGGAAGGATGTTTTAAAAATCAGTTGGGTTTGATTATCGTTTTTTTACAAACCTTTCTACAAAATATTCCCTACCTATCTGCAAATGGAGGTAATAATTTCCATCAGGTAAGTTTGCAGTATTGTTATAACTGATAACATTATATCCCTTATTAACTGCTTCAGTAAATTTTGAGACTGTATTTCCTTTTGCATTAATTATTGTAAACTTCCCTTCAGTATGTTCATTGCTGTTAATGACCACTTGCAAGTGTTGACGTATTGGATTTGGTAAAATTTCTAAGGTTTTTACCCCTTTTGCTTTTAATACAAAAATGGTGGAAGTGTATTTTGTTTTTCCATTTGCGCTTAAAGCTTTTATACGGTAGTATATTTTGGCTTGCGTTAAACTGGTAACATCATCTGTTGTTTCATAATATTCATTTTCATTTATCAGTTTCTTGCCTGATATTGTTTGCACACTGTAAAAATGAATACCATCGAGACTTCGTTCAATAACATATTTGTCAACCTGTTCTTTACATACCACTGTCCAGTTGAGGTTAACGAGTTCTTTGGTTAAAGCAACCCGGAAACTGATAAAGTCGCAGTTCAATACATATTCCACAGCGCGCCAATCCCTGTCGTTACTAAATGTGTATGATTTTTGTACAACCGTTGTGCTACCAGGATTTACAGGTCCACTGGTTGTTCCTCCATTACCCATATAGGCTGAAGTAACTTTATCGTTTAAATTATCGGCATCAAAACGATCATCGAGCCCATCGCTATCAGCATCAAGACCTGTTAAGGTTACATTATCATCAGGCAGTTTATTAAAATTGAAATCATTTCCTTCTATGCGGTCTATTAATCCATCCCCGTCTGTGTCAAAGTCTAAATAATCAGGATAAGCATCACCATCTGTGTTAACCGGGTTAATTCCCTTACCGCCAAATCCACTTATATCATCATAGCTATTATCTATACCATCACCATCCGTGTCAACCAAACTCGGTAATAAATAATTAGTTGTGGCTAATCCTTCTATATTATCCGGTATGCCATCATCGTCTGCATCAATATCATAAACATTAACCTTGCCCACACCATCTCGGTTGGGTAGGCTGAGTGATCCATAAGAACTTATTAAAGTATTCCAGCCAAACGTGTTGATAGGACCGTCCACTACCCCATTTAAATTCACATCTGTAAAACCGGCTTCTACTACATCCGTTATACCGTCGCCATCACTATCCAGGTCATAAGGATTTGGCCTACCATCTGCATCTGCGTTTTTGTAAGTAAAGCTATCAGCACGGCCATCATTATTTGTATCGGCCCCCGTTTTTAGTAAGGCATTCGCCGCATTTTCTGCTACACCGTCATTGCCAACATCACCATCTACATTATCTGAATAACCATCTCCGTCCAGGTCTGTATAGCTGTCTATTTTGCCATCATTGTTTGCATCTGTACCATAGGCTTCCACCACATCGGGAATGCCATCATTATCGCTGTCCAAATCAAAATAATTCGGTATTCCATCACCATCAGTATCGACAGCACCCAGCCCAGTACCCGAAGATGCCACTCCGGTATTATTGGCATCAACATTTTGCGATAGCCCGTCATTGTCCGTGTCTGTATAGTTGTCTATTCTTCCATCACCGTTTATATCTACCCCAAAACTTTCTACAACATCAGGTATGCCGTCGTTGTCACTATCCAAATCCAAATGGTTAGGAATTCCATCCAGGTCTGCATCAAAATTATCGTTCACTCCATCACCGTTAGTGTCTGCAAAACCCGGGTAAGTAACATCTATATAATTTTGAGTACCGTCGCTATCGGCGTCTGCGCTGGGGTCTACTCCATTGCCTTCCACGTAATCGGGAATACCATCATTGTCATCATCAATATCAGGGCATGGATTTATATATACCCTGATTATAATTGTATCAAGACAACCTGTGCCTGCATTAAAATAAGCATAATAAACACCGCTTTGTGTAATTGGTAATGAATAATTATAAGCATTGGCAGATGTAAAAGGCATTGCCGAATAAAAAGTATATCCAGCAAAAAGAGCAACTGGTAAAGTAACAGTTAATGATGGACATGCATTGACGATGATTGTGTCTTTTGGAACAAAGCAACCACCTGTAATTACGTTACTGATAGGCCCGGTAGTTAAACAGCCCGAGACAAGATAACCGCTGGAATCGTTTAAGGCGATACCAGAGGTTTGGCCATTATAATCGATACGGGCAATATTATTGGTAGGTGTACCACAACTTAATATCTGGCATGCGGAAGCTGCATATACATCAAACTCTACATAACCGGAAGCTAATGTGCTAACCATGCCACCAGAAGCAGAGCTGGCTCCTGTACCCACTCTAAATTTAACCTGACGGTTAGCATAGTCGTATTCTGCCTGGTCATCAGCCGAAGCATCTGTTTTTGCTACACCATTTATTTTTATAGAGCCTGGTACAAAACTAGTTGCTGTAGGAATTGCATCCGTAATGATTGAATTGGTACTTACATCATTGCCTACATTTTGATAATCTATCCTATACCTTATAATATCGCCTCCTATGAGGCTGCCTCCATTTAAATCAGTGGAGCCTTTACTTACTGCAAATTCCGGTGCATAGGTAGAAATAGAAGTAGATAATACTTGTACAAAATAGTTTTCAGTAGGAGAAGAAAACCGTATTGTAGCCGATGTTTGATTATTACTTAATTGGGCATTACTTGTATTTGGAAGGTCCATGATACTTGCATCATAACCAAGCGTATTATAATAAGCGGGGCTACGGGTAGTTATCACGGATCCCTTATAAGAGATTTTACTGTTCCAGGCATCTCCAGCTCCATTCAATGAATATGCGGCTGTAGTAGCCAGGTCATAAAAAGAGCCCGCGCCATTTTGTGCAAATGCAAATGCATCGCCCGAACCCCTGTCGCCATCTAAAACAACAGCACCAATTTCGCAGGTAACGATACCTGTGGGTGGTGTTAGAAATCCCGAAATAGCCACATCTACTGCCGGGTCGCCGCCATTAATAATAGCTGACCCATCAAATACGGTAAGGTTCCGTGGTGCTAAAGCGGGATTGCTGTATGCAATAACAATGGTCCAACCACCGCAGGAATTTATTATACCCGCCGGGCTTGTAACATCTGCAATGGTATATGTGCCGTTTGGGGTTGTTGAATTCAACAAAGAGGTAATATCGGCATAACTTAAATAGCCGGTGTGTGGTAAACCCGGAGAATTAATTGCGCTATGATAATCTGTTTGATTGGAAGTAACAGTTGTAAAAGTGGAAGCACCAGGTAGCTTTAGTTTTACGGTATTCGCGTTAGTAATCCAGCTTGTGTTTGTTCCATCGGTTCCCTGGTCGGCTCCCCAGTAGAGGCCCGCCCACAATATATGGGAACATGAGGTAAGATTAAGATCAGAGGAAGACGAATTAAATGTTCCCGAATTATCAACAGGAAGCCCCTGCACCTGCAAATCAAAAGCCATATCCGATGATTTGGCTTTGTCTGTATGTATTTCAACAGCTATAGTGTTTACGCCAGTAGTAAAAAAAGATGTACTTAAATCTATTGTATAGTCTTCATTAGTTGTAGGAATGTCACTTGCCGCCAGGTCTCCATAAACAACAGGTGTAGGAAATATAGAAATCATATTATTTCTTACACGCTCTACTCCATTAATATAAATTACTATTCCGTCATTCCTTTTCATGTTCAGGCGGATAGTGGAGTAAGTGGTAGAAAGTTCTGTTGCAGTAAAGCTTACCGAATTTCTAAAATAGTAGGCTAAATATTTATTGGCTCCATTTCCAGGAGTACATAAAGTAGAACCATTAGGTATGCATGTATTCTGACTGCTGTTGAAACCATATTTACCCGCGCCTGTTCCAGTGGCCCCTGTGTTCCATGCTGCACCTGTTAGAGCGTAAGCAGATTGTTTCCAGGTGTTGGTAGCAACATCATTGGCTGGAGCAGCCCCATTGGAGTGGTAATTCCATACACTAGAGAAAGGTAGTTTGGTTATAGCAGAAGGATTATCAATATCAATGTTGATAGCTACTTTACCATTATCAGACGAAGTACCTGAAGGAGGCACCTCAGATGTAATACCACCTGTCGAACTGATAATACTATTAGATACGTAAACAATATTTCCACGAACAGAATTATTATTATAACGTATTGTAAAAGGGCGTACTACCTGGGCTTGTATTAAATGAAACATGCACAGAAATAGAACGAAGCAGATTAATTTTCTCATTGTACCGGATTAACGATTGGCTTTTCAGTTAGGATTTTAGCCTTTATTGGATAACAATTTTTTGAACAATTGTTTCACCATTTTCCGCACTAAAACTAAGCACATAACTTCCCCGTGACAATCGTATTTGTTCCTGGTTAAAGCCCGTTGATAACTTCCAGACTTTTGTATCTATCACCCGACCGGCCATGTCGAAAACACGTAAGGTAACCTTGTTAGTTTGCGAAGAGAACAGCGAAACTGAAAGCATTGTACCGCTAACGGAAACTTTTACATCAAATGCTTTCCCTTTAACGTTAACGATTTTCTTTACATCAAAAAAACGAACTGCCCCATCAATATCAGTCTGCGATAACCGGTAATAACTTGTCCCTTTTAGCGGGGCATTATCTACAACAGAATAGTTTTTGAGACCACCTGAATTACCCGTTGCATCCACTGTTTGGAGGTGCTCAAATTGTACGCCGTCAATTGAACGTGCTACGGTAAAATATTTACTATTGGCTTCTTGAGAAGTTGTCCAGTCAATATTTACTTTTTCTTTATTTAAATACACATTGTATTTTGTAATGTGAACTGGCAGTGTGTTTAATGCGTTCACTGTAATATTATCAGTAACGCAACCATAAGCATCTGTTACACTATAGTTGTTGGCGCCTGCCGGGGGAGTAACCGTAACAGAACGTGTGGTGGCTGCGTTGCTCCACGAATAGTTTGTGCCTGATGGCCAGGAAGCCTGTAATGTAATAGAGCTGCCGGTAGCAATATTGAAAGTCTGGGTTTTGTTTACATCCTTCATAATTGTAAACTGGTCGAAAACAGTTCCGTTACGGCGCAGCATTTTGGCATCGAGCCGGTTGTCTTCTACTTCAAAATAAAAAACACCTCCGTCGTTCACTGAATTTGGAAATGCATAGGCATCAAAATCAGTCTGCACGCCTCCGCTGGCTCCTGTGGATCCCGCCACCACATATACAGTACCATGATTTGCCGGTGTAGAATTATATACATAAGGGCATGTTGTATTGCTTGTATATGTTGCTATGGAAGTACCAACTGAATGTGTTCCAAGCGTAAACGTATTCCAGTTTCCGGTAAAATTTTTCAATAAATAACTTCTCTCATAACCATGACTGTGCCCATTGATGATCATATCAACACCCTTGCTTTCAAGATAACCAATAAAATTTTGCCGAATGGCTATAAGATCAGATTCTGTATCTGAATTATGACTTGTCTTGGTATAAGGCGGATGATGCCAGTAAGCAATAATCCATTTTTTTGTGTTTGCTGCTAAGTCAGTGTTTATCCAGGTTTTCAATGCACTGGTACCGTTGGTTTGAATATCTGTATTGTCAGATTCTGTACCATAGGAATCAAGAGCAAGAAAATGAATGTTCCCAATATCATAGGAATAAAAGTTCTGCTTGTTCGAAGCAACTCCCCCGGACTCACCATTCTGAGGCGTACTGAAATTACTGTGGTAAGCCATTGTGCGGGAATACTTATTAGATGAACTGTTGCCGTAATCATGATTACCGGGGGAAGGATATAGTTTATGATTTTTTAAAAGGTTACTGCCATAGATACCGAAAAAATTAGTGGTGTATTCTGCATCCGTACCGGTTGTATAGGCATTATCACCCAACAAGAGCCAGGCATCCGGTGCATCAATCGAATTTGCAGTGAGATAATTTCTGTAATTGGTCAGGTTTTCATCCTGGTAAGTTGCACTGTTTCTTCCGCAGTCGCCAAAGGCAGCAATTCGTATTTTACGGTTGGCGCTGGCAGAAGGCACTGTGGTAAAAAAGTTATCAACTGCACCCTGAAAGACAGTACCTGTTGTACTGCCGATGCGGTAAAAATATTTTGTATCTGCTGTTAGTCCGGTAACGCGTATAATGTGTTCGGTGGTAGGGCAGGTTTCATCTGCTGTAGCTGTTGTATAAGTACCGTTTGAGGCACCTACCTGAACCCTTCCATAGCAGGCCACACTTGTTCTCCAGCGAAAACTAAGTGCTGTTTCACTACCCATTTGCAAATAAGGGCCGCGTGTAAGGGTGGGTGTGCCTGATAATGGTTGACCCGTCAAGCTGAGACTAAAGCGCATATCTGCATTAGATGCGCTGGATTGATGCACCTCCACTGCAATTACATTTGTACCTTCCACAAAACTGCATGCAGGAATGTTTATGGTGGTGGAAAGAGCTTCACCGCCTCCATTTTTATTAGAAGCCAGGGTTGTATAAGTAACTACTCCTGCGGCCATATTATCTCTACCAACTTCAACTCCATTTACATACACAATAGCCCCATCATCGCTGATAATGCTGATATCAAAAGAACCATAAGATGATAGTCCTGTGATGCTAAATGTTTTTCTGAAATAGGTGGTTATCGGATTACTTGTTAATAAAGTACCTGATAGCGACTCGCCAAAATAAAAAGTGGCCGGGCTATTTGTAGTCCAGACGGATTCAGAAAAATTGGTAGCAGACCATGCGATACCCTGGTTAGAACCATCATTAAGATAACTCCAGTTAGATGAGGAGTTAAAAATAATTGTTTGCGAAAAGGAATGAAATGAAAAATGCAAGATCAATAGTAACAGCAATGCCATCTTAAAAGCGGAACTTTGTTTCATTAGGACAATGGATTTTTTACTTTCGATTTAAGGTTCTAATATGAGTGTAAATCCTAAATAATGCAAGCTATCTGGTGAAAAAAAATCAAATAACTGTTTCCCGCTTTAGCCTTGTGCTTACATTTATAGTTGAGATGCCGCTTTGGTAAATTTATTGCCTATGAAACCAAGAATGCTTTTCGTAAAATTCTCACGTAGTATTATCGCTACTGTTGTGGTTTTCCTCAGTGTTATTTGCTGCTCTTTTTTCCTATCAGCGCCAAAAAAAAATCTTTCAATAG
>Ga0136621_1000760_pt1 | contig 12918 bp, 12 predicted proteins | sample AntDryUQ445A2306_FD_104673 | JGI IMG/M metagenome (GOLD analysis project Ga0136621, IMG submission 104673) | Polar desert sand microbial communities from Dry Valleys, Antarctica - metaG UQ445A (23.06) | ecosystem: Environmental > Terrestrial > Soil > Desert | place: Antarctica: Dry Valley...
ACGTTGGTCACGAAGCCATGCACGGCCGCCGTCGACGGGTCGAGCCAGCCGGCCTGGAGCTTCGGCCAGCCGGCCGTGGACATCAGCACGCCACGCCCCACGCGGCCAGCGCGACGGGCCGCGCGGGCGGTGGATCCGAGCGTCCGCCGCGCCGGGCGTCGACGCTCCAGGCGCGACCCCACCACGGCGCGAGCAGCCAGCGCCGGCAGCGCGACCGCGACGAAGTGGTCGATCTTGCCGAAGCTGAAGCCGATCCCGACGGCGCCGTGATCGCCTCTCGCGGGTAGTCGATCATCCACAGCGACTGCGTCGACGCCACGAGGATCAGCAGCCCGGCGAGTCCGTAGAAGATCCGAAACAGCGCCAGGCCCGCGGCGCTCGTGCGCCACGCCTCGAAAATCTGCGCGTCGATGAGGCGCCCGCCGCCGGTCGCGCCCTCACCGTCCGACGACCTGCAGGCCTGAAAGGTCCGCGCCGACAGAAGCTCGTGCGAACGCGCGGTCGTAGCGGCGGCGGATCCACGAAACGGTCGCCGAGCTCACCGGCCGGCCGCCGAATAGGCCCGACACCCTCCCGCGCAGCCAGCGCGCGACGGTGGGATCGTCGACGAGCGCGCGCTCGTCGTCGCGCGTGCGGCCGCGATACGGACCTCAGACGCTCGCATGACGGGCCGCCGCAGCGCCCGCGCAGCGCGGCCTGCCGCGCCAACGCAAGCCAATAGTCTTCCGCGCCTGCTCTTCTCGGCCGCCGTCTTCCTGTTGCTGTTCCTCCCGGCGACGCTGGTCGTGTACTGGCTGGCGCCCGCTCGCGCGCGCGTGCCGATCCTGCTCGTCGCCAGCTACGTCTTCTATCTGAGCTGGAACCCGATCTACGGGCTGCTGCTGGCCGCGAGCACCGTCCTGAACTTCGCGATCGCGCGCGCGATCCCCGGGTCGCAGCGCCCGAAGACGCTGCTGACGGTCGGCGTCGCGGTCAACCTCGTGGTGCTCGGCACGTTCAAGTACGCGGGCTTCTTCAGCGAGGCCGGCGCCGACCTGCTGAGCTGGCTCGGCATCGCGCAGACCGGGGGCTACGACGGCCTCAGCATCCTGCTGCCGCTGGCGATCAGCTTTTTCACGTTCGAGATGATCAGCGTGCTCGTCGACGTCTATCGCGGCGATACGCGCGTCGGCAGCTTCCTGACGTTCGCCACCTACAAGGCGTACTTCCCGAAGCTCATCGCCGGCCCGATCACGCGCTTTCGTGAGCTCGCGCCGCAACTCGCCGCGCCGGCGCCACTGTCTTTCGAGCGCTTTCAGTCGGGTCTCGCGCTGTTCACGCTTGGGCTCGCCAAGAAGCTCGCGATCGCCGACAACCTCGCGATCCCCGCCAACAAGGCGTTCGCGGATCCGGCTGCGCACTCGCCGGAGTACATGGCGCTCGGCGTCGTCGCCTTCGGGCTGCAGATCTTCTTCGACTTCTCCGCCTACAGCGACATGGCGCGCGGCGCTTCGCGGATGCTCGGCCTCGAGCTGCCGGTGAACTTCCGCTTCCCCTACGCGTCCAGCAGCCCGTCGGAGTTCTGGCGGCGCTGGCACATCACGCTGTCGCGCTGGCTGCGCGACTACGTGTACATCCCTCTGGGCGGCAACCGCGGCGGGCGTCTGAAGACCTACCGCAACCTCATGATCACGATGACCGTCGGCGGGCTGTGGCATGGCGCCGGCCTGCAGTTCCTCGTGTGGGGCTTCCTGCACGGCGTCTTCCTCGCCATCTCCCACGCGCTGCGCGGGCGCATCCGCAACCCCTCCGAGCTGCTGCACCTGCTCGGCGGACTGATCACGCTGACGGCCGTGTTCTTCGCCTGGATATTCTTTCGCGCGAGCTCGCTCGGCGAGGCGCTCGACGTCATCGACCGACTCGCGGACCTGCCCGACACGGTGTCAGCACCGCAGATCGCCGCAGCGCTCGCGGCGGCCGGCGCGTTCGTGCTCGCCAACCGCTGGCTGCCGCGGCTGGAGGCGCCCGTGCGAGGGCTGCTGGCCGTGCCGTCCACGCGCGCCGCGCTGCTCGGCTCGGCCACGGCCGCGTGCTGGCTGGCCGCGATGGCGCTGTCGCCCTCGAGCCTGACCCCCTTCGTCTACTTCGAGTTCTGATGAACCTCAAGACCGGACTGCAATGTCTCGCCTACTTCGCCGTCTTGCTGGCCGTCGTCGTCGCGGGCGACCGGCTGCTCACCCAGCGCCTGTACGCCCAACCGGACCGTCTCGTGCCCGCCTACCGCTCGTTCAACGAGCCGTCGGTCGGCATCAAGCTGCGCGACCTGTCGTCGGCCAAGGAGCGCTTCGACACGCTCGTGCTGGGCAACTCGCGGACCTTTTCGGCGCTTGATCCGGAGCCGTTCGATCGCCGACTGGCCGCGCTCGGGGTCCGCGCCGAGTCGTTCAACCTCGCGATGCCGACCGTCGACGTGCGCTTCTGGCCACCGTTCCTCGAGCGCTTCTATGACCGCGCCGCCCCGCGCGACGTGCTGCTCGGCGTGATCCCGCGCGACTTCGACGCGCGCAACGTCGTCGCCGAGCAGCAGGCCAAGGCGTTCGAGGCGAGCCCCGGCTTCGCCAACCGCGACCGCACCGCGGTTTGGAAGGCCGCCGAGGAGGCGCTCGCCGGCCTGTTCGCGCTGCGCGGCCGCGGCAACGAGATCCGCCCGCGCCGCCTGCTGCGCGGGCGCAAGCTCGACGCGCGCGGCTTCCGGCTCGCCGGCGATCACGGCTGGGGAATCTTCGATCCGTCGCTGGTCGTGCCCAAGCCCGAGCTGGCGACGAAGGCGCGGCTGCTGGCGCAGCGCAGCGGCAGCAGCCGCCTGCGCGTCGGCGCCTCCCAGCTCGCCGCGCTCGCGCGCCTGGACCGCCTCGTGCGAGCACGGGGCGGCTGCCTGACGCTGTTCACGACGCCGCTGCTCTACGACCGCGAGCCGCTCGGGACCGTCGAGGTCCAGCGCGACTTTCAGCGGCTGCTGCGCAGGATCGCGCGCGAGCATCCGGCGATCGGCGTCGTCGACGTCGGCCCCGAGGTGCAGGACCGCTACGGGCTCGGGGACTTCGCCGACGGCGACCACCTGTCACCGGCCGGGGCGCGGCGCTTCTCGCGCGAGCTCGCCGACGCGCTCGGGCCGCGGCTGCGCGACAGGTCCTGCGGGGGCGGGGTCTCGCGGTAGGCGTCGCGGTCGCAGGCTCGGGTAGCGTGCCGGGACGCAGGTCATCGCTCGTCGTGGGGATCGTCGCGCTCGCGTGCCTGTCGACGGTCGTCGGGAGCTCGCCAGCCCGCGACGACGCCGCCGTGCGGGCAGCCCAGGTGCCGACCCTGCGCCAAGATGGCGGCGATCGGCGACTCGCTGACCGCGGCCACGCGCTCGTGCTCGCCCTCGGGCACCACCAACTGCAAGCTCAACTCGGGGTCGGCGGGGACCAGCCCGGACGTCAACAGCCACTTCCTGCGCATCAAGGCCCAGCAGCCCGCCCTCACCGCGGACAACTTCTCGATCTCCGCCCACAAGGTCGCCGAGCTCTTCCGGCAGGCCAGGCTGGCCGTGAACGCCAGGGCGCAATACGTCACGGTGCTCGCGGGGATTTCGGACGTCTGTCGGCCGACCGTCGAGGCGATGACCCCGGTGCCGGAGTTCCGGGCGTACTTCGCCCGCGCGATCGCGACGTTCACGACGCGGGCTCCCAGCACGCGCATCTTCGTCGCGAGCCTGCCGGACCTGAGCCGGCTGCGTGAGGTCCTGGCCGCCAATCCCGCCGCCCGCCAGGTCTGGAACACCACGCGCAACTGCGGCGCCTTCCTGCAGAACGCCGCCTCCGAGGCGCCGGCCGATCAGCAGCGGCGTGCCGCCGGCTACCAGCGCCTGCTCGACTCAATCGCCAGATGGCCGAGGTCTGCGAACAGAACCCGCGCTGCGTGTTCGACGGCAACGCCGCCTTCCGCTGGCTCTTCGAGGCGCGGCACATCACGACGACCGACTACGTGCACTTCTCGATCGCCGGTCAGGCCGCGCTGGCCGACCTGACGTTCCCACTCGCCTTTGCGCCGCCTCGCGCCACCCAGCCCCGCCCCGCCGGCAGCGCCCCGACGCCGCGGCGCTCGTCGGCCAAGCTGAAGGTCAAGCGCGCTTCGCTGCCCTCGGGGCGCCTGAACGTCCTGCTCGGCATCACCGGGCGCGCGACCGGGAAGCTCCAGATCAAGCTCGAGGCCGGCGGCAGGACGTCCTTCAGCGTCGACGTCGGCTCGTCGGGCTCCAAGGAGAAGCAGGTGCGCATCGATCGCCCGCTGCCGGTCGCCGGCACGGTCGATCCCCGCGTCGACGGCAGCGTCCGCCTGCGCGTCACCTACACCCGCAGCAAGGCACCTTCGCCGCCTTCAACCGCACGGCGAGCATCTCCAAGGGCCGCTGGTCGACCGACGAGACGCTGCCGCCGTCGGCGGTCGCCGACGCCGCGGCCTACCTGACGACGCAGTACACCGGCGACGGCAACACCCGCGGCGGCCCGTACCGCGGCGAGCAGCAGGGCAAGCTCATCGGCGGTCTGTAGCGGGGAATGCGCGCCGGAAGGTGCGCGCCGCGAGCTCCGCCTGGCCCCGCGGCGAGAAGTGGAAGTAGTCGGCCGCCGAGATGTGCTCGCGGCCGAAGTCCCAGCCGCTGACCGCGCCCGCGTCGAAGACGCAGCGCTGATGCATCGCGCAGGCGTCTGCGAGCGCCCGGTCGAAGTCGGCCCGGCGCCCGCCCGCGAGGGCGCGCCGGGCGCGGTCCGGCGGGCGCTGCGACAGCGGGTCTCGCAGGAACACGGCGCACGTGTCGTCGCGCGCCCACACGGCGCGCGCCCGCGCGTCGGATGCGAACAGCTCGCGCAGGCGCTCGGGGTCGGGGAGGCTCGCGACGAAGATCCGCGCGCGCGGGCGCCCGGCCGCGAGCGTCGAGATGGCAATCGAGACCTGGTTGCGAAACGTCGCGACGGGGGTCATCCGCGCGAGGTCCTCGCGGCAGACGTCGTTGGTCCCCATCAGGATCGTCACGTAGTCCGCGCCGCGGGCGACCGCTTGGCGCACCTGGCCGTCGAGCAGCTCGACCTTGCGCGCGGAGACCGCGAGGTTGTAGGCCGCGAGCTGCTGCCCGCGGCGGCGCAGGCGCAACAGGTGGCTGTCGACGGCGGGGCTCGTGCCCGTCGACCACGATCTCGCCCGGCAGTCGACGCTCCCGTCGTCCGAGCACGCGCGCAGCGCGATCGTCAGCGAGTCGCCGAGCGCGGCCATCACCTGCGGTCCAGGCGGGCGGCTGCCGGTGAGCACGAGCACCAACACGAGCACGCCGAGCGCGGCGCCGGTCAGCGCGACGATCCGGGTCATGGGCGCCACGCTGCCCCGCACGCCGATGCTCTCCCGCCCGCTCGCGCCGCTCACCGCTCAGGTGCGCAGCACGGCGAGACGACTCGTCTCGATGCGCGCCACCCCGTGCCCGTCTTCCTGCAGCGACAGCAGCCCGCGGCTGACGCCAGGGTGGTAGAGGTGGCAGTCGTCCCACACGACGACGCCGCCGGGCGCGAGCATCTCGAGGGCGGCGAGCGAGTCGGCGCGGACGTACTCGGCGGTGTGGGCGCCGTCGACGAAGACGAGGTCCATCCGCCCGGCGAAGGGCGAGAAGTCGAACGTCGCGCTGTCGCCGAGGTGCTGCGTGATCGCACCCGCGACGTCGGTGCCGTGGAAGGCCTCGCCGACGGCGTCGGCGACGAGCGGGGCGTCCGCGCGCTGTTCGCCCAGCGACGCCTGCCCCTCGCCACCGAGGTCGAGCGTGTCGATCCGCACGCCGGGGGACTGGCGGGCCATCAGCAGCGTGCCCTCGCCCGTGCCCGTGCCGATCTCGAAGATCCGCCGCGGGCGCAGCTGGGCGACGATCAGCGCGAGCACGTACGCGTCGCCGTGCGGCAGGCCGCGCGGGCGAAAGTGGTGGCGCAGCGTCAGCTCGAGGTCGTTGACCCCCGGAAAGAGGTCGTCGAGCGGGGCGAGGCGCTGCAGGCGGCGCAGGTTCAGCGACGCCCGCGCCGCGCGGCGCAAGAGAAACAGCTGGTGGCGCGAGGACGCGTGCGGCGAGGGGGGTAGGACGGCCGTCGTCGACACGGGACCGCCGTCGCTCATGCGGCGGACCGCTCGTACTCGTGGCGGTACTCGTGCCACAGGTCGGCGTGGTCGGCGTCCTCGCAGCCCTTCAGCCACGGGCCTCCGGAGGTGTAGTGCAGCAGCTTGGTCGGCCCTGTCATGTGATCCAGGACGTTCCACTCCTCGGAGATGTCGCCGATCTTCTCGTCGGGGACGGCCTCGAAGCGATGCAGCCAGGCGCCGCTCTGGGTCTCGACTGCCTCCTTCGTCCACGCCCCGAGCTCGGCGCAGTTCATGAGCATCAGGCTCGACCAGTTCTTGCGTGGATACTGGGTCTGGACCTTGCCGCCCATCTTCACGGTCGCCTCGGGGTTGTAGTCGTGCTTGCGCACGCGCAGCGCGAGGTCGTCCATCGGCAGCGCGAAGAGCTCGCAGACGTCGCCGAGCGCGAGCATGTCGCCGTCCATGAACAGCGCTACGCCCTCGTAGTCCGTCAGCCACGGCACGAGGAAGCGCGTGTACGTGAACGGCGTCGAGGCGAGCGGATCGACCGGCCGGCCGAACTCCGGGAGCTTCGCCGCGTCGATCGGTTGGATGTCCACCGGCTCCGTCGCGTGCTTGAGCAGCGAGAAGCGCAGCACCTCGTAGGAGATGTGCTGCGACGGGTCGTAGCCGATGAAGACGCGGTGCGGTGATGTCATCTGGTCGCTGTCCCTCTGTGGTCGTCTTGGGCCGGCGATCGATCGTAGCCGCGCACGTCCGTCGACACCTCGCGCCATGGACCATGGCATAGTGGTCGCCGTGCGGGGAGTCGCCACATTGCTGATCCTGTGCGCGATCGTACTCGCCGGCGCCGCGATGCCCGAACGGGCAGGCGCCGCCGCCGGACCCCCGATTGCGCGCTTCACGTGCGCCGCCTCCGGCCTCGTCTGTGACCCGTGCCCGGAGCACTGCACGAGCCCCAAGGGCATGGTCGGGCCCGGCGTCGTCGTGCGCTTCGACGGCCGCCCGTCCAGCGACGACCGCGACCCGTCCGCGGCCGGAACAGTCGTCGCCTGGGAATGGGCCTTCGGCGACGGCGCCACGGCCACGGGCGCACAGGTCGAGCACGCGTTCGTCCATCCCGGGACCTACCCCGTGACGCTGAAGGCGATCGACGATGACAACCAGGTGGACACGAAGATCATGAGCATCGTCGTGGCGGCGTTGCCGACGTCGATGGCCGCGTTGGGCGACTCCTATAGCGCGGGGGCGTTCACCGGAGCACCCTGCGACCCTGAGTCGAACTCCTGTGCCGCGAACTCGTGGTCGACGGGCACGACGACCGGCATCGACAGCCACTATCAGCGCCTGCTCGCGCTGGAACCGCGGATCGCCGGCGCCAACGTCACCAACGCGGTGTCGGCGCGCAGGATCGCGGACCTCGATGCCCAGGCCCAGCAGGCGGTCGCCCAGCGCGCGCAGTACGTGACGATCATGCTCGGACTCAACGACTATTGCCGCGAAACCGAAGCCACCATGACGAGCGTCGCGGCATTTCGCTCCAGCCTCGAGGCCGGCATGACGACCTTGACGCAGGGCCTGCCGAATTCCCGCATCCTCGTCGCGAGCATCTTCGACGCCGAGCAGCTGCGCACGCTGCACATGAACGACGAGCAGGCCCGCGCGGCCTGGTCCTCGCGCGGCGTCTGCCCGGTCGTGCTCGCCAATCCCCAGTCGACGGCAGCCGCCGACGTCGAGCGCCGCCAGCGCGCGCGTCAGCGCGTCATCGCCTTCAACACCCAGCTCGCGCAGGTGTGCGCGCTGCATGCCAACTGCAGATACGACGGCGGCGCGGTGTTCGGATGGCAGCCGCAGGCCGGCGACTTCGTCACGCGCGACTACTTCCATCCGTCGAGGACCGGTCAGGCGCGCCTGTCGGCGATCACCTGGGAGGCGGGAATCCAGTTCGGGACGCCGCCTCCGCCTCCGCCTCCCGGCACCGGCTACGCCGAGGCCGTGCTGGCTGACGGTCCGGTCGGCTACTGGCGCCTGGGCGAGACGGCGGGAACAGTCGCCGCCAACGCCGTGCCCGGCGGCGTCGCGGGGCGCTACTCCGGCGGCTACACGCTCGGAGCGCTCGGCGCGATCGCCGGCGACGGCGACCGCGCCGTGAAGCTCGGCGGCGTCGACGGCTACGTCTCGGTACCCCACGCATCCAGCCTCAACACCGCCGACAACTTCACGCTCGAAGCCTGGGTCAAGCGCGCGAAGATCAACACCACCCAAGGCCTGTTCGCCAAGGGCAACCCCTCCTACCAGGTCTACATCGACGCCGCCAACAAGCTCGTCCTACGCCAGACCGGCATCGCCGACATCGTCCGCTCGACGACCGCGCTGACGGACCTCAGCGCCTTTCATCACCTCGCGATCACCAAGAACGGTCCGACCGTGCGCCTGTACATCGACGGCGCCGACCGCACCGGCACCGTCGCCAACCGCACGCTCTCGAACACCACCAGCTCGATCGCGCTGGGCTCCGGCAGCGGATCGCTGAACGGCACCCTCGACGACGTCGCGATCTACCCCCGCGCACTCACCCCCGCCACGATCGCCAACCACCACGCCCTCGGCACGCCCCCACCCGCCTGAGCGAGCTCAGGCGGCGGCGTGCAGCGCCAGGCAGCGGCGCAGCAGATCCTCGAGCTCGTGCAGCGGCAGCATGCTCGGCCCGTCGCTGGGCGCCGAGTCGGGATCGGGGTGCGTCTCGATGAACAGCGCGTCGACGCCGCTGGCGACGGCCGCGCGCGCCAGCGGCGCGATCAGCTCGCGCCGCCCGCCCGAGGATCCGCCGGCGCCGCCGGGCGACTGCACGCTGTGCGTCGCGTCGAAGACGACCGGCGCGAACGCGCGCATCGTGCTCAGGCCGCGAAAGTCGACGACGAGGTCGTGGTAGCCGAAGGTCGTGCCGCGCTCGGTCAGCAGCACGCGCTCACCGCCGCCGGCGCGCACCTTGTCCACGGCGTAGCGCATGTCGCCGGGCGCGAGGAACTGGCCCTTCTTGACGTTGACCGCGCGGCCCGACGCGCCGGCCGCGTGCAGCAGGTCAGTCTGGCGGCAGAGGAACGCCGGGATCTGCAGCAGGTCGACGACCTCGGCCACGGCGTCGACCTGCGTCGCGTCGTGCACGTCGGTCGTCACCGGCAGGCCGAGCGTCTCGCGCACCTCCGCGAGGATCTCGAGCGCCGGCGCCATCCCGATCGAGCGAAACGAGGACGCCGACGTGCGGTTGGCCTTGTCGAAGCTGCCCTTGAACACGAGCGGCACATCGAGCTCGCCGCAGAGGTCGCGGAGCCGCGTCGCGATCTGCAGCGCGAGCTCGCGGCTCTCGAGCAGGCACGGCCCGGCGATCAGCGTCAGACGCCCGTCGCCGGGCGACACGCCGGGCGCGATCTCGACCGCGGCGGTCAACTCGGCAGGTGCGCGCGCACCGCGTCGTGTAGGCGCAGGAGCCCGACGCAGCGCCCGCCGTCGACGACCACCGGCGCCGAGATGAACGCCTTCGCACGCTGTTCGAGCAGCAGCAGCGCCTGCGACAGCGGCAGCTCCGGGGTCAGGGTCAGCGGGGAGGTCGTCATCATGGCGGCCACCGGCACCTGCGCGATGTTGTCGACCTCCAACAGCTGGCGGCGCACGTCGCCGTCGGTGAGAAAGCCGGCGAGGCCGCCCGCCTCGTCGATCACGCAGACTGCGCCGTAGCCGGTGCGAGTGGCCTCGAGCACGGCGTCCTTGAGCGTCGCGGTGGTCCCGATGCAAGGCAGCTCGCTTCCCTGGCGCATGACGTCGCCGACGCTGAGGCTGAGGCGCGCTCCGAGTGCGCCGGCCGGGTGCAGGCGCGCGAAGTCGTCGGACGTGAAGCCGCGGGCGCGCATGACCGCGGCGGCCAGCGCGTCACCGACCGCCGAGGCCGCCAGCGCGCTTGCCATCGGGGCGGCGTCCAGCGGGCAGCCCTCGCGCTCGACCGAGACGTCGAGCGCGATGTCGCACTCGCGCGCGATCGGCGAGCCCGCGACGCCGACCACGGCGATCAGCGTCGCGCCGCGCGAGCGCAGGTGTGGCAGCAGCGTCATCAGCTCACTCGACGCCCCGCTCTTGGAGAACAACAGCGCGGTGTCGGTGCCGCTGACGACCCCGAGGTCGCCGTGCAGCGAGTCAGACGCGCTGAGGTACAGCGCCTGCAGGCCGGCGGAGCGCAGCGTCGCGGCGACCTTCTGGGCGACGTGCCCGGACTTGCCGACGCCGAGGGCGAGGATCTTGCCCTCCGTCGCGCACAGCGCGTCGACGGCGGCGTCGAACGACGCGTCGAGGCTGTCGTGCAGCCTGCGCAGGGCGGCGATCTCGTCGATCAGCGTGCGGCGCCCGACCTCGCCGTGTGACGGCACCGCAGCCGCCGTCGCGCCCGCGGACGACGCCGTCTTGCCGCTCATGCCGCGTCCTTTGCGAGAAACGCCGCGCGAACGCGCGCGAGCTGCTCGGGCGTGTCGACCGACGGGCCCTGCGGCTGCACCTCGAAGCTGTGCAGGTGCCGGCCGGCCTCGAGCCAGCGCAGCTGCTCGAGGCGCTCGGTGTCCTCCAGGGGACTGGAGGGAAGCTCCGAGAACGTGCGCAGGAACTCCGCACCGTAGGCGTAGATCCCGACGTGCCCCCAGATCTCCGCCACCCGAGGCCACTCCGCGGCCGGGGCATCGCGCACATGCGGGACCGGGCTGCGCGAGCAGTACAGGACGCGGCCGCTGCGAGCGCGCACGACCTTGACGACGCTCGGGTCGACGACGTCCTCGAGGCGGTGCATGCGGTAGACCGGCATCGCGATCGCCGCCGCGTTGGCGGCCAGCTCGCGTGCGCAGGCGGCGACGATCGCCGGATCGGTCAACGGCGCGTCGCCCTGCAGGTTGACCACGACGTCGGCCCCGAGGTGCTCGGCGACCGACGCGATGCGAGCGGTTCCCGACTCCAGGTCGGGGTCGGTGAGCATCACCTCCCCGCCGAAGCGGCGCACCTCGTCGGCCACCTCCTCCGCATCGGTCAGGACGACGACGGGGCCGGCGCCGGCGGCGACCGCGACCTCGTGCGTGCGCTGCAGCATCGTGCGGCCGGCGATGTCGGCGAGCACCTTGCGCGGCAGGCGCGAGGACTGCAGGCGGGCAGGGATCGCGACGACGGTCGCGGGCGTCACGGAGTCGATCATGTGCGCGGCCCGGACACCGCCGAGAGCTGCAGCGCGGCCGTCATCGCCGCGACGACCTCGTCCTGATGGGCCTGCGTCAGGTGCGGTCCGATCGGCAGCGACAGCACCTCGCGTGCGAGCTGCTCGGTGACGGGCAGCAGCGCGTCGCCGTGAGCGGCCGCGTAGGCCTCCGTGCGGTGGCAGGCGACGGGGTAGTGGATGATCGTCTGGATGCCGCGCTCGTCGAGGTCGCGCTGCAGCCGGTCGCGCTCGGGGTGGCGCACGACGAACAGATGCCAGACGTGCTCGGGACCGGCGGCGGCGGCGGGCAGGGTCAGACCGTCGAGGCCGGCGAGCCCGGCGAGGTAGCGGTCCGCCGCCGCCGCGCGGCGCGCGTTCCATTCGGGCAGGCAGCGCAGCTTCACGCGCAGGGCGCCGGCCTGCAGCGCGTCAAGGCGCGAGTTGAAGCCCTGCAGCTCGTGCTCGTACTTCACGCGCGAGCCGTAGTTGCGCAGCAGCCGAACGCGCTCGGCGAGCTCGTCGTCGTCGGTCACGACGATGCCGCCGTCGCCCAGCGCCCCGAGGTTCTTGCCCGGATAGAAGGAGAAGGCGGCGCCGTCGCCGGGCGAGCCCACGGTCTGGCCGTCGCAGATCGCCCCGTGCGCCTGGGCGGCGTCCTCGAGCAGCGTCAGCCCGTGCCGCGTCGCGATCGCCCGCAGCGCGGCCATGTCGGCCGGCCGCCCGTACAGGTGCACGGCGACGATTGCTCGCGTGCGCGGGCCGATCGCGGCCTCCACGAGCGCCGGGTCGAGGTTCGCGGTCTGCAGCTCGACGTCGACGGGCACCGGCGTCGCGCCGGCGTGCGAAACCGCCAGCCACGTCGCGATGAACGTGTGGCCGGGCACGATCACCTCGTCGCCGGGTCCGATCCCGTGGCCGCGCAGCAGCAGGTGCAGCGCGTCCAGCCCGCTGCCGACTCCGATCGCGTGGGCGACGCCGCAGAGCTGCGCGAACTCGCGCTCGAAGCTCACGACCTCGTCGCCGAGGATGCAGCGCCCCGTGCTCGCCACGCGGTGCCAGACGGCGTCGAGCTCCTCGCGGAGCTCCTCGTAGGCGGCGGGCAGGTCGAGAAAGGGAACCATCGCCCGGCACGCTATCGAGCCGGGCAGTGGGTGCGCCGGTTCGCGGCCGCGTCTAGCGGAACGTCGCGCCGAAGTTCATCGTGAAGGTCGAGCCGATCAGCTGTCGGGTCTCCGGTACCCCGACGACGACGCCGACCCCGGCGAGCGCAGCTTGGCGCGCAGGATGTTCGACCGATGCCCGCAGCTGGCCATCCAGGCTCGCACCGTCAGCGCGACGGTGTCGCCCGGGCTGTAGCTGATGTTCTCCGCACTCGTCAAGCCGCGGTAGCCGACCCGGCGCAACCGCGGACCCCCGGGACCCTCGTGCTCGAAGTGCCCCGGCGAACCATGTCCTTGGAGTGGTTGACCGCCGCGAGCGACTGTGCGGGCGGGATCCTCGTCCCGGCGGCCGCAACCGCGTGCGCGTCGTCGCGGCGGCGATCTGCCTCGTCAACGCCGAGC
>Ga0136621_1000764_pt1 | contig 12884 bp, 15 predicted proteins | sample AntDryUQ445A2306_FD_104673 | JGI IMG/M metagenome (GOLD analysis project Ga0136621, IMG submission 104673) | Polar desert sand microbial communities from Dry Valleys, Antarctica - metaG UQ445A (23.06) | ecosystem: Environmental > Terrestrial > Soil > Desert | place: Antarctica: Dry Valley...
AAGGCGATCGCGATCGGCATCGGCCTCTTCATCGCCTTCATCGGGCTCGTCAACTCGGGCATCGTCGTCCGCGGCGAAGGCACCGTCGTCGACCTCGCCCCGCTGACCACGTGGCCCGTCCTCGTCACCTTCGTGGGGCTCGTCTTCACGATCGCGCTACGCGCTCGAGGAGTCCGAGGCGACCTGCTGATCGGGATCATCCTCACGACGATCCTCGCCACCGTGATCAACGAGGCGTCCGACAACGACGCGGGGTTCGTCGCTGGGGCGAGCTGGCCCGGTGACGTCTACGAGACGCCCGACCTCGCGCTGCTCGGGAACTTCAACTTCGACGCCTTCACCAAGCTCGCGTTCATCTCGGCGATCGTGTGGGCCTTCTCCCTCTTCCTCGCCGACTTCTTCGACACGATGGGCACGCTCGTCGGGGTCGGCAAGCAGGCCGGCTATCTGGACGAGAACGGGCGCATGCCGGACATCCGCAAGCCGCTGCTCGTGGACTCGCTCGCGGCTGTGGCCGGAGGTGCGGCGTCCTCGTCCTCCGCCACGACCTACATCGAGTCGGCCTCGGGCGTCGGCGTCGGAGGACGCACCGGCTGGGTCGCGGTCGTTGCGGGTGCGCTCTTCTTCCCCTTCATGTTCTTCGCGCCGATCATCGGCATGGTGCCGCCACAGGCAACAGCACCGGCTCTGATCATCGTCGGCTTCCTGATGATGTCCGCGCTGACGGAGATGGAAGACGAAGCCGAGTCGGAGAGGGAGGGGCGCCGGCCCCGGAAGCTCGCGGGAATCGACTTCACCGACCTCGGCATCGGCCTCGCGGCGGCGTTGACGATCATGATCATGCCGTTCACGTTCTCGATCACCGACGGCATCGGCGTCGGCTTCCTCGCCTACGTCGTGGTCCGCGCATCGCAGGGACGCGCTCGGGACGTGCACCCCTTCATGTGGATCGCCTCCGTGGCGTTCCTCCTCTACTTCCTCGTCCCGTTCCTGCAGGAGACCTTCGACTGGATCTAATCGGCCAAGTCGCCGTAGCTGCACACCGGCCCGGACGGAGGAAGGACGTCCGGGCCGGTGTGACCGCGCCGCGAACATCCTTGTAGGCCGAAGCTTGGCAGACCTTCGGCAAGGCTGCAACCTCAGGGCAGGATCACGTTGATGCGGATGCTCTGACCGGCGTGAGCCTGCAGCAACTCCGCCGCGTTGCCGCCGCTGATCGCGACGGACATGTTTCGGTAGCTGTCCTCGTACAGGATGATGTCGCCGATCCGCGCGTCCGCAAAGGTACGCGCCGCCACGGCGAAGACCCGGTCGCCGCCCAGCTCGAGCTCGACCTGGGTTCCCGGACGGATGCCCACCCGATCGACGTGCTGCCGGGTGAGATTCAGCGCGATGTTGCCGAACTTGTCGACATAGAGGATCGACGCGGCGATGCGGGACTGGCCCAGTTCCGGCTCGGACAGATCGAGCTGCACGAGGGCATCCGCACCAATCGGAGGGCCAAGCTCCTCAAGCGGCACGCCGCGTGCCAGATGGGCGGCGGCGGGCGCGAAGAGGTCACGGCCGTGGAACGTGCGGGAGACCGATTCGAGGGCGTAGATGGGATTTGCGAGCTCATGGGCGGCGGCGATGCCGGCCCGCTGGGCGGCAGGGATGAGCAGGCCGTTGTCCGGCCCCACGAAGAGCCGGCCGGCCTCGTCACGCAAAGCCAGCGGCCGACGTACGCCCCCAACGCCCGGATCGACGACGGCAAGATGGACGCCGACGGGCATGTAGGGCAGCGTGTTCGCGAGCACGAGCGCACCTTGGAGCACCTGCTGCGGCGGGATCCCGTGTGAGAGGTCGATGATCTCCGCGTCGGGCGCGATGCCCTTGATGACGCCGTGGCACGTGCCGACGAAGTCGTCCTGGAGCCCGAAGTCGCTCAGGAACGTGACGAACACGCCGGAGAGGCTAACGCGTCGCCCTGAGCACGGCATCGACCAGCCCGGCGGTGCTCTGCGTCGCCGCTTCGCGAATGACCCGGATCCCTGCGTTCTTTGCGGCCATTGACGTCTCGGGCCCGATCGTGACGGCTGGGATCTGCAACTCGAGCGCTGCAAACGCGCGCGCCGCAGACGGTGAGGCGAGAACCACGAGATCGCCTCGGAGAGGCTCGCTGGGACGACGCTCCTTCGTCCGATAGAGCGCAACGAAATCGGCGTCGAGAGCCTCGACCAGGAGGCGCCGGGCGTTTTTGGCACCGGCGAACAGCACCCTCCCGGGTGGGCGAGGCAGCTCCGCGATCAGTCCCTCCTGTGTCGCCACGCTGGGGATGAGATCGGTCTTCGCACCCCACGCTTCCGCGGTTGCACGACCGATGGTTGCGACGCGCCGAGGTGTCCCCAGCATGCGCTCGCGTAAGAGCCGCGCTGCGGTTGCGCTCGTGACGATCACCCAGGAATATCCTCCGACGTCGATCGAGCCGCTCTCGATCGGCTCGATCTCGATCAGCGGGACGATCCCGACCTCCAGGCCCAGGTCGCGAAGCGACTGTGCGAGTCGCTCGTTGCGGCCCTCCGGGCGAGTGAGAATCACCGTCAGGGAATCGATGCGAGGAGCTCCTCGGCGACCGCGTCAGGATCGATCCCGCTCCGCCGCTTGATCCAGGTGCCGTCCTCGTCGGCGACGAGTGCGGTCAGCATCCGACCGTCATGATGCGCGGCAACGGGCGCCAGGCAGCCTCCGCCCACGAGAGCCACGCAACGACGCTCGGCCTCGACCCGGCGACGCGTCTCGGTGTCGTCGGCCGCCGCCACGCGCTCGTCCTCCCCCGCACGCACCTGGAGGGCCAGCGCTCCCTGGCCCGCCTCCGGGAGCATCTGCGCCGGCTCAAACCGCAGTCCCACCTCCCGCTCCAGCCCGAGCCGGTCGAGTCCGCACGCGGCCAACACGACCGCGTCCAGCCCGCGCTCACCACGCTTGCGCAAGCGCGTGTCGATATTTCCTCGCAACGACTCGATCGAGAGCGTCGGCTCGAGGGCGAGCAGTTGCGCGCGCCTGCGAACCGACGCCGTGCCGATCCGCATCCCCCGGCGCAGCTCCGAGGCGCCGCAGAGCGCGTCGCGTGGATCCTCGCGCGGCGGATAGGCGCCGACAGCGAGACCGTCAGTGTCGGTCGAGGTCATGTCCTTCGCGGAGTGGACGGCGACGTCGATGCGGCCTGCGAGCAGCGCTTCCTCGAGCTCCTTGACGAAGACGCCGCGCTCGCCGATCTGGCCGAAGGGCTTCGTCCGGTCGCGGTCGCCGGTGGTGGTAATCGGGACGAGCGCGATCTCGATCCCAGGGCCGCGCAGCAGATCCGCGGCGCGCTCGGCCTGGGTGAGCGCGAGCCTACTGCCGCGCGTGCCGACGCGGATGAGCACAGCTGCGGCGCCCGGCGGACGGACGAGACTCGCCGCACGCACGGGCGCGGCCGTCGGCACGCGGCCGGATGCGGACGAACGCGGTCGGCGCCTGCAGAGGCAGCGGGCGGCCGGTCAGGAAGCGAGTTCCCGTCATCGAGGAAGTCCCGTCATCGAGGAAGTCATTGCGACCTTCGCTCTTCTTCCAGTCCGAAGAGATGCCTCACAACGTCAGCATAAACCACCCCGTCGGCCGCCGCCGCCGCCTCCTTCATCCGGATGGTCGGTAGGTGGAGGAACTTGGCGAGGATCTGCGAGGTCACCGACTCGACCTGCCTTCGCTCTCGCTCCGAGAGGCGAGAGCCGGCACGCGCCAGCTCGCTGTCCCGGATCTCCTCCACGAGCGCGCGGAGAGAGGCGATCGTCGGCACGACCTCCAGCGAGGCTTGCCACTCCCGGAACCGGTCGGCCTCGGCCGCGACGAGCTTCTCGGCTCGAGCTGCCTCGCTACGTCGCCCCGTGATCGTCTCCGCGACAACGGCCTCGAGGTCGTCGATGTCGTAGAGGAAGCACCCTTCCAGCTCGTTGATCGCCGGGTCGAGGTCGCGAGGGACGGCGAGGTCGACGAGCAGGAGCTGCCGGCCCCTGCGAGCAGGCAGCGCCGCGGCGACGTCTGCCTTACGCAGAATCGTTCCGGGCGCGCTCGTCGAGGCGACCACGACGTCGACCTCAGCCAGCTCGGAGCCGAGTTCGCTGAGATCGAGGGGGCGCGTCTTCAGACGCCCTGCAAGCTCCCGGGCATGCTCGAGCGTCCGATTGGCGACCGCCGCGATCGAGGCTCCGCGAGAGATGAGGTTCCGCGCGGTGAGCTCGCTCATCTTCCCCGCCCCGATCAGGAGGACGCGCTTGCCCCTGAGCTCCTCGAACACCTGCTGGGCGAGCGCGGCACCCGCAGCGGGGACGGAAGCGGGGCTCTCGGCGATGCCGGTCTCGATCCGCACCCGCCGGCCGACATGGAGCGCCTGCCGGCAGAGCCGGTCGAGGAATGGACCGGTCACTCCCTGCTCGTACGCCGCCCGCACCTGCCCCAGAATCTCGCCCTCGCCGGGCACGAGCGAGTCGAGACCCGCAGCCACGCGGAGGATGTGCAGGGCCGCCGCCTCGTCGCGCAGGCGGTAGAGCACAGACGAGAGCTCGTCCGAGCGATCGCCTGCAAGCTGGGTCAGGGTCCGAACGGCGACCTCCTCGGCGTGGTCGGCTCGTACGAGGTAGAGCTCGGTGCGGTTGCACGTCGACAGGACGATCGTCTCACTGCCGAGGGACGCGGCGAGCTCGGCTGCGGCCGCGGGATCGAGCGCGACCCGCTCACGCAACTCGAGCGGAGCAGTGTGGTGCGAGACACCGACGAGCGTCAGCTTCACCGTGTCTCCCTCATTGGGCCGGCTTCATTGGGCCCGCTTCATTGGGCAAAGTGGGTCAAAGGGAGGACGATCGCGACCAGGGCGAAGCCGACCAGGTTCAAGAGTGCCGCGCGGCGTCCTCGCCGGCCCCCGTAGCGAAGCACGAGTAGGGACGCGTAGACACCGAGGATGACGAACGTGACGCCCATAGCGGCGTCGAAGTCGCCGCGCTCGAACGTGGACGCGCCGACTCCGATCCCGAGCGCGAGCATGACGAGGGCCGCGAGAACGGTTCGTGCGGCGAGCCGGTCCAGAGCGTCGAGCGGCGGCACCCGTACGCGCAGGACTCCACGCTCGTGCCGCTTCAAGCGCCGCTCCTGCCACAGGTAGAGCGCGGCCATGCCCGCCGCCAGAGTTAAACCCGCGAACCCGGCGAGCATCAACCCGACGTGGGCGGCGAGGACAAGACCCGATCCGTCGCCCTCGGCGAGTCCGGTCCCCCCACCGGCCCAGGCGAGCGCGAGCAGGATCGCCGCCACCGGCATCACGGCGAGACCGAGCAGGCGGTAGCGCGGCTTGCAGCCCCAGATCAGATAGGCGCTGACGACGAGCCAGACGAAGAGATTCAGCGACCCGGCCCACGTCCCCCAGGGAAAGCCATCGGCCGACGCCGCCTGAGTCCCGAGCAGCGCCGTTTGGGCAAGCCATCCCAGCCGAACACCCCAGGTCGCGAGCCGGCCGGCGAGCCCGGGGCCGCGCAACTCGCCTGCGTAAGCGATCGCCGCCTCGCCGTACGCGAGCAGCGCCGGGACGACGAGCAGCTCAGCCACGCTCGTGACGGCGCGCCTGCGCCAGCCGTGCGAGCTCCGCCGTCTCGCGTTCGAGCCGAGTCAGCTTCGCTGCGATGATGGCGACGTACACGAGCACGGTCACGAAGATGACAGCGTACGCGGCAGCGAGGTACTTCTCGCCGCTGCTCATGAGCTGAGCGCCTCACGGAGCTCACGCAGGTTCGAGTCGAGCCGCTTGCCGAGCAGCTCGAGGCGGTAGAGCGTGTAAGCGAGCGAGGTGATCGCGATCCACGCGACGCAGAAGGTGAAAAACATTGTCCCGCTCATTTGCGGCCCCTCCCGGGTGAAGACCGTGGGGTGGATCACGTTCTCCGCCAGCCGGATCGCGAGGAAGCTGACGGGAACGAGGACGATCCCGAACAGAGCGTAGACGGCAGAGATGTTCGCGCGGCGCGGACCCTCCTCGAGGGAGAAGCGCAGCATGAAATAGGCCGAGTAGAAGAGGAAGAGGACGAGAAAGAGCACGAGCTGGTTCTCGCTCCAAAGCCACCAGTGACCCCACGAGGCCTTCGCCCAGATCGAGCCCGTTGCGAGCGTGAGCGCACCGAAGATCGTCCCTTGATGGATCGCGACGAAGCTTTCGAGATCGTATCGCTCGTCCTTCCGCCAGAGGAGGAGCAGCGCCTTGTGGGCGCCCCAGCCGAAGCAGGCATACGCTGTCAGCGCGATCGGTACGTGGAAGTAGAAGATCTTCTGCGAGAGCCCCTGATCGGCATCCTCCGGCGCGACGAAGAAGACGAGAACGAGGGAGCTTCCCACGAGCATCGCGGCCAGCGCCGCGAGCATCGGTACCGGGCTCCCGAAGGCCGATCTATTCGGAGACGACGTACTCAAAGGACGCCCAGCACAGTATCGCGAAGACCGCGTCATAGAGCCCGAGGAACGCCAGGAACCGCTCAGGCTCTTCGGAGACACTTGCGCCAACGCCGCCGACGACGAGCGGGATCGCGAGCGGCAGGAAGAGGAGCGGGAGGATGAGCTCCCGTGTCCTGCTGGCCGCCGCCATCGCAGCGAGAAGCGTGCCGATCGCACAGATCCCGATGTTCGCGAGGAGGACACCCGCGACGGTGCTCAGATCGACCGGGGCGAAGAAGGCGGCGAACGCCGGCAACGCGACAAGCTCCACGGCCGCCAGGAAGACGAAGACGGCCGCCGACTTCCCGAGCCAGATTGCGCTGCGATCCGTCGGCGCGAGCACGAGGCCTTCGAGGGCGCCGCTCTCGCGCTCCGGCGCCCACGCCCGGGCGAGGCCGAGCAGCGCCGTGAAGACGAGCGCCACCCAGAGAAGCCCCTGCGCCGCAAGCTCGTCGGCGCCCTCCGGCAGCGCGAAGCGGAAGACGACGAGCGTCGAGACGACGAACAAGAGCATCGCCGGCAGCGTGTCGCGAGCGCGAAGCTCGAGCAGCAAATCCTTGCGTGTCAGCGTGACGACATCCGCGAGGTAGCTCATGTCAATGCAAGCCGGTCTGAGCAGAGGTGCTCCACGCGCTTGGGCTCGTGTGTCGAGAGCACGATCGTGCAGGCCTCTCGCAGCTCGGCGAGCTGCCGGTCGAGCAGCGCCGCTCCTTCTGCGTCGAGCGCGGTGAACGGCTCATCCAGGACAAGCAGCTCCGGGCCGTGCAAAAACGTGCGGCAGAGCGCGAGTCGCTGCAGCATGCCACGAGAGAACGACCCCGCCCGCTCCCGGCGGCTCTCCCAGAGCCCGAATCGCTCGAGCAGCATCCCAATCCGCTCGCGCCGCTCGGGCACGCGGTAGAGGCGGCCGTAGAGGTCGAGGTTCTCGAGCGCCGTCAGGTCTCGGTAGACGAGCGCCTCGTGGCCCAGATAGCCGAGCCGTCCGCGCTCGACGCTGACTTGGAGCTCGCCTCTCGTGGGAGCTGCCAGCCCCACCAGGAGCCGCAGCAGCGTCGTCTTCCCGGATCCGTTCGCTCCCGTGACAACAAGGAACGATCGATGCGAGAGCTCGAGGTCGACGGGCAGAAGAGCACGCTTGCGCCCGTACCGCTTCTCGACGGCTTGCAAGGAGATCACTGACGGCAACGGCATCGTTACGAGAGTGTGACGATTCGTGCGCCGCGGAGCGCGGGGGTCGCGGTCAGGACGCGAGCGCGTCGGCGAGCACGAATCCGAAGAAGACGATGCTGATGACGCCGTTCACCGTGAAGAACGCAGCATCGAGCCGGCGCAGATCACCCGGACGCACGAGCGAGTGCTCGTAGGCGAGCAATGCCCCCACCGCTATGACGCCAAGCCAGTAGAGGATGCCGACCTCGAGACCGGCCCCCGCTAGCGTGAGCAGGCCGAACGTCGCAAGATGATGCAGCCTCGCCCCGAGGAAGACGCCACGCTCGCCGAAACGCGTGGCCCACGAGTGCAGACCCTCGGCGCGGTCGTGCTCGAGGTCGAACAGAGCGTAGAAAAGATCGAAGCCGGCCACCCAGAAGGCCACGGCGCCTCCGACCGCCCAAGCCTCCCACGGCAGGTGGCCGGTCACAGCCGCCCAGGCGCCCACTGGCGCCAGTCCGAGCGACGCGCCGAGCCACTCGTGACAGAGCCACGTCACGCGCTTCAGGTACGGGTAAACGACGAACAGCACGACTGGCACCGGCCAGAGCCAGCGTACGAGCGGATCGACCTGGAAGACCGCCGTCAGGAATACACCGAGCGAAAGGACGCACAGGCCTCCAACCTGGAGGGGGGCCAACGCCCCGCCCGGAAGCTCACGGTTGGCCGTGCGGGGGTTGCGGCCGTCGAGCTCCGCGTCGATCAGGCGGTTGAGGCTCATCGCGAGCGTTCGGGCTCCGACCATGGCGACGGTCACCCAGAGCAGATCCCTTCCCCGCGGCACACCGTCCCAGGCGAGGAAGGCGCCGACGTACGCGAAGGGCAGCGCGAAGACGGTGTGCTCGAGCTTGACAAGCGAGGCGAAGCGCCGGGGAAGCCCGGCGACCGTCTCGGTCACGAGCGCCTGCTCACGTCTGCTGGTGCGCCGTCTCCTCGCCGGCCAGAAGTCTCACCGCGTGCGCCAGCGCCGGCCTCAACACAGCGAAGCCGTCGCGACAGCCGCCGGTCGAGCCGGGCAGGTTGACCACCAGCGTGGTTCCGTGGATCCCCGCAACGCCACGCGAGAGGAGCGCGTGAGGCGTCTTTGCGATCGAGTCCGCCCGGATCGCCTCGGCAATGCCCGGCGCCTCCCGGTCGATCACCGAGCGCGTCGCCTCCGGCGTCACGTCGCGGGGCGCAACGCCTGTCCCGCCCGTCGTCAGCACGACCCGCGCGGACTCCGAGAGCTCGGCGATCGCGCGCGCGATCTCACGGGCGTCGTCCGGAACCACAAGCCGCTCGACCTTGTAGCCGTCGGACTCGAGCAGAGCGGCGAGAAGGTCGCCGCTCGCATCGTCGCGGCCGCCGGCTGCGACGCCGTCCGAGACCGTGAGAACGGCCGCGTTCAACCGGATTCTCCGAGCCGCGGCCCTTTCGTCTTCTCGACCAGCCGCACCTCACTGACGACCATTCCCTTGTCCACCGCCTTCGCCATGTCATAGATCGTCAGCGCGGCGAGAGACGCGGCGACCAGGGCCTCCATCTCCACCCCCGTCTGGGCCGTCGTCTCGGCAGACGCTGTGATCTCGACCGCGTCGTGGCCGACCTCCAGAGAGACGTCTAGCGCTGAGAGCGGCAGTGGGTGACAAAGCGGAATCAGATCGGCCGTTCGCTTCGCCGCCATGATCCCGGCCAGCTGCGCGGTCACGAGCGCATCACCTTTCGGCAACCGATGGAGACGGGCGGCCGTCTCAGGCGCCATTTGGACGGTTGCACGCGCAACGGCACGACGACGCGACAGCGGCTTGTGGCCGACGTCGACCATCCGCACCGACCCCGTCTCGTCGACGTGCGAGAGGTCCCTCACGCCCTCATCGTACTGGCGCGATCGAGATCCTCGAGGAGCGCGCCCGACCACCGATCGAGGTCGTGCTCGCGAACATGGTTCACAATCGCGGCGGACCAGCGGGCGCGCTGCTTCGCTGGAAGCTCGAGCGCGCGCTCGAGCGCGGCGGCCTGTCCTTCGACGTCGAAGGGGTCGATGGGCACAACCCAGTCCCTGAGCTCCTCGAAGGCACCGGTGTTTTCTGATAAGACAACAACTCCGTTGCGAGTGTTAATGAGAGGCGCCTCCTTCGCGACGAGGTTGAGCCCGTCTCGAAGCGCGTTCACGAGCAGCACGTCGAACTGCTTGTACGCGGCGATCGATTCCATGAAGTCGTCCTCGATTCGCAGCCGGAGTGAGCCAGGGTGCTGCCTCTCAACGACAGCCGCCTCTTGCTCGATCGCGGCGCGGTAGTCGGCGTATTCGGGGATGGCCTGCCGGGAAGGATCGAGCAGCGCCAGCATCGCGACACGACCCGCAAGCTCGGGGCGCCGCTCGAGCAGCAGCCGGAAGGCCTGAAACCCCCTGACGACGTTCTTCGAGGGATCAGTCCGGTCGACGCGCACGATCAGCCGCTCGGGGCGGGATGCGACCAGGTCCCGCTCCCGGTCGAGCACGGGCAGACTCCGCGCGAGCTCTTCGAACTCTGTCACGTCGACCGAAATCGGTCGCGCAGTCACGAGCGTTCCATTCGGTGCCAAGCCAATCGCAGCAGAAGACGCCAGGAATGCGCGCTTCCAGCGCTCGGTCTGAAAGGCAACGACGTCGTTCGCCAGCAGTCCGTCGTGCACCGCCTGGACGACCGGCTCGGGCAACACGCACCATTCCTCCGCGGTGGGCCAGGGAATGTGCACGAAGTGCGCCATGAGAGCGTCCGGCCGGCGCTCCCGGACGAGCCGCGGTGCAAGGTAGAGGTGATAGTCCTGGAAGAAGACGGCCGCGCCGGGATCGCGCTCCAGTTCATCGACGACGGCTCGTGCGAACGCCTCGTTGACCGGCACGTACCCCTCGCCCCAAGCCTCATCGAGGTTCCGGCGGCGGCTCCGGATCCCGGAGAGGCCGTGCTGCACGAACCACAGCAACGGGTTCGCGATGACGTTGTAGTAAAGATCGTAGGCCCGCGCGTCGTGTCTGACGAGCCGCAGCCGGTACGGTGCGCCGTCGGCGCCGACCTGCTCGACCGTCCCACACGCCGCCAGCTCCCGGTCCCCGTCCGAGAGGGCACTCGCGATCCATGTCAGATCGTGGTACGCCACGAGCGGGCGCAACGCGGTCACGAGGCCGCCGGCACCTCGTTTCCCGATCAGCTCACCGTTCTTGTTGCGCGAGAACCCGAGCGGCCCTCGGTTCGAGACGACGATCAGCGTCCGCCGCTGCGTCATGCGTTTTGCTGTCGCTGCCAGCTAGAGCAGCTTCACGAAGCGCAGGCGGGAGCCTCGCCCGTGCTCCTGCGCGACGATCTCGAGTTCATCCGCGATCGAACGAATGATCGCGATGCCGAGGCCGCCCTCGGTCAGGTCGTCGGCCTGCTCGCCGTTGCGAGTGTTCGCACCTGGATCGAACCCGGCGCCATCGTCAGAGACCTCGACGACCAGTCTGTCCTCGCTGAGCTGGAAGCTGATCTGCACACGCCCATCGGCGTCTCCGTACGCGTGACGCACCGAGTTCGAGCAGGCTTCCGTGAGCGCGAGCTTCAGATCCGCGAGGGTATCGTCAGGCAACGCTAGAACGCCGGCGAGCCCGGTCAGGGCCAGCCGAGACAGGGTGACGTACTCCGGCTTCGCCGGGATCGTCAAGCGAACCATCCTGCTGTCTTCGACGATGTGGGCCATCGCGGCAGCTCGCTCGCTCACGGTGCTCAGCTCTCCTGTGTTCTCCGCACGCCGAAGCTCTTCCGGCCTTCTGCTGTCTGCTGTCTATTCCCTCGGGGAGGGAGGCCCTAAACGACTCAGGGATCGAGCGGTCGCTCGTCCAGGCGCACCGCAATCGTCTCGCGCTTGCCGGTGCCTCCGCGAACGACCGTCACCCTGACCACTTGACCAGGGAGAAGGCGGTCTGTGACGATTCCGACGACGTCGTCGGCGCTCTCGACAACGTGGCCGTCCAGAGCGACGATGAGATCACCGCCAAGGCCGACCCTCGAGCCGTTGAACACCTCGTCCTTGCTCGAGCCGCGCAGACCCGCGCGCTGAGCGGGTTTGCCCTCGATGACCTGCTCGATCAGGGCGCCACGGGGAGCTGCGAGACCGTACTCCCGGGCAAGCGCCGGGGTGACGTCCTGCGTGGTGATGCCCATGTACGCGTAGGCGACCTTCCCAGTCGAGATCAGCTGCTCCATCGAGCGCCGCGCGGAGTTGATCGGGATCGCGAAGCCGACGCCCTCGGCATTCCCCGATTCCGATCGGATCTGAGCGTTGATGCCGATCACGCGACCGCGCGCGTCGAGCAGCGGGCCACCGGAATTGCCGTGGTTGATCGGCGCGTCGATCTGAATTGCGTTCGAGACCGAGAAGCCGGACGTGAGCGACGGAATCGAGCGAGAGACCGCCGAGACGACGCCCACGGCCAGCGAGTTCTCGATCCCGAACGGACTCCCGATTGCCGCGACCGGCTCGCCGACGACGACACCATCCGAGTCGCCTAATGGGACCGGCGTGAGGGCGTGGTCATGCGGATCGAGTTTGACGACGCCGATGTCGTTGAAAAGATCCCACCCGACAATCGCCGCCGGCAACCGGTCGCCGTCCGCGAATACGACGAAGAGACTCGCGGCGCGGCGGGTCGGCTCGGAACCTTCGCCTGCACTCGTGATCACGTGCGAGTTCGTCAGCACGTGACCCTGCCTCGAGACGACGAAGCCGGAGCCCTGCGCGCGCCCGCCGCCGTCGAAGACGGCGTAGATGGTGACAACGCCGGGCGAGGTGCGAGCGTAGATTGCGGCCGGATTGAAGCCGTTGCCCGGCGGTGAGGCGAGCGCGGGGCCAGCGGCGGCGGCGGACTCCGCGGCGGGGAAAACGACCGTCTGGGCGGGAGCGACGTCGTCGTCGATCCAGCCGGCCGCCTTGCCCACAAGCAGAACGGCGATCGCGCCAAGGACCGCCGCGACGAGCGCGACCACGGCGACGGCCCCAGAGCGCATCGTCTCACTGTAGCGACGGCTGCGCCGAGCGCCAGGTACGCCCGGCCGTTTTCACGTGAAAACGCCCTCCGCGTTTCCACGTGAAAACTCGGCCGCCGAGCTCAGCGCCAGCGTCGCCGCGGTCTGCCCGGCGCGGGATTCGAGGGTCACGGTTCCCCCCATGGCTGCGGCAAGCTCCCGCGC
>Ga0136621_1000765_pt1 | contig 12877 bp, 7 predicted proteins | sample AntDryUQ445A2306_FD_104673 | JGI IMG/M metagenome (GOLD analysis project Ga0136621, IMG submission 104673) | Polar desert sand microbial communities from Dry Valleys, Antarctica - metaG UQ445A (23.06) | ecosystem: Environmental > Terrestrial > Soil > Desert | place: Antarctica: Dry Valley...
ATGTCGGAGAGGCGCATGCCCAGGTCGAAGACGATGTCGTCCCACTTCCAGCCGGCGCGCGACGTGATCGTCGCGGTGCCGTCCATCAGGCAGTCGAAGACCGCGTCGAGGCCCGAGACGGAGAGGCCCTCGTAGCCGGTGACGTCACGGCCCTGACGGCGGTAGTCGGCGAGGTCGCCGAAGTCCTTCGGCACGATGAAGCAGTGGTCGTGCAAGGAGATCACGAGCTCGTCGGTGAGCAGGCGCTGCACGCGGGCTTCCTCGGCGTCGGAGACCTCGACCTTCTTCGAGGGCGCGCGGTCGAGCTCCTTCGCGAGCTCGAAGGCCTTGTAGTCGGTCCCCGCCTCGAGATACTGGAAGGAGCGGTATCCGGTGTAGGTCGGATAGGTCTTGGTCTTCACGCGCTCTGCCTGCTTTGCCACGTTTCTCCCCCTTTTGTCGCTGGCCCTTGTGTCGCTGGCCCTTGTCGCTAGCCGCCGGACCAGGACACGGCGCCCCCGTCGATCGAGACGATAGTGCCGCGCGACGCGGAAAAGCGCGCGACGCGGTCGTTGATGCGGGCCGCCTCCGCCGGCGAAGGTGCCCGCGCTTCGCAGCGCTCGTCGAGCACGGCCGGGTGTAGCCGCGCGGCCGTCACCGCAAGCCGCCCGTCGGGCCCGGGCGCGAGCGTGAAGCGCGCGACGTACGTCTCGTGCGACTCCGCGTGGTCGCCCATCACGTACGCGCGTGAGGGGCTGTCGAGGCGCAGCGTCGTCGGCGTCGCGAGCGGATGGAACAGGTAGTTGCCCAGGCTGTAGCAGACGAGCCCACGGCGCCCGCCGGAGACGACCTCCTCGATGCCGAAGACCGTGTGTGCGTGGTGGCCGAGGATGAGATCGACGCCGGCCTCGACCGCGGCGCGTGCGAGCGGCGGCTGGTAGTCGGCGAGCGGACCCTGGAACGGCGCCTGCCACGCCGGCGGCACGCCCCAGTGCAGCGCAAGCACCACGGCATCCGCGCCCGCGCGCGCCGTCCCGATCGCCGCCACGAGCCGCGCCACATCGTCGGCGCGCGCCTCGGTCGCGGTCCACGGCGCGGTCCCGGGCTGCTCGTCGATCAGCAGCGCGTCGGCGTCGTAGGTCGTGCGAACGCGGACCGCCGCGAGGCCGGCGCGGTCGGGTCGCGCCTCGAAGCCGACCGGCACCGTGGATGCGAACGACAGGAAGGCGACGCGGTGGCCCTTCGCCTCGAGCATCACCGGCGCCGACGCGGCGTCGATGTCGGCGCCGGCGCCCGCGTGGCGCACCGTCGCGGCATCGAGCGCGGCGAGCGTCGAGCGAAGGCCGGACTCGCCCCAATCCATGATGTGGTTGTTCGCGAGCGACACGACGTCGCACCCGAGATCCCGCAGCCACCCGGCGGCCGCCGGCGGGCTCTTGAGGCGGATGAGCTTCGATGCGGGAACACCGCCGTCCGTCAGCGGAGCTTCCTGGTTGGCGATGCGCAGGTCCGCCGCATCCCACGGCTCGCGGTAGGTATCGGGCGCGGGCACGTGGTGCAGCGTGATGTCACCGACGGCGGCGAGCTCGACGGTCATGCGCGCATCCGCGGGTCGAGGGCGTCGCGGATCCCGTCGCCGAGGAAGTTGAACGCGAGCACGACGACGGTCACCGCCAGCCCCGGATACATCGCGAGCGACGGCGACGTGAAGACGTACTGCTGCGCCTTCTGGAGCATGTTGCCCCAGGACGCGGTCGGCGCCTGGACGCCAAGGCCGAGGTAGCTGATCGCCGACTCGGTCAGGATCGCGTACGCGACGCCGAGCGTCGCCGACACCGTGAGTGCTGGCACCGCCTGCGGCAGCACATGACGGAGCAGGATGCGCGCGCGGCTGACACCGAGCGCCTCGGCGGCGACGACGAACTCACGTCCCTTCCAGCGCAGCGTCTCACCGTAGACCACGCGCGCGACCGGCATCCAGGATACGGCGCCGATGACGAGCACGATCGTCGTGATGCTCGGCCCGGTCACGGTGATGACGACGAGGATGACGAAGAACGCGGGGACGGCCATCATCCCGTCGGTCACGCGCATGAGCACCGCGTCGGCGGCGCCGCCATAGAACGCCGCCACGGCGCCCACGAGCGTGCCAAGGATTAGCGCCGTCGCCATCGCGGCGAGCCCGACCACGAGCGTGACGCGCGCACCGCTCAGCAGACGCGCGAGCTCGTCACGGCCGAGATCATCGGTCCCGAAGGGGTGCGCCAGGCTCGAACCAGCGAGCGCCTGCGCGGCGCTCGTCGTCTCGGGCGCCACGCGCCACACGAGCGGACCCAAGAATGCGAGCACGTACACGACGACGAGCACGACGAGCGCCGGGAACGCGCGGCGGTCGCGCGCGAGCACCTGCCAGGCGGAGACCGACCGGCGCTCCTTCACGCTGCGAGGCGCACGCGCGGATCGAGCCAGGTGTACGCGAGATCGACGACCAGGCTCGTCACGATCGCGACGAGCGCGACGACCATCGTGATGCCCATCACGAGCGGGTAGTCGCGGCCGTTGGCGGCCTCGAGCGCGAGCCGCCCCATACCGGGCCAGCCGAAGACCGCCTCGGTGACGACCGCACCGCCGAGGAGTCGCGGCAGCAGCGTCCCGATGACGCTCACGACGGGGATGAGCGCATTGCGGAGCGCGTGCACGTAGGTGACGACGAGCGGCGCGAGGCCTTTCGCGACGGCGGTGCGGACGTAGTCCTGCCCGAGCACCTCGAGCAGCGATGAGCGCGTGAAGCGCACGACGCTCGGGAGGATCGTGGTCGCGAGCACCACGCTCGGCATCGCCAGGTGCGCGAGGCGGTCGGCCAGAGAGTCCTCCCCCACCGTCACGATCCCCGAGGAAGGCAGCAGTCGCAGCTCCACCGAGAAGACGAGGATCATCACGATCCCGAGCCAGAACGCGGGCACCGACAGGCCGAGCACCGAGAACAGTCCGACCGCGTGATCGACGAAGCGGTTGCGCCGCAGCGCCGAGACGACGCCGAGCGGGATGCCGAGCGCGATCGACGCGCCGAGGCTCACGCCCGCGAGCAGCAGCGTGGCGGGCAGCCGGTCGGCGATGCGCTTGCCAACGGGCTCGTCGGTGAGCAGGGAGGTCCCGAGGTCACCCCGGACGGCCGCGCCGAGCCACGACGCGTAGCGCTCGGGCACCGGCTTGTCGAGGCCCATGCGCCGGGTGAGCGCTTCGCGCTGCTCCGCCGTCGCGTCGATGCGCATGATCGACGACGGTCCGCCTGGCGAGAGATTGACGAAGAAGAACGTGAGCACGGAGACGAAGAGGAGCACGACCGCTCCGGCGAGCGCGCGACGCCACAGGAACCGGAGCGTGTCGGGCCCCCTTCTCTCAGCCTACTTCTTCGCGAGCCACCATTCCTGCACGTAATGCATGCCGTCGCGCAGATTCAGCGCGGGCACACCTTGCAGGCTCGTCGAGACGACGTCGATCTCCTCGGGATACCACAGGAAGATGTACGGCAGGTTATCGGCCATGTAGCGCTGCAGCTGCTTGTAGACCGACTTGCGCTGCTCGAGGTCAGTCGCGGCCTGGCCCTGCTGCAGCAGGTCATCGAGCTTGGCGTCCTTGAAGCCTGGGATGTTGAAGCCCTTGCCCGCCGCGGTCGAGTGGTAGTACGGCAGCACGTCGGGATCGGACGGGTACACCCACCAGTTGACCGTGGCGACGTAGTCGCGGCGCACGACGACCTTCTGGATGTACGAGTTCCACTCCTGCGAGCTGAGGTCAGCGACGATGCCGACCTTCTTCAGGTCCTGCTGGATCAGCTCGTTCGCGGGCTCGAGGATGCCCTTCTGGCCCACGTCCATGGTGAACTTGAACGGTTTGCCGTCCTTGGCCATGACGCCGTCGCTACCGATCTTCCAGCCGGCATCGGTGAGCAGCTTCTTCGCCTTCTCGGGATCGTAGGCGTACTCCTTCTCGAGCGAGGGGTCGTGGTACGCGGCGAGCGCCGGCGTGATCGCGGAGTTCGCGACCTTGCCGTAGCCCTTCTCGACCGAGCTGATGATGGCGGGGCGATTGATCGCGTACATGAACGCCTGGCGCACGCGCACGTCCTGGAAGCGCTCATCGGTCTGGTTCAGCGCGAGCCAGTAGTACTGGACCAGCGGGCGCGAGGCGACCTTGAGGTTCGACGCGCTCTTCACGCGGTCGACCGCGGCCTTGTTGTCGAGGAGCATGATCTGGATCTCGCCCGACAGGGCCTGCGCGATCTGGGTGTTGGCGTCCGGCACGATGCTGAACACGAGCTTGTCGAGATGCGCCTTGTCGCCGAAGTACTCCTCATTGCGCGTGAGGACAAGGCTCTGGCCCGGTGAAAACTTCTCGACCTTGAACGGGCCTGTCGTGACCGGCGTGCCCTTGTTGAAGGCGTTGTTCGTTACCGGATTCCCGCTCGACAGGGCGTGCTTCGGCAGGATGCCGGCGTTGTAGGCGAGGTAGCTCGGCAGCGCGCTGAAGCGGCTCGCGAGCTCGAACTTCACGGTCTTCGGGTCGACGACGGTGACCTTCTTCAGCACGTTCGCGAAGTTGCCACGGCCGTTCGCACCGAGCTCCTTGTTGAGCACGACGTCGTTGAACGTGAACGCGACGTCGTCGGCGCTGAACGGCTTTCCGTCGCTCCACGTCACGTTGTCGCGCAGCGTGAACGTCCAGCTGAGGCCGTCTGCCGCCGCCTCCCATTTCGTGGCAAGGTCGCCGACCGGCGCAAGGTCCTTGCCCGGCTTCGTGACACCGGCGAAGAGGATGCGGTTCACGAAGATCGACTCGACGAACGAGTTCGGGCTCCAGGGGTTGAGCGTCGGGTCGGCGACGATCGGGATCGTCACGGTGCCGCCCTTCACGGGCGTGGTGGCCTGGGTCGCGGCGCCGGTCGGCGCCCCTGGCTGGGGCGCGCACGCGGAAACGGCGATCGCGAGCGCGATGAGCAGCCCGAGCGGAGTCTTCATGGACGCCCTCCACCTGCGCTCGCCGGTGGCGTCGCCCCAGTGCGCACGGTGACCTGAGGGTACTCGGCGATGCCCCCGATTCGCAAGGCAGGAGCCCACGGCCGGTGTGGCGCTCATCCGGAGAATTTTCCGTCGGAGCGCGGGCCACCACACCGTGTTTGCCGAGGCAGAAGTGCACCTGGCCGGCGCGGTCCCGGATCGCACGGGTCGACTAGAGTTTCAGCGAGGAGACTGTGATGTCCTACGAGCTTTGGGACTTCGAAACAGGGAATGCGATCGGCGCGCTCCGCCAACGTCTGGGGCAACGGACAGCAACGGGTTGAGCGGCCCTCCTCAGGCGAGGTCGAGGACGATCGCGAGTGCGGCGGCGACCGATGCGACCGCTGATCGAGGCAGCACACCGCGATGACGCACCAGCCGGCTCTTTGCGACGGCGCGCACCTGTTCCGCCTGCGCCAGCGAGTCGACCGCGAGACCACCCTGCCCTGCCTTGAGCAGCACCTGGCTCGGATAGACGCGCCGGCCATCGCGATACGTCGTACACGGAATGACGATCACGACGGGACTCGCTGCGTTGAACGAATCGCGACTCACGATCACCGCGGGGCGGCGACCAGCCGCCTCCGATCCCTCGATCGGGTCGAAGCGCGTGTCATAGACATCGCCTCGCCTCATCGGTCCGCGATCCGGAGCGCCTCCCAGTCGGCGACGGCGTACTCCTCGGCGATGCGCAGAGCCTCTGCCTGGTACTCGGGGTCATCCGCCATGCGCGCGAAACTCGCGTCGATGGCCGCCCGGCGCTGCGCCGCGAACTCCCGGCGCAACGCGCGCGCAAGCAGCTCTGCGCGGCTGCGCGCGCGCCCGTCACGCACGGCCTGGTCCGCAAGCGCGAGGAGCTCCTCCGGGACCGCGATGGTCGTGCGCCGAAGCGACCGCTTGACCGCGACCGGACGTGATGCTGCTTTTGATGCTCGTTTTGCCACCACCCGATGTTACGGCAACACCTTGCAGACAAGCAGAAGGGCCGGTCTTCCGGCCGGCCCTTCTGCTCGCGAGCGGCGCCCGGTGGGCGCTACTCCTTGATCGCTTCTTTGAGGTCGGCCGGACCACCTTCGTCGAGGATATCGGTGGTCTCGTCGTCCTCGTCGTCGTCGTCGAGATCGTCGAGCGAGAGCGTCTCCTCCTCCGGCTGCAGGGCCGGCAGGTCCTCGTCGTCGCTGCCGAACATGGCGGCCAGCGCCTTCGGCTTGGGCATCCACTCGAGCGTGTCGCGCCGCGAGGCGAGACCGGTGCCGGCGGGGATGAGCTTGCCGATGATGACGTTCTCCTTGAGGCCGAGGAGGCGGTCCTTCTGACCCATGACCGCGGCCTCGGTGAGGACCCGGGTGGTCTCCTGGAAGCTGGCCGCGGCGAGGAACGAGCTCGTGGAGAGCGACGCCTTCGTCACGCCGAGGAGCACGGTCTGCGCGGTGGCGGGCTCGCCGCCCATCGCGATCGTGCGCGCGTTGATGTCCTCGAACTCAAAGCGGTCGAAGAGCTCCATCGGCAGCAGCTCGGTGTCGCCGGCCTCCTCGATGCGGACCTTGCGCAGCATCTGGCGGACGATGATCTCGATGTGCTTGTCGTTGATGGTGACGCCCTGGCTGCGGTAGACCCGCTGGACCTCGGCGACCATGTAGCGGTGAACCGCCTCGCGGCCTGAGATCCGCAGGATGTCCTGCGGGTTGGCCGGGCCCTCGGTCAGGAAGTCGCCGGCCGAGACCTGCTCGCCGTCGGAGACCTTGAGGCGCGCCTGGTGCGAGACCTCGTAGATCCGCTCCTCGACCTCGCGCATCGCGATGGTGACGCGGGTCCCGTCGTTGTGGACGGTGCCTGAGACCGGAGCCGCGAAGTCGGTCTTGCCCTTCTGCCGCTTCTCCGGCTTGGCCAGGGCCTCGCCCGCGGCGACGTGCTCGCCATCCGGGACCGAGAGCACGTAGCCCGCGGGGATGCGGATCGGCACGGTGTACTCGTTGGCGGTGCGCACGACGATCTTTCGCGCGCCGTCCGGGTCGCGGACGATCTCGGCGGTGCCGTCGATCTCGCTGATGACGGCCTGGCCCTTGGGGACACGCGCTTCGAAGAGCTCCTCGACGCGCGGCAGGCCCATGGTGATGTCCTCGGTCGTCGCGACACCACCGGTGTGGAACGTACGCATGGTGAGCTGGGTGCCCGGCTCGCCGATCGACTGTGCCGCGATGATGCCGACGGCCTCGCCCGGCTCGACGAGCCTGCCCGTCGCCATCGACCGTCCGTAGCAGGCGCGGCAGATGCCGTGCTTGGCGTGGCAGGAGAGCGCCGAGCGGACACGGGCGCGCTTCACGCCGGACTCGGCGATCGTGAGCGCCACGTCCTTCTCGATCTCCTCGCCCTTCTTCACGAAGACGATGGGCTTCTTGCCGCGGTCGTCGACGATGTCCGCGGCCGCGACGCGGCCGAAGAGCCGGTCGGCGAAGGGCTCGATCATGCCGGCCTCGTCCGCGTTCACGAAGAGGCCGTCCTCGTCGCCGCAGTCGTCGAGCCGGACGATCACGTCCTGCGCGACGTCCACGAGACGGCGCGTCAGGTAGCCTGAGTCGGCGGTGCGGATGGCAGTGTCGGCGAGGCCCTTGCGGCCGCCGTGCGTCGAGATGAAGTACTCGAGGACACTGAGGCCCTCGCGGAAGTTCGAGCGGATCGGCAGGTCGATGATGCGGCCGCGCGGGTCGGCGATGAGGCCGCGCATGCCGCCGATCTGGCCCATCTGGCGCACGTTCCCACGCGCACCGGAGGTGGCCATCATGTAGACGGAGCCGCGCTTGTCGAGGGCGCCCATCATCCCGCGGATCACGACCTCGGTCGTCTCGGTCCACTGCTGGACCGTCTGGTCGTAGCGCTCCTCCTCGGTGATGAGGCCCCGGGCGAACTGGCGGTCGATCTCGACGACCCGCTTCTCGGTCTCGGCGATCTTCTCGCCCTTCTCCTTGGGGATCGCGACGTCGTCGATGCAGATGGAGACGCCGGCACGCGTCGCCGCATGGAAGCCGAGGTTCTTCACCTTGTCCACGAAGTCCGCGGTCGCCTCGTTGCCGTACTTCTCGAAGACGGCAGTGACGATGTCACGGATCCGCGAGCGGTCCATGGTCTGGTTGATGAAGCGGAGCTCCGTGGGGACGATCGAGTTGAAGAGCACGCGGCCGACGGTCGTGTCCTGGACGCCGCCGTCGAACGCGACCTTCACCGGATCGTGGATCTGCACGAGGTCGAGGTCGTAGGCCGACTGCACCTCGGCGAAGCTCCCGAACAGCCGGGGCTCCTTCTGCTCCTTCGCCGCGGGGTCCGGCTCGAGCGTCATGTAGTAGGTGCCGAGCACCATATCCTGGCGCGGCGTGACGACGGGCTGGCCGTCGGCGGGCTTCAGGATGTTGCGGCTCGAGAGCATCAGGTTCTTCGCTTCAGCCTGCGCCGCCGCCGAGAGCGGGACGTGGACGGCCATCTGGTCACCGTCGAAGTCCGCACCGAACGCCTCGCAGACGAGCGGGTGGATCTGGATGGCGTTGCCCTCGATGAGCTTCGGCATGAACGCCTGGATACCCAGGCGGTGGAGCGTGGGCGCGCGGTTCAGCAGCACCGGGTGGTCCTTGATGACCTCTTCGAGGACGTCCCAGACCTCGGGCTGCACGTGCTCGACATAGCGCTTGGCGCTCTTGATGTTGTGTGCGAGACCGCGCTCGACAAGCTGGCGCATGACGAACGGCTTGAACAGCTCGAGCGCCATCTTCTTCGGCAGGCCGCACTCGTGGAGCTTGAGATCGTTGCCGACGACGATGACCGAGCGACCGGAGTAGTCCACGCGCTTGCCGAGCAGGTTCTGGCGGAACCGGCCCTGCTTGCCGCGGAGCATGTCCGAGAGGCTCTTCAGCTTGTGGTTGCCGGTGCCCGAGATGGCGCGGCCGCGGCGGCCGTTGTCCATCAGGGCGTCGACCGCCTCCTGGAGCATGCGCTTCTCGTTCCGGATGATGATCTCCGGCGCGCCGAGCTCGAGCAGCCGCTTCAGGCGGTTGTTGCGGTTGATAACGCGGCGGTACAGGTCGTTCAGGTCGCTCGTGGCGAAGCGGCCGCCGTCGAGCTGCACCATCGGCCGCAGGTCGGGCGGGATGACCGGCAGGATCGTGAGGATCATCCACTCCGGCGACGCGCCCGAGCGCAGCAGCGCCTTCATGAGGCGCAGGCGCTTGATGGACTTCTTGCGGCGCTGGCCCTGCGTCGTGCGCATCTCGCCCTGCAGCTGCAGCGAAAGCTTCTCGAGGTCGAGCTGCCGCATGATCTCGAGGACCGCCTCGGCGCCCATCTGCGCGCGGAAGAACCGGTACTTGTCGGCGTACTGGCGGTACTCGGTCTCCGTCATGGTCTGCATCCACTTGATCGTGTCGACCTCGTCGCGGCGGATCTTCGCCTCGTCGCGGACGATCTGGACGTCGGGCGCGATCTCCTGACGCACGACCGAGAGGTCCTGGTCGGCGCGCGCGCGGATGTCGGCGATCTTCTTGTCGGCGTCGGTGCGGGTGGTCGCCTCCTCGGCGCGGCCGGTCTTCACGAGCGTGTCCAGCTGCTTCTGCAGCGAGCGCTGCAGCTGCGTCAGCATCGTGCGGGTGATCGGCGTGCCCTTCTCGGCGAGCGTGAGCTCGGCCGGCTTGAAGACGATGTCCTTGGGCGCGGGCTTGCCCTGGGCCTCCTCGAGCTGGTCCTTCACCCTCTGCGCGGCGGTTGTGAGCGCCTCGGTGTCGGCGGCGAGCTGCTCCTCCTGCTGGCGCACGCGCATCTCGGTCTGCGTGCGGATGCGCTGGATGTCGGCGTTCGCGCGCGCTTCGATGGCGCCGGTGCGGTCGCCGATGGTCTGGTCGAGGCGCCGGGTCTTGCTCTCGACGTCAGCCTCGATCGTCTCGAGCGCCTTCTCGCGCTGGTGCTCGTCGATGTGCGTGACGACGTAGAGCGCGAAGTAGAGGATGCGCTCGAGGTTGCGCGGGCTCATGTCGAGCAGGATCCCGAGGCGGGACGGTGTGCCCTTGAAGAACCAGATGTGCGACATGGGCGAGGCGAGCTGAATGTGGCCCATGCGCTCGCGGCGCACCTTGGCGCGCGTCACCTCGACGCCGCACTTGTCGCAGATGATCCCCTTGTAGCGGATCCGCTTGTACTTGCCGCAGTAGCACTCCCAGTCGCGGGTCGGGCCGAAGATGCGCTCGTCGAAGAGGCCATCCTTCTCCGGACGCAGCGTGCGGTAGTTGATCGTCTCCGGCTTGGTCACCTCGCCGCTCGACCACGAGCGGATCTGATCCGGCGACGCGAGCGAGATGCGGATCGCGTTGAACTCGTTGACTTCAAGCACGGCTATTCACCACCCTCGAGGCCGGAGATGTTGATGCCGAGGTTCGGCTCCGGGTACATGGAGGGATCCTCGATGAAGCGGATCTCCTCCTCGTTGTCGTTGAGCACCTCGACGGAGAGACCGAGTGACTGGAGCTCCTTGATCAGCACCTTGAACGACTCCGGCACGCCGGGGGGCAGGATGTCCTCGCCCTTGACGATGGCCTCGTACGTCTGCACGCGGCCCATGACGTCGTCGCTCTTCACGGTGAGCAGCTCCTGGAGGATGAACGCCGCGCCGTAGGCCTCGAGCGCCCAGACCTCCATCTCACCGAAGCGCTGGCCACCGAACTGCGCCTTGCCACCCAGCGGCTGCTGGGTGATGAGGCTGTACGGGCCGGTGCTCCGTGCGTGGATCTTGTCCTCGACGAGGTGGTGCAGCTTCATCATGTAGATCTGCCCGACGGTGACGGGCTCGCTGAACGGCTGGCCGGTGCGACCGTCGCGCAGCTCGATCTGCCCGCTCTCCGGAAGACCCGCAAGACGCAGCTGCTCCTTGATCGCGCCCTCGGTCGCGCCGTCAAAGACCGGTGTCGCGACGCGGATGCCGAGCGCCGCCGCGGCCCAGCCGAGGTGGGTCTCGAGGATCTGGCCGATGTTCATACGGCTGGGCACGCCGAGCGGGTTGAGCAGAATGTCGACAGGCGTCCCGTCCGGCAGGAAGGGCATGTCCTCGACCGGCAGGATCTTCGCGATGACGCCCTTGTTGCCGTGGCGGCCGGCCATCTTGTCGCCGACCGAGATCTTCCGCTTCTGCGCGATCGCGATGCGAATGAGCTTGTTCACGCCCGGCAGCAGCTCGTCGTTGTTCTCGCGGCTGAACACCGCGACGTCGACGACCTTGCCGTGCTCACCCGACGGCAGGCGGAGGGAGGTGTCCTTCACCTCGCGCGCCTTCTCGCCGAAGATCGCGCGGAGCAGGCGCTCCTCGGCCGTCAGCTCGGTCTCGCCCTTCGGCGTGATCTTGCCGACGAGGATGTGCTGCGGGCCGACCTCGGCACCGATGTACACGATGCCGCTCTCGTCGAGGTCCGCGAGGGCCTCCTCGCCGACGTTCGGGATGTCGCGCGTGATCTCCTCGGGACCGAGCTTCGTGTCGCGCGCCTCGGACTCGTACTTCTCGATGTGGATCGAGGTGAACTTGTCGTCCTGCACGATGCGCTCGCTGAGGATGATCGCGTCCTCGTAGTTGCCGCCCTCCCAGGGCATGAAGGCGACCATGATGTTCTGCCCGAGCGCCAGCTCGCCGTGCTCGGTGGAGTACGAGTCGGCGAGGATCGCGCCCTCCTCGACGCGGTCACCGACCGCGACGAGGGGCCGCTGGTTGTAGCAGGTGCCCTGGTTCGTGCGGACGAACTTCTGCAGGCGGTAGCGGACCGGCTCGCCCTTCTCGGCCTCCACCCAGATCTCCGTCGCGGAGACGGAGCGCACGGTGCCGGCGACCTGCGCCAGGAGCACCTGACCGGAGTCCTTCGCGGCGCGGTACTCGATGCCGGTCCCGATGATCGGCGCCTCCGGGCGGATGACCGGGACGGCCTGCCGCTGCATGTTCGAGCCCATGAGCGCTCGGTTCGCGTCGTCGTGCTCGAGGAACGGGATGAGCGCCGCGGACACGGACACGATCTGCTTCGGTGAGACGTCCATGTACTCGGCGTTCGCCGGCGACTCTTCGTGGTAGGTCTCGCCGCGGTGGACCTGCACGCGCTCGTCGATGAAGAAGCCCTCGCGGTCGAGCTTGGCGTTCGCCTGCACGACGGTGGCGAGCTCCTGCTCGTCGGCGGTGAGGTACACGATCTCGTCGGAGACGCGCGGCCGGCCCTCGCCGTCCATCACGATGCGGCGGTACGGCGACTCGATGAACCCGTACGGGTTCACGCGACCGTACGTCGCCAGCGAGCCGATGAGGCCGATGTTCGGGCCCTCCGGCGTCTCGATGGGGCAGATGCGGCCGTAGTGGCTGAAGTGCACGTCACGGACGTCGAACCCGGCGCGCTCGCGCGAGAGGCCGCCGGGGCCAAGCGCCGAGAGGCGCCGCTTGTGCGTGAGCTCGTCAAGCGGGTTCGTCTGCTGCATGAACTGCGAGAGCTGCGAGCCGCCAAAGAACTCCTTGATCGATGCGACGACGGGGCGGATGTTGATGAGCTCCTTCGGCGTCGCCTTCTCCGGCTCGACGATGGACATGCGCTCGCGGACGACGCGCTCCATGCGGAGCAGGCCGACGCGGAACTGTCCCTGGATCAGCTCGCCGACCGCGCGCACCCGGCGATTGCCCAGGTGGTCGATGTCGTCGGCCTTCCCCTTGCCGTTGTTCAGCTCGACGATCCGCGAGATGATCTTCACGATGTCGTCGTGCCCGGTGAGGCCGCCCTCGGGGTGTGCGGGGCAGGTCATGTGCTCGGTCGTGAGCGTGCGGTGCGTCATGTCGAGGTCGAGGC
>Ga0136621_1000768_pt1 | contig 12839 bp, 11 predicted proteins | sample AntDryUQ445A2306_FD_104673 | JGI IMG/M metagenome (GOLD analysis project Ga0136621, IMG submission 104673) | Polar desert sand microbial communities from Dry Valleys, Antarctica - metaG UQ445A (23.06) | ecosystem: Environmental > Terrestrial > Soil > Desert | place: Antarctica: Dry Valley...
CGACAGGCCGCGCAGTTGTTCGGCGAGGTTGGACGCCCCGATCGCCGTCAGGCGATACGGCCGGCGTCGGTCCACAGGCGTCAATGGTTCTACCAGGCCCTGCTCCTCGAGACGAACCAGGGCTGCATACAAGGTACCGGCGCCCATCGGCCGGCCCGTCCCTTGCTCCACGTCCTGCATGATCGCGTAGCCGTGCTTCGGCCCGTCGCTCAGGCTGGTCAGGATGAGCAGCGAAGGTTCGGCGAACCGGCCGAACTCGGGGGGCTTTGGTTCCATCGGCCGCGACTCCTACGACTATCGATATATCGATAGACGGTATATACGCGTCTGCGGGGCGCATGTCAAGCCGAGGGTCCGTCCGCGTGACGTCGCGCGGTCTGGTCGCAGTTATCAGCAACGGCGCCGACATAGCTCAGCGGTAGAGCAGCTGTTTCGTAAGTCTCCGCCGGTATGCGCAGTGCTACCGAGCTTGGCGGGCCGATACAAACGGGCACACTTATCAGCTGTTCGATTCGAGGGGTGCCCGTCTGGGATCGACGCTGCGGGCCGCCAGCGTCGAAACCGACCCTGGACACCCGAAATCCTCTCACGAATCGGTGAGTGTCAAGCTGTCCCGAATCGCACGCGTGAACCGCGTCGCCGCAGTCGGATCGAATGTAGCCGTCACCCGCAACCGTTGGAAGAAAGCCGAGTGTCTCGACGTAGGATCGTCTCGCCCGGTCGAAATCGCGCGCCGGAAGCTTCGCGTACACCCGCCCGCTTTGGAGCATCGCAATCACCTCGGGTTGCGTGGATCGCCGATCGTGACACGCTACTCCGAAGCGATCTGCGCTACGCGCCCGATTTCCTCGGCGCCCCGCCCGGAGACGCAATATCGAGGAAGCGAGTCGCGGAGCCGCCGGGCGACCCCCGGCGGCGCGGGCCCGGGCTGACGAGCCTCGCCGAGGGCGACTATATCCGGGGCAAGTAGCTAAGGGGCAGGGGGCGTGGCGCGACGGCTGGGACGTTGCCTGATGGACCGTTCGGCAAGGCGGGTCAGCGCCTCACGAAGCGCGGCGTGTCCCGATTCCCCGAGGTCGGCAGCGTACGCAGCCTCGATCTCTCGGATCGTGCGGAAGGCGAGGTCGATCACTCTCGTCCCGTGCGTCGTCGGGACCACGAGCTTGGCGCGCCGATCGTCCGGGTCGGCAGTCCGCTCGACGTAGCCGAGGCGTTCCAGCTGATCGACGAGCTCCCCCATCGCCGATGTTCCGATGTGAGCGCGCCGGGCGAGCGTCGTTAAACGGGTGCCCCGCTCGTCGAGGTTGGCCAGCACGGCACCGTGCTTCGGCCGCAAACCGGCGTGGCCGGCCTCGTGCAGGCTCGCGAACAGCTCTTGATCGAAGCGCTTGTAGGCATACAGGAGCAGCGTTCCGGTGTTCGGTCGCGGGGGACGCCGCATCACCGGCTGGCGAATGATCTCGCGGCTCGGAGACACCGCTAAGTCCTCCACGCTCGGTCGTTGCCGCTTGACGGATCCCATCGACGGATTATCTTACGGTAACCGGATGTTCTGGCAACCGGACCAATTCCCGCGGCCCTCAGGAGTGGAACAATGACCGGACCGGTAGGCGGCTCGGCGGAGCCGAACGCGCGCGACACGACCAGTGGATTCATCCTTCCACCGGGCGGCGGCAGGCCCATCGACCTCGGCGCCTTCCGGATGACCGTCAAGGCGACCGCCGAACAGACGGGCGGCGCCTTCACCCTGCTAGAGGCCGATGAGCCGCCGGGCTTCGGCCCGCCGATGCACATCCACCACGATTGTGCTGAGGCCTTCTATGTCCTCGACGGCGAGTACCTCATCTTCCTCGGCGACCGCGAGGAAGCCTGCCCCGCCGGATCGTTCATCTATATCCCCGCTCGGACGCCCCACGGGTTCCGGGTCCGGAACGTGGCCAGTCGGAAGCTCAACGTCTACCTGCCCGCAGCGATGGTCGGCTATTTCGACGACTTGAGCAACGCGATCCGGGTCGGGGAGGCGGATCCGGACGTGCTCGGAGAGATCGCGGTCAGGCACTCCGTGGAAATGATCGGACCGGTGCCGGAAGGCTACCTCTGAGGACGCCGGCTCCGCTCAGCCGCCGAGCACGTCGATCCCGGAGTTCGTCGTGGCGCCGAGCACGAGATGGCCGAGCTCGTTGTGCGACCAGGTGGCGAAACGCGGCCCGACGTCGCCGTTGTGAAGGGCCATCTCCATCTCATGAAGCCGTGGCAGCACCGACGCCAGGAACTCGTCGACCTCGGCCACTGACCGCCCCTCCTCGCTAATCGACCGCTCTCTGGGAGCTCGTGCCCGCGCTCGCCGAGCAGCTCGGCATCGAGGTCGAGCCCTTCGCGATGGGCGACGAGCATAACTTCTGGTACCTGCGAGGGAGGCGGTTGCACGCAGGCGACCTGTCGGATCCGGCGAAGCTCCCCTACGGTCTCGAGGGCTGGGAGGTCGGCCAGACGCCCCAGCAGCTGCTCGATCACGTTGCCCACCAGGTCCTCGGCGATCGGCCGATGCCGACCGAGCGTCGCGCCTGGGACGAGCTCAAGGTCTCGCTCCGATACCGCGGCCGTCCCGCCCGTGAATTCGGCTTCTGGAATGTTCTGGCCGACCAGCTCTCGTCGGAGGCCGTGAACTTCGTCTCGGATTCGGTGGGCTTCGGGAGCATGACCCAGAACTGGAATGCCATGGAGGCCCTCCAGCTGATCTACTCCGATTTCGGACCCGACGTTACGTACGTCCGCTTCGCCGGCGGGACCGACCAGCTCCCGATTCGGCTCGCGGCAGGCTTCTGCCAGGCGGGGGGTGAGATCTTCGTCGCGAGCTCGCTCGTCCGCACCGACGCCAGCCCGGATGCTCCGCGTGAGCTCCGGCTTACCGTCCGAAACCGGCACACCGCCGAGAGTTGGCAGATCCGCACGAGGCACGTCATCCTCGCCTTGCCGCGCCGAGGGCTCGAACTCCTCGGCCAGCCCGGGTCGCTGTTCGAGCCGTACCCGGTCGCTGATAGCGAGATGCTCGAGCTCGTCGGGTCCGTGCACCGCTATCCGGCCTTCAAGCTGTTCCTCGCCTACGAGGAGCCGTGGTGGCGATCACTGGCGATCAGCAGCGGCCGCTCCGTCACCGACCTCCCGATCCGTCAGACGTACTACTTCGGGATCGAGGAGAGCGAGCGGGCCTTGCTGATGAGCTCCTACAACGACGACCGAGCGGTGGCCTATTGGCAGGGGCTCGGGTGGACCGAGCGGGATGAGCAAACAGCGCCCCGGCTCGAGGTCTCCGGGATCGGTGGCCCGAGCGAGGTTCTCGTCGCCCCGCCCGAGATGGTCCGTCACGCGCAGGCGCAGCTGTCGCGAATGCACGGGATCGACGTACCGAGCCCGTACATCGCCGCGTACAGGAACTGGGGGCGACCGCCGTACGGCGGCGCGTGGCACCTCTGGCGCGTTAACGCCGACTCCGTGGCGGTCGGCAAGCGGATGCGCCGGCCGTTGCCGACGTACAACGTCCACGTGTGCGGCGAGGCGTACTCGGGGAATCCAGGGGTTCATCGAGGGTGACCGTTAGTCACGCCTTGCGCGTGGCCGGCGCACTCGCAGCCGCACCGTCAGGCCGAGCTACCACGGCACGATTCGCAGGAGCCACGTCGGATGTGCTAATCGACCGTCGGGCGACACGGTCAGGCTCGTCCGGAACATCCACAGTCATCAGCTATTCGAGCGTTGTGCTAACGATCCGAGCACGATCCTCGGCAGGATCGCACGGCGGCGAATAGATGATGTTCCTGAGCAGCATCTATAATCGTGCGGCGCCGACATAGCTCAGCGGCAGAGCAGCTGTTTCGTAAACAGCAGGTCCTCGGTTCAAATCCGAGTGTCGGCTCCACTCCCCGTTTCGTGCTCGGGAAGAGCATCTGTCCGGAGTTAGCACGGTCCTCGCGAGCTGTCGCGCCCGCTCGAACAGCGAGGAAACCTCGAGGGAGCGAGGAAGAGCTCGGCGTGTTCGTCGACGACGACGCCCTCGAGCCGGATGCCACGCTCCACGACCTCATCGCCCTGGGCGAAGTCGCCCGCGAGATGAAGCGTAAGCCGGGCTCCTGGGCTGGCCTCTCAGCCCGGTGGTCCGGGCGGTCGGCCTGGCCTCCCAGGTCCTCCTGATCTACCCGTTCATCCACGCCTTTTGCAGAGTCCGGGTGACCGGGCTTGACCGGTTGGACGGCGTTCACGGCCCGGTCCTGTTCACGCCGAACCATTGTCTCCACCTCGACAACGCCATCATCTTGACGAGGCTGCCGCTTGGCGTCCGCTCGAAGCTGTCGGTGGCGGCTGGTGCGGAAACTATCCATGAGAACCCCCTCCAGGGCGTCCTCGCGTCCGTCGTGGCGAACGCGTTCCCGTTGGCGCGCGAGAGTTGGGTGCGCAAGAGCCTCGAGCTGCTCGGGGCGCGCCTCGATCGGGTCTTCAACATCCTGATCTACCCGGAAGGCAAGCTGACGGTCGGCGGTCCACTCCAGCCGTTCAAGGCGGGGCGCCGGCCTGATCGCCGTCGAAGGCGGGACGCCAATCGTGCCGGTCAAGATCAACATCCATTTCCATGTCGTGGATCCATCGCCGTCGCTGGCCGTCGCCCCTTCGTGGTGACGTCGAGCTCGTGGTGGCGAGCCGCTGCTCTTCGATGTCGACACCGATCACGCGGCAGCCACGACCCGGCCCTGGAGGCCGCGGTCGCCGCGTTGTAGGGTTGGGGCCATGGATCGAGCCCGATGAACACGCTCGACGTCTTGATGTATGGCCAGCGGACGATCCGGTCGACGATCGATCGCTTTCGCGCGGACGACTGGGACCGGATCGCGCTCGGCGTATGGACGGCGAAGGACTTGCTCGGCCACCTCGGGGCGTTCGAAGTCCGGTTCGCGGACGTGCTCGCGGAGTTCGCTGGGGCGTCACCCGAAAGTGACCTGCGGTCGGTCGATCCCGCTACCTTCAACGACGACCAGGCGGCGATCCGCAAGGATTGGCCGCTCGACCAGGTCATGTTCGAGTTTCTCGGCGCGTACGAACATGCAGTTCGACACGCCAAGCTCATCGCGCCCGGCGTCTGGCGCGAGGTCGGCACGATCCCCTGGTATGGGCCGGAGTACTCGCTCGACGACCTCGTCGTGTACCAGATGTATGGCCACAAGCGCGAGCACGATCCGCAGCTGAAGGCCGTCCTCGAAGCGGCCGCGCGCTAGCCGGACTCGATCCGCGCGAGTGCGTCGAGGATGGCGCCGACAACGTCGGTCGTCGAAGCGGCCGGCAGGTCGAGGCGGATGGTCGCGGCCTCTGTCAGCATCGGGTTGTAGGCGCCGGCCGCTCCGCCCAGGGAGCGGAAGTCGGTCCTGACCAGCACGATCGGCCGCTTCCTGAAGCTGTAACCCACCTCCCACGCCGTCCCGGAGTCCGGCTCGGGGCCATCCATGATCGCGACGACAGCGTCTGACCAGTCGAGCCCGCCGATGTCGGTCGCGAAGACGCTCGCGGCGTCCTTGCCGGGTTCCTGCTCCTGCGGGAGGAAGACCTCGTGGCCGGCGGCTCGAAGCGCATTGGCAACGCGGTCGTTCCAATCGCGCTCAGGACGGGTAAACAGCGGCCCGGCGAAGTACAGCTTCATGCCCCGAGTATCACGGATCGCCAGACGCCACCGAGCGGATAGCCCGACCGCCCGACCTGCTTGGCGCGAAGGGCCACGAGCCAGCCGGCCCAGTCGCGTGCCGAGCTGAAGTTCGCTCGGATCTGGCCGGTATCGGCCCGTGTTCTGCTCGAGGACTTGCTGTCTTTCACGCAGCAGGTCCTCGCACGCAAACTCGGTCAGCTGGCGTAGTCGGGTAGGCGCACACTGCGCCGGACTCGAACGCGAAGCGGGACCTATGCGGGTCCCTCCCCGCCTTGCTCGCGCTACGAGCAGCACGTTCGGGCGCTCGAGCCGCTGACGACGCCGCCTTGAGCAGGCATGCCACACTGGGCTGAGACGCGCAGCGGAGGTACGCGGTCCATGCCACCCGAGCGCACCTCGGTACTGCCGACCGGCACGGTGACATTTCTGTTCACCGACATCGAGGGCTCCACGGCCATCCTCACGCTGCTCGGCGAGGCGTACGTGACCCTCCTCGAGCGCCACGCCGAGATCCTCCGGACTGCGATCGCAACCAACGGCGGGACTGAAGTGAGCACCGAGGGCGACGCCTTCTTCGCCGTCTTCCCCTCCGCGCCCGATGCCGTCGCGGCGGCAAGCAGGGCTCAGCGTGAGCTGGCGCGCACCGGCTGGCCGAGCAATGCGTCGGTGCGCGTCCGAATCGGCCTGCACACCGGCGTGGCCCGTCTGGGCGGCGACAACTACGTCGGGCTCGACGTCCATCGCGCCGCTCGGATCGCGGCCGCAGGCCACGGCGGCCAGGTCCTGCTGTCCGACGCAACGCGGGCGCTCGTCGCCGAGGCACTACCGGGCGACACCCACCTTCGCGACCTCGGCCAGCATCGGCTGAAGGACCTCGAACAGCCGGTGCGGATCTGGCAGCTAGAGATCGATGGACTCCCTGCTGACTTCCCGGACCTCAGGACGCTGGACGTGAGGCCTGGGAACCTGCCGCGCCCGCTGACCAGCTTCGTCGGCCGGGAGCGCGAGCTGGCTCAGCTCGTCGACATGGTGCGCGGCCACCGCCTGGTTAGCCTGACGGGCGCCGGCGGAACCGGCAAGACCCGGCTCGCCCTCGAAGCGGCAGAAGTGCTTCGCGACGGCCAGCCGGACGGTGCTTTCTTCGTCGACCTGTCGGCACTCCGAGACCCGGCCCTCGTACCGCTGGCGATCACTCGGGCGCTCCGCCTCGGCGTTGATCCCGGCGGCGATGCGCTGCACGCCGCCAGAGGGTACCTGCGCGACCGCGAGGCGCTGCTGCTCATCGACAACTTCGAGCAGGTGGTGGAGGCGGCGCACGTGGTCGAGGACCTGCTGGTCGCCGCTCCCCGGATCCGCGTCCTGGCGACCAGCCGCAGCCCGCTCGGAATTTACGGCGAGCAGGAGCTCGCGCTCCCCCCGTTTGACGTTCCTGCGGACGCATCGTCGGAACTGCTTTCGGCGAGCCCGGCGGTCGCGCTGTTCATGGATCGAGCCAGGGATGTGAAGCCGGGATTTGAGCTGTCGGCAGATCAGGCCGCGATCGTCGCCGGGATCATCGCCCGGCTCGACGGCCTGCCGCTGGCGATCGAGCTCGCTGCCAGCCAGGTCCGGGTGCTGACGCCGGCGGCCATCCTGTCCCGGTTGGAGGCCCACCAGCCGCTGATGCCGACGGCGACGCGAGGGCGGCCCGCGCGACAGCGCGCGATGCGGGCCGCGATCGACTGGAGCTATGAGCTGCTCGACGGGCCCGAGCGGCGGCTCTTCACCCGCCTCGCCGTGCTCCCCGGTGGCATCTCTCTCGAGGCAGCGGCGGCCGTCGCAGACCCAGGCGACCTGGGAATCGCGATCCTGGACGGGATCGCCGCGCTCGTGAGTAAGAGCCTGCTGCGCCAGACCGACGGGGATACGGAGCCGCGTTTCGGGATGCTCGAAACGATCCGGGACTACGCCGGTGAGCGGCTACGGACCGACTTCGACGCCGATGCCACTGAGCGGCGCCAGGCCGCCTTTTACGTGTCGTTCGCCGAGACGGCTGAACCGCACCTCACGCGGATGGAGCAAGCATCATGGCTCGACCGCTGTGAGCTGGAGCGGCCGAATCTGCGTCGTGCCATCGACTGGGCGATCGGGAGCGGCGAAGCCGATCTGGGCTTGAGGATGGCCGCCGCATTGTGGCGTTTCTGGCACCAACGCGGCCCGCTCTGGGAGGGCCGCAAGGCGCTCGACAAGCTCCTTGCGCTGCCAGGTTCTTCGCGGGAAACGCGAGCCGGAGCGCTATCAGCCGCCGGGGGGCTTGCCTGGTGGGATGGCGACTTCGTGGCGACCCGTCGTCACTACGAGGACGGGTTCGCGCTCTGTACCGCCGGCGAGGAGACTGCCGTCCGGGTGCGGGCACTCTACGACCTGGGCTTCGCACTGGTGTGGAGCGGGATCCAGGGCAATCTGAAGGACCTCGACCGCGCGGAGGAACTGCTGCGTCAGAGCCTGACGCTTGCCGAACGGTTGGACGATCGGCACGGCAGCGCTCGCGCCTATCGGGCGCTGGGCCTGGCTCAAGGCATCGCCCGCAGGGACCCGCGAGGCGCCATCCCCCTCTTCGAGCAATCCGTGGCGCTCGTCGAGACGCTCGGTGAGCGATGGGAGCTGAACGAATCGCTGATCGGTCTGGCCAACGGCCACCGATTCTCGGGCGACAAGGCGAGCGCCCGGGCCTACTACCTGCAGGCGCTCGATCTCATGGCGGCCGCTGGCAATCGTCCGGCGATGGCATGGCTCCTGTTCCTCGTTGCCGCCGTCGAGGTGAGATGGGCCGGCAGGAGCGCGTCGCACGGTTGTGGGGCGCGGCGGAGGCGGTCCGCGAAGCGGCCGGAGAGATCCGACCGCCGGCCGCCGCTCTGCTCATTGTCGACCCCCTCGGCGCGGCACGGCAGGCCATCGGTGACGAGGCAGTCGAACGCGCGCTTGCCGAGGGGCGAGCGATGGATCCCGAGGCGGTGGTCGCGTACGCTCACGCCGACCTCTCGATCGCTGCCGTCGAGTGATGCAGCCGGCCTGCTCGGGGAACGTCGCGCCGGTCACGCTCCCCGTCGCGTCGTCGATCGCGCCGACCAGGGTGAGGCGGGGGCCGCGCGAGCCCAGCTAATCGTGGCGGGGCCCATCGAGCTGGACGAACAGGCCCGCCTGGGGCATCCGGTCGCGCCGGCTCCGATGGCGCGGGGCACGGCGATGGCGGGGGCTGGGACGGCCGGCCGAGCACAGCAGTCGCCGCAGCGACGAGCGGCCGATGACGATCCCGTCCCGCTCGGCGAGGAGGGTGTCGTTGGCGCCGTCGTAGGTTGGGAAGGTCGCCTCCCGGTTCTCGGCACCTTCGATCGGGATCATCCGAAATCCCGGCTGGGTACGCGAACGCACGACTCGGGCTCGCGATCACTTATGCGTCCCGAACGGCCGGCAAGCCCGTTCCTTGGGACACACCCGGGGTACGATGGCAATGACCATCGCGTACGGAGGCTGATGAGCCCTCGTGGTGCTCGGATCGAAGACCTGCTAACTGGACAGCCAACGCACGCGATTCCACGCTTGTGCCACAACGCTTAGGCCCATCTAGTTCGTAAACAGCAGGTCCTCAGTTCGAATCTGAGTGTCGGCTCCATTCCCTCGTTTCGTGCCCAGGAAGACCTGCTATCTGTACGGATCGGCGCGCCTAACCCCACGACGTCGAACCTGCCACTACGCTCGTCGCCCGCGAAGGCCTGCTAACTGGACGAAATCGTCGAGCCCTCGTGCGCGGGTTTGATTCGCCGAGACCGACCGCCGAGCGTAAGTGGGCGCCCGAAGACCTGCTTATCTCGCACACAGCAGGCGTCGCAATCATCCCCACCACTGCTCCGCAGATGTCCTCTTGTATAGTCAGCTGATTTCCCCATTGATTGTCCGTAGATTTCCCCCTGCAAGTTGACGCAGCAACCACGGCCGGGCACACTTCCGCCATGGCCTACCGCCCACGAACAATCGATGCCGAGCTGACCGCCTCGCTCCGCGCCGCGGGCTCCGTGCTCATCGAGGGCCCGCGCGCGTGCGGGAAGACCGAAACCGCGCGCCAGGCGGCAAGGAGCGAGGTGCTTCTCGACCTCGATGAGCAGGCTCGGTCACTTGCAGCGATCGACCCGGGACTGTTGCTGGAGGGCGACACGCCACGCCTCATCGACGAGTGGCAGATCGTGGCAGGCATCTGGGACCACGTCCGACGCGCGGTCGACGCCCGTCGTGCCGCGGACCCGGCGACCGGGGTCGGGCAGTTCATCCTCACGGGTTCGGCCGTCCCCGCCGACGACCTCACCCGCCACGTCGGCTCGGGCCGATTCGTGCGCCTGCGGATGCGTCCGATGACACTCGCCGAGGCGGGGCACTCGACCGGGTCGATCTCAATCGCGTCGGTCCTCGATGGAGCCGATGTTCGCGCCACGGATCCCGGGCTCCGCTTCGACCGGCTGCTGGAGCTGCTCTGCATCGGCGGCTGGCCGGGCAATCTCGGCGCCTCGGCCGACGAAGCGCAACGCGTGCTCCGGGGCTACCTGGCGGACGTCGCGCGGGTCGATGTCCGGCGAGTCGACGGCGCCCGTCGCGACCCGCGGCTCGTCGACCGACTGCTTCGCTCGCTTGCCCGCAATGCCGCCACCGCCACGCCCGTGGCTAACCTCCGCCGGGACGTGAACGGGGACCAGGGAACCCACAAGGACGAGACGATCTCCGCCTATCTCGATGCGCTCGCTCGGCTGATGGTCATCGAGGACCTGCCGGCGTGGGCTCCGTCCATCCGATCTCGCACCCGCCTGCGCGTGGCGGCGGTTCGCCACTTCGTCGACCCGTCCCTTGCCATCGCGGCCGTTCGCGCGAATCCTGCCCGCCTCAAGCGGGACCTGGGCTGGACCGGGCTGCTCTTCGAGAACCTGGTGGTCCGCGACATCCGCGTCTTCGCCGAGGCGCTCGGCGGACAGGTCCTCAGCTACCGCGACGAATCAGGGCTCGAGGCTGACGCCATCGTCGAGACAAGTGATGGGCGATGGGCGGCGTTCGAGGTGAAGCTCGGACCGGCCCAGATCGAGGATGCTGCCCAGAATCTCCTCCGGCTCAAGGAGCGTGTCGACGCCGCCGTCGCGGGCGATCCGGTCGCACTCGTCGTCGTAACGGGATCCGGCTACGGCTACACGCGGCCGGACGGCGTCTCCGTGATCCCTATCGCGACCCTCGGACCTTGATTCATCGCGTGGACCGGCGGTCACGGCAGGTCCCACGCCATCTATCGCGCTCGCATTGTCGACTTCCTGGCTTCCGCGTCGTTGATCAGACTGAGGGGCCTGCCCTCGGCGACGACGGAGACCACCCATGGACGAAGCCCGGGCCATCAGTCTCGCCGGCGTGCCCGACGAAGACGATGCCGATCTCGCCCGTGCCGCAACGGAAGACCGGGCCTCCTTTGCCGCGATCTACGAGCGCTATCGGACTCCGGTGTATCGCTACCTTCGGGCGCGGACCGCGACCGACGCGGATGCGCAGGACCTGGCGGCGATCACCTTCGAGCGCGCCATGGGCGCGATCGATCGGTTCCACCCGGTTGGCGGAGGGATGGTCGCCTGGCTCATCCGGATCGCGCGCAACGCTCACCTCGACGCGCTGCGCAAGCTGCGTGGGCGCGGCGCCGAGCCGGGCGACGGTGCCGAGCCGACGGTCGACCCCTCCGATGACGCCGTGGTGCTCCGATCCCTGATCGATGCCTTGCCAAGGGCACAACGGGACGTCATCCAACTTCGCTTCGCGGCGGGCTTGACCGCCCGTGAGATCGGTGGCGTCCTCGGTATCAGCGAGGCGGCCGCCCAGAAGCAGGTCGAGCGCGGCCTCCGGGCCCTGAAGGAGGCCTACGGTGACGACTGACACGCCGTTCGAGCAGCGGCTCCGCACTCTGTACGCGGTCTCGGTCCCGACCGTGCTTGACCGGCTGATCGGCACGGCTATGACGACCGTTCCCGTCCACCGGTCGCGTCGCACGCGACCGCGCGTGCTCGCGGCGCTCGCCGTCGCGGCGATCCTCGCCGCCGCGGCTGCCGGCCCCGCGCTCGAGTGGTTCGGAGGTAGGGAGGACCCCTTCGAGGGTCTGTGGGAGGTCTCGTCGCCGGTGGACCAGTCGGTCACGGCCGACGGCTATCGGGTGAGGGTCCATCGCGCCTTTGCGGATCGCCTCGGTGTCCGCCTCGCGATGTCGGTCCAAGACCTCGATGACCGGTGGTCAGGACTCGAGATCGACGGCGCAGCGTTGACCGATGCCGACGGCAGGATCTACGAGGGCTGGAACTGGTCGCGAAGCCGGACCCCGGTCGAAGGGGCAATCGCGACGTGGGCGCGCTTCCTTCTACCTGATGACGTTCGTGGTCGCGACCTTGAGTTGAGGGTCACCGTCACGTCGCTGCGGGTGCGGTCGCCCGATCCAATCCCGTTGGACCTGGACCCCGAGCAGATCTTCACGTCGGTCGGCGGCGCCTGGAGCTTCGAGTTCGACATGCCTCCGATCACGCAGGGCTACGCCATCTCCCCGGCCGCAACCGCCAGCTCACACGGTGTCACGATCAAGCTGGAGGAGCTTGGCGTGGTGCCGTCGGGCACGGTGGTGCAGCTTGCCGTCGATGGTCTTCCGGAACTGGCGGCCGGGAGCACGGATGGCTGGAGGCCGGTGGCGAACATCCAGCATGACGGTGAGACGCTTGACGAGTGGGAACTGCCACCCGGCGTCGTCGGGTCCGACGGTGTCGTAACCATCGAAGCGCTGCCCGTGGTGGAGGACCTCGCAGGGCATTGGAGGATCAGCATCCACGGGTTCTGGTCCACCGGCCACGGGCAGTTCGGCGAGAGCCAAGGACCGTGGGTCCTGGAGTTCGACGTCCCGGAGAGGCCGTAGTTGTTGCCGCCCTCTTGATCGTGCTGCCGAGCCGACCTTTCCCACGTATCGGAGGGCGAGAACGCAGAGATGGGGCCGACTCCGGATCGAAGAACTGCTAACTGAGCAGCCTACGCTCGCGGTTTCACGCTTGTGGCGCAACGCTCAGGCCCGATCTACTTCGTAAACAGCAGGTCCTCAGTTCGAATCTGAGTGTCGGCTCCA
>Ga0136621_1000770_pt1 | contig 12829 bp, 9 predicted proteins | sample AntDryUQ445A2306_FD_104673 | JGI IMG/M metagenome (GOLD analysis project Ga0136621, IMG submission 104673) | Polar desert sand microbial communities from Dry Valleys, Antarctica - metaG UQ445A (23.06) | ecosystem: Environmental > Terrestrial > Soil > Desert | place: Antarctica: Dry Valley...
GCTCGCGGCGAGAACCAGATCGTCGTCGCGCCGGGCGCGAATGCGCTCCTGGAGAAGATCGAGCTGGAGCGGAGTGACGCGGTCCTCTGCCAACTCGAGATCCCGGACGCCGCCGTCTTGCGCGCCCAGAAGGAGGCAAGCGGCTTCTTCTGCCTGAACGCTGCCCCTGCCCGCCCGATCGATGTCGAGACCGACCTCACGGTCGTCAACCGCTACGAGCTCGAGACGCTGATGAGGCGTGACGGGCTGATCGCGGTGACGTTGGGCGCGGAGGGGGCGATCCTGGTCGAGGACGGGGAGGAGGTGGCGCGTGCGGAGCCGCCGCAGGTGGAGCCCGTTGACGGCACGGCGGCCGGAGACGCGTTCACCGCCTGCCTGCTCGTCTCGTTGCTCGAAGGTCTCGAGCGCGAGGAGGCGCTCCGCCGAGCGTGCGCAGCCGGTGCACTCGCGGCGTCCCGCTTCGGGGCTCAACCGTCCCTCCCAACCGCTGCCGAGATCGACGAGATACTTCGCCAGTGAATACTCCGCCCGTGACGATCCCGATCATCCTGGATTGCGATCCGGGGCACGACGACGCGATCGCGCTCTTGCTCGCGCTCGGCAGCCGGGAGGTCGAGCTGCTTGGAGTCACGACGGTGCACGGGAACCAGACGCTCGACAAGACGACGGAGAACGCACTTCGAGTGCTCGAGCTGGCGCGGCGGACGGACGTCCCTGTCGCGCGGGGAGCCGACCGCCCTCTCACACGTGAGCTCTCGGTGGCCGCGCACGTGCACGGCGAGAGCGGCCTCGACGGTCCGGAGCTGCCGGCCGCCACGGCGACGCCGGTGGAGCAGCATGCGGTGGACTTCATCGCGGAGCACGTGACGTCGAAGACGGTGCTCGTGCCGGTGGGGCCGCTGACCAACATCGCCCTCGCGCTCGAGCGCGGCATCCGTCCCGCCCGCATCGTGCTAATGGGCGGGGCAATCGCAGAGGGGAACATGACTCCGGCAGCAGAGTTCAATATCTGGGCCGACCCGGAGGCGGCCCAGCAAGTGTTTCACGCCGGGGTGCCGGTGACGATGGTTGGGCTCGACGTGACCCACAAGGCGTTGCTGACACCGGCGTGGGCAGATCGCTTCCGGGACGCGGGGCGTCTTGGCGTCTTCGTCGCCGAGCTGATCGAGTTCTTCAAGCAGTACCACGCCCGCACGTACGGCTGGGACGGCGCGCCGATCCATGACGCGCTCGCGCTCGCGCAGGTGTTCCGGCCGGATCTCGTCCGGACCGAGCATCGAAACGTCGAAGTGGAGTTGGAGTCGGAGCTGACGAGGGGTCGCACGGTCGTCGACCTTTGGCGTCGCACCGATCGCGCGCCGAACGCGCACGTCGGCGTGGACGTCGATGCGGATGCCTTCTTCGAGCTTCTGCTCGAGCGCGTGTCAGGGCTCGACTGATGCCGCCAGGGCTCTTCCGGGTCGGGATTGCGGCGCTCGGCGCCGTCGCTCTCGCGGCGGGCGCGGTGATTGCGTTCCGGCAGTTGGCGGTCGGCGTTCTGTTCTGTCTCGGTGGCCTTGCCCTGCTCGGGTGGAGCGTCAGACGTCGCTAGATGAGTGATGCCATGAGACCGTCCGTCTCGGGGCGTGAGCTGCTCGTCTGGAAGCGGCCCAGACACGGCAGATCGCGCATCCGAGCGCGCGGGATCGTGGCATCACTCATCTACGCCCCGGGTTGCCCCGGCGAGGATCGGAATCAGGGTCGTGCAGGCGATGACGACGCCTAGCGCTGCCCGCAGGCCGATTGCCTCGGCGAGGAACCCGATCGCCGGAGGCCCGACGAGAAACGCGGAGTAGCCGATCGTGGAGACGGCCGCGATCCCAGTGCCCGGCGAGGCCGAACGCTGCCCCGCGGCGCGGAAGACGGAGGGGACGACAGTGGCGAGCCCGGCGCCGAGGCATGCGAAGCCAACCACGCCTCCGATCGAGTTGCCGAGGAGTAGAGCGAGAGCCATGCCGGCGGTGGCGAGAATTCCCGCGCGCCGAGTGAGCACAACCGGTCCCCACGCCGCCGTCAGCCGATCGCCGACGAGCCGACCCAGGGTCATCGTCGCCGAGAAAGCCGCGAAGCCGGCCGTCGCCACGGCTTCGCTCGTGCCGACGGAGTCGTCGAGGTACACGGCGCTCCAGTCCGCGGCTGCCCCTTCCGCGACGAGCCCGGCAAAGGCGAGCGTCGCGAGCGCGATGAGGGCCGCGGATGGACGCCCGAACCCCCATTGGCGTCCTTCGACGGTGCGCTCGTGTGCCAACAAGCCAGGGGTGCTCCAGAGCAGGATTAGGACCACGACTGCGCCGACGCCTGCGAACTGCGCGAATGGTGGGACGGAAAGTGCGGCCGCAACGCCTCCGACGCCGGCCCCGGCGAGGCCTCCGAGGCTCCAGGAGGCGTGAAAGGACGAGAAGATCGGCCGCGCGTAGCGTTCCTCGACCTCGACTCCGTGAGCGTTCATCGCCAGGTCGAGGGCCGATGTGACGGCGCCGAAGACGGCGAAGACAAGCGCGAACGTCAGAAGCGTTGGCGCGAGGGCCAGCAACGGCAGACCGAGCGCCACCGCGAGCAGCGAGGCTCGGGTCACACGCCTGCTCCCGACGCGGGCTGACAGCCAGGCGGCCACCGGGAGCACGAGGATCGCCCCGACCGCGCCTGCGAACAGGACGAGGCCGAGCTCGGCTTCTCCGGCCCCGAGCTGCTCCTTCAGCGCCGGGATTCGTGCCACGAAGCTGCCGTAGGCAGCTCCACTCGCGAAGAACACCACGGTAACGGCAACGCGGGCGGCTCGCGGCATGGGGGCATTCAATCCGGCAGGGAGATGTGGCGTTCCGTCGAAGGGCGTGCGCATGCCCGCGAGGAAGAAGAAGCGCCCGCTGCGGCCGCGCACGCCCTCCCGGGTGAAGAGGCGCACAAAGCGCCGCCGCGGCCCGCATGGACACCACCATCCCGAGCTGATCGGCCTGGTGCTGGCGGCGCTCGGCCTCTTCCTGGCCTCACTCCTCTACCTGGGCTGGGAGGGTGGTCTTGTCGGCGAGAAGATCGAGCTGGCGCTCCGCGACGTGATCGGAGGAGCAGCCTATGCGGCTCCACTCGCCCTGACCGCCATCGGCGCGCTGATGCTCTTCCGCAGCGCGCTCGTGGAGGTGCAGCCGTTTCGGACGGGCCTGGTGCTCACGGTGGCGGGCCTACTGACCACACTCGGCTCCGACCACGGTGGGTTCGTCGGCGACCTGCTCGGCGGTGGACTTGCGAAGCTGCTCGGCTCGACCGGATCGCTGCTCGTGGGCGCGACCGCGCTTCTTGCAGGCGGTCTCTTGCTGACGGGAGCCTCGGCAGGCGCTCTCTTACGGCGGTCCGGCGGCGCCGTCCGGAGCGCCTCTCACGCTGCACGCCGCTCGCTCGACCGTTCGCAGGCGGAGGACGACGTTCTCGCTGAGCCGACGCCCCTGATTCAACACACGCCGCCCGTGGACGTCGTGCACGACTACCCCGACGTCATCTCGGAAGGTGTCTCGGAACCGCCGCCGCTGCTCGTGGGCGAGCCGGACGAAGAGACCCAGGGCACCCTCTTCGACCGTCCGCGCGAGGAAGGAGAGTACGTCCTGCCCGACCGATCGCTCCTCAAGGCCTCGCCGCCGCAGGCCGGGAACACGTCGCAAGCGAACGCGCAAACGGCTGAGACGCTGCTGCAGGCGCTCGCGCACTTCGGTGTCGAGGCGTCGATCGTCGGTCAGATCGCGGGCCCGCGCGTCACGCGCTACGAACTGCAGCTCGCGCCGGGAACGAAGGTCTCCAAGGTCGCTGCACTCAAGGACGACCTGAGCTACGCGCTCGCCACGACCGAGATCCGAATCCTGGCCCCGATTCCGGGCAAGCAGGCGGTCGGCGTGGAGGTCCCCGCCGTCTCGCCGCGAATCGTCACGCTCGGCGACATCTACGACGACCTCCCTGCGACCGCGAGCCCGCTGGCGGTGTGGCTGGGGAAGGACATCTCCGGTACCCCCGTCTGGGCCGATCTCGCCCGGATGCCGCACATCCTGATCGCAGGCACGACGGGCTCGGGGAAGTCGGGCTGCATCAACACGATTCTCACCTCGATCCTGCTGCGCTCGACCCCGGAGGACGTCCGGTTGATCCTGATCGACCCGAAGCGGATCGAGTTGAACTATTACGAATCGATTCCACACCTCCTGACGCCGGTCGTCTCGAGCCCGAAGGAGGCGAGCATCGTGCTTACGAATGTCGTCGCCGAGATGGAGCGGCGGTACGAACGCCTCTCGATCGTGCGCGCGCGCAACCTGCCCGAGGCCAATCGCGCGTTCAAGGCGCGGGGCGAGGAGCAGCTCCCCTACCTGCTGGTGGTGATCGACGAGCTCGCAGACCTGATGATGATCAGTCCCCAGACGGTCGAGGACGCGATCATCCGGCTGGCCCAGAAATCAAGGGCCGTGGGCATCCACCTCGTGCTCGCGACCCAGCGGCCGTCTGTGGACGTGATCACCGGCATGATCAAGGCGAATGTCCCCAGCAGGATCGCCTTCGCCGTCTCGAGCCAGACCGACTCACGCGTGATCCTGGACGGCTCAGGCGCCGAGAGCCTCCTCGGCCAGGGCGACATGCTCTTCAAGCCGCTCGGGACGTCGCGTCTGCAGCGTGTCCAGGGCGCGTACGTGAGCGAGGAGGAGGTCGCGCTCGTCGTCGAGCAATGCCGCCATCAGCGCGTGCAGGAGCTGGACGAGTCGCTTCTCGAGCTGCCGGAGGGCCTCAACGAGATCGACGGCGAGGCGCACGACGGCGACTTCGACCCGGACGAGGATCCGCTGCTCGACCGGGCGATCGAGATCGTCGTGCAGACCCAGACGGCCTCCGTGAGCCTGATCCAGCGCCGGCTACGGGTCGGCTACACGCGCGCCGGCAGGTTGATCGACATGCTGGAGCGCCGCGGAATCATCTCTGGCTACGAGGGCTCGAAACCTCGCCGGGTACTGATCGACGAGGCCGGGCTGGAGCGCTTCGTTAGCACCACGTAAGTTTTACGCGATACTTGCGTAGCCGTACCAACTTGGGTTCTAATCTGGCGTCCAAGTCTCGCGGTGGTTGTGATCTCTAAGGAGGACATGTGAAGGTACGCAAGCTCAAGCCGCTGCTCATCGCGGCAATACTCGGTGTGCTGACGCTCGCGATTGCGAGCACCGGCTCGGCCAGGGTCGACGCGTCGGCGCAGGACACGTTCAAGGTCGTGCTCGTCACCGACATCGGCGGCCTCGACGACCGTTCCTTCAACTTCCTCGCGAACAAGGGCCTGAACGACGCGAAGAGGCGCTACGGCGTCGCGGGCAAGGTGCTGATCTCGAAGTCCAACGCGGATTACGTGCCGAACCTGACCTCCGCCGTGCGGCGGGAACAGGCCGATCTCGTGATCTCCGTCGGCTTCCTAATGGGGGACGCGACGGCGCAGGTCGCGAAGCGCTTCCCGGACACCAAGTTCGCGATCATCGACAACAGCGGCGTCGCGGCTGAGCTCAAGGGCAAGCCGACGAACGTACGCGGCCTGCTCTTCAAGGAGCAGGAGGCGGGTTATCTCGTCGGCTACATCGCGGGGCTTCGCGCGAAGAACGCACCGGCCGGCCAGCAGGTCGTGGCGGCGGTCGGTGGATTGAAGATCCCGCCGGTCGACCGGTTCATCGCCGGTTACTACGTCGGCGCGAAGAAGGCGTTCCCGGCCGTGAAGGTCGAGCACAGCTACTCCTCGGACTTCGTCGACCAGGCGAAGTGCAAGGAGGCGGCGCTCACCCACATCGCCAACGGCGCGAGCGTCGTCTTCCAGGTCGCCGGCCAGTGCGGCCTCGGCGTCCTCTCGGCGGCGAAGGAGCGGAACCGCTTCGGCATCGGTGTCGACGCCGACCAGGGCTACCTCGGCAACCACGTGTTGACGAGCGCCACGAAGAAGGTCGACGTTGCGGTCTCGAGCACGATCGCAGCGGCGAAGGCCGATGGCGCCAAGTTCAAGACAAACTTCAGCGCCATCTTCAGCGTCAAGACGAACGGCGTCGGCTACGGGAAGATCTCCTCCCGCGCCCAGCCGTCGTGGAAGAAGGCAATCGAGTCGGTCCGCAAGCAGATCGCCTCGGGCAAGATCAAGGTCACGGCGCAGTCGCCGCCGGCCTCCGGCTCGGGCTAGGTCTCGACGATCGTCGGGGGGCGGGTTTCGCACCCGCCCCCCGCGGTCACCCCTCACGTATGAGACGGCCGGAGCCGCTGGGGGTTCTGCTCGCACTCATCTTGGCCCTTGCCGGCTGCGGCGGTGACGAGCGAGGCAACGCGGGCTCGCCGGCCCCTGCGCCGACGCAGACCCAGGGCCCGACCCAGACCCAGGAGCGCACGGGCCCGGCGATTCGGATCGGGCTCGTCACCGACATCGGGGGCCTGGACGATCGCTCCTTCAACTATCTGGCTCAGCAGGGGCTCGAGCGTGCAGAGGCGGAGCTTGGCGTCGAGGGCCGGGTCGTCGTTTCCCGCTCGAACGCGGACTACGTGCCGAACCTGTCTGCGCTCGCCCAGCGTGAGTACGACCTGGTGATCGGGGTCGGCTTCCTGATGGCTGAAGCGGTCGAGACCGTCGCCCGCCAGTTCCCCGGCACGTGGTTCGGGATCGTCGACTACGCCCAGTCCGCAATGGACTCGAAGCCGAAGAACGTGCGCGGCCTGCTGTTCAAGGAGGAGGAGGCCGGCTACCTGGTCGGCTACCTGGCGGGCCTCGTGGTCGAGGAGACCGGAGGCGCAAACCCCACCGTCAGCTCCGTCGGTGGACAGAAGATCCCACCCGTCGACCGCTACATCGCCGGCTTCCGCGCCGGGGTGCGAGCCGCCGGCCCGGGCATCACGACGTTGAACGACTACTCCCAGGATTTCGTCGACCAGGCGAAGTGCAAGGAGATCGCCCTCAACCAGATCTCGCGGGGCTCCACGGTGGTGTTTCAGGTGGCGGGCCAGTGTGGGCTCGGGGCGCTGAACGCGGCCGAGGAGCAGAACGTCAAGGGAATCGGCGTCGACGTCGACCAGGCCTACCTCGGCGACCACATCCTCACGAGCGCGCTCAAGCAGGTGGACGTCGCCGTCTACCAGACTGCGCAGGAGGTGCAGGACGGCACCTTCGCGGGCGGCGGCGACACCGTCTTCGACGTCGCGTCGGGCGGCGTCGGCCTCGGCCGCGTCTCCCCCGACGTCTCCGGCGAGATCATCGCGCAGGTCAACGCGGTGCAACAGCGGATCGCCTCGGGCGCCACGGCGAATATCCCCGAGGGCCCTGGCTAGGTCTCGAGGGCGAGCGCGACGGCCTCGTCCGGCGTGAGCTCCCGACCTTGTGCCCACGCCTCGGCGAACGCGGTCTCGTCGAGGCGGGAGCGGACGGTGGCGAGCGTCTGCTCGTTCATCTTGGCCGCCCATTGCTCTGATGACGCACCGAGCTCGTCGCGAAGTGTCTCCGCCTTGGAGAGCAGCTGGGCGGCCGCCTCCGGTCGCTCGGCTGCGAGCAGTTCCGCAAAGCGGCTCAGATCCACGGCGACCTCGAGGCGCAGGCCGCCGTCGCGGTCGATGCGGTAGGCCTCGTGGAGCATCGCCAGACCTTCGCCGAGCCGGCCTTCCTCGGCTTCGAACCTCGCCATGACGCAGAGCCCCCTTGCCTCCATGCGCTTGTTGCCGAGCGTCCGGGCGCGGCTGAGGATGTCCTCGTACAGAGCTCGAAACCGGTCCTGATCGCCGAGCTCCTCACACATCCACGCGAGAGCGCGAGACGCGACGAGCGTGAAATGCTCGTCGCCGAGCTCGCGGAACGCGGCGACACTCTCCTCGTAGACCTCCCGTGAGCGCGCGAACTCGCCGTCCCCGATGAACGTGTGACCGAACAGGAAACGTGAGTAAGCGCTGCCCCAGGCATCTTCCAGAGCGATGGAGATGTCATAAGCCTCCTCGACACGGGCCCTCATGGTCACCAGGTCTCCGGCGAGGTGCGCGAGCATCGCTGCTCCGGTCAGAGCCCTGGCGCGGGCGGCGGTCGCTCCGGCATCCATGCGCAGCGCGGCCTCGACGCGGCGGCGCCCTTCCAGGACGTGCGCGGTCTGATACCAAAACCGTGCCAATGCCCCCACGAGCCGCAACGCCAGATGGTTCTCGCCCGTCGCCTCCAGCCAGTCGAGCGCCGCCCGCAGGTTGTCGTGCTCTCGGTCAACGCGGGCGGCCCACGATCCGGCGCCGCGGAGCAGATGCGGCTCCGCCTCCTCGATCAGCGCGAGGTAGTGCTCCGCATGGCGCCGGCGAAGGTGATCCGCGCCGTCGGAAGCTTCGAGCTGCTCGGCCGCGTACTCGCGGATCGTCTCGAGCATCCAGAAGCGGTCCTCGGTCTGGCGGAGGAGGCTCTTGTCGACGAGCGAGGCGAGCGTGTCGAGGTCGGCGTCGGCGACCTGCTCGGCGCTCTCCAGGGTGCAGCCGCCGGTGAAGGCGCCGAGCCGGCGAAACAGTGTCTGCTCCTCGGGTGAGAGCAGGTCGTGGCTCCACTCGATCGTCGCCCGCAGCGTCCGCTGCCGCTCCGGCGCGTCGCGGCTTCCTCCTGCGAGCACGGGCAGCCGCTGCTCCAGGCGCTGCAGGAGCGCGGCGGGGGAGAGCACCTTCACCCGCGCGGCGGCGAGCTCGATCGCGAGCGGGAGGTTGTCCAGGCGGGCGCAGATCGCCCGCACCTCGCCGTCGGCCGCGAAGTCGCGCCGGGCCGCGCGTGCCCGTGTCTCGAACAGCGCCACCGCCTCCGTCTCGCGCAGCGGGTCGACCGCGTACTCCCACTCCCCGTCGAGATGGAGCGGCTCGCGGCTGGTGACGAGCAACGCCAGCCCGGGGCAGTGGCGGAGGAGCCCCGCGAGCTCGGGTGCCGCCGCGACGACCTGCTCGAAGTTGTCCAGCAGGAGCAGCAGGCGCCGGTCGCCGATGTGCTGGGCGAGCTCGACGGTCGCGCCGAGTGCGTGCGCGGCGGTCTCGAGGACGAGCGCCGGATCACGGAGCGCTGCCAGGGGCACCCACCAGACCCCGCCGGGAAACTCGTCCGCTGCAGCACCGGCAGATTGCAGCGCCAGCCTGGTCTTGCCGCTCCCGCCCGGCCCGGTCAGGGTCACCAGTCGGACGTCCGCGCGGCCCAGTAGCTCAGCGATCTCCGAGACCTCGCTCTCGCGCCCCAGGAAGGCCGTCGCCGGCACCGGCAGGTTCGTCTGGTGGAGGCTCGCGAGCGGTGGAAACTCCGTCTCACCGAGCTGGTAGATCCGCTCCGGCGCCGAAAGGTCCTTGAGCCGGTGCTCGCCCAGGTCGCGCAACCCGTCGGTGCCCACCAACGAAGCCGTCGACGAGGAGACGAGCACCTGGCCGCCGTGCCCGGCCGCGGCGATTCGGGCGGCGCGATGCACGTCGGCGCCCACGTAGCCCTCCTCGGCCAGGAAGGGTGTGCCGGTGTGGATGCCCATCCGCACCTGGACCGGCCCCGACGCCAGTCCCGCGAGTGCCTGCTCGGCTGCCCCGAGCGCTCCCGGCGCGGTCGGGAAGGCGACGAAGAACGCATCACCCTGCGTATCCACCTCCACGCCCCCGTGCCGGGTGAAGGCATCGCGCAGCGTCCGCCGGTGCTCCGCAAGCGCAGCCGCATACCCCTCCGCACCCAGCTCGTGCAGAAGCCGCGTCGACCCCTCGACATCGGTGAACAGAAACGTCACAGTCCCGGCCGGAAGCTCGCGCAGCTCGGTCACTCCGGAGCTCCCAGCAGCTCGTCGAGGACGGCCTCGAACGAGGTCTCCCTCCCGGTGCGCTCGGCCTGCTCGAGCTTGTCCTCGGAGAGCTGGGCGCGCGCGCCGCCGATGAACCACTCCTGCATCTTGCTCCACCAGTGGTCGCTCCCTTTGCCGATCGCCTCCTGCTCGGCGTACGCGGCGGCCGCGAGCCGGACCGCGCGGGCTGCGTCGCCCTGCCCGGCCAGGGACATCGCCACCCCGATCACCTCGTCCGTGCACCGGCCGACCAGCCCCGCGCCGCGTCCGTACGCGAGCGCGCGGAGATAGCGACGCTCCGCCTCGACGTAGTCACCGGCGACGAGGGGGCAATCGGCGAGGAAGTGCAGCCCGAGCTGCTGCATCAGCGACGCCTCGGGCTTCGCCGTACGGAGGAGCTCCATGGCCATCGCCTCGGCTCGTCCGACCTCGCCCGAGGCGATGAGCACGTGACAGAGCCCGGCTCTCGACGACGCGCCCTCGTGCTCCGGAGCGCCCGCCCGGCGGCGAACGTCGAGGCTCTGCTCATGCGCCGCCTGGGCATCCGCGTAGTCGCCCGCGGAGTCGTGCCCCCAGCCGATCGACTCGAGCGCGAGCGCCTCTCCCTCCGCGTCGCCGAGCTCGCGCCACAGGTCGAGAGCCTCGCCGAGATGCGAGAGGTCGTCTTCGAGCTCGCCGCGATGCGTGAGCGCGCGCGCCCCGGATCCGGTCGCGCTGCCCGTACCTCTCGAGAACCCTTCTGAGCCGGTCCAGCGCCTCGGGTGCATGCCCTCGGCGCATCCAGTACGGCGCGACGGCGCCGGCGAGCCGGGCCTCCGCCTCCGGCCGGCGCTCGCGAGCCCAGTCGAGAGCGGCGCGGATGTTGTCGTGCTCGGCGGCCACCACCGGGGCCCAGGTGCCCTCGAATGCGAGCCGCTCGCCGTAAGCCCGTTCCGAAAGCGCGACGAAGTAGTCGAGGTGGCGGTCCCGCATCACCGCCTCCTCGTCGCCCTCTCGCAGCCGCTCGTCCGCGTACTCCCGGATCGTCTCGAGCATCCAGGAGCGCTCCTCGCTCTGGCGGAGGAGGCTCTTGTCGACGAGTGACTGCAGCGCATCGAGGTCTGCCTCGGCGACCTCCCCGGCGGCCTCGAGCGTGCAGCCGCCCACGAAGACCGCGAGCCGGGCGAAGAGGCGCTGCTCGGCGGTGGTGAGCAGGTCGTGGCTCCACTCGATCGTCGCCCGCAGGGTGCGCTGGCGCTCGGGCAGGTCCCTCGCGCCGCCGGTCAGGAGCGGCAGCCGCTGCTCGAGCCGCTCGAGGATCTGCCGGGAGGAGAGCGCCTTCACACGCGCGGCGGCCAGCTCGAGCGCGAGGGGAAGCTCGTCGAGCCGCCGGCAGATCTCCGAGACGGCGTCGTCGGCCTCGAAGTCGGGCTTGATCGCGCGCGCCCTGGCCAGGAAGAGCCCTACTCCCTCCTCGTGTGCGAGCGGCGGCACCGGGTACTCTCGCTCGCCGGTGACGTGGACGGGTTCGCGGCTGGTCACGAGGACGTCCAGCTTCGGACAGGAGAGGAGCAGGCCGGCAAGGTCGGTGGCCGCCTCGACCACGTGCTCGAAGTTGTCCAGGAGGAGCAGCATCGGCCTGTCCGCGATGTGCTCCGCCAAGCCGTCCTTCGCCCCGAGCGCCTGGCCGGCCGTCGGCAGCACGAGTGCGGGATCGCGCAGCGCCGCCAGCGGCACCCACCAGACTCCATGTGGGTAGCGCTCCGCGAGCGCGCCCGCGGCCTGGAGCGCGAGCCGCGTCTTGCCCGTCCCGCCCGGGCCGGTCAGCGTGAGCAGGCGGGTGTCCGCGCGAGAGAGCAGCCCGAGCACCTCCGCGAGCTCCTGCTCACGTCCCAGGAAGGGCGTGGCGGGCACGGGCAGGTTGGTCTGGTGCAGGCTCGCGAGCGGCGGGAACTCGGCCTCGCTGAGCTGGTAGATCCGCTCCGGCGCCGACAGATCCTTGAGCCGGTGCTCACCCAGGTCGCGCAACCCCTCGGTGCCCAGCAGCGCCGCGGTGGCGGCGGAGACGAGCAGCTGCCCGCCGTGCCCGCAGGCGGCGATCCGCGCCGCCCGGTTGACGTCCACACCCACGTAGCCCTCCTCGCCGAGAAAGGGCGTGCCGGTATGGATCCCTATCCGCACCTGGATCGGCCCCGCCGCGAGCCCCGCCAGAGCCTCCTCGGCCGCCCGCAGCGCCCCCGGCGCCGTCGGAAAGGCGACGAAGAACGCATCCCCCTGCGTATCCACCTCGACTCCGCCGTGGCGCGTGAACGCCTCCCGCAGCACGCGCCGGTGCTCGGCCAGCGCCTGCGCGTAGCCCTCTGCGCCAAGCTCGTGCAGGAGCTTCGTCGAGCCCTCCACGTCGGTGAAGAGGAAGCTGACGGTGCCGGAGGGAAGGTCACGCATCTCAGTCGCCTCCTTGTCCCAGCACCTCATCGAGGACCTCGTCGAACGGTGCTTCTCTGCCGGCGCGTTCGGTCTCCTCGACCTCGTCCGGTGGGAGCTGCGCGCGTGCGCCACCGATGTACCAGTCGTGGAGCCGGGTCCAGAACGTCTCCGAGGCGGCCGGACCACGACCGCCCTTGTGCCCGAGCGCCTCGAGCTCGGCCTCCGCCGCAGCGGCGAGCCGGATTGCACGCGACGCGTCGCCCTGCCCAGCCAGCGACATCGCGACGCCGTTCAACTCGGTCGCGCGCATCGGCAGGATTCCCGCCGCTCGTGCGTGTGTCAGAGCTCGCAGGTAGCAACGCTCGGCCTCGCCGTAGTCGCCGCGGATCAGTGGGCAGTCGGCGAGGTAGTGGAGCGCCGACTGCCGCGTGCGGGGTGCGTCGTGTGCCGTCCCAAGCTCGTAGAGCTCACGTGCCAGGGGTTCAGCATGCTCGACCTCGCCCGCGGAGACGAGCAGCTCGCAAAGCCCGGCCAACGGCCGCGCCCGCTCCAGTTCCGGCCCGCGTGCTTTCTCGAGCACCGCCAGGCTCTGCTGA
>Ga0136621_1000771_pt1 | contig 12822 bp, 16 predicted proteins | sample AntDryUQ445A2306_FD_104673 | JGI IMG/M metagenome (GOLD analysis project Ga0136621, IMG submission 104673) | Polar desert sand microbial communities from Dry Valleys, Antarctica - metaG UQ445A (23.06) | ecosystem: Environmental > Terrestrial > Soil > Desert | place: Antarctica: Dry Valley...
CGCTTGGGAGCTCGCACGCGCGGCGCTGGAGAAGTTCGGCGGCGACGCCCTCGAGGATCTACGCGCGGCGCACGGCGTCTACCTCGCCCGAATCCAGTGGCCCCGAACGCATTAGGCCGTCACGTCGTGCTGGTCGGCTTCATGGGCGCGGGGAAGTCCACGCTCGGAGCGGCCCTCGCGGAGCGGCTCGGCCGCCGCTTCGTCGACATCGACCGGGAGATCGAGCAGCACGTGCCGATCAAGCAACTCTTCGCAACCGGGGGCGAGGCCGCGTTCCGTGTTCGCGAAGCGAAGCACGTGCTGGCCGCCCTCGACCGGCGCGAGCCCACGGTTGTCGCCCTGGGGGGCGGCGCAGTCGGAACGAAGCAGCTGCGTGAGGCGCTCCGTGAACGTGCGTTCGCCCTCCTCCTTGAGATCGATGTCGAGACGGCCTGGAGTCGCTCGCGCGGCAGCGACCGGCCCCTCGCGGCCGACGAGGAGCAGTTCCGGACGCTTTACGAGCAACGCGCGCCGCTCTACCGGGAGGCGGCCGATGCTGTCGCGCGCAACGTCGAAGGGGCGGTCCTGGCGGTCGGCGGAATCCACGCCGAGTCGGGCTCGCTCGAGCGACTCGGCGAGCTCATCCCTGGAAGCGAGAAGCTCGAGATCGTCGCCGACTCGCGCGTTGCGGGCATCTATGGGATGGAGGCGCAGCTTGCTCTCGGCGCTCGCGCCCGGGCGACCCACGAGCTGCCGCCGGGCGAGGAGGCAAAGACTGTCGTCGCCGTCGAGCGGCTTTGGCGTGAGCTCAGGCTCGATCGCACGGGCACGCTCGTCGCGCTCGGCGGGGGCTGCACGACAGACACCGCCGGCTTCGCGGCGGCCACGTACATGCGGGGAATCGACTGGGTCGCCGTCCCGACGACGCTCGTCGGCCAGATCGACGCTGCGATCGGCGGGAAGACCGCGATCGACCTTCCCGCTGGCAAGAACCTCGTCGGCGCCTTCCACTGGCCGGTGCGGACGGTGATCGACCCGTCCCTTCTCGACACGTTGCCGGAGGACGAGCTCCTGAACGGTCGGGCCGAGCTCGTCAAGACCGGCCTGCTCGCGGGCGAGCCCCTCTGGGAGCTCCCGCTGCCGGAGGCCATCCGGCGTTGCGCTGCCTTCAAGACCGCGATCTGCCTGCGCGACCCGCACGACCGGGAAGAGCGCCGGCAACTCAATCTCGGCCACACCTTCGCGCACGCGCTCGAGGCCGCGGCAGGGTACGACCTCCCACACGGGCGGGCGGTGTCACTCGGCTTGCTGGCGGCGCTCCGACTCTCCGGGCTCGATACGAGTGTTGTTGAGGAGACCCTCCGCCCGGAGCCCGTCAAGGTCGATCGGGAGTTGGCATGGGAAGCGCTGATGCGCGACAAGAAGGTAGTCGGCGGAGTCCCGCGCGTCGTGCTTCTCGACTCCCCAGGCGTGCCGCGGATCGACGTGCCGATGTCGAAGATCGAGGTGCGGGCGGCGCTCGACGAGCTGATCGCCGGTTAGAGTCGCGTCGTGCGCGTCGCGGTCCTGAACGGAGTCAATCTCGACGTGCTCGACCGCCGAAACCCGGTGCTCTACGGCGGGGTCGGCCTTGCCGAGCTCGAAAGCCGGATCTACGGGTGGTCGAAGGAGCTCGGCTGCACCACGCGCTGCCGCCAGACCAACCACGAGGGGCAGTACGTCGACTGGTGCCACGACGCGCTCGACTGGGCCGACGGCGTCGTGCTCAACCCTGGCGCCTGGTCGCACTACAGCTACGCGATCCGCGATGCAGTTGAGCTCTTCACCGTGCCGGTCGTCGAAGTGCACCTGTCCAAGATCGAGGAGCGGGAGGAATGGAGACGTGAGTCGGTGCTCGGGGAGCTGGCGACGAGACGGATCACCGGCAAGGGGCCTGAGGGCTACAGGGAAGCGCTCGAGTTCCTCGCGGAGCGCCGATGAGCAGGATCGAGCGCCTGGCGGCACTGTTGGACGAGCCGCTTCTCGTCACGAGCGGCGCCAACGTCCGCTACCTGACAGGCCTCGCCAGCTCGAATGCTGCCCTCCTCGTCGAGCCCGACGGCGAGGCGATGCTGTACACCGACTTTCGCTACGCGCAGCGGGCCCGGGCGCTCGAGATCCCGTTTGAGCAGACCGGACGCGCGATCGTCTCGGATCTCGCCAACAGGCTGGCCGGTCGGACGATCGGCATCGAGGCGCACGTCCTGACGGTCGCTGCCAACGAGACGCTCACTGGCGGCGCTGTCGAGACCGTCGCGCGCACGGGTCTGGTCGAGCGACTTCGCGCCGTGAAAGAACCGGAGGAGGCCGAGACGCTACGCGAGGCGGCAGCGATCTCGGATGCGGTCTTCGCCGCGCTCTCGGAGGAACCGTTCATCGGCCGAACCGAGATCGAGCTGGCTTGGCGTGTCCGCGAGCTCTTCCGCGAGCACGGCTCGACGGAGCTCTCCTTCGACTCGATCGTCGCTGCGGCCGAAAACGGCGCCAGCCCGCACGCCGATGTCCGCGATGTAGCGATCCCGGCGAACACGCTCGTCACGATCGACGCCGGCTGCCGCCTTGACGGCTATGCCTCCGACTGCACGCGAACCTTCGCCACCGGTGAGCTCCCGGACGACCTTGGACGCGCCTACGAGGTCTGCCTGGAGGCGCAGCTGGCGGGGCTCGCCGCGATCGGACCGGACGTGTCCGGCCGCGAGGCCGACGCTGCTGCGCGCGACGTGATCGCTGCCGCAGGCTGGGGCGAGCAGTTCGGCCACGGGCTCGGGCACGGAATCGGGCTCGAGGTGCACGAGGCGCCGGCGCTCCGGGCGGAGTCGACCGACGAGCTCGAGTCGGGGAACGTCGTCAGCTGCGAGCCTGGGATCTATCTGCCGGGCGTCGGCGGAGTCCGGATCGAGGACATGGTGCTCGTCACTGACACCGGTCGCGAACGGCTGACGCGGGTCGAGAAGGAACTCGTGACCGTCAGCTAGAGTCACGCGCCGATGGCCGACGTCGTCTCCACGAACGAGTTCAGGAACGGCATGCACATCGAGCTCGACGGCTCCGTCTGGAGGGTCCTCGAGTTCCAGCACGTGAAGCCGGGCAAGGGCGGCGCGTTCGTGCGCACGAAGCTGAAGGCGGTCGACTCCGGCGCCGTCGTGGACAAGACGTTCCGCGCGGGGGAGAAGTTTCCCCGCATCTACACCGAGGTCAGAAACATGCAGTACCTCTACGACTCGGGCGACGAGGTGGTCTTCATGGACGAGAATAGCTATGAGCAACTCTCGCTCTCGCACGCGTCGCTGGAGGCGGAGCTGCCGTACATGAAGCCGTCGAGCTCGATGCAGCTGCTGTTCGTGGGTGGGCGCCCAGCCGGGGTGCAGCTCCCGGCGGCCATCGAGCTCCAGGTCACGAACACCGAGCCCGGCGTGAAAGGCGACACGGTCTCCAACGTGACGAAACCCGCCACCCTCGAGACCGGCGCGGTCGTCCAAGTGCCGCTCTTCGTGAATGTCGGGGAGCGCATCAAGGTCGATCCCCGCGAGGGCCGCTACATCTCGCGCGCCTGAGCTGGTGGCCGAGGTCGTCTACCAGACGGACCTCGAGGGCATCGGTGCGCCGGATCTGCAGGGGTTCTTCGTCGACTGGCCGAGCCCGCCCTCGCAGGAGCGCCATCTGGCTGCCCTGCACGGCAGCGACCACGTCGTGCTCGCGCGCGACGAGAAGAGCGGCCGCATCGTCGGCATGGTCACCGCTGTCAGCGACGGCGTGCTCGCCGCCTACATTCCCTTGCTCGAAGTCCTGCCCGAGCACCAGGGCCGCGGGATCGGCACCGAGTTGCTGCGACGACTGTTCGCTCAACTCGAACGTCTCTACATGGTGGATCTCACGTGCGATCCCGAGCTCGAGCCGTATTACCGGCGCTTCGGAATGATCCGTCTCGGCGGCATGGGGTTCCGGAACCACTCGGTGCTCGGGGACTGAGCCGGGGACTCGGTAAGGTCCCGCGCGTGCCGCGGCTCGTCGACACCACCATCCGGCTGCTCTCGCAGGAGCCGCTCGCGGGACGGATGCCGACGGCCGAGGTCCTGCGGCTGGCCGAGGTTCTCGACGGGTGCGGCTTCGCCTGCCTCGAGGTGTCGGGCGGCGGTGTGTTCGACTCCGCGGTCCGTCGCGGTCTCGAGAGCCCGTGGGAACGCATTCGCGCGTTGAAGGCGCGCACCTCCACGCCCCTCGGCCTCGCGCTGCGCGGCCGCTTCCTCGTCGGCTCGCGGCCCGTCGGTGCCGACTTCGTCCGTCGTTTCGTCTCCTCGGCAGCTGAGAATGGGATCGACGTCTTCCGCTTGCACGATCCGCTGAACGACGTCTCGAACCTGCGAGAGGCGGGCGAGGCGATCGTCGGGGCGGGCAAGGAGTTTCATGCCGGGCTCGTCTACAGCCCTGGTGGCGAAGGCGCCGCCGATGTCCTGGTCGAGCAGTCGCGCGAGCTGGCCGACCTGAGGGCGACGCGCGCCCTGATCCACGACCCGACCGGCGGCCTGCAGCCGCACCAGGCGGGAGAGCTCGTGGCGCGTGTCGCGGAGGCCTCCGGGCTTCCCGTGGGGTTCTACTGCCAGGGAGCGAGTGGCAGCGGCATGGCCGACGCGATCGAGGCGACGCGGGCGGGGGCCGACCTGATCGCCTGTGCCGTCTACCCGCTTGCGCTCTCGCTCCATCGGGTCGCAGGCGAGTCGCTCGCGGCCGCGCTCGACGGCATGGGCTTTCCCACCGGTGTCGACGTCGATCGGCTCTGGGAGGCATCCGACCTCGTCGACGAGCACATCGGCGACGAGCCGGTCACACCGCTCGCGCCGCGACTGGCGGTGCGCGCCGCGGAGTACGACCTGCCGACGGGGCTCGTCGCCGCGCTCGACACCCAGATGCGCGCCCATGGGGCCGGCGACCGGCTCGTCGAGGTGCTGGAGGAGCTACAGCGGATCCGCGGCGAGGCGGGCTGGCCGCCACTTGCGGCGCCGATCGGGCAGATCCTGGCCTCGCAGGCCCTGATCCACGTCCTCTCTGCCCGGCGGTACGGCACCGTCGTCGACGAGTTCCGTGCGCTCGTGCAGGGCCGCTATGGGAAGCCTCCGAGCGGGATCGACCCCACGGTCGCCCGCGCCGTCGCGCTGCTAACCGACGGTGTGCCGCTCGAGGACGATCCGCCGAGCGCCGAAGACGTACGCGCGGAGGCCGAGGGCCTCGCGGCGAGCGAGGAAGAACTCGTCCTGATCGCGCTCTTCGGCGGGGAGGCCGAGACGCTCCTACAGAACATCCGCAGCCGCCACACCCGGGAGGACACGATCGCCACCGGAGTGGATCAGTCTCGCGCCGAGCGCATCCGTGAGCTCGTGCAGATCGTCCAAGAGAGCGGCATCGGCGAGGTCGAGATCGAGGACAACGGGATGCGGGTATCGGTGCGACGCGCGGAGGAGGTGCCGGTTCACGGAGGGGCGCCGCTGGCCCAAGAGGAGCCCGCGGAGCTGCCACTCGCGGTGCCCGCACTGCCCGTGGGGATCCGGATCGAGTCACCGATGGTCGGCGTCTTCTACCGGGCCCCCGAGCCGGGCTCGCCGCCGTTCGTGGAACTGGGCGACGTCATCGCTCCCGGCCAGACCCTCGGCCTGCTCGAGGCGATGAAGCTCTTCAACGAGCTCAAGGCGGACTCGCCCGGCCGCGTGACCGCGATTCATGTCGAGGACGGTCAGCCCGTCGAGTTCGGACAGCTCCTGTTCGAGCTCGAGCCGATCGCCGCCCCGCCCGTCCTCTGATGTTCTCGCGCGTTCTCGTGGCGAACCGCGGCGAGATCGCCGTGCGTGTGATCCGGGCGCTGCACGAGCTCGGCAGCGAGGCAGTCGCCGTTTTCTCGACCGCCGACCGGGACTCGCTGCACGTGCGCCTCGCCGACCGCGCGATCTGCATCGGTCCGCCCGCGGCGTCCGCGAGCTACCTCCGCATCCCCGCCTTGATCGCCGCGGCCAGGACGACGGGCTGTGAGGCAGTGCACCCGGGTTACGGCTTTCTGTCCGAGAACCCCGATTTCGTTCGGACCTGCGAAGAGAATGACCTCATCTTCGTCGGCCCACCGGCGGAAGTGATGGAGCGCATGGGTGACAAGGCTCGTGCGAAGGCGGAGCTACGTGCGGCGGGGGTCCCGCTCGTCCCCGGCACGGAGGGAGCGGCCTCCCTCGGTGACGTGCGCGACACCGCGGAGGAGCTCGGCTTCCCTCTGCTGCTCAAGGCCGTCTCGGGGGGCGGCGGCAAAGGCATGCGCCTCGTCTACTCCTCGGAGGAGCTCGAAGCCGCCTATTCGACGGCCAGCGCGGAGGCGGAGGCCGCGTTCTCGGACGGTTCCCTCTACGTGGAGAAGGCGATCTCCCCGGCCCGCCACGTCGAGATCCAGGTGCTCTGCGACCGCGACGGGGGAGTCGCGACGCTCGGCGAGCGCGAGTGCTCGATCCAACGGCGCCATCAGAAGCTCATCGAGGAGTCACCGTCGCCCGCCCTCGACGAGCCGACTCGCGCGGAGATGGAGACCTCGGTGGAACGGGCCTGCCGCGTGATCGGCTACGAGAACGCGGGCACGTTCGAATTCCTCCTCGGCGCGGACGGGCGGTTCTACTTCATCGAGCTCAACGCGCGGCTTCAGGTCGAGCATCCCGTCAGCGAGCTCGTCACAGGGATCGACATCGTGCGCCAGCAGCTCCGCGTGGCGGCGGGGGAGCGGCTCCCTCTCACCGGGCGGGCGCCGAGGCGGGGCCACGCAATCGAGATCCGCTTGAACGCCGAGGATCCGTCGCGCGCTTTCGCCCCCGCGCCCGGGCGGGTCGCCCGCTTCCGGCCTCCGCTCGGTCCGGGCGTGCGCGTCGACACGTTCGTCGAGGAGGGAGCCTCGATCTCGCCCTACTACGACTCGCTGATCGCAAAGCTCATCGTTTGGGCGGAGGACCGCGAGGCTGCGATCGCGCGAGGGACGAGGGCGCTCGAGGAGCTCGAGCTCGAAGGCGTGCCGACGACGCGTGGTCTCGCGCTCGACATCCTGCGCTCCGAGAAGTTCGCGAGCGGCGAGTACTCGACGAGCTTCCTCGCCGAGATGGAGGAGCGTCTGCCGGCGCTCGCGAGCGGATGAGACAGGATGGCCACACGATCCCGACGGACGCTGGCTCGATTCGGATCGAGGGGGAGGCGCTCGCCGGGATCATCGTCACGGCGGCAGAGCTCGTCGACGGTGCCCGCGCCCGGCGACCGAAGCGCGGCCTAGAGGTGGTCGTCGAGAACGGCCGTATCCGGGTCGACCTGGAGGTGGCGGCGCGCTACGGAGCGGTGTTGCCCGAGCTCGGTGAGGCGGTGCAGCGACGCGTCACGGAGGCGCTCGAGCTCTCGTCCGGTCTGAACGTCGCCGCTGTCGACGTCTCGATCGCAGAGCTGGAGCACAGTCACTGATGGCGACGGGCCGCAGACAAGCCCGGCGCACGGCGCTCTTCCTCCTCTACCAGTGGGATCTGACCGGACAGCCGCTCGCTACGCTTTATGCCGGCGTGCCCGACGATTTCGCCGCGGGACTGGCGGAAGCGGTCTCGGCTCGCGCCGCGGAGCTGGACGATCGGATCACCGCCTCGGCCGAGGGCTGGACCGCCGACCGGCTCGGTACGCTCGAGCGGAACATCCTGCGGGTTGGGATCCATGAGCTGAAGGAGGAGAGCGTGCCGCCGGAGGTGGCGATCAACGAGGCGGTCGTGCTGGCGAAGCGGTATGCGTCCGACGACGCGGCGCGGCTCGTCAACGGAATCTTGGCTCGGGTGGCCCGGGAAGAAGAGGCCCGAGATGAGGACCTGACCGAGGAGGCACGAGCGTGAGCGGGTCTGCCGACGAGGCACTGGGAAGAGCCGAGGAGCTGCTCGAGCGGCTGCAGGCGACGCGCGCGGAGCTGGAGCGGCTGGCGGCCGAGGAGAATGCCGAGGCTGCAGTGGAGGTGCTGAGCGAGCTCGCGGAGCTCGCGAAGGACGTCGAGGCGGAGCTGACCAAGGCTCGGGCGCGCGCCGGCAATGCCCCGCAGCCCTGACGAGTTGCGCGAGCTCGTCGAGGCCTACCTCGAGGAGCTGGCGTTCACGCCCGAGCTCGGCGGCCTCGAACCGGCAGTGCGCTATCCGCTCGAATCCGGCGGCAAGCGGATCCGGCCCGTGCTGACTTTGGCGGTGGGCGAATCGGCGGGTATCGAGCCCGGACCGGGCCTGCCTGCGGCCGTGGCGGTCGAGCTCGTGCACACGTTCTCGCTCGTCCACGACGACCTGCCCGCGCTCGACGACGACGACGAGCGGCGCGGCCGTCCGAGCGCTCACATCGCCTTCGGCGAGGCGGCGGCCCTCCTGGCCGGCGACGCCCTCCTCGCGGAGGCGTTCCGGCTCGCGCTCTCCTATCCGACACCAGCCGTGGCCCGGGAGCTCGTGCAGGCGACGCTTGGGATGATCGGCGGCCAGTACCGTGACGTGGCTGGCGACACGGCCGATCTTGGGGAGCTCCACCGTTTGAAGACCGGGCGCCTCTTCAGCGCGTCGGTCGGAGTCGCGTTGTGGGTGGCGGAGGTGCCCCAGCGGGAGCAGGCCCCCTGGCGCGCCTTCAGCGAGGAGCTGGGCCTACTGTTCCAGATCATCGACGATGTCCTCGACGGCGACGGCTACGCGCTCGCGCACGGGGTCGCGGCCGCGCGCGCACTGGCCGACGAGGCGGCCGAGCGTGCGCTGAGCCGTCTGGCGAAGATCCCCGCAGACACGACCGTCCTCGCCGAGCTCGTCGCTGGTCTCGCGGCGAGGACCTCATGAGCGCACTCCACTCAGGCGCGATCGCTCTGCTCTTGATTGGAGCCGGCGGCTGTGGATCTTCCACCGTAGCCGAGTCCGACTCGCCGCGAATCGTCTCCGGAGTCCCAGGCCGTGTGAGCTTCTCCCGCCGGACGTGTGGGAGTCCATCGTCGATGCCTCCGTGGCCGAGAGCAGCGTGGGGGATACCAAGGAGAACGTCGTTCGGGCGTCGTGCTTCTACCGCTACGAGGACGGTGGCATCGGAAGGCTGACGATCGAGGACGCCGCCGCGTGGGAGAGAAGGCGCGAGGAGGAACGGAAGGATTTCGAGGACAGAGGCGTTCTCTTGCCTGACGATCAGCCTGTATCCGGTCTCGGCGACGAGGCAATCCTCGATGTTCGTCATAACGAGCTCAACGTGCGGTCGGGCGACTTCGTCATGCGGGCCGATCACGGCCGTCCGGTCGCGTCGGGAGCGGAGGCGCTGTCTCCGGCAGAGAAAGAGGACAGCCGGGACCTGCAAAGGGAGATCATCGGAGAGGCGTTGAATCGACTCGAGCAGAGCGCTCCGGGATAACAGCTTGCGACAGCTCGGACGCGATGAGATCCAAATGCCGTCGCGCCGGCTTCTCTGGGGTCAGGTCTTGCATTCACGCACCGCCCTGAGGACGCGCAGCGCGTTCAGCGTGATCATCTCGTTGGGGCCGGTGCGTCCCCAGTCGACCACCTCGACGTTGCCGCCGGCCGAGCCGGGCGGCTTCCACCAGCGTCCGCCCGGGCACCAGCGGCCGTCCTCGAGACGCCGGTGCTCGAGGAGCTCCACCGCGCCGCCTGTTCTCGGGTCTCTGCCGTGACCCATGCGCACGAGCAGGACGAGTGCTTGCAGGATGTCGTAGTGCCAGTACGCTGGGTAGTGGAGAACGGTGAACGATGGATGGATCGGCTCGCCCGTCGAGAGCCGCCGGAACAGACGGTGCTCAAGGAAGAGCTCCGCCGTCCTGTCGGCAGCCCTTCGAGCCGCTTCGTCCCCTGACGCTCGCCAGAACTCGTGGAGTCCCCACATCGGCGGCAGCGACTCGTGGAAGGAGGAGCGCCGGCCGCTCGCGCGAGGATCGCAGTTCCAGCCCCCGTCCGGCCACTGCCATTCGAGGAGCGACTCCGCTAGCAGCCGAACGCGCGGGTCGTTGGCGAGGCCGAGGCGGCAGCAGACTGCCAGCGCGTTCCCCTCCTGCGAGGCGCAGCGGCGCACGAGGCCATTGACGATGCGGATACCGCGGCGGTGCCCGGCTCCGGTGAGCCAGTCGAGCACGGTGCTGGCGGCTGCGAGGCAGCGCGGCTCGCCTGCCGGGACGCCGAGCTCGACGAGCGACACGAGCCGCCAGTGAGCGCCTCTCCACTTGCCATACGGGTGGACACCGAATCCACCGTCCTCCTGCTGATCGGCGAGCAGCGCGCCTACCTTCGGCCCATCAAGCACCTGCGATGCCTCAGGCGGCCGAGCCCTGTCGAGCAGATCGCGCTTCGCCGCGAGGCGGACGGCCGGTTCGTCGCTCGCGAGCAACCACTTTACTGCTGCTTCCACCGTCAGGTTTCGGCGAACTCGTACGAGAGGAGGTCGAGCAGGACCCCGTCGCGCCAGACGCCCTCGGGGTCAAGCCAGTACTCGCGCATCACGCCGACGCGGCGGAAGCCTGCCTTCTCGTAACAGCGGATCGCACGCTCGTTGTGGGCCGCAGGGTCGATGGTCAGGCGGTGATGGCCGCGGTCGTGCAGCAGATGGCGCGCCATCGTCCGTACCGCATCGGTTCCCAGGCCGCGGCCCTGGAACGGCGTTCCGAGGAAAAGATCCATTCCGGCATGGCGATACTCGGGGTCGTCCTCCTCGTGGTACTGGATCATCCCGGCGACCTCGCCGTCGGCCACGATCGCGAAAACCACGACCCCTTCGTCCTCTCCCCGAGCCTTGTTGCCGACGTGCTCGGGTGTCAGTCCCCGCCACCAGCGCACGACCTCAGGATCACTTCCGAGCTCGACGATGCGAGCCACGTCGGCTTCCGTCAGCAGTCGCAACACGACGCGATCGCCCCGCAGTTCCATCACACACTTGTAACAGGGCCGAGGACTACCCTGCCAGCGTGAAGAAACGACTGGACGTCCTGCTCGTCGAGCGCGGCCTCGCCGAGAGCCGCACGCAGGCGCAGGCGCTCGTCCTGGCCGGACTCGTGCCGGGCTACGACAAGCCGGGACATCAGGTCGACGAGCGCGCCGAGCTCTCGGTCGAGGTGCCGCCGAGGTACGTCTCCCGTGGCGGCGAGAAGCTCGCAAACGCACTCGCGCAGGTGGAGATCGAGCTCGATGGGCGCGACTGCCTCGACCTCGGCGCCTCCACCGGCGGGTTCACGGACGCGCTCCTCCAGCACGGAGCCGGTCGTGTGATCGCCGTGGACGTGGGCTACGGCCAGCTGCACCCGAAATTGCGCAACGATCCCAGGGTGGTTGTGTTGGAGCGGACGAACGCGCGGGAGCTCACGGAGCTCCCGTTCCTGCCCGACCTGCTTGTATGCGACGTCTCTTTCATCAGCGTCCGCCTCGTGCTGCCGCCTGCGTTGCGCCTACTCGAGGACGGCTGGGACGCGCTCGTGCTCGTCAAGCCTCAGTTCGAGGCCGGCCGGGGCGAGGTCGGCAGGGGCGGCGTCGTCCGCGACCCGGAGATCCACCGTCGTGTCCTGCGCTTCACCATCGAAGCGGCCCTCGCCTGGGATGCCACGGCGATCGGCGTCGTAGACTCCGGGCTGCCGGGCCCGAAGGGCAACCGCGAGTTCTTCGTGCACTTCATCCACCGCGACGAGGCCGTGCTCTTGGATGACATCGACGATCGAATCGACGCCGCCGTTGGCTAGCGGAGTCAAACGCGCCGCCCTGATCACACACGGCAAGCCGGAGACGATCGGCCCAGCGCTGGAGAGGCTCTCCTCACTTGCGGCAGAGCTGGGAGTCGAGCTGCTCGTGGACGAGGCTGAGGCGCAGAAGCACGACGTTCCTCGTGCCGAGAGCGAGCTGGAAGCTGCCGATGTGGCGATCGTGCTTGGCGGCGACGGCACGATGCTGCGGGCGCTCGGCCGCTACCTCGGTACCGACGTCCCCGTCGTCGGCGTCAACTTCGGCCGGGTCGGCTTTCTCTCGTCGATCCCTCGCTCGCAATTCGAGGACGGGCTTGCGCGAGTGTTCGCGGGGGACTTCCGCATCGTCGAGCTGCCGACCCTCGAGGTCGAGCTCGGTGACGAGCGGCGGGTCGCCGTGAACGACCTCGTCGTCACCAGCGCTCAGGTCGGCAGGATGATCCAGCTCGAGTGGGCGATCGGCGGCGAGGCCTTCGGCCAGCTCGGCTGCGACGGTGTCGTGTGCTCCACGCCGTCCGGGTCGACGGGGTACAATTTCTCGAACGGCGGCCCGGTGCTCGTCTGGGGGATCGATGCGATGGCGGTTACCTTCGTGGCGCCGCACTCGTTGAACGCGCGCCCTCTCGTCGTGCCACCGGGAAGTGACCTGATCGTCTGGAACCGCACGCTGGATGTGCCCGCGACGGCACTCGTCGACGGCCACCCTGTCGTCGAGCTGCCGCCTGGCGAGCGGGCGGTTGCGCGCGTTGGGCCGCAGCGCTCGCTGCTCGCGACGCTGCCCGAGGTAACCTTCTTCAGCCGCTACTCAAGGACCTTTGCGTCGTAGTGCTTCGTTGCCTGCGCATCGAGAATCTCGTTCTGATCCGTGCGGCGGAGCTCGAGCCCGCGCCGGGTCTCAACGTGATCACAGGTGAGACCGGTGCCGGCAAGACGATCCTCGCGCACGCCTTTGGGCTTCTGCTCGGCGCGAAGGGCGATTCGGCGGTGGTCGGACCGGGTGCGAGCGAGGCGTACGTCGAGGCGGAGTTCGAGCTTCCCGAGGGGTTCTTCGAGGACGGCGAGCTCGCCACGCTGGCTGAGGTCGC
>Ga0136621_1000773_pt1 | contig 12810 bp, 17 predicted proteins | sample AntDryUQ445A2306_FD_104673 | JGI IMG/M metagenome (GOLD analysis project Ga0136621, IMG submission 104673) | Polar desert sand microbial communities from Dry Valleys, Antarctica - metaG UQ445A (23.06) | ecosystem: Environmental > Terrestrial > Soil > Desert | place: Antarctica: Dry Valley...
CGACAAGATCAAGACGGGCGACATCTACGAGCTCGCCGAGGTCGTGCGCAACCTCGCGATCCGCGAGCACGAGAAGGGCCTGTCGACCGGCGAGAAGCAGATGTTCACGCGGGCGAAGAAGATCCTCGCGTCCGAGCTGATGTACGCGCTCGACAAGGACGAGGACGAGGCCGAGCAGCACCTCGACGACCTGCTCGCCGACAGCGCCGGCGTGGTGGCCAAGTAGCACTCGCGCTCGTCGTAGCCGCGGGAAGAGGCGAACGCCTTGGGTCCGGGGGACCCAAGGCGTTCGTCGTCGTGGCGGGGCGCCCGATGCTCGAGTGGAGCCTCGACGCCCTGCGCGCGGTGCAGGCCGTCGAGCAGATCGTGGTCGCGCTGCCGGCTGGCGCCGGCGCCCCTCCCGGGACGATCGGGGTGCGCGGCGGAGCGCACCGCTCGCAGTCCGTGCTCGCCGCGCTGCGCGCGGGCGAGGGCGATCCGGTGATCGTCCACGACGCGGCGCGCCCGCTCGTGACGGCGCAGATCTTCGAAGCCGCGCTCGCCGCGCTCGCCGAGCACGGCTGCGACGCCGTGATCGCCGCTGCGCCGGTGACCGACACGATCAAGGAGGCGGCCGAGGGGGAGGTCACGCGCACGCTCGACCGCTCGACGCTGTGGGCGGTGCAGACCCCGCAGGTCTTTCGCCGCGCGGCGCTCGAGCATGCGCTCGCGGCGCCGCCGGACGTGTTGACCGTGGCGACCGACGACGCCTGGCTCGTCGAGCGGGCGGGCGGCGTCGTGCGGATCGTCGCCTCGCCGGCCGCGAACATGAAGATCACCACGCCGGGCGACCTGCGCGTCGCCGCGCTCGCGCTGCGCGAGCGCGGCTGACCGCGATGCTGACCGACTACCACCTGCACCTGCGACCCGACGATCCCGGGACCGCTGCCGCGACGTACTTCACGGGCGCCAACGCCGACCGCTATCGAGCGGTCGCACAGGAGCGCGGGATCGCCGAGCTCGGCTGCTCCGAGCACGTCTATCGCTTCGCGCAGGCGCTCGAGGTCTGGCAGCACCCGCTGTGGCGCGAGAGCGCCGTCGACGACATCGACGCCTACGTCGAGTTCGTGCGTGGGCAGACCGACCTCAGGCTCGGCATCGAGGCGGACTTCGTCGTCGGCGGCGAGGATCGGATGGCGACGTTGCTGCAGGCGCGCGACTGGGACTACGTCGTCGGCTCGGTGCACTTCGTCGGCGAGCATGCGGTCGACCACGACGGCTACGAGGTCTGGGACCATCGCTCGCAGCGTCCCGACGCGCTCTGGCGGCGTTACTTCGAGACGCTCGGCGAGGCGGCGCGATCGGGCCTCTTCGACATCCTGGCGCATCCCGACCTCGTCAAGTACTGGGGGCCCGCGCGGCGCCCCGTGCCCGAGGGCGACCTGCGGCGCTTCTACAGTCTGGCGATGGACGGCATCGCCGAGTCGCAGATCGCCGTGGAGCTGTCGACCGCCGGCCTGCGCAAGCCGGTCGGCGAGCTGTATCCGGCCCCGGCCTTCCTCGAGATGTGCCTCGACGCGGGCTGCCCGGTCGCGCTGTCGAGCGATGCGCACGTGCCCGGCGACGTCGGGCGCGACTACGAGAGCGCCCTGGTGCTGCTCGAGCGCCTCGGCGTCGGCGAGCTCGCGGTCTTCGAGCGCCGCGAGCGCAGGCTGGAGGCGATCGGATGAGCGGCACGTCCTCGACGCGGACCGGCATCGGATGGGACTCGCACCGGCTCGTCGCCGGGCGGCCGCTGATCCTCGGCGGCGTGGAGTTCGACGGCGCACCGCTCGGGCTCGACGGCCACTCCGACGCCGACGTGCTGACGCACGCGGTCATGGATGCGCTGCTCGGCGCCGCGGGCCTCGACGACATCGGGGTGCACTTTCCGGACACCGAGGGCGCCTACGAGGGTGCGGATTCGATCGTCCTGCTGCGCGAGGTCGTGGGGCTGCTCGCCGCCGAGAGCCTGCGCATCGTGCACGTCGACGCGACCGTCCTGATGGAGCGCCCGAAGCTCGGGCCGCAGCGTGGGGCGATTCGCGAGAGCCTGGCGCAGGCGCTCGGACTGCCGCGTGCGGCGGTCAACGTCAAGGCGTCGACGGGGGAGGGCATGGGGTTCGTCGGCCGGCAGGAGGGCGTGGCGGCGCTGGCGGTCGCCACGATCGAGGGCAGCTGAGCGCTAGGGCCCGCCTGCGGCCCGGGCGTGACGCTGTGCTGTGGGGCGCCCGTCCGGCGCCCCACAGCGACGAGCCGATTCTCGGAGCTCAGCAGCCGACCCGCTTGCGCGCGGCCGCGCGGTTGGCCCTGTGGTCCTTGCCGCTCTTGCGGATCGTGAAGGTGATCGTGTCGCTGACCCGGTCGCTGCCGGCGCTCGTGGAGACCTTCAGCGTGTGCTTGGAGCCGACCTTGGCGATCCTGCCGCGCGGGCCGAGCTTCTTGCCCTTCGTGCCGGCGATCATCTGAAAGCAGCGCGAGCCCTTTGACGCGACCGACTGCTGACCGCCTCCGTCCACGCTCGTGACGCGGTTGGGCAGCGGGGCGGCCATCCTGAACCACACGACGATGCTCTGCGTGTTGCGCGGGCGCATGGGGCTGTCCACGTAGGCGGTGACGCTCTTGATCTGGATGCTGTCGACCGGCGACGAGTCCTGCGCCGCGGCGGCGCCCGGGATCAGAGCGGCGCTGGCGACGATCGAGACGATGGTGCTGACGAGCTTGCGCGACATGGTGGGCCTCCTCTGTGGTGATGGCTTCTGGCCCGACCACGGATGGACCCCGGCGAGCGGCCGGGCCTTCCCACAAAGCTGGCGCGTTGAAACTCCTTCGGCGCCCAGTACGAAGCTTGCGCCGCGCGCTTGGACTGACGGGCGACCGCTACGGCCATGCAGCAGCCGTAGGGGTTGCCGACGGGCGCTTCAGCCGTTGAGGCCGTTGCCGTGGTACTCCTTGATGTCGAAGGCCTGCATGCCGCTCTGCCCCTGCCCCGTCGTGGCGAGGCACGTCACGCGCAGCCCGGCATCGAGCGTGCTGAGGCCGCTCTGCTCAAGGCCCTCCTTCGTGACGGGGAGGTTGATGCCGCCCACCTTCTGAAAGTCGTAGTCGGGGTGGATGACGCCGCGCCCGTTCGCGTCATCGAAGAATCCGACGGTGCCGATCAGCCTGCCCATTGACTTGCTCCTCGCGGTCGTAAGGTCGCGACTTCCTCCGGTCGCAGACGATGGCGGAGCGTATCCGCGCGGGCGAGCGCCTCTGCGCCGTACTCGTGGTTGGCACCGGCGACTTCGCCGGCAGCATGGACGGTCCGTACCGCGTGTGGAGCGCTACTCGACCGCGCGCGCCACGGCCCGCACGAACGGTGCTGCCAGCGGCTCGGTGCGACGCACCGTCTCGGCGATGAGCAGGCCGACGACGACATCGGCGACGTAGTGCTCGCCGAGGTAGACGATCGCAAACGACGCGGCCGCGAAGTACGTCCAGCCGATCGCACCGTAGAGCGGGCTGACCTCCATCAGGCCCATCGCGGTGATCGCCGCCGAGGAGATGTGATCGGAGGGCATCGCGCCCCACGGGTTGCCCTGAGGGCTGCCCTCGGGCGGCGGCTTGCGCTTGAGCAGGTCGTAGAAGACGAGCCGCGCGACGCGCTCGATCTCGCCGCCCATGCGGCCCTCGCGCTCCGACGCCCACCATGGCGGGGCCTCCGGGGCGAGGAAGTAGAACGGGCACGTGAGGTGATAGGCGGCCGACAGGCGCGCGCCGGCGCGCGGCATCGCCTCAGGCCGGCGCACGATCAGGTAGCCGAGCAGGATGTGCGGCAGAAACCAGGAGCCGTAGACGACGGTCACCGCACGATCGAACGCGCTGACCTCGCCGGGTGTGCGCAGCGCGCGTTGCAGCCGCAGGCCAGGCGGCACGCCGATGCCGACCACGGTGTCGAAGCGGATCGGCTCGTCGATCCACAAGCGGCGACGCAGCTTCTCCGGGTCGTCGTAGGGCAGCTCCCAGCCGAGCTTGAAGAGATGCATGTAGGCGGCCGAGACCGCAAGCAGCCGCGCCCTTCCCTTCGGCACCGCGATCGCGCATCCGAGCGGCGGCAGGCATCCCAGCGGCAACGTCAGGACGGGGGGCATGCCGATCCGCTTTCGTGCCGCGATCAGCCCGACGGCGACAGGCACCGATGCCGCCGCGGCGACCGTCCACCCGCGATGCGAGCGCAGGCGGCGATTGACGGCCTTCGATGTGTCGTCGAGCACGCGCTGCAGCGCCGAGTCACCGAAGGCGTCCGGGCCGCGCCGGCGAAATTTGTCAGAACGCGTTCGCATCGTCTGAGCCTCGCACAGGATCGAGTGCGGCCACTCTCACTTGGCGCCGGTTGCGCGAAGAGCTGGCGACGGGGCGCTCACGCAGACGCCGCCGGCAGGACCCACCCGACCATCGCCACGTAGTGGGATGCGACGGCGGCGATCACGAGCGCGTGAAAGACCTCGTGAAAGCCGAACGTGCTCGGCCACGGGTTGGGCCGCCGGGCTGCGTAGACGATCGCGCCGACGGTGTAGAGGATCGCGCCACTCGCCAGCAGCGCCAGCGCAGCGGGATTGAGGACCTGCAGCAGTTGGGGGAGGGCGAGCAGAGCGAGCCATCCGAGGACGAGGTAGCTGGCGCAGACGGCCGCTCGCGACGCGTCGATGCGTCCTACGGAGAACGCCACCCCGATCGCGGCCCCCACCCAGGCGCCGACCAGCACCAGCCAGCCGACGGTTCCGTGCAGGAGGATCGTCGCGAGTGGCGTGTAGCTGGCGGCGATGAACACGAAGATCATGCTGTGGTCGATCTTGCGCAGCAGCGGCTTGAACCGTGGTTGACCCCACCAGCGGTGATAGAGGGCACTGGCGCCGAACAGCGCGACGAGGCCGGTGGCGTACACCGCGCTCGCGCTGAGGGCCTTGCCGGTCGGAGCGAGCGCGACGATCGCGACCGCCGCGGCCAGCGCGGCGACGAACGCGATCGCATGCGAGACGCCGCGTAGCCGCGGCACGCGCTCCTCAGCGATGGCTGTGTGCATCGACTGGCGGGCGATGACTGCTGAGCGCGGCAGGATCGAGGGAGGCGAAGTCGTTCGGCGAGATGTCCAGGGCCGTCGCGACCCGTGCCGCAGAGAAGCCGAGTTGGCCGGCACGGATCAGGATGCAGGCGAGTTCATCGGTCATGGCGTCCTGCTGCCCGCCGCGGAGCATGCTGTTGCCCGTCATGAGGTCACCGCCGGTGCGGCGGTGCAACGTCGGAAGCTGTCGGTCGCTTGCGCGCCCACGAAGGCTCCTATTCGGGTTGAAAGGGCGGCCTGCAGTCCGCGACGCGTCCCACACGACCCCTACCATCCGGCCATACCCGGCTCGGCCTGCCATCAAGCCCCCGGTGCGTGATTGCCGCTGCGCCAGATCGTCAGCGCGCGCACGCGATCGGCGGGCGGCTGATCTCGCGCCGCTCGTCGGGGGCGTCACCGCGCGCAGCGCATCGTGCGCGCGGACCAGGACGTCCTGCACGACGTCCTCGGCATCGTGCTGCGAGCGGCGCAGCAGGCTGGCGGCGTCGCGCGTCAGCGTGATGCGATGGCGCGCGTCGCGCGTCGCGAACGCCGTGCCGTCGCCCGCGCCGACGCGGCGGGCCAGCTCGGAGTCATCGGCGCGCAGACGTCGCAGGACGACGGGGGGTGGCGCGTGCGTGTCTCATCTGATGACGATGGCCGTGCCGGGTGCCATCGCGTCGTAGAGCTGCCGGGCGAAGACCGCGGGGACGCGGACGCAGCCGTGGCTCGCCGGGCCGGGCCGGATCTCGCCGGCGTGGATCGCGAGCCCGCGCCTGGTGTCGAAGTAGCTCGCCCACCTCAGCCAGACCTTGTACTCGTGCGACCAGGACTGCCGCTGCTTGTTGGCGATTCGGAAGCTGCCGGCCGGTGTGGTGAAGCCGCGCATGCCGGTGGTGGCGGCGAAGATCTGCGTCACGCGGCCGTCGCGCACGCGCAGCAGCAGCTGGCGCGTACGTCTGATCTCGATCTGCTCGCCGGGGGCGCGCGACCGTGCGACCGGCCGCTTCGGGGAGCGCAGTGCGCGGCGCGTCGCCGGGCCTGCGATGCCGTCGGCGGGCAGGCCCTGGGCCCGCTGGAATGCCTGGATCGCAGCCAGCGTCGCCGGCCCGTTGCAGCCGTCGGCGCGCCCGAGCACGTAGTGCAGCGCCACGAGCCTGCGCTGCAGGTCGCCGGTCGCGCGGTCGCAACCCGGGGCGCCGGCCGCTGTCGCGGCGCTCGCGCCGAGGGCGGCGGTGGCGGTCGTGGCGGTGAGCAGGGCGATCAGGCGCTTGGGGAGGTTTCGTGTGGTCATGCGCCGTTGGACTTGGGGTGGCGGCGATTCGTTGCGGGTGTGCGCGCGACCGCACACGACCGTGTGGCGCCGGCTTCGTGAGCCGCTGCGGCGATCGCCGGAAAGCAATCGCCGCCGCGGTTCGTCTGACCGGCATGACGCTGACAATGCGATCGGTGCGTCGGCCTGCCGCCAGCAGCGAGCGTGCGCTTGTGCTCAGGGCTCAGGCGGGCGATGCACGCGCCTTCGATGCCCTGATCGAGATGCACGACCGCACGCTGCGAGGGCTTGCGTTCCGGCTGCTGGAGGACCGCGTCGCGATGCAGGACGTCATGCAGGTGGCCTGCGTCAGCGCCTATCGCGCGATCGGCTCGTTCAGCCGCGGGTCGGCGATCGGGACGTGGCTGTACCGGATCGTCTACAACGCCTGCATGGACGAGCTGCGTCGCCGTCCGCGGCGCGCGCACGTCTGCACGCCGTTGGGGAGAAAGTGGGACCGGGAAATCGGTGAATGGTGACCACCATCCCCAGAGACCGTAATTGACGCTCCGACCTGACCTTAGATCAGCCATCGGCGGAGGCCCTCGCTAGGGTCAGGGCATGGCCTCGATCCACCTGCACGACACGCGTTCCGCCGCGCTGCGCGAGTTGATTCCCGGACCCGGTGGGCGCGTCGGGATCTATGCCTGCGGGCCGACCGTCTACGCCCGCGTGCACGTCGGCAATGCCCGCCCGTTCGTGGTCTTCTCTCAGCTCAAGCGCTTTCTCGAGCACGAGGGCCACGACGTCACGCTCGTCGTCAACGTCACCGACGTCAACGACAAGATCTATGACGCCGCGCGTGCGCTCGGCGTCCCCAGCACCCAGCTTGCCGAGGAGATGACGGCGCACTACCTCGCCGACACGGCCGCGCTCGAACTCGGCCGTCCCGATGCTGAGCCGTTGGCGTCGGAGTCGATCGAAGGCATCGTCGACCTGATCGGCGCGCTGATCGAGCGCGGCCGCGCATACGCGGTCGACGGGGACGTCTACTTTCGCGTGCGCGCCGACGCCGAGTACGGCTCGCTGAGTCATCGCGCGATCGACGAGATGAGCCAGGGCGAGGGCGGCGAGGGGACCGATCGCAAGGAGGACCCGCTGGACTTCGCCCTGTGGAAGGCACAGAAGACCGGCGAGGACAGCGCCTGGGACGCCCCGTGGGGACGCGGGCGGCCGGGCTGGCACATCGAGTGCTCGGCGATGGCCGAGGAGCTGCTCGGCGTGGGCTTCGAGATCCACGGCGGCGGCAACGACCTCGCCTTCCCACATCACGAGAACGAGGCGGCGCAGACGCGCATGGGCCGCGGAGCCGAGCTCGCGCAGATCTGGATGCACAACGGGATGCTGCAGCTGCGGGGTGAGACGATGGGCAAGAGCCTCGGCAACGCGATCCGCCTGCACGAGGTGCTCGAGCGGGCCGGCCGCGACGCGCTGATCATGCTGTTCGCCGGCGCGCACTACCGCCAGCCGATGCTCTTCGACGACGAGCGCCTGGACGAGGCCGGTGCGAAGGTCGCTCGCATCCGCGATGCGCTGCGCCATCTGACAGACGGCGAGTCGCCGGCAGACATGCGCGCCCATCGCGACGCCTTCTTCGCGGCGCTCGCCGAGGACTTCAACACCGCCCAGGCGCTCGCGGCGATGTTCGAGTGGGTTCGCGAGTCCAATCGCCGCAGCGAGCCCGTGGGGCGCTCGGACCTCGTGGAGATGCTCGGCGTGCTGGGCTTGGAGAACCTTGCCGAGGGCGGCGACGAGGCGGGCGCGCCGGAGCTCGACCTGCTCGAGCGTCGGCAGGCGGCACGTGCGGCGAAGGACTACGCGCAGGCCGACCGCCTGCGCGACGAGCTCAGCGAGCGGGGCTGGACCGTTCGCGACGGGCCCGCCGGCCCCGAGCTCGTGCGCGACGCGCCGTGATCCTGTACGGCCGCAACCCCGTGCACGAGGCGCTGCGAGCCGGTCGCCGGCGGATCGAGCGGGTGTGGGCGACCGAGCGCGCGGCGCGCGAGCCATGGCTGCGTGAGATCCCCGACGTGCAGGTCGTGGGCGCGGACGAGCTCGCGCGGCGCTGCGGCTCGCCCGATCACCAGGGCATCTGCGCGGACGCGGGTGGCTATCCGTACGCCGGCTTCGCAGAGCTGCTCGCCGCGGCGGACCCGTTCCTCGTCGCGCTGGACGAGCTGCAGGACCCGCAGAACCTCGGTGCGATCTGCCGCAGCGCCGAGTGCGCGGGCGCAAGCGGGATGATCATCTGCGAGCGCAGGGCGGCCGCCGTCACGCCGGCCGTGGCGAAGGCCTCCGCCGGAGCGGTCGAGCATCTGCGGATCGCGCGCGTGCGCAACCTCGCGGACTTCCTCGCCGAGGCGAAGACCGCCGGCTGCTGGTGCTACGGGGCCGATGCAGCGAGCCCGACGCGCTACGACGAGCCGGACTACAGCGGCGGCGTCGTGCTCGTCCTGGGTGGCGAGGGCAGCGGGCTGCGTCCGCGCGTGGCGCAGGCCTGCGACGCGCTTGTCGCGCTGCCCCAGTGCGGCAGGATCCAGTCGCTGAACGTGAGCGCGGCCGCGGCCGTGCTGCTGTACGGAATCGTGCAGCACCGAACCATCCCTTGACAGGGCTCCATAACAGCGACTAGCCTGGCCGCCGCACCCAGGGTGAACCTGAGGTACAGCATCAATCATGTTGTTACGCAGCTGGCGCCCTGGGAGGGGTCCGCCACTGAGCAATTCCGGCACACCGTCGGGAAAGGACTGCTCGTGGCCCGGCTTCCGCAGAAGTCTCACCCTCAAGTTCATGTCGATGATTACTTCCTCATCGGCTTGGCCAAGCAAGGGGACCCGACCGCCTACGACCGGATCGTGCGCCGCTACTACGGCTTCGTCCGCCTGAAGGCGTCCTCCTACTTCCTCGCAGGCGGCGACTCCGACGACCTTGTGCAGGAAGGGCTCGTCGGCCTCTACAAGGCCGTCCGCGACTACCGCTCGGACCGCGAGTCCTCGTTTCGCAACTTCGCCGAGCTGTGCATCACGCGCCAGATCATCACCGCGGTCAAGACGGCGACGCGCAACAAGCACACGCCGCTGAATCAGTACGTGTCGTTCTCGGCGACGCCGGCGGGCGCCAGCGGCGACGGTGAGCCGACGCTCGAGGACATCATCCCGGGCTCGACCGTGCACGATCCGGTCAACCAGGTCATCTCGACCGAGGAGCTGCACTCGCTCGTCGGCTGCCTCTCCAGCGCCCTGTCGGAGCTCGAGTCGCGCGTGCTCGCGCTCTACCTCGACGGGCGTCCGTACGAGGAGGTCGCGACGCGCCTGGGCTGCGACGCCAAGACCGTCGACAACGCGCTGCAGCGCGTCAAGCGCAAGGTCGGGACGCACCTCTCGGCGCGCGCCGTGCTCAACTGAGGCCCGTTGTAGAGTCGCGGTCATGGACACGTTCGGCATCATCCTCATCGTCTTCGCATTGCTCGTCGCCCTGCTCGTGGCCGGCGGCTACGTCGCGATGTCCCGCCGCACGAGCGCGCGCGACGTGACCCTGCGCGAGCAGCTCAGCCGCGCCGAGCGCGAGCTCGCCCAGGCCCATGCGGCCGACAAGGGCTGGGACCCCGCGACGCTCGAGGCCGCCGCCCGCGCCGCCGCCGCGCAGCGCTTCGGTTCGGACGTCAGGGCGCTGCAGCTCGTCCAGGTGATCGACAAGCCCGGCACCGACGCCGATCAGGCCGTCTTTCGCGTCGAGACCGGCGACGGCGAGCGCTCGCTCACGCTGGGGCGCAGCAGCGGGATCTGGGGCGTCGCGTAGCGAGCACCGCCGCCGCAGCAACGGTGCGGGCGCCACCGCAGCGGCGCCCGCGATCGGCTAGGCCAGCTTCTTCAGGTCGATGACGAAGATCAGGGTCTCGTTCGGTGCGATCGGACCCTGCCCGGCGCTGCCGTATGCCAGGTCGGGCGGGATGACGAGCATCCGCCGGCCGCCCGGGCGCATCCCTGCCACGCCCTGATCCCAGCCCGCGATGACCATCTGCGCGCCGAGCGGGAAGTCGAACGGCGTGCCGCTGTCCCACGAGGCGTCGAACTGCTCGCCGGTCGAATACGAGACGCCGACGTACTGGACCGTCACGTTGTCGCCCGACTTCGCCTTCTCGCCGTTGCCCTTGACGATGTCGCGCATGTAGAGCTTGGCCGGAGCGTCGCCCGTCGGCTTGGCGATCATGGGCTTGGTCTCGAGATCCCTGGAGATCTCGAGCTTCTGGATCGTCGCGCCCTGTGTCTCGGGCGTCGTGGCCGTGGGGGTCACGGTGGGGCTCGTCGCCGTCGGCTGCGCCGCCGACGTGGGCGGTTCGTCGGTGTCGCCGCAGGCGCCGGCGCCGAGGGCGGCCGCCGCGAGCAGCGCCGCGGTCGCGGTGCGCGTCCTCAACTCAACCCACCTTCACGAGATCGACGACGAAGACAAGCGTCTCGTTCGGAGCGATCGGACCCATGCCGCGCTCGCCGTAGCCCAGCGACGGCGGGATGACGAGCGTCCGCCGGCCACCCTCGCGCATGCCGGTGACGCCGAAGTCCCAGCCCTGGATGACGCTGCCCGCGCCGAGCGGGAAGTCGAACGACGCGCCCCGGTCCCACGAGGAGTCGAACTGCTTGCCGGTCGAGTACGAGACCCCGACGTAATGGACGTCGACGTGCTTGCCGGGTCCGGCGGCCGCGCCGTCGCCCATGACGACGTCCTCGGTGACGAGGTCGGCCGGCGGCGTGCCGGTGGGCTTGGGAACCTCGGGCTTGGATCCCATGTCGGTCGAGATCTCGAGCTTCTGGTAGGCGTCGGCGGCGGGAGCGTCGCTCATGCCGCGTCCGCGGGGGTGATGGCGGGTGTCATGGCGTACAGCCTATGTACTGCAGCCGTTCGGCTGCGCAGGGGCGATCAGACCGGTGTCTTGACCGCTTCCGGCTCGGTCGCGGGATCGCGCCGCTCGTGCGCCCTGCCCTGCTCGGGACGCAGTCCCGGCGCCCACGGCAGCCGGCGCTCGAGACAGGGCCGCTCGACGTACTTCCACGACAGGCCCGCGAGTCCGAGCGATATCGGCAGCCCCACCACCATCAGGATCGCCCCGAGCAGGACCGGCTCGGTGTCCGCTCCGACGACGTTGATGATCTCGAAGAAGACCCAGATGTGCAGTAGGTAGAAGGCGTAGGAGCGCTCGCCGAGCCAGTTCGTCGCGCGGTTGTTCAGCCAGCGCGGTGCGCCGCCGGTGCCGAGCTGCAGCGCCATCATGCCGCCGATCAGCGCCGTCCCGAAGACGGCCACCAGCACCGAGCGCCGGCCGAGGGCATGGTGGATCTGCGTCGTGCCGGCCTCGTAGTCCCACGCCATGTAGAGCAGGTAGGCGACGACCGCGACGGCGACCGCACCCCACGCGACGCGCCGCGCGCGGCGCGGATGGCCGTGCAGCCACGGGACGACCAGCGGCTCGGCGAGGGCCAGCGCGACGCCCGGCAGGAAGACGTAGATGATCAGCGGCGGGCTCGTCAGCAGCGCAAAGGAGTTGCCGGCGTACTGGCGCAGGGCGATGCTGACGAGCGCCAGCAGGCCGACGAAGCACAGGCCGGCTAGCGCCCGCACGCGCGGGGTCTTCAACGGGGCGCCGAGCCTGTAGGCGATCGCCGCGGCGATCGGGATCGCGGCGTAGAAGAACACCTCGACGTCCAGCGACCACGCCTGGCCGATCGGGATCGTCGCCGAGCCGCCCGTGTAGGTCTGCGTGAAGGTGAAGACCGAGAGCACCTGCCACCAGCTCGACGGTGGGGCGGTGCCGGACGGGTTGTCGGGCGTCGGTCCGATCGCGCCGTCGAGGCCGAAGCGCAGCAGCACGAGCACGGCGATGAGATAGAAGATCGGCACGATCCGCAGCACGCGGTTGCGGATGAAGCGGCGGACCGACGGGCGCTTGGTGCCGAACACGAACGAGCGCAGGAACGGCCGTGCGAGGAGATAGCCCGACAGCACGAAGAACGTCGCCAGCGCGAGGTCGATGCGCGCGATCGGCTGCTTGGCCCAGCCGAAGGCCTCCAGGTCCGAGGCGGGCTCGGCGTTGGCGAACATGTGTGCGACGAACACGAGCGTCATGCCGATGCCGCGAAAGCCGTCGCCGCCGAGCAGGTTCCCGATCCCGGCGTCGCTGGCCGAGCGATCCTCCCTGTGGCCCCCCACGGTGCGGTCCTTTGGTCGTGTGCCCCGCGTAGGGTGCCAGAATCGTCGTGCGACGACGCCTGCCCGCCTAGCTCAATTGGAAGAGCACTTCACTTGTAATGAAGAGGTTTTCGGTTCGAGTCCGAAGGCGGGCTTGTCCGGCTCAGCCCATCGTGCCGACGTGCTCGAGCGTGCCGTGGCCGTTGCTGGACACGAC
>Ga0136621_1000774_pt1 | contig 12803 bp, 10 predicted proteins | sample AntDryUQ445A2306_FD_104673 | JGI IMG/M metagenome (GOLD analysis project Ga0136621, IMG submission 104673) | Polar desert sand microbial communities from Dry Valleys, Antarctica - metaG UQ445A (23.06) | ecosystem: Environmental > Terrestrial > Soil > Desert | place: Antarctica: Dry Valley...
AGGCGCGAGCGTCCCGCCAACCGTCGCACGCCGTCTGGCTTGGGCCGGCGCAAGCGTCGCCCTCGCAGAGCTTGAAGTTTCCATCTCTCCCCCTCCGTCCTTCCCCGTTGCCGCCATGGTACCTGGGGGCGCGTCTGGTCAAAGGTCTAGCTTTGACTGGCCTCTGCGCTCGTCACTGGGTGCGTGGCTTCGCCTCGGTCTTACGGCCGCCACGTCCGCCACGAACTCGCGCTTGGCGCACTCGGGGCAGAAGGGCAGGAGCTCGTCGCAGCCGTCCGACCAGTAGCCCCAGCGCTCGGCGGTGGCGGTGAACTCATCGGCTACGCGCCCACACTCTTCACAGCGAACTATGCCCTCGACCGGATCACCGGTTCGCGGATCCACGGCTCGAAGCTATAGCGCCGTTTGTCGATGCCGCCAGATGCGGGCGAGGGCGGCCGACCTTCGGTTGCATGACTGGGAGATCAGTCGGTACACCAATGCCGTCTCCGGCGAGCTGCGTGGCGTGTACGAGCTTCTGCTCGACAACGCGCCGGAGGACGGACTCGAGGTCAACGAGCTCGTGGATCGGATCGTCGACACGCTCGATGTCATCGACCTGGCGATTCGCTCAGCAGAGGAGCTCGGCGATGCCTAGCGGCGCCTGCGTCCTCCGCTACGAAGGCGCCCGCGGCGTTTCCTGGCGCGTCAAGTACCGCGATGCCGAGGGCCGTCAGGTCATGGAGACGCTGGGGCAGGAAGCGAACGGCTGGACTCGGCGAGAGGCGGAACGTGCGCTCGGTGCGAAGCTGGCCGACGTCAAGAAGGGAATGCGGAAGCCCCGCCGCCGCACCTTCGGCGACCTCCTCGACGAGTTTGAGGCGGTGGCGCTGCCGGCGAAGCCCCGGAAGCGCTCAACCGTCATCGACTACACGGCGACGATCCGCAACCACCTGCGACCGGCGTTTGGACCCGACGACCTCGGAGCGCTCTCACGGGCTCCGGAGCGGTTCGAGCGCTACTCGGCGTCGAAGCTCAAGGACGGACTCTCGCCGAAGACCGTGCGGAATCACCTGGTTCTGCTCGGGCTCGTGTTCAAGACGGCGAGACGGTGGCGGTGGGTCGACGAGAACCCGCTCGAGCTGGTCGACCCGCCTCCGATGGACGATGCCGACACGGAGACGCTCAGCGCCGCTGACGTGGCTTCTGTGCTCAAGGCATACCGAGAGCTGGAACATGGCTCCGAGGAGGCTGACGCGGCCTGGTACGCCGCCGCTCGGCGCATGACGACGGTTGCACTCAGCACGGGGCTCCGTCGCGGCGAGCTGCTCGGGCTTCGCTGGATGGACGTCGAGCTACTCGACCGCCGGCTACACGTCCGTCAGGCGTTCGTCCGCAACGAGCTGACGACGCCGAAGTCGAAGGCGGGGAGGAGGACCGTCGAGCTCGGCACGGTGGCTGTCTCCGCGCTCGAGGAGCAGTTCTCCACGAGCCTGCATCGGGCACCGGAGTCGATCGTGTTCTGCCACCAGGCGCTTGGTACGCCACTCGACGCGTCCAAACTGACGAAGTACGCGCGCAAGGCGCTCGTGCTCGCGGGCGTGGGGGACGGGTTCCGTCCCTGGCACGGGCTCCGGCACACAGCGTTGACGGAGACGGCTGCGGCGGGCGTGCCGGCGATGTTCGTGCAGGCGAAGGCCGGCCACGCGCAGGGCTCGACCACAGAGCGCTACCTGCACGCGGCGAGGACGAGTTACCCGGACGCGGCCGAGCTCGCGGAAGCTCGCCTGTTCGGAATAACGTGAAGGCTCATCCGCGATGGAGGGAGCCGACGTGAGCGAACTTGACGAGTTCCTCGACGCGATCCTGCCTCGTCAGGTTGAGGCGGAAACCGCGATGCACAACGGCGATGTGGAACCACGGCTCGAGATGTGGACTCGCCAGGATCCGGTAACACTCTTGGGCGTGGCCGGCGTCGCAGCCAGCGGAACGTCGGACGTCAGCGACGTATCCCGCTGGGCCGCATCGCGCTTCGCTGATTGCACTGCCTACAGCTTCGAGCTGATCGCAGCCGGCGTCAGTGGCGACCTGGCCTACACCGTCGGGTACGAACACTCGACAAGGTCCATCGACGGCAATCCTCGAACCGAGGGCACGGTTCGTGTGACCCACGTCTATCGGCGAGAGGACGGCGAGTGGAAAATTGTTCATCGCCACGGGGACGGCCTCGGGACAGAGCCTCTCGTGAGCGTGAAGGCTGGGCGTTCGGAACCGGGGTAGAAATTTGGGTAGCAGTCGCCCTTTATCGGCAGCACCAGGAACAGAAAAGCCCCGTGTAAGCAGGGCTTTTCTCACTCCCCGGGTTGGACTCGAACCAACAACCCTCCGGTTAACAGCCGGATGCTCTGCCAATTGAGCTACCGGGGAAGGCAGCCGGCGGATTGTACCGGCCGAATTCGTGCGGTTTCGAGGAGGCAGGAGTCGCCTGACCGGTCGAGAACAGGCGTTTCATGCGTCGCTTCGCCGTCGTTGGCGTCGCGCTGTCCATCGGCGTCTGCGGTCTGACTGAGGTTGGCTCGGCAGCCAACCCCCGCATCGCGGCGGTCCAGGTCGGGCTTCGGGCGCACGGGTTCGATCCGGGTCCGGTCGACGGCGTCTCGGGTCCGTTGACGCGAAGCGCGCTCGCGTCGTTTCAGCGGACGGCGAGTCTTCCTGACGACGGCAAGCTCGACTCGAGGACACGCCGCGCGCTCGGATCGCGGGGCCGCCCACTGCTCGGCCAGCGTGAGCTTGCCGTCGGCTCCATCGGCTGGGACGTCGCGGTGCTCGAGTTCCGGCTACGGCGACATGGAGTTCCCATGAGCGCCGTCGACGGTCGCTTCACGCGCTCGACCGCAGCCGCGCTCAGGCGCTACCAACGGCGGCAGGGGCTCGTTCCCGACGGAATCGCGGGTCCGAACACATACCGAGCGCTTGCCAGGCGCGGCGCGGCTCGTGAGCATGTCGTGCAGCCGGGGGAGAGCTTCTTCTCCATCGCAACCCGCTATCACGTCAGCCCATGGCAGCTCGCGCGGCGAAATCGCATCCCTCTGACGAGCGTGATCGTTCCCGATCAGCGTCTCACGCTCCCGCGCGGAGCGCGACTCGGCGCCCCTGCCGTAACCGGATCGCCGGCGAGTCGCGACGCGGTACGAGTGGCAATCGACCGCTGGGCAGGCGTCTACGGCGTAGATCCTGCGCTGGCGCGCGCACTCGCCTGGATGGAGTCCGGCTTCCAACAGGAGGTCGTCTCGAGCGTCGGCGCGCTCGGCGTGATGCAGCTCCTGCCGGAGACGTGGGAGTTCGTCGACACGGTGTTGCTCGGCGTGCGTACGTCACGCACTTACGAGGGCAACGTGCGGGCAGGTGTTCGCTACCTGCGCTGGCAGCTCGACGAGTTCGGCGGGAATCGCCGTCTCGCGCTCGCCGGCTGGTACCAAGGCGCCCGGGCGGTACGCGAGATCGGCCTCTACGACGACACGAAGCTGTTCGTGCGGGTCGTGCTCCAGCTCTACGGCACGGTCTGATCGTCTTCGCCGAGCGCGATCGCAGCGGCATCCCAGAGATCGAGGTCGCGTCCCCGGTTCGTTGCCGCGATGAAATGGGGATCCTCTTCGTGCACGAGAGCGCCGCCCCGTTTCGCGCGCTCCCCGTCCCAGCTCGGGAGTCGAGAAGCCTCCTCGTCGGCGGCTCCCCAGAGCAGCCCGCCGCGTTCCACGTCTCCTCGAACGAGCGCAGCCTGGGCGAGCCCGGCGAGCGTGTAGACGCTCCACAGCCGATTCTCCTGCGCGCGCTCGAGGCGCAGCGCGGCTCGACCTTCGCGCTCGGCGGCGTCGACGTCGCCGCTTCGGAGCGCGAGCATGAGGAGCTCGTGAAGCTGCCCCGACTCCCACCATTTCCAGCCGATGTCCCGAGCCATGCCAGCGCTCTGTCTCGTCAGCTCGATTGCCCCCGCGACATCGCCTTCGGTGAGGCGCAACTGCCCCAGGAGCCAGTACCCGGAGATCTCGATCTCGACGAATCTCCCGCGGGAACGGTCGAGTCCCTCTTCCGTGAGCTCGCGTACTCGTTCCCAGTCCTCTCGCCTCCACGCTGACACCGCGAGCCGGTGCAGGACGGCGGCAGCGCCACGGTCGTCGTCGAGCAAGCGGTAGAGCTTCAAGCTCTCGGCCGAAACGCGTTCCGCGTGCTCTCGCTCGCCCGCCAGGTCCGAGGTCCCGCCGTAGACACGGAGTGCATTTGCCCGAAGCGCCGTCGGGATCGATCCTGCCCGGTCGAGGAGCTCGCCGACCCGGCGCATCCCCTCGAGTGGGCTGGACGCGACCCAGAAGTTCTCGAGCGCGATCATCAGCTCGAGCCCGAGCTCGACGTCGTGCTCCGCGGCCCAGTCGAGGGCTCCTCGAAGATCCTCGCGTTCGGCCAGTCCGATCTCGATGTGGAATGCGGCCGGGTCGTCGCCGCTGAGCCCGGCTTCCTGCGCGATGGAGAGCATCCGCTCAGCGTGGCGCCTTCGGGCGTCGGCGGCGTCATCGGCTGCCTCGAGTCGCTCGGCCGCGAACTCGCGGATCGTCTCGAGCATCCAGAAACGCTCCTCTCCAAGCTGCCCTTCCCGGCGCCGCACGAGGCTCTTGTCGAGGAGCGATGCGAGTGTGTCGAGGTCGGCGTCGCACACGATCTCGGCCGTCTCGAGGGTGCAGCTCCCGCGAAACACGGCCAGACGCATGAACAACGATTGCTCGTCGGGGTCCAGCAGGTCGTGCGACCAGGCGATGGTCGCACGCAACGTCGCGTGACGCTCGTCGGCGTCCCTCGTTCCCTTGAGCAGGTCGAGCCGATCTCCAAGCCGCTCGAGCAACGCCTCGGGAGCGAGCAGCTTCGTTCGCGCCGCTGCAAGCTCGAGCGCGAGGGGCAGCCGGTCGAGGCGGGCGCACAGATCGGAGACCGCCTGTGTGGGCCGGACGTCCACGCGCACGGCGCGTGCGCGCTCGAGGAAGAACGAGACAGCCTCGGTCTCTGCGAGCGGTGGGAGGTCGAACTCGTGCTCACCTTGGATGCGAAGCGCCTCTCTGCTCGTCGTCAGCAGGCGGAGTGCAGACGTGGCGGCGGCGATCTCAGCGAGTGGGCCGGCAGCAGCCGGAAGAAGATGCTCGACATTGTCGACGACCACGTGGGTGCGCTTCTCACCGATGCGCGAGGCGATCGCCGTCGCCTCGGCGGCCGAGGCCCCGAGGCGCTCCGCGATCGCAGTCAGCACCAGTCGAGGGTCACGCAACGGTGCGAGAGGGACGAACACGGTGCCTCCCTCGGCATCCTCCGCGTGTAGACGCGCAAGCTCGATCGCGAACCGGGTCTTCCCGGTCCCGCCTGGCCCGATGATCGTGAGGACCCGCGGTTCGCGCTCGTAGACGAGCGACACCGCGTCGAAGAGCTCGCGTTCGCGGCCGAGGAAGCGCGTTGCCGGAGTCGGGAGCTCGATGCTCCCAGGAGTGCGAAGCGGCGGGAACTCGCCCGAGCCGAGTTGGGAGAGGCGGGCTGCTTGGTCGAAGTCCTTCAGTCGATGGAGTCCGAGGTCGACGAGCGGATGTCCGTCGAGCAGCGCCGCCGTTGCATGCGAGACGACGATTTGACCACCGTGCGCGAGCGCGGCGACGCGCGCTCCCCGATGGACGTCGACCCCCACGTAGCCCTCGTGAGCCACGGTCGGGGCACCGGTGTGGAGCCCCATGCGCACGCGGACTGGACCGGACGCGAGCGCCGCGTTCGCGGCCCTGGCTGCCGCGGCCGCGGCCGGCGCCGTCGGGAAGGCGACGAAGAACGCGTCTCCTTGGGTGTCGATCTCGACGCCTTCGTGCGAGGCGAACGCTTCGCGCAGAACTCGGCGATGCTCGGCGAGAGCGTCCGCGTACTCGTCCGGCCCGAGGTCGTGCAGGAGCCGCGTCGAGCCCTCGATATCGGTGAAGAGAAAGGTGACGGTCCCGGTCGGAAGATCTCTGCGCATCGTCACGTGTCGAGATCCATGCTCACGGCAGCAGGCGGGAGACGGCGGCATGGGCGCGGCTCGCTGCCTCGTCCGTGGCCAAGCCCCAGAATCGGTCGGACGTCGAGAAGATCTCGACGTCGAGGAAGCCGTCCCAACCAGCCGCGGCGAGTGCGTGGACGTGCTCCGCGGAACGAGTTCCGCCGTCTCCCGGCAGCACGCGGTCCTCACGGCCGGATTCGCGAGGGGGGTCGGCGACGTGCAATCCCGTCACGCGCTCTGCAGCGACGGCGAGCGTGTCGGGTGACTCGTGCCAGAGGTGGTACGTGTCCGCCATGAACCCGACGTCCGTGAGGCTTGCCTCGTCGAGGAGATCAAGCGTCTCAGCAACGGTTGCGACGATCGAGACCGAGGCTTCAGCGGGCTCGAGGCCGAGGCGGACACCTGTCTCACGAGCGGCGCTGGCGACCTCGCTGAGCCCTTCGAGGATCAGCGCGCGTGCCTCGGTCGGTTCGCGATCTCCAACCGGGCCGGTCAGGCAGAGCACCGATTCGGGCTCGTAGGCTGCGAGCCTCCGGATGCTCGCGCGGAGCGCGGCGATCCGCTCGCCGGGATCCGGTGGCCCCTCCATCCCGGGAAGCTCGAGCTGCAGGATCGACGGGATCGTCGGAACGCAGTTCGCGACGGCGAGCCCTGCTTCACGCAGAAGAGCCAGACTCGCGCGGTCGTCGGCGCGAAGCTTCATCTCCCAAATCCCGATCCCGTCGAACCCGGCCGCGGCATAGGCGGCGACGTCCTCCTCGAAGGACGCGTTCACCGTAGAGATCTCGGAGAGCGCGAGCCTCACGAGCGCCTCGTCACAGTGTGTTGCAAGCGTTGCCCGACCGCCGGCACGCGTGCCAGCGCCCGGCGGGGGAGGGACGACCTCGTCAGCTCCTTGTAGACGAGGTAGCCGGAGCCCGCGCCGAGGCCCGGCCCGGGATGCGTCGAGGCGCCGATGTGCCAGAGGCCGTCGACGGGAGTCCGGTGGCCGGGCGCTTGCGGCAGCGGGCGTAAGAAAAGGCTCTGGTCGAGCGCGCACGAGCCCCCGTAGATGTCTCCGCCCACCAGGTTGACGTTCAGCGCCGCAATCTCCACGGGCGAGAGCGCGACGCGCCGGACGGTTGCGCTCTCGAGGTTCCGGATGTGGCGGCCGACGCGCGCACAGATCCGGTCGGCGTACGCCTCACGTAGCCGCTCGGTCCAGGAGCCGTCTCCGATGTCGATATCGCCGGCTGCATCGCCCTTCACGCGGCCGGCCGGGAGCTCCTGGAGCTGGATCCAGAGAATCCAGGAGCCGTCCGGAGCGCGTGAGGGATCGACCGCGAGTGGCTGTCCGCAGACGATCGTCGCCTCGGCCGGCAGCAGCCCGCGCTCAGCTTCGTTCACGGCGCGCGAGACGCCATCGAGACCAGGCGTCAGATGCACGATTGCCGTGCGCGCGAGCCGATCATCCCCGTACCAGTCCGGTGGCTCGGACATCGCGATGTGGATCTGCATCGCGCCGCGCCCATAGCGGTACCGGCGAGCCGCGCTTCGAATGTCCGCTGGAGCATCGTTCTCGCTGAGCAGCCCGTTGTAAAGCTGAGTGGGAGTGACGGACGCCACAACCGCCCGCTTCGCCCCGATCGTCTCTCCGCCCGCGAGACGAACCCCCGTCGCCCGCCCGTCGGAGACAAGGACGCGCTCGACCTCGGCTCCCGTGCGGAGCTCGCCGCCGGCGTCGTGCACGATCCCAGTCAGGCCCTCGACGAGCTTGACGCCCCCGCCCTTCGGCACCGGCATTCCCCCGAGCTGTAGCGCGCAGGCGATCACCTGCGTTATGAAGCCCGAGGTCGCTTGATCCGGTCCGAGCCCCGTGTGCAGCACCCACGGGGCGAGAAGTCCGTGCGCCGCGTCCGACTCGAAAGTGTCGCCGAGCCAGTCCCGGCAAGTCGAGAGCATCGTCCCTGTGAACGCGAGCAGACCACGCCGCCCGAAGCGGCGCAGCGCCTGACGGCCGAGGCCGATCCCCGCCGGAGACCAGAGCTCGGTGCCGAGGACGCCGAACGAGAGGTCGGCGTTCTCCAGAAAGCCCTCGAACATCGTCTGCCACGCCGTCCCGTCCCTGGCTGCGTGACGCTCCAGCTCGGCGACGTTCTCATCGAGCGAGGTCGTCAGAAAGATGCTCGACCCGTCCGGGAACGCCGAGGCGGTCGGAAGTTCCGTGTTCAGGTACTCGACGCCACGCGCGTCGAGGTCGTCCTTCAGCTCCGCGTAGGCTGCGGAGCCGGTCCAGAGCGGGTGCCACGACGCCAGGAGCTCGTGGGTGAATCCCGGCTCGGTCAGGCCGGTCGCGGTCCTGATGCAGCCGCCCAGGCGGTCGTCTCGCTCGAGGACGCAGACGCTCCAGCCGGCCTTGGAAAGCAGTGCGGCTCCGGCGAGGGAGTTGATCCCGGCACCCACGAACACCACGTCGAAGGCCGCCATCGAAGGGGCGACGCTACCAGCGCGGCGGCGACCGCGAAGCGGACGCCTCCACGGTCTTTTGCGCGATCAGAATCCGCGCGAGCAGATTCTGATCTTGCGCCAAATACCGCTTGACAGGCCACGCCGACGTGTGACTGAATCCCTGCATGCTCCTTCGCGAGGTCGACTACGCGCGCCCGGCGACCGTGGACGAGGCGGTTTCGCTTCTGGCCACGCACGAGGGGGCGCGACCGCTCGCCGGAGGGCAGACGCTCGTCAACGTGATGAAGGCGCGCGCGGCCTCGCCGGACGTGCTCGTGGATCTCGCCGACCTCGCGGAGCTGCGCACCATCGGTTTCTCCTCGGATGGCCTGCTCGAGATTGGGGCGATGGTCACGTACACACAGCTCGTCGGCTCCTCCGAGGTCGAGGTCGCGCGTCCAATCCTGGCGGAGGTCGCCGCCACGATCGCCGACGTGCAGGTGCGAAACCGCGGCACCGTCGGCGGAAACGTCTGTGTGAGCGATCCGACGAATCACCTGCCGCCGCTTCTCGTCGTGCTCGATGCCTTGTTCACGATCCGCGGTTCCGGCGGCGAGCGGATCATTTCGGCGGACGAGTTCTTCGTGGGCGTGTACATGACGGCCGTGGTCGAAGGAGAGCTCCTGACGAAGATCTCCGTGCCGCCCGCAAGCGATACGGGTGACGGGTTCTCGGGGGTCACGATCGGAAAGCACGGGACGTATGTCGTCGACGCCGCGGCCACGGTGTCGAGCGAGGGAGTGCGAATCGCGATCGGCTGCGTCGCGTCGACTCCGGTGCGTGCGACCGAGATGGAGGAGCGCCTGGCGGGAGGCGACTTTTCCGAAGCTGCGGTTCGCGAGGCGGCGAAAGGACTCGGTTCCTCGCTCGATCCTCCGTCGGACGTTCACGGGTCCGCCGACTACCGCCGGAGCCTCGCTGAGACCTCGGCGGTGCGCGCGGTGCTACAGGCTGCCGAGCGAAGAAGGAGCTGATGGACCCGTCCGCACCTGCGCGCAGCCGCTCGATCTCAGTGGAGATCAACGGCGAGTCAGTCGAGTACGAGGTCCCCGCGCGGCGCCTGCTCGTCCATTTCATTCGCGACGATCTCGGGCTGACCGGAACCCACGTCGGCTGCGACACGGGGAACTGCGGCGCCTGCACGGTGCTGGTCGACGGCGTCTCCGTGAAGAGCTGCATGCTGCTGGCGGTGCAGGCCGACGGCTCGCGCATCGCAACGGTGGAAGGGCTCGCGGGAAACGGCGAGCTGACCGCGCTCCAGCGCTCTTTCAACGAGCATCACGCGCTCCAATGCGGCTATTGCACGCCGGGGATGCTGATGAGCGCGACCGCGCTACTCGAGCAGAATCCGCATCCGTCGGAGGACGAGGTGCGCGTCGCGATCCAGGGCAACATCTGCCGGTGCACCGGTTACGTGAACATCGTCGAGGCCGTGGTCGCAGCCGGAGAGGGAACGGGCGCGTGACCCCAAGTGACAGTCTGTCGCAAGGGCAGGGCTCTACCACCGTCGAGGTCGAGACGGGCGCGCCAGAGGTGCTCGAGAAGGGCTACATCGGACAGTCGATCCCACGGCGCGAGGACAAGCGGCTCGTCCAGGGTCTCGGCACGTTCTTCGACGACGTCCGCCGGCACGGCATGGGCTACGTCCACTTCGTCCGCTCGCCGTATGCGCACGCGAAGATCGTCTCCATCGACGTCTCGAAAGCGCTCGAGCTCGACGGCGTGTACGGGACGCTCACCGGCGACGAGGTCGCCATCCACACGGATCCCTTCTTCGAGATGTCCGTCGAGCCGGGCGCCAACATCAAGGACTACGCGCTCGCGGTGGGCCGGGTCCGGCACACGGGCGAGCCAGTCGCCGCCGTATGCGCCGCCACCCGGGAGCTGGCGCGTGACGCTGCGGATATGGTCGAGGTCGAGTACGACCCGCTGCCTGTGCTGGTCGACGCGGAGGAATCGCTGAAGGACGAGACGGTTCTCCACGAGGACGCCGGCTCCAACACCGTGTGGTCCGGGATCTTCGACTGGGGCGACGTCGACCAGGCGCTCGCCGACGCCGATCACGTGGTCAAGATCGAGAGGCTCCACTTCCACCGCTTCTCCTCGACGCCCCTCGAGTGCGCGGGCGCCCTCGTCGAGTACGACAAGGGCACGGCCGAGTGGACGCTGCATTGCAACCACCAGATGCCGGGCGTCGGCGCGATCTGGATGGCGCCGGCCCTCCGCACCGGGATCGACAAGCTGCGCTTCGTCACTCAAGACATCGGCGGCGGCTTCGGCAACAAGATCTGCCTGCATCCGCAGTACGTCGTGCTCTGCCTGATGGCGCGAAAGCTGGGCCGGCCGGTGCAGTGGACTGAATGGAGAACGGACCAGCACACGGCCAACGCGCACGGGAACGAGCGCACGTTTATGGACGTCGAGGTCGGCGTCATGGCCGACGGCACGATGACCGGCTTCAAGGTGAGGGCGCTCGACGACTGCGGCGCCTTCCCGCGCTACGAGCCGCTCGGCTGCATCATCTGGGCACAGGTCACTCCAGGTTTGTACGGCTGGCGGAACATCAGAGTCGACTTCACCCAGGTCTGCACGAACAAGTCACCGGTGTCGCCGAACCGCGGCTACTCCCGCATGCAGCATCTCTGGCTGACGGAGCGGATCATCGACATCGTCGCGACCGAGCTCGATCTCGACCCGGTCGAGATCCGCAAGAAGAACTACGTGAAGACCGAGCAGATGCCCTACGAGACGCCGAACGGCTGCGTCTACGACTCGGGCGACTACGCAGCGGCGCTCGACATCGCGCTCGAGCTGATCGACCACGGCTCGATCGAGGAGCGGCGGAAGGATGCGGCTGGGCGAGGGAAGCTGCTCGGATTCGGGATCGGCTCCACCCTGGACTCGGGGACGAACAACTTCGGGCAGTCGACGCTTCTGAACCCCGAGCTCCAGTTCTCGGGGAACAACGAGGCGGCCTCGGTCAAGCTCGACATCTTCGGCGAGGTCGTCGTCACTTTGGGGACGGTGCCGCAGGGCCAAGGGCACGAGACCACTGCAGCGCAGGTCGTCGCGGACATCCTCGGCTGCTCGCCGGATCAGGTAAACGTGCGTCGCGGCCACGACACCTGGTTCAACTCGCACGCGGGTTTCTCCGGCACCTATGCGAGCCAGTTTGCGTTCACCGGGCTGGGCGCGGTCAAGGGCGCCGCCGAGCTGGTGCGCGACGACATGGTGCAGCTCGCCGCCGCTGTGCTCCAGGCGCCCGTCGAGGCAATCGAACTGGCCGATGGCTTCGCCCGCATCAAGGACGGGCCGGAGGAGGCTGCCCTGCCGTTCATGGCCCTCGGCGCGATCGTGAACGCGAACAACGCCTTCCTGCCGCCCGACTTCAACCCGACGTTGAATCACCGCTACGTGTGTCGTCCGTACTTCGGGATGGTCGACACGGAGAAGAAGACCGGTCAGCTCACGCTCACCTACGCGACGCAGATCCACGCCGCGGTGGTCGAGATCGATCCGGAGACGGGCGTCGTGGATGTCGTCGACTACGCGGCCGTGGACGACTGCGGCGTGAGGATCAACCCCATGATCGTCGAAGGCCAGGTACACGGCGCCACGACTCACGCCCTCGGAGCGGCGCTGTCGGAGGAGTTCGTCTACGACGAGGAAGGGACGCTTCTGACCTCCAACTTCTACGACTACCACGTGCCGCACGCGCTCGACATGCCGCCGCTGAAGACGGGCTCGATGGAGTCGCCGTCGCCCGTCGCCCCGCTCGGCGCCAAGGGCATGGGAGAGGGCGGAGGCGGCGGGATCCACTGCGTCTGCGCGGCGATCCAGGACGCGCTCTCCGCGGCCGGGAAGGCGATCGTCTACACGAGCTGCAACCCGCCCCATAGAGTCTGGTCGATGCTCCAGGATCCGGAACCCACCCGTTCCAACGTCTCGGTTGTGTCGAAATGATCGTGTCCGGGACGAAGGAGCTCTCCGCGCCGCGTGACACGGTCTGGGAGGTGATCAACGATCCCTCCGAGATGGCGAAGCTCATGCCCGGGGTGGAGAGCTTCGAGATCACCGACGAGCGCCACTGGACGGCCAAGGTGAAGGTCCCGCTCGGCCTCGGCGGCCTCAAGATGACCATGAACTTCGAGCGGCTCGAAGAGCGGGCGCCTGAGTTCGCAGCGATGCGAGCCAAGGGAACCGGAGTGGGCGCGCTGATGGATATGAAGACCTCCTTCACGCTTTCCGAGGCGGGGGAGGGTACGTCCATGGCCTGGGA
>Ga0136621_1000775_pt1 | contig 12794 bp, 16 predicted proteins | sample AntDryUQ445A2306_FD_104673 | JGI IMG/M metagenome (GOLD analysis project Ga0136621, IMG submission 104673) | Polar desert sand microbial communities from Dry Valleys, Antarctica - metaG UQ445A (23.06) | ecosystem: Environmental > Terrestrial > Soil > Desert | place: Antarctica: Dry Valley...
TCGTGTTCAAGCGGTTAGCGGGGCTGGCTCGTGCGCGATGACGAACCGCTCGGGCTCCTCGAAGATCGCGAGGCCGACATGCGTCGCGAGCCCCGCCCCGAGCCAGAGCGCGCGCACCTCCTCACGGCTGACGCTCTCGTGCCGCAGCCTGAGCTCGACCACGTCCGCGAGTAGCGTCGGGATCGATGCCGCCTCGACGAGCTCGACCTGACGGCCGATGAACTCGGCGAGCGCCTCACGATCGACCCGGTACTCCATCCTCTCTGCCCTCCTTCGCCTGTTGATTTGAAACAACGCTGACCGCGCGCAAACCCGCCGCCTGGCGCACCCTCCACCACCCTCCGGGTGGATCTGCGTCTACTGGGTTACGCCGCGTCGGCCGGCAGGCGATCCGTATCGAGCGCCCACCGCTCGATCGAGCTCCAACGCCAGACCGTGGAGCGGCCGAGCTTGCCTACGGGCTTCGGAAAACCAGGTCCGGCTGCGAGAACATTCACTCTCTGCGGCGAGATCCCGAGCCTCTTCGCGATATCGACGGCGATAACGAGCTCAGTTCGCGAGTCAACGTGCACGCTGGCCAATGTATTCGCGGTGTTGCGTTGAATCAACACCGTGTCCGCTCCATCCAGCCCGCGGGAATACTGCAGCGATGACCAGCGACTCTCTGGCACCGCTCGTTCTTCGCAACGGGGCGCGGATCGAGAACGTGCTCGAATCAGCGCTGGAGTTCATCGAGAAGGACAGCAGCTATAGGAGCTACGACCTTGCGGCGGTGGCTCAAGACGACGTGCTGACCGAAGCGGACATCCGGGTGGCGAACGCAATGATCGCGCGGATATCGCCTCGGGTGATCGCGGGCACTTACGCGCGGGCGCGCGTCGTCAATGCGGCGCTGACCCAGATTTCGACATCGGCTTCGCTCGTTGCCCCTGCCGACGAGATCCCATGGCCGCAGCTTGAGAACCTCATGCGGGCGGTGCAGGGGATCCCGGAGGTGAAGTTAACGCGTCAAACGAAGGTGCTCCACAAGAAGCGCCCCGCGTTGATTCCGATCCTCGACTCCATCCTCGAGAAGTACCTGCGTCAGGTCGACGGGATGCGGCGCACCGGCGACGAGGCCCAATACGCCGTCGAGCTGATCCGCAGCTATAAGCGCGAACTCGACGCAGCGTTGCCGGCCTTGCAGGCGCTCCGGGGGGAGCTTCAATGCCGCGGCATTGATCTGACCGAGTGCCGCCTGCTCGATCTCTTCCTGTGGGGTTACTCGGGGACGTATGCGCCGCTCTACTCGAGGCCAGCAGAGGGCGCTGGGATGGCCACGCCGGTCGAGTCCTCCGCGGTGCTCGCCCTGCCGCCTGTGGAGGAGAAGGCGGGTGCCCGCGGAGATCGCGCACCGCTGTCAGGCGCGCTGAACGTCGGAGACCTGACCGTCGCCGAGCTGCTCGCTCTCTCCCGCGGGTCCCTCCGCGAGCTGAAGCTACGCGGTGTGATCCGATCTGGCAACGCGCCGGCCGGCGACTACGCAGAGCTTCTTGTTCAGCGCGCGACGGATGGCGAGCTCGCCACAGCTTCGCAGAAGAGCTGGGACGTCCTAACCCCTTCCGACGAGCGTCTCCAGGTAAAGGCTCGGGTTATCACCAACGAGCGCAAGAACAGCGAGCGCCAGCTGTCCTCATTTCGGTCCTGGGATTTCGACGCGGCGATCATCGTCCTCTTCGATGACGAGTTCCGTGTCTGGCGAGCAGCGCGCATCCCTGCCTCCGTCCTTCGAGAGGTCGCCTACTACGCACAGCACGTTCGCGGTCACACCGTCTACGCGACCGACGAACTGCTGAACCGCCCCGACGCGGAAGACTGGACGGAACGCCTCCGAGAGGTAGAACGGTGAGCACCCTTCACGACGAGATCGAGCGCATCCTGCGGATGAACGGCGGCGGGCCGATGAGCGCGCCGGCATCGCGGACGCAGTGAACCCGTCCGCGCGCTGGGGAAGCGAGACGGTTCACTCGTCGCAGCGAACCAGATCCATGCGCGAGTGAGCAAGCATCGCAAGCGGTTCCAACGAATACTTGGAGGCATTCAGCTCCGGGCAAGGTTCCGAAAAGGGCTGCGCCGCCGGTCGAGAGCGTCGGTGATCCAGCTTCGCCCTGGTACTGGGAAGGAAGGGTCCAAGCGACGGTTGCACGCTTCCTCTCCTCGAACGGGTGGGACATCGAGAGCGCCGCCGATACAGCCTCACGGCAGCGCGGGATCGACCTGATCGCGTGCAGTATTGGGCGCCGCGCGTCATCCGTGGGACAGCAGCTCGAACTGACAAGCCAGCGGCTTTCGCATCAGGTGGCAGCGGCACGTCACAAACGCTCTTGAAGAACATGTCCCCAAGTGCGACCGCCGCCTCGGGATTGAACTCGGGCGGTCGCCAACGTCGGACGAGATCGAAACCGCAGAAGCGACGGCCCGAGACGCGTGGAACGTGTCTTCCGGTCTCAACGTCACCTCGACCGTCTGCGCCTCGGCGGAGACCGCCTGGCTCTCGCCCGCGAGGACAAGCGAACGCGGCGGCCGGCCCGCCGGGTACACCTGCGGCTCGTCGAAGAACATGAGCGGTTGGCGGAGACGTTCTTCGTCGGAGATCCAGAACCGATCGGCGCCCGATTCGCGGCGTACGCTAATGAAGAGAGCGGACTCCACCTCCAGGGTGAGGAGCGGCGCTTGAAGTGCGCCAGTTGGCGCTCGCCGGAGGTCATCTCGCGACTCAGCGGTACCTCCTCGCCTACTACGCAGCCGACCCAGCCTAGACGCTTGTGTTGCAGCGAACTTCGGTGGCCGGCGGCTCTCCATGCGCGAGCCGTCGGTGCCGACGCGGCTAGCGCGGCAGGTGTTGCGCCGTCCGCGTTCTGTCGATCGTGGCGCGCAGCCCTAGTCCGGTCAGGTGACGCTCGTAGATGCCGGCCAGCGCTCTGGCGGAGGCGCTACCGCGGCGCCAGTTCCAGGGCAGCGCCCGCCGCAGCAGTGGACCGGTGCGGATGTTGCGCCTGACGAACTGCCGCAACGGCGCGGCGACGAGCGTATCCCAGTTGTCGATCACCTCGCCGCTTGCCGGCCAGTGCCGGACGCGCTCGGCCAGATGGGCCGAGACGATGCTTCCGCCCGAGACCGAGCTGATCGTGTCCACCCGCGAGAGCACGCCCAGCTCGTTCAGGCGCCGCAGCGCACCGAGGTGGAAGAGGGCGGCGCGGTAGCCGCCGCCGGAGAGGGCGAGTGCGACGCCGCGCCGATCGCGCTCGGGTTCGGGTAGGTAGGCGCTGAGCGCGTGCGCGGTCGCGCTCGGTGCGAGCGGCCGAGATGCGTCACCGCTGTCGTGCCGCCCCGAGGGAGTTGGCTCGGGGAGCATGGCTGCCGCGCTCATTCCTCTTCCGGCTCGACGCGCTCGAACGGATGCCCGCCTAAGAGGGGTGCGCTGACCTCCACGTAGGGCTGCTTCAGCTTCGGATCGTCGGTTGAGTAGAGGGTGGTTCGGCGCTTGAGCGCGGCCACCAGTGTCGCTCGTGGCACGGCGGTCGCCTCGCTGCGTCCGTGCACGCCCGCCCGGGTCGACATCAGCGCGACCATCGGCCGCTCGGGGTCGGGGTCGGCGCCCCAGAGGTTGAAGAGGGCGTTGCGCGGTGTCGCGTTGCGGCTGCCATGGTGGCCGACCTTATACAGGTCGACCTCGGCCAGCAGTTTGCGCACCTCGTCGCAGTCGGGGGCGTCGTTGAGTGCGTACCACCAGTTTTCGATCTGTGCGTCGCCGGGGAAGAGCAGGCGCTTGTCGCCGGCCTCGATCAGCAGGATGACGCTGGTGTTGTTGAGGGCGTCGTCGAGCGTGTGCACGATCCGGTAGAGCGAGGCCAGGTGCTGGCGCTCCATCCGTTCGACCAGCCAGCGCACCAGTCCCGCCGGTGCGCTCGCCCGGCCCGCCGCCTCGGCGCTCATGCCGGTGTCCCGAGCGACAGCCGTCAGCTCGCGCAGGGCCGCGAGCGGGACGGCATCGCCGGCGAGCATTGCCCGCTGGGTGAGCCAGTATTCGGGGTGGTTGGCGCGTTGGCGGACGACCCCGGGCGCCTGCTCGACCGTGGGTGGGCCGAGTACGCGCACCTTGACGCCGGGTACGAGCTGTTCGATCGCGGTCGTCATGCCGGCGTGTAGGTACTCGCCCGCCCCTTTCTTCGCCCAGCCGTTCAGGCGCTCGATCGCCTCGCGGTTTGGGAGCTGCTCGCGCGCCAGCTCGACGACGTCGTCGGCCAAGCCGCGCGCGAACCGCTCCTCGGTGGCGACCGCCTTGACCACCTGCTCGGCAAAGTTCTGTGCCTCGCCGAGGCTGGCTGCGTAGCGGCGCGACGAGCTCGCACGCGGGCTGACCGCGGTGGCGTCTGCGGGTAGCTTCGGGTCCTCAGTCCAGGGGCGCACGACCAGTTCTGGGTTGAGGCGGTCGATCACCGCTGCCGTGTCGACGTCGCCGAAGCCGCTGAGGTGGTCGCGGTGGCGGTGGGTGGCGACGAGCACGTCGAGCTTGCCGGGGCCGCCGTTGGCGCCGCAATGCCGCTCGATCAACGCTGCGGCCTTCTCGAGCAGCTCCTTGACCGGCTTGCGCGGCCCGTGTGTGCTGCCGAAGTCGATCAGGATGTGGCGCTCCTTGCGCCCGTCGGCGAGCGCGGAGCGGTAGTGGAAGCTGAGCAGAAAACAGTCGCCGAAGCCGACCTGGTACATGCGCACCTGTGCGCGGGTTGGCCGGGGCTGCCGTGGCCGCGCCACTTACCAGTCCTCGCCGGCGCGCCGGTTCCGCACGTGCAGATCGGCGAAGCGCAGGCCCTGGCCGCTGCCGTAGGAGAAACCGAGCCGTCCCCGGGTGTCGTAGTAGCCGCGGCGGACGAGGTAGGCGAGCCGACGACTTTGCCGATCCCAGTCCTCGAGCGGCTTGCGCTGATGCAGGCGCGCCATCCCGAACTGGTCGAAGATCAGCGTGCCGCCACCCCAGAGCTGAATCTCCGTCTCCGGCGCCAGGTCTGGCGGTATCTCCATCGTTCCTGCCAGTTCGCCGGCGGTCGAGTTGACGCTCTGGGCGTAGTCGGCGACGACCTCGTTCACGATCAGCCCGTCCGGACCGACGCGCACCGAAGGCCGCACGGCATCGACGCTGAGGAAGAGGCCGCGGTCGACCTGGAGCAGGTCTGCGTTTTGCCAGATGAAGCGGAAGACCTCGTCGGGGTCTGCCCGCAGCGCCGTGAAGTTGACGTTGCGGTAGCCGAGCGGCATCTCGGCCAGGTCGACCGTCCGGCCCTGCGGCTGCTCGATCCCGAAGGCAGCGAAGGCGTGCCGCAATGAGTCGCGGTAGCCGTGCTCGTCGTCGGGGGCAGTGATCTCGTCGGAGGTGAGGACGGCGTCGAGGAAGTCCTCGAACTCGAACTCCAGCGCCGGGGCGTAATCGATCGAACGGATCGCCATCCGCAACAGGTGGTCGGCCGACTTCGCTCCCTCCTCGGCGGCGCGACGCCGCGTCAGTGCCTTCGCCTCGATCAGGTCGCGCACCCGCCCGCCCCACATCGCCACGTGCGCCCGCATCACCGCCGCGACCAGCACCTCGCCGCGGCGGTGGGGCTCCTCGAACTCGAGATCACTCTTCCAGCCCTCGCCGGGATCAAGCTCAAGCGAGCGCCGCAACGCGCTGCCGCGATCGGGGCGCGTGGCGCGCCCAAATTGCTCGGCCAACTGGTAGAGCGCCGAGCTCTTGAACTCCGCCTCGGACAACGTGCCCTCCGGGACTCGCCCCTCCTCCTCGGCCAGCTGCGACTCGACCAGCTCGCGGATCGAGAACACCGACAGCAGCGCGACGATGTCCGCCAGCGCCTCATGGAAAGCCGCCTGGTCGGGCAGCCCCGGCTTCATGAACCGCGGACGCAGCCCATCCAGGATCGCGTGCGTTGTCTCGTGGGCAACGATGTCGTGCGAGAGACAGGTATAGACCGTCTCTCCCGTCTCGTCCGGGAGGTAGCCGAACAGCAGCCCTTGATCTTCGCGCGAGTAGTAAGCGTTCGCCTCGGCAAAGGCGTGCGGGACGAGATAGAGCGTATGCCCGGCAAACCCCCACGGCAGCCGTCTCCCGAGGGCAAACTCGAAATGAGCCAAGGTCCGCGCGGCGATCGCATAGACGTTCTGGGCATGGAAAGCGGCCGAACTCGTCAGCGTCGCGTCGTCGGCCTCCAGAAAGCGGTCGCGATAGCTCCAGCCGCCCTCGCGCTCCGGGTCGTTCAGGTCAACCGGCGGCAACAGCTGCCCGGAGGTAGAGTCGTAGTCGACGACATGGAATCGGTGGCTGCGAGGCCCCAGCGCCAGCAGGTCGGCCGGCACCCGCACCTGCGCCGTCAGGATCCTGCCTTCCTTCGTCACCGTCGGGTCCTGGGCGATGATCGTCATCTCATGGCCGCGCTTCTCGAGCTCCGGCCGGCGCGAATCAACGAAGCGATCGAAGTAGGCCATCGCGGCCGCTAGTCCTCGGGAACAACGCGCGCGGCCAGCTCGGCGAGCGCGTCCAGCTGACGGTCGGCCATCGTCGCGACCGGAGCCAGACCCGGGGCGAGCCCGGCCGATTGCTCGGCCGGCACGCGCGGCTGAACCTGGCGCGCGGCCAGGACCGCGTGCTTGAGTGCGCGCGCCCGCTCGCGATGCATCATCGCCGCCTGCGACTCCTGATCGAACCGCTCGCTCAGGCTCTGCAGGCGGTTCTCGGCGCCGCTCGCTCGCTGCTCGGCCGCCTGCGCTCGTGCCTGGCCGGCGCTGGCGGCGGCACTGTTCTCGGTCATCTGCGCGGTCGCGTCGCTCGCCCGCTCCTCGGCTTGCTCCGCCCGCTCCTCGGCTACCTGCGCCTGCTGGCGATGCACCTCCCGCCCAAACAGCCACCCAACCGCAGCGAAGGTAATCGCCTCAACGGCACCAAAAATGTAGATGCGGCGCGACCAGGCAAGTTCCGTGTCGCCGACGTGACGGACGAGGTAGAAGACGAGAACCGCGAACCCAACCAGCGAGCCGATCGCGACGACCGCAGCCAACGGATCCTTCCACCAGTCCGCTGCCCGGGCCAGGCGGCCGCGGCCACTCGGATCGGCCCCGGCCGACGTTGCCGTCCGCGCCGCGCTCCCGCCGGGTGTCTCACTGTCCGCGATGGGCGTCATCCCAGAGACGCCGACTATTGCGCTCAATTCGCCAAAAGTCAACAGGTACGGCTACCTGTCACCGAGCGCTTCTCGGCGGATCAACTCCACATTTCCCCCGGGGCAGGGGCGGGAGCCACCGCCAGGTTCGGCTCACCTCGGCGCGGGATGGATAGGTGCTGCTCACGCACGCATGAGAGAATCCATCACCGGGCCGCCACCGAAAATCCACGGCGCGCGGGACATCCTCTGGCGACGTGCTCATGCCTCCTCCAGTCCTCAGGCCGTCAGCGGCTCAAACTTGACTACAGTTTACATGGCGGTGCTCCTGATCCTACGCAACTGAGCGCGCGTGACATTCATCCGGTCGGCTGTGCGGCTTCTCTTCGAGGCGTGGCCGCGGCTCGGCGTCCTTGCGCAGTAGACAAAAGTCACGGTCCGTGGTAAGTTCGCCATACATCCGGCCAGACCAGCTCACGAAGAGGCCTTCGGGGTTGCCGCACTTCGCGCGAGCTGCTCCGAGAGAGGGGGAAAGCGTGAAGAGGCCGATACGACCGAACGGGCGACGGCGACGCCTGCTCTTGACGCTAGGGGCTGTAGCACTCGTTCTCGGGCTCGCCCCTATTGCGAACGCGTTTCAAGATTACGTCTCAGAAAACAACTACGCCGTCTACGAATACCTAGACCCAGGAGAGTTCGCGTACTCTCAGGGTGGTGCGTTCAACTACAGAACTGAGAACAATGGCTGTCGCTCGGGCAACTCTGGTTACATGTATCTACAATACTACAATACATCCTACGTTGTTACCCATGAAGCCCCCGGATGGACGAACTGCTCCACTGGCGCTGTTCTCAGGATCTACGACAACGGCTACTTCGGCGCGAACTGCTCGAACCAGGGGACGGTCGGATGGCACGCCTATTGCAACACCTGGAATTACTCGCCGTGAAGAATGTAAGAGGAGGTAAGGAGGTAAGCAGGTGGTGTCCAAAAAACGAAAACGAATCTTTGTGGCGGCCTTGGGCGCCTCCATCTTGGGCGCAGTAACCTTCTCGTTCACTCGACCGTCCGAGGCGCAGCGCCAGTTACCGGCATCGGCTGATCTCTCGATTTTCGAGCGGCCCGGCGGCACGGCGGATGCGGCAACGGCGGCAGAGGTCGCAGCACGGGCGCATGATCTGAATGCCGACCTTACTCGGCTGCGCGTGATTGGGCGTGGCCTCGGGAGGCTCAACACCACCCTCGCGATCTTTCCTGCACGCGAAGACCAGAACGTGTGCTACACGACAATCGGTTCTGATCCCACGGGATCGGGCCTCTTGCATTGCTACACGCCGAGGGGACCGGACGCCCCAGATGAAATTGTCGGTGCACAGTTCCACGTTATGAAGATGTACACCCTTAACGGCGGTCCCCACACGGATGTCTTCGGCGTCGCGTCCGATGATGTGCAGTCGCTGCGCGTTCAAGTCGGCGGTGAATGGAAAACGATGCCCATCCTTAACAACGGCTTCTTCCTCGAAGTTCCGGACGCGGCCTTGGCAGATGTTGGAATCGTCGAGGCAACGCTTGCAAACGGCTCTGTGCAGCGCTGGGACACGCACACAGGACGGGTCGTGCGTTAAATACCGCAGACCACCACTAGCGCTCGTTTTCTAACCACTGGGGGAGAGAGGCCTTATAGCCTCTCTCCCCGATGCTCCTTGAGTCACCCGTGGGGTGCAGAAACTCGATCGTCATGCCGCGGCCAGCTCGTACTCGTGGATGAGGCCGCCGAGTAGGTCGCGACGACTCACCTGAAGAGCGTGCGGTGTTGACTCCGCTCGAGGCGATGTGCGAGCGGTCGTGTCGGGAGGTTCGAGGTTGAGGGAGCGGTGAGGCCTCCGTCGGTTGTAGTGGCGGACATATACGCGGAGGACGTGCTCGAGCTGCTGGCGGCCGACGATCAGCAGCCGGTCGAGGAACTCGCGGCGGCCACTGCCAATCCAGCGCTCCATGTGCGCGTTCGCGTTCGGGGCCTGCACCGGCGTGCGGATCGCCTTGATGTCCTCGGTCGCCAACAGAGCGCCGAAGGCGCGCGGGAACTTCGCGTCCCGGTCATGGATCAGGAACCGTACCTGCCGGTTGCGGTCGTCCAGCTCCATCAGCAGGTTGCGCGCCTGCTGCAGCATCCAACCCGCGTCCGGCTTGCTGGTACAGGCGACGTATTCGATCTGCCGGCTTCCGATCGAGAGGAAGACGAGCACGTACAGGCGCCGACGCCAGACGGTATCGACCGTGAAGAAGTCGCAGGCGACGATCGACTCGCCATGCGCGCGCAGGAAGGTGCGCCACGACTGCCGGTCGCGCCGCGGCGCCGGCGGCAGCCCAGCCTTACACAGGATGTTGCGGACTGAGCTCGCCGAGACGGCGACTCCGAGCTTGCGCAGCTCGCCCACGATCCGCTGATAGCCCCAGCTCGGGTTCTCCCGCGCGAGACGCACGACCAGCTCGCGCACCTCACAGCCGATGGCCGGCCGTCCAGGACGTCGATGCGGATAGCTCCAGCGGCGAGCGACCAGCCGGCGGTGCCAGCGCAGGAGCGTCTCCGGCCGCACCGAGAACGCGTTCCAGGAGCGGCGCGGCAGCATCCGGCTGAAGGGCCGCCAGCAGCACTCGGTCGTGCGCCTCGAACCGCGGGCGCCCGACTTGACGGCGAAGGATCGACAGCTCGTGGCGGAGCACGAGAATCTCCAACTCCTTCGCTCGATCACTTCGCCCGACGAGCACAATCAACTCCAGCAAGCGACAGACGACGAGGTAGAGGGCTGACACAAGCAAAGGCGACCTCCAGCAGACGGGAAGCCCGACGCTACCCGCCGCCCCAGCAGCCCTCGCGCCTCACCCGATCAGGTTGTTGCACCCCACGGGACCCCCGTGGGGTCTGGCGGCTCTACGTAATCGCCCAGGATGTCAACTCAGCGCAGCCAGAGATGGAGCCAGAAGAAGCGGCGAAGATCATCGGCGGCATGGTGCTGACTCACCAGCTGACGATCAACTTTGATGCCGGCGAGTGCCCCCTGGTAGCTGATGGGCACGTGCAGATGGTCTGAACGCACCGCCCGCGATGCGGAGGTCATGACCTTGAGCGAAACCCAGCACGAGCAACCACATTGTCGTGCTCAGTACAAAGCTGACGGCTGTCGGCGCGAGCGGCGACCGCCTCTCCAACGAGTGGCGTGAACAGGATTCGCAAGCTACTTCGACGAGCTGCGCTCGCCTGTCGGGCGCGAGCCCGGCGCAAAGTGGGGAGCGGTCGATCGAGCGCTTTGGCTCAGCCGCTCGTCGCCCTCCGCGTAAAACGTCGCGGCGAACTCAGGAGCGACTCCCCCACGCGAGCTCTGAGGAGGAGCCGCACTGTGCTGCCGCCCTTCCAGTTCGACTCCGCACGCACAAGATACGACCGACAACCAGGAGTGTGCAGCGCTGGTAACACGCGCTGGACGCGCAGCGCGCGCCCCGCCTGTTCGTCGACTACTCGGACTCGAACGTCTCCCGTCTGCTGACTGCACAGCTGGAGGCGGATGTCATACCTGATGGCGTTGCCCGCTCGTGTGCGCGTCGCGAGTATGCGCGGTTGCCTAAGCGAGGGACCCGGTGCAGTTCGATCGAGGACCGCGAGAAACGTGCCAGAGCGAGTATCACTCGCCGCTTCAAGCCGAAGCCACGCAGGCCGGGGAAGGTCGTCGGGCACCTGCCATGTCCCATCGTCTAGAGACGTCGTCGCCTCGACGCCCGTGGCTTGGACGTTCAGTCGTAGCGACGCTGAGGGGAAGCCGACCTCAAATTTGATCGTCTCACCCGGTGCTGCGACCAGCACAGGGAGCACGGCGCGGCCGTCCTTAACACCAGGATGACCGTCGAGACATGTGCTCGGCTGACCCTGCTCGCAGAACTGCGTTGTGAACAGAAAGGCGCTGTCCTGGCCGAACACCGCGACCGCGGATCGAGCCGGGACCGTGCGTTCGCCGCCTAATGCGACCGAGTTTGCGGCGAGCACGCCAAGCAACGCCAGGAGCGGAATACCGGCTCGTCGCAACCGCCTGAGCACCAGCGAGAGCCTACCGTTTGCAAAAGATAATCGCAAAAACACAGCTCGGTCACAGCGGGATCCGGCTTGCCTACGACTTCTTGCGTGCGTCATTTGTCAAGCCTCCTTAGTCGCGCCGGTGGTTCGATGAGGGGATCGCTCCCACGCCGGTTCGTCGCGCGAACTCTCCCTGTTGCACAGCTAGGCCCAGTCCGTATTCAACCACAGCTTGAACCGCTCCGGGTTTCATGCAGGCTGTTTGGTTTGAGTCTCGGCCTGCTGGCCTGAGCTTCTTTGCTGACGGTAGTGGAGCCCTTCGAACTCGGCCGGTGGTATTTGGCCGTGGCCTTCGAAGAGGCGGCGGTGGTTGAACCAGTCGACCCATTCGAGGGTGGCGTACTCGAGGTCGTCGAGGCCTCGCCAGGGGCCGCGGTTACGGACGAGCTCGGTCTTGTAGAGCCCGATGATCGTCTCCGCGAGAGCGTTGTCGTAGGAGTCTCCTCTCGATCCGACCGAGTTGACGGCCCCGGTCTCGGCGAGGCGCTCGGTGTAGCGAATTGCGAGATATTGGACGCCGCGGTCGGAGTGATGGACGAGCTCCTCGAGGCGGCGGCCGCGTTCCGATCTGGCCCAGATCGCCTGCTCGAGAGCGTCCAGGGCGAGGTCAGACCGCAGCGACCTCGAGGCCTGCCAACCGACGATCATCCGCGAGTAGACGTCGGTGATGAACGCGACGTAGACGAACCCCGTCCAGGTGCGGACGTAGGTCAGGTCGGCGACCCAGAGCCGGTTCGGGGCGCCGGCTCTGAAGCGTCGATCGACGAGATCCCTGGGCCGGTCGGCCTCATCGCCCGGGATCGTCGTGAACTTCGGCTTGCCACGCACAACGCCGCGCAGCCCGAGCTCGCGCATCAGCCGGGCGACAGTGCAACGCGCGACGCGGATGCCTTCGCGGTTCAGCTGCGCCCAGACCTTGTCGACGCCGTACACGGCGAAGTTGTCGCGATGGACGCGAGCCACCTGCGGCTTCAGCTCTGCGTCACGCAAGGCTCTGGCCGAGCGCGGTCTGGCTTTCGTGGCGTAGTAGGTGCGCGGGGCGAACTGCACGACGCTGCAGATCGGCTCGACCCCGAACCGGTCACGGTGCTCGTCGATGTAGGCGATCACCTCCGCGTTCGACCGTCGAGCTCGGTCGCGAAGAAAAGCGACGCCGACTTCAAGATCTCGTTCGCCCGCCGTAGCTCGCGGTTCTCGCGCTCGAGCTCCTTCAGCCGCTCCCGCTCACCAGACGTGACGCCCGGCCGGCGGCCCTCGTCGACCTCCGCCCGGCGAACCCAGTGACGCAACGTCTCGGCGCTCGGACCGAACTTCTCCGCGATCGAGACGATCGCAGCCCACTGCGACGCGTACTCGTGCTGATGCTCAAACACCATCCGCACCGCACGCTCACGAAGCTCCTGCGGGTACCTCCTCGAAGTATCTGACATGGCCCCATCCTCTCAAGGGTCGGAGCCTGCAACTTTCCCGGAGCGGTTCA
>Ga0136621_1000776_pt1 | contig 12794 bp, 10 predicted proteins | sample AntDryUQ445A2306_FD_104673 | JGI IMG/M metagenome (GOLD analysis project Ga0136621, IMG submission 104673) | Polar desert sand microbial communities from Dry Valleys, Antarctica - metaG UQ445A (23.06) | ecosystem: Environmental > Terrestrial > Soil > Desert | place: Antarctica: Dry Valley...
GTCCTGCCCCGACGCCGACGTCCGCCTCGCCGACGCCGCTATTGCCGGCGTCGTTCCCGAGCCACTGTCGAACATGGTCCTCGCCGATCTCCCGCGCCGACGGCCTGCTCGCGAACCGCTACACGCTGAGCGGCCATCCCACGGTCACGCTGGGTGCCAACCCGACATGGACCGAGGATCCGCTCAACAACGCGAACTGGCGCTTCCTGCACCACACGCTGGGCTCGGTACAGAACCTGCTCGAGGCATACGCGCTCACTGGCGACCTCCGCTACCGGGATCGGGCGGGCTTCCTGCTCAGGGACTGGCTCGTCGACAACCCGCGCAGCAACCCGCCATCCGCCTTCTCGTGGAACGATCACTCCACCGCGCTCCGGGCCAACACGTTCTCGTGCGCCGCCTATTACCTCCCGACGGAGCAATGGCTCATCGATGCTCTCGTTTTGCATGGGATGACGCTTGCCGACCCGGCCTTCTACGTGTACCAGGGCAACCACGCGCTCGACCAGTCGATGGGGCTGCTGGAGATCGCCGGACTGCTGGGCCGGACCGATTGGATGACGCTCGCACGCGACCGGATCGGCACGCTGCTGCTCGCCAGCGTCGACACCCAGGGGGTGACGAACGAGCAGTCGGTCGGCTACCAGAACTACAACCGGGCCCGCTACTCCCTCGCCGAGCAGCGCCTCAGGGCATGGGGCCTCGCGGTGCCGGCGGCGTTCAGCCGCATTCGCTTGATGCCCAACTTCCTCGCTCACGGCACCCGTCCGGACGGGCGCTACGAGATGATCGGCGACACCGACCTGGGCACCGCAGCGATCGTGCCCGGAACCATCGCCGAATTCGCCGCGACGCAAGGCCGCTCGGGACCGCGGCCCACGACCAACGTGGCGGTCTACCGCGCCGGCTTCATGTTCGCCCGGACCGGCTGGGGCGGCCCGTCGCGGCCGTTCGCGGACGAGCGCTACATGAGCCTCCGATGGGGACCGGCACCCATCATCCATGGCCATTCCGACGGCGGATCGGTCGGGTTGTACGGCTATGGCACCTCGCTGCTCGTGGACCCGGGCGGCTTTACCTACAACCAGGACGCCTGGCGCACCTACTTCAAGGGACGCAGCGCACACAACGTGGTGACCGTCGATGGCGTCGCGTGGAACCGCTACTCCCACACGACCCTGGCCGGCCATGTCCAGACGGCCACGATGGCCCACGCGCGGGTCTACCAGCCGGGCAATCCCGGCGTCTCCCACGAGCGGCGGACGACGTTCTCGCGTGGCCTCGGCTACGTGCTGGTGGAGGACCGCCTCGCGAGCAGCGTGCCGCGCACGTTCCGCCAGCTCTGGCACCTGCCCGCGGACGCCAAGCCGTACGTCAGGTCGACGTACTTCTACACGCAGCGCGGCCGCGGCAACCTCCAGGTGCGCCAGCTCCTCGGGGGCTCAACCAGCCGGGTGGTCATTGGTCAGACCGCCCCCGTCCAGGGGTGGGTGGCGTACAGGTTTGCCGAGAAGGCCGCGGCTCCGGTCGTCGAGGTCGCCCAGACCGGCACATCCGTCCGCTTCATCACCCTGCTCCTGACGGCTCCCGGCAACCCGGTCTCCACGATCTCCGGCCTGACCCTGACCGCGACCGGCTACCGGGTCACGGTCACCGTGAACGGCAAGTCCGAGCTGGTCGTCGTCAGCGGGGCAACCGCGTCGATCACGCCGCTCAACTGACACCGAGGCGTGACCGGCCTGACGCCGGGAGCACGGCCCGCCGCCTACACTCTCCTGCCATGACGGATCTGCTCGACGCCGTGCCCGCGATCGATGCCGAGGCTCCCCAATACAACGCCGAGCTCGTCCGGCGCGATGACCAGCACGAGTCGCTGGCGACCTTCTGGGTCCGCTTCGAAGGCGAGGCCACTCCGTTCGAGCCAGGCCAGTACATGACGATCGGCGTCATGAGCGAGGGCAGGATCGTCCAGCGGCCGTACTCGGTGGCTTCGGACCCGGCCTGCGCGGGCACCGAGGGCTACGAGATCTACGTGCGGCTGGTCGAGGGCGGCACGTTCACGCCGCTCCTGTGGCGGCTGCCGGTGGGGCACCGGATGCGGATGATCGGTCCCAAGGGCAAGTTCGTGCTCGAACCCGACGACGACCGGACCCACCTGTTCATCAGCTCGGGCACAGGCAACGCGCCGTTCGTCGCGATGATGCGGGCGCTGCTGCGTCAGGGCCGGCCGCGCCGCGCTGTGTTCCTCAACGGCGTGTCGTACGCTCGCGACCTGGGCTACACGGACGTGCTCGAGGGCTGGCGGCGCGCGGGCGAGTATCCGGTGACGTTCGTCCCGACTGTCTCGCGGCCGGCCGATCCGCTCAACGCCGGGTGGACCGGTCGCACCGGGCGGGTCGAGACGATCGTGGGTCCGGTGTGCGACGAGCTCGGGCTGACGCCGGACAGCGCGATCGCGTACCTCTGTGGCAACCCGGACATGATCCTGTCGGCGGAGCGCACGCTGCTCGATCGCGGCTTTCCCGAGGAGCAGGTGAAGAAGGAGCTCTACTGGCCGAAGGGCAAGGAGCCGCGCGGTGTGGCCCCGACCGCCGGACGGCCGCCCGTCGAGTAGCGAGGGTTGCTCCGACTGCCTGAACCGGCCGCTTGCGGTGTCGCCTCGTCGACCGGGGTGCGCATCGCGTGGCAGTCCTTCGGGGACGCCGAAGAGGCGGTGGTGCTCGTCCCGACCTGGAATTTTGTCGACTCGCGGGTCTCGGCCCACCATGTCCCGGACCTCGCTCGCCGCTTCCGGGTGCTGACGTACGACGCGCGCGGCAGCGGCGCCAGCGACCATCCGGAAACCGGCTACCGGTTCGAGGACCACGCCGCGGATGCGCTCGCAGTCATGGACGCGGCCGGGGTCGAACGGGCGCTGGTGGTCGCGGCCTCGGCTGGCGTGAACGCCGCCATCCTCGCGGCGACTCGGAACCCGGAGCGGATCGATCGCCTCGTGCTCGTCGCGCCCGCGATTCGCATGGAAGCGGAGGCGGACGTCGATCGCGCGACGCGGCTCGCGGGCTTCCATGCAGCACGGGCAACCTACGACGGCTGGGAGCGATGGAACGCCGACTACTGGCGGCGCGACTGGTCGGGTTTCGCTCGCTGGTTCCTGGGCGTGGTGTTCAACGAACTGGGATCGGAGCAACTCGTCGAGGACATCCTCGAGATCGCGTTGCAGGCGGACGTCGAAATGCTGATCCGGCAGCAGCATGAGTTCGACTCCGGAGCCGCCGCGCGCGAGCTGGGCAACGTTCGCTCGCCGACACTGGTGATCCAGGGAGACCGCGATCTCTCGGTGGAGCTCGCCCTGGGCGAAGCCGTGGCCGAGGCGATCCCGGGCGCCGTCCTTTGCGTCGTCGAGGGTGGCGGGCATCGGCCGGACATTCGATCGCCACGCCTGGTGAACCCCGTGCTGATCGAGTTCCTGGCTGGCGGTCTCCCGGCCTCCCGACCCGGCTTGGAGCTCCGGGCCGGTCGTGGCGGAGCGAGCGGTCCGTTCCATCCATGAACCCGGGTGGTCCCGGAAGCGTCGGCTGCTTCATCGTGCACCCAGCACCGAAATCGAAGCCTCCCGCGGTCCGCCTGCAGCGCTCGTCACGCTCGCACTCTTCTCAGCGAGTCCGGCGCGACCGCGGTGGCCGCTTCCCGTACCACGCCAGTTCGTGGGTGAACAAAGAGGGACGCCCGCGAAGGGGCCCTCCGGCCTCCGAAGCCACCGTCGCGCCTCGACCGTCCTCCCAGGCAGGGCCGCCTCGAACGTGGCCGCGTGCCGAGCCACGCGGCGTCATGCGTCGCCGAACGTGGCAGAAAGAGCAGCCTCCCGATAGTCGAGGGTCGAACGTCGAGGGCACGATGCGCCAGGTCTCGCGCGAGGCGTGTCTTGACGTCGGGCCTCCGGACGGTCTCCTCGATGTCGTTCAGCTCCGACTGCCCTTCCTCGTCACCGACGGCAAGCGGATGGAACCCGCGGGCGGCCAGCAGCCTACCAAGCCGCTGGTCGGCGGCTGCGCGACACGCGTCGACCAGCGGGTGCGCGATCCCGGCCACCTTTGTCCGCTCAGCCGCGGGCGGCGCTCAGACGGTCCAGGATCAAGCGCTTCACGCCCTCGAGCGGCACGCGCTCCTGGGTCATCGAGTCCCGGTCACGCACGGTGACGGCGCCGTCCTCGAGCGATTCGACGTCCACCGTCACGCACCACGGCGTGCCGATCTCGTCCTGGCGTCGGTAGAGCTTCCCGATCGCCGCGGTGTCGTCGTATACCGCCATGACGTCGCGGGCCAGGTCGTCGCGCAGCCGGTGGCACAGCGCGACGATCTCGGGCCGCTTCTTCAGCAGCGGGAGCACCGCGACCTTGTACGGCGCGAGCTCCGGGTGCATGCCCAGCACCACCCGCTTCTCGCCCCGCACCTCCTCCTCGCGATAGGCGTCGATCAGGAACGTGAACGCCGCCCTGTCCGCGCCGGCCGCCGTCTCGACGACCCACGGGACGAAGCGCTCCTCGGTCGCAGGGTCGAAGTACTCGAGGTTCTCGCCTGACGCCTTCGCGTGCGACCCGAGGTCGAAGTCGCCCCGGTTGTGGACGCCCTCGAGCTCCTTCCAGCCGAACGGGAACCGGTACTCGACGTCGATGGCCTTCTGCGCGTAGTGGGCCAGCTCGTCGGGCGCGTGCTCGCGGAACCGCAGCCGCTGGGGCGCCACGCCGTAGTGCTCGTACCACTCCCGGCGCCGGGGCAGCCATTCCTCGAACGCCGCCGCGGCCGCCTCGCCCGGCCGGACGAAGTACTGCATCTCCATCTGCTCGAACTCGCGCATCCGGAACACGAAGTTGCCGGGGCTGATCTCGTTGCGGAACGACTTGCCGATCTGGGCGATCCCGAACGGGATCTTCTTGCGCGACGACTGCTGGACGTTCTTGAAGTTGACGTAGGAGCCCTGGGCTGTCTCGGGTCGGAAGTAGACGACCGAGCCGTCGTCCTCGACCGGGCCCATGTGCGACGTGAACATCAGGTTGAAGCGGCGGGGCGGCGACAGCGGGCCGCCGTCGTTGGGACAGACGAGCCCGAGCCGCTCGACGATCCCCGTCTCGCGCAGCTCCGTCGCGGACAGCGACTCCGCGCCCGGCAGCTCGTCGAGCCGATAGCGGCGCTGGCACGACCCGCATTCCACGAGCGGATCGGAGAACGACCCGACATGCCCGGACGTGATCCAGACCTGGGGGTGCATCAGGATCCCGGCGTCGAGGCCCACGATGTCGGTCCGCTCCTGGACCATCGCCCGCCACCAGGCGCGCTTGACGTTGTTCTTGAGCTCGACGCCCAGCGGCCCGTAGTCCCACACCGCGTTGATGCCGCCGTAGATCTCGGACGACGGGAAGATGAACCCGCGCCGCTTCGAGAGCGAGACGATCGTGTCGAGCGAGTCGACGGCGGGCGCGACCGCGTCGGGGTCGAGGACGGGGATGTCGGTCACGGAGGCTCCGATGGGGGCGCCCGGCCGTGGCAGGGACGGTCGCGGGGCAGGTGGAGCGCGATGCTAGCAGAGGCCGCCCGGCGTGCCGCTCAGCCGGCGATCGACCGGATCGGGAGCCGGACCTCGTCGAGGAACGCCAGCGACCGGGCCTGGCGCTCGAGCGCGTACCCGACGAAGTCGCGCAGCGCGATCTCGACCTCGCTCTCGACGGACGCCGCCAGGCGGAGCGAGGCCAGCGCCTCGACATCGAGCCGCTGGTACGCCTTGAGCAGCTTGAGCGCCTCGAGCGAGAGGCCGGCCCGGATGGCGGGCGGCCCCGGGCAGCGCTCGCACAGGACGCCGCCGAGCGGCGGCACCCAGCGGAACGACTCCCCCGCCTCGAGCACCCGGTCGCACTCCACGCAGCGGTCGACCTCGGGCCGCATCCCCAGCTCGTCCGCGAGGTGCATCTCGTACCAGCGCGCGACCCGGCCCGGCGCCATGCCGGCGTCGAGCAGCTCGTAGGCGCGGCGCAGGAGCGCGTAGAGCGGCTCGGCGGCGTGGCGCTCCTCGAGCGATCGGTCGGCCAGCTCAGCGAGGTACCACGCTGTCGCCGCCGACTCGAGCGAGTCGCGCAGCCGCAGCCATGCGTGGCCCACGCTCACCTGCGTGACGACGTCGAACGTCCGCCCTCGGGCGAGCGCGACCGTCAGCTCGGCGAACGGTTCGAGGCTGCCGCCCAGGCGCGACGTCGGTCGCCGGATGCCCTTCGCGATGGCCTTCAGCTTGCCGCCCGTCGGGGTGATGAGCGTCAGGACCCGGTCGGCCTCGCCGAGATCGAAGCGGGACAGGACGATGGCATCGGTGGTGTAGCGACGGGGCGGGGCCACGGCCCGACGGTACCACCGGGGACCTCATCGCGGACCGCACGCACACGAAACAATTTGCGCGATCAACCAGTGATCCACACGGTGCGGAGGTGCGAACGCGCGGTTAGGCGCCGGTACGGTTGCGTCCCCCGTGCCGGCGCTTTCTCTTCGTCCAGCGAGGTGCTCCAACAGGCTACTTCGACGGCGCACGTTTGGGTTCGCGCCGCTACACTGCGGCCATGGCCAGGCTCTCCCCCAGCCTTGATCTCGATGAGCTGATCGCTGACACGGAGGCCGAGATCCTCCGCCTCGTCGGGGACGGCGACCCCTCGACGGTCGGCGTCTACGAGCAGGTCCGCTATCACCTCGCGCTCGACGGCTCGGGTGCGCCCGCGGGCAAGCGGGTCCGTCCGTTGCTTGGGCTGCTGGCGTACGCGTCGATCGCCGGGGATTACCGGCGGGCGCTGCCGGGGGCGGCGGCGGTCGAGCTCGGGCACAACTTCAGCCTCGTCCACGACGACATCGAGGACGGCGACCGCGAGCGGCGCCACCGGCCCACGGTCTGGGCGCTTCACGGCGTGCCGCAGGCGATCAACACCGGCGACATGCTGTTCAGCCTGAGCCGGATGGCCCTCCACCGCCTCAGCGATCTCGGGTTCAGCGATGCCAAGGTGCTCCGCCTGATGCGGCTCTACGACCGGACCTGCGTCGCCCTGTGCGAGGGCCAGTACATCGACATCGCGACGAGCGAGTCGGGCGATGGCATCTCGGTCGAGCTCTACTTCGACATGATCGGCCGCAAGACCGCCGCGCTCATCGCTGCCTCGATCGAGGCCGGCGCGATGCTCGCGACCGACGACGACGAGGTGATCCGGCGCTACCGGGCCTTCGGCTGGGCGCTCGGCCTCGCCTTCCAGCTCAACGACGACCTCCTCGGCATCTGGGGCCAGGAGCGGGCGACCGGCAAGGAGCCCACCGACCTGCTGCGCAAGAAGAAGACCCTGCCGGTGATCTACGCGCTCGAGCGAGGCGGGCCTGACGACCGGGCTCGCCTGCACGAGCTGTACGCGGGCGACGACCTGGCCGCAGCCGACGTCGCGGAGGTCACCTCGATCCTCGAGCGGTCGGGCGCCCGCGACTACACTCGGGACGAGGCGCGCCGCTACCGCGACGAGGCGCTGGCCGAACTCGACGCTGCGGGCGTCGTCGACGGCGCCGCCCGGGAGCGGCTCCAGGCGATCATCGTGTCGGTGATCAGCGCCTGATCCGCAAGGACGGTCTCGATGCGGGCCGGCGGCCCCGCGTCATGGTGACTCGTAGCCGATCAGCCGGAACGTGACCTCGCCGTCGGGCGCGGCGCTGAAGGCCACCACGAGATCTGCCTCCGAGCCCGGTGCCAGCAGGTCGACTGCAAGCTCCGCTGTCTCCTCGCTCCCGGCGACCGTGGCCGTCGCCTCGATCGTCACCGAAGCCGCGGGCGCTCCCCCGCCGTTGCGCACTGTGACGGGCAGCTCCCAGCCTGCCGGTGTCGCCCGCGCCCGATCCGGACTCGCCGTGATGGTGATGGCCGCCGGGCCGCCGCCCGCGAACGTCTTGAACCCGAGGTACCCGACGAGCGCGAGGATCGACGCCACGCTCACGACCAGGATCGCCCACTCCAGCCAGTTGCGCCTCATGACGCGGAGGCCTCCGACGACTCGCCACCCGGTGTCCCGCCGCCCACGAGCAGCCGCCCCGCGGCCGCGCCGAAGGCGGCGACGATGCCGAGCATCACGGTCTGGGCCACGATCGCGCCTGGGTCTGCCCCGTCGGTAGAGCCGAACGCCCACAGGAGCACGAGTGAGACGAGGAGCCCGAGCGCATACGCCGCGACGGTCTCGCCCAGCGGCGTCTCGAGCGGTCCGTCGCCGCTGGGCGTGCCGCCACGCCCACCGCGGAACTCGGCGTAGAAGACGATCGCGAGCCCGATGGCCAGCCCGGCGAACACCGCGATCAGGAGCTGGCCCGGGGAGGCGCCCGCGGCGAGCTGGCGCACCTCGTCGGTGGGCGCGATGTTGAGCGCGAAATAGAGGGCGCCGGCGCCGGCGACGAGCAGCCGGCCCAGCGAACCGATCGCGGCATCCTGCCCGTCGGGGCCGCCACGGTCCTCGTCCGCCTGGCCCAGCACCGTCGCTGCCAGCGACATCCCGAACGCGACGGGGATCATCTCGATGGCGACCCGCCCGACGAGCGTCTGGAGCCCGAGCGCGGGGTCGAGCCGGCCCAGAACGGCCAGCGCCGCCGCGGCGACGAGCGCCGAGAGCCCCATTGCCTGCACGGAGTCGACGAGGACCTCCACCCACGTCCGATCCTGGCGGAAGCCGGCCAGCGCGTTGAAGCCGGCGACGACCGCGAAACCGATCCCGAGCAGCACGAGGATCTTGCCCGAACCCAGCACCGCCCCGTCATCCCAGACCTCCTGCGTCCAGAGCAGCGGCAGCCCCACGAGGAGGCCGCCCGCGACCGCTCACAGATGATCGCGGGCGGTGTCGGCGACGGACTGCATCTCAGTGCCCGCGGCTGCCTTGGTCTCCGCGCCGGTCTCATCTGCTGCCTTCCTACGCCCTGCCACCGTCAGAGCGTAGCGGGCGGCGCCGGGGCGGGGGGTCGCTCGGTCATGATGAGCGGATCGAGCATCCGGGCGAGCCGGGCTCAGCGGTCCCCGTCGTCGACCGCAACCGTGCCGTTGCCGTTCGGCCGGCGGCGCACGACGAGCACCTTGCCGACCCGGCGGCCGTCGGTCGACTCCACGGTCAGGTGCAGCTCGTCGACGTCGATCTCGTCGCCTGGGTTCGGCACGCCGCCCACGCGGTGGTAGATGAGCCCGCCCACCGTGTCGTACTGGTCGTCGTCCTCGAGCCCCAGCTGCGTGTCGAACAGCTCGTCGAGGTCGTCGACCGCGGCCCGCCCGTCGACCCGTGCCTGGTCCGCGCACAGCTTGACGATCATCGGCTCCTCTTGGGCGTCGGACTCGTCCTGGATCTCGCCGAGGATCTCCTCGAGCAGGTCCTCGATCGTGACGAGGCCGGCCGTGCCGCCGTATTCGTCGAGCACGATCGCGATATGGACCCGGCGTCGCTGGAGCTCGTGGAGCAGGTCGTCGATCGTCATCGACTCGGGGACGAAGACCGGCGTCCGGAGCATCGTGCGCAGGCTGGGCACCGGCTGGGCGCCATTCTTGAGGTACGGCAGCAGGTCCTTGGCATAGAGGATGCCGACGATCTCGTCGACCGTCTCCTCGTAGACCGGCACCCGGCTGTGACCCTGCTCCACGATCCGGTCGATCGCCTCGGCCAGCCCGGCCGTGACCGGCAGCGCGACCATCGAGATGCGGGGCACCATCACCTCGTGCACACGGCGCCCGCCGAGCTCGATGACCGCGTGGATCATCTGCTCCTCCTCGGCCTCGAGGATGCCCTGCTCGCCGCCGCGCTCGATGAGCAGCTTGAGCTCCTCGGTGCTGATCTGGTTGTGATCGACGTCGCGCACGCCGAGGATCCGGTTCACGCCGTTGGTGACCCGCTCGAGCGCCCAGACGATCGGCCGCAGCAGCCGTCCGGTGAAGTCGACGAGCCCACCAAGGGTCAGGGCGTAGCGCTCCGGGTAGGCCAGCGCGAGCGTCTTGGGGACGAGCTCGCCGAAGACGATGGTCACGAAGCTGAGCAGGGCCGTGATCACGAGCAGCGCGACGATCGCCGCGTACGGCGCGATGAGCGGCAGGCCCTCGAACAGCGTCCGGAGGCCCACGGTGAGGCTCTGGCCCGCGAACGCCGCCGCGAGGAACCCGATGAACGTGATCCCGAGCTGGATCACCGCGAGGAACCGGCTGGGGTGCGCAGCCAGGTCGCGGACCCGCCGCGCCCCGCGGCGACCCTCGTCCACGAGCTGGTCGACGCGGCTCCGGCGCACGGTGACCAGCGCGATCTCGGCAGCGACGAACACGGCGTTGACCAGGATGAGCACGGCGATCACGAGGAGGTCGAACGGGAACGGGATCATGGTTGCGAGCCGTCGCTTAGGTCGGCGAGCTCGGGCCCGCGTGCGGTCTCTTGGGCCTCGGGCGCGGGGGTGCGGGGCTCCCGGATGCGGGCCGGCATGCCGACCGCCAGCTTGCCCGCGGGCACGTCGCGAGTGACGACCGCGCCGGCGCCCGTCCTCGCCCCGTCGCCGAGCCTGACCGGGGCCCGGAGCATCGTGTCGACGCCGAGGAAGACGCCCTCGCCGATCTCGGTCCGGTGCTTCCGGATTCCGTCGTAGTTGGCCGTGATCGTGCCCGCGCCAACGTTCGTGCCCGCGCCAACGTCGGCGTCGCCGAGATAGCTCATGTGGTGCTGCTTGACGCCCACGCCCAGACGGCTGTTCTTGATCTCGGCGTAGTTGCCGACCTCCGCGCCGCGGCCCACGTGCGAGCCCGGCCGCAGGTGGCTGAACGGGCCCACCTTGGCGCCGTCCTCGATGGTCGACGCCTCGACGACGCTTGCCCAGACGAGACAATCGCGCCCGATCGTCGAGTCGACGACCTGGCTGCCGGCGCCGATCGTCGTCCCCTCCCCCACCATGGTCGCGCCTCGCAGGCTGACGTTCGGTTCGATCGTCACGTCGGTGGCCAGCTCCACCGTGGCGTCCAGGTAGACCGTCGAGGGGTCGCGCATCGTCACCCCGGCCCGCATGTGGGCGGCGTTGATCTCGGTTCGGAGATCCCATTCGGCCTGGGCGAGCTGGGCGCGGTCGTTGATCCCGGTGAGGCGCCCGTCGTCGTCCACGTCGAGCGCGGCGACGAGCCGGCCGTCGGCCCGGGCGAGCGCGACGAGGTCGGTCAGATACAGCTCGCCCGTCGCGTCCGACGGCGTGAGCGACCCGATCCGGGTGCGAAGCCAGTCGGCGTCGATGGCGTACAGGCCGGCATTGATCTCGGGGATCTCGCGCTCGTCGTCGGTCGCGTCGCGGTCCTCGACGATCCGCTCCACCGAGCCGGCGTCGCTGCGCACGACGCGACCCAGGCCCGCGGGGTCGTAGACCGCCACGGCCACGAGCGCCAGCGCCGCGTGGTCGAGCCGGCGCTGGTCGATGAGCTCGAGCAGCAGCGATGCCTCGACCCGGGGCACGTCGCCGTTCACGACGAGGACCTCCGGGACGTCTGCCGGCAGGGCCTCGAGCGCGGCCCGGAGCGCATCGCCCGTGCCTCGTGGGTCATCCTGCACGGCGAAGTCGGCCTCGCCGGCAAAGGCCTCGAGGACGGCCGCGGTACCCGGCGAGTAGACGACGAGCGGTCGCTGCGCCGTTGCCTCCCGGGCGGCGTCGAGCACCCAGGCGAGCATGGGACGGCCGCACAGCGGGTGGAGGACCTTCGGGAGCCTGGAGCGCATCCGGGTGCCCACGCCGGCTGCGAGCACGATCGCAACCGGACGCCGTGCGGGCCCGGGACTTGGGGGATTCACAGGGAGCGGTGCCGGAGGCGGGGCCGCGGGGGCCGGGCGCCGGCGAGGGCGCCGCGTATGTCCGGCGAAGGGGCGTCGGATGTCATCGGTTGTGAGGCGGCATCGTAGGGTCGCCCCGGAGGGGTGTCAAACCGGGTCGGCGGCAGCGGAGCGCCTCACCGGCTGCCGCCGTCGGCTCCGCGCCGGGCGCCGATCGCCTCGATCTCGACGAGGCCGCCCCTGGGGAGCGCCGCGACGCCGAAGGTCGAGCGGGCCGGGGGCGGGTCCGGCATATGCAGCGCGTAGACCGCGTTGACGGCCGCGAAATCGGCCATGTCAGCGAGGAAGATCGTGGTCTTCACGACGTCGGCCATGCCCAGGCCGGCCGCGTCGAGCACGGCCGCGAGGTTGCGCAGCGCACGCTCGGCCTGCGCTTCCACGCCCCCCTCGACGAGCTCGCCGGTCGCCGGATCGAGCCCGATCTGGCCCGAGCAGAACACGAGCCCGTCGATCGCGATGCCCTGGCTGTAGGGCCCGATCGCGGCGGGCGCACCGGCGGTCGAGACGGCGTGGCGGCTCATGGCTGGCTCCTCGGGCGGGTCGCGATCGTGGTGGCGTGGATGAACGGTGGGCCGGCCCCGGGCACGACGAGGTCGCCCGAGGCGACGGCGGCACGCAGCTCCCGCGCCGCGTCCTCGGCCGCACCTGGCGAAGGATAGAGCGACCAGAGCGTGGGCCCCGAGCCCGACTGGCCCACGGGCCGACCCAGCCGCCGCATCAGCGCCCGGCGGAACACGAGCAACGCAGGCTCCGCGCGAGTGGCCGCACCCGCGAGGTCGTTGGCGCTCGCGAGGACCCCCGCGCGGGCCATGAGTTCGGCCGCCCGGATCCCGCCGCGCATCTCCGACGCGAGGTGCTCCGAGGCGAGCCGGGTGGACCCGGAGCCGACGCCGCCGGCCGCCGCGAACGCCGTGAACA
>Ga0136621_1000778_pt1 | contig 12783 bp, 13 predicted proteins | sample AntDryUQ445A2306_FD_104673 | JGI IMG/M metagenome (GOLD analysis project Ga0136621, IMG submission 104673) | Polar desert sand microbial communities from Dry Valleys, Antarctica - metaG UQ445A (23.06) | ecosystem: Environmental > Terrestrial > Soil > Desert | place: Antarctica: Dry Valley...
CCACGAGGTTGTCGTTGCGCTGGAGGGCAAGGACTCCCACCTCAATGCAACGGTCGGCGAGCTCCACCGCGAAGTCGCCGCCATGCACAAGACCCTCACCGGGCTGCAGGACGACGTCCAGAGCGTCACAGACCGACTGCCCGATGCGTCACGCGGACCGCTGGAAAAGGCCCGCGACGTCCTCACCGGAGGCCCCGCCCAAGAGCAGGAGTGATTCCAGGTTCACCGAGCCATCGCTGGTCGGCGGCCTCGCGCTTGGCACAGCTAACTCCGGACAGCCGACGGGGCTCCGCTCAGGCCTGCACCCACAGAGCCTGGTGGACGTCGCTGGGGGCGACGAACCTCGCCAGGTCGGCCGAGCGTATGGTCTGAAGCACGTCGTCTGGGGCGCCGTTTCGCTCCATAGCCTCGAGGAGCTCCCCCTTGCTGACCGGCCAAGTGACGCCATGCACGTACTTCGAACTCACTTCGAGGGGCGTTTCCCTCATGGCTTCTCCTTTGACTGGCTTGGGGGCCAAAGGATACCCAAGGGGAGACCCTCAGCCTCTCGCCGGGTCAGTAGGGAGCGGTTTACCTGGTCTCCTCCTCAGGCGCCGCGAAGAGGAGGAAGGCGAGCACCGCGCCGAGCAGCATCAGCGCCACCCCAATGCCAAGCAGCCAGCCCTCAAAGAGCAGGGTCACCGCCGCGCCGAGGCCCGCCGTGGCCGCCGGGGCCGCCAGAGGGATGGCCGGCGCCGGCGAGCGGGCCGTGCGCGCGGGAACGTCCTGCAACTCCCTGCCGGGATCGAAGCGGCCGCTCAGCACGAGCCGGAAGAGCAGCGCCAGCGAGGGCAGCAGGATCAGCAGGCCGAAGCCGACCGAGACAGCGATCGCCACCAGCGTCGCATCCCCCGCGGCGGCCTCCTGGACCGTCAGCCCCGGGAGGAAGGTGGGCTCCTGCGCAAGGCCCCACCCCGCCACGATGGCGGCCACCGCCAACGCCGCCGAGGCGCGCGCGGGCTCGAAGCGCCCGCGGTATACCAGCGCGAGCGTCGCCACCCCGGCGATGCCCGAGACGAGCCCGGCGACGAGGCCCGCTCCGCTCGAGAGGCCGTCGTAGAGCGGCCTCGCATCCTCGTGCAGCACGATCGGGCCGCAAATCGCGATCGCCCCGACCAGCGCGCCCGAGATGAGCGCCCGCTTTCGGAATGTCTCGGCCAGATCAGCGAGCCCCTCGCGCCTGGCGTCCCCCGCCAGGTAGATCGCCGCGGTGTAGGCGGCGCTCGCCACCGCCAGGGTCCCGACGAGCAGCGACGTCGGGTTGACCCAGCTGCTGAACGCGTCGCCCGCGGCGTTCCCGACCGGCACGCGGCCCGAGGCGATCCCGCCGGCGGCGGCGCCGAGCGCGAACGGCGTGAGCACCGACGACAGGGAGAGCATCAGGCTGAGCGCGCTCGCCTCGCGCCCGCCCGGATCGCCCGTCCGAAACGCGTAGCTCGCGCCACGGAGGATCACGCCGATCGCGGCGATGAAGAGCGGGACCGTGAGGGTGGAAGCGATCGACGCGAACGCCGTCGGATAGGCCGTCCAGCAGACGACGAACACGAAGATGAGCCACACGTGGTTTGCCTCCCACACGGGCGCCATCGCGCGGTGGGTGTGCTCGCGGACGGCGGCGCCCCGTGGGCCACGCGCGCCGAGCTCCCACAGCCCTGCACCGAAGTCGGCTCCGCCGAGCACCGCGTAGGCGGCGAGGCCCGCCAGGATCAGCACCATCGGAAGCTCAGCCACGCGGCACCTCTGGCGGCTCCGCCTGGGCCTGCTCGAGCGGCACGCGCGCCAACCGGCGCAGGATCCAGATCGTCCCGGCGATGAGCCCGGCGTAGACCACCGTCAGCGTGGCGTAGCCCACGGGGATCCCGCCCGCGCCCGTGACCGCCTCCTCGGTTCGCATCAGGCCGTAGACAACCCACGGCTGGCGCCCGACCTCCGTCGTCACCCAGCCGGCGATGAGTGCCACGAGCGAGAGCGGACCAGCCGCGACCACCGCGCGCCAGAACCAGACCGACTCCGGAAAGCGCCGCCGCGCGCGCAGCCAGAGGAACCAGGCCGAAAGCGCTGCCAGGAGGGTGCCGATCCCGACCATGATCGAGAAAGAGATCCGGACGATGGCGACGGGCGGGCGGTCCTCCTTGGGCACGGACTCAAGACCCTTGACGGGTGCGTTGGGATCGTGGAAGGCCAGCAGCGACAGCAGCTTCGGCACCTCGACGCCGCCCTTGACCTTCCCCTCCGACTCGCTGTACAAGCCGCCGATGTTCAGCGGCGCGCCCTTCGTGGTCTCCTGGAGCCCCTCGAAGGCGGCGAGCTTGACCGGCTGGCTCTTCGCCACCTCGCGTGCTGCCCAGTCGCCCACGATCAGCTGCACCGGCGCGGCCACGCAGGCGGCGGTCAGCGCAACCAGCAGCGCGGTGCGCTCATAGCGCCCGGTGCGCCCCTTCATCCACCCCCACGCGTACACGGCGGCCACCAGGAAGCCGGTGACGATGTAGCCCGCCACGTACATGTGCACCAGCTCATGCCAGAAGAAGTCGTTGCCGAACAGGGCGCTCCACGGCTTGACGTCCACCACCTCGCCGCCCTCGAAGCGAAAGCCGCCCGGGTTGTTCATCCAGGCGTTCACCGTGATCACGGTCAGCGAGCCCGTGATGCCGGCCACCACGACCGGCACGCCGGAGAGCAGGTGCATGCGCGGCGACAGGCGGTCCCAGCCGTAGAGGTAGACCCCGATGAAGATCGCCTCGAGGAAGAACGAGAAGCCCTCGAGCGTGAATCCCAGACCGAAGACCTCGCTGAAGGTGGCCATGAAGTTCGGCCACAGAATCCCGAGCTCGAAGCTCAGGATCGTGCCCGTCACGACCCCCACGGCGAACAGCGCGGCCATCACCTTGGACCAGCGCTTGGCGAGCGTGAGGTACACCGGGTCACCCGTGCGCAGGTGGAGCCACTCCACGAACATCACGAGCGCCGGGAAGGCGATGCCGAAGCACACGATCGGGATATGCACGGCGAACGACATCGCCTGCATCTGACGCGCTTCGAGCAGGTAGTCCTGCTGAACGGGGTCGAGGGCCGCGGCGAACAGTTCGTAGGGCATAGGCTCCCGAGAAACCTACTCCGAATGCCCGCGGCGATAGCCCGTCGCAGCGACGCCGCGGAGAGAGGCCGGAGCGCTCTATCGCGAACTGCCGGAGAGGTCTCTACACGCTAGCCCCCGGATGCAGACGCTCCACCTCCGCGCTCGACCGTCGCAACTTCCACGCTCGAGGCGCCCAGGTAGAGGAGCGTGGCGGCGAGCGAAGCGACAAGCCACGCGGCGCTGCCCGGGATATGCGCGATCAACAGGGCGGCTGTGATGGCAGCGCCAATGGCGGTGACATGGACGAGGCCCGCCCGTACCGGGTGAGGGCTGCGGGCGAGCTGCTTCTCGGCCTCTCCCGCGGTTTCCGACGTCAAGAACATGAGCCCGCCGTATGCAATCGTCGCGCCCAGGGCGAACAGGAAGATCTCGGCCTCCGTCGGCACTCCGTGCTCGCCGGCAAGCGCGGACCCCGTCCCCCACACGGTAACCGCGTAGCCGTAGGGCAGCCCCGCCCCATGGAGCGCGGTCCGAAGCGCCCGGAAGTAAGCGGACTCCCGTATCACCATGGCGAGGAGTCTCCCGCTCCTCGCGGACGTCAGGGCCTGGCCTCCCAAGGGCCGCTCTCAAGCGGAGTAGCGGACCCCGAGCCCCAACGCCCCTTCCGCGGGTGGCGTCCGCGGCAGCCAGCGCCTGGACCTACTTCGCGTAGTCCGTCGACCTGCTCTCCCTGATCACCGTCACCTTGATCTGACCCGGGTACTCCAGCTCGGCCTCCACCTCCCGTGCGATCGTGCGCGACAGCAGCGTGGCTGCGTCGTCGTCGATCTCCTCAGGGTGCACGATCACGCGCACCTCGCGGCCCGCGTGGATGGCGTAGACCTTGTCCACGCCCGCATGGCGCAACGCCAGCCCCTCGAGGTTGTGCAGCCGCTCCACGTAGCGCTCCAGCGACTCCCCCCGCGCGCCCGGCCGCGCGCCCGACAGCGAGTCCACGATCTGCACGATCACGGCCTCCACCGTCTGCGGCTGCACCTCGTTGTGGTGGGACTCCATCGCGTGGGCCACGGCCTCGTCCTCGCCGTGACGCCGCGCCAGCTTCCCGCCCACCAAGGCGTGCGGGCCCTCGACCTCGTGTGACACCGCCTTGCCGATGTCGTGCATCAGCGCCGCGCGGGCGGCGATCTTGGGGCTCGCCCCCAGCTCGGCGGCCAGCATCGTGGCCAGCCGCGCGCACTCGATCGAGTGGGCCAGCACGTTCTGGCCGTAGCTGGTGCGGTACTGCAGCCGGCCCAGCAGCTTGGTGAGCTCGGGGGGCACGGTTCCCACGTTGGCCTCGAACGCGGCCTGCTCGCCCAGCTCGGCGATCCGCTGGTCGATCTCCGAGCGGGCCTGGAGGTAGGCCTCCTCGATCCGGGCTGGGTGGATGCGCCCGTCCGCCAGCAGCCGCTCGAGCGTCAACCGAGCGATCTCGCGGCGCACTCCGTCGAAGCCCGACAGCAGCACCGCGCCCGGCGTGTCGTCGATGATGAAGTCGATTCCGGTGAGCGTCTCCAGGGCGCGGATGTTGCGCCCCTCGCGGCCGATGATGCGGCCCTTCAGCTCGTCGGACTTGAGCTCCACCGTGGACACGGTGGTCTCGTGCGCGTGGCCGCCGGCCACGCGCTGCATGCAGGTGGCGAGAATGCTGCGCGCGCGCCGGCCGGCGTCCTGGCGCGCCTCGTCCTCCACCTGGCGCACCATTCGCGCGGTGTCGTGGCGGACCTCGTCCTCCAGCTCGCGCAGCAGGATCTGCTTGGCCTGGCCGGCACTCAGGCCCGCCACGCGCTCCAGCTCGCGCACCTGCACGCGCTTGGCCTCCTTGAGGCGCTGGTCGTTCACCTCGAGATTGCGGGCGCGGTCCTCCATCGTTGTCTCGCGCTGGTCGACCGACCGCTCGCGGGAGCCGAGGGCGTCCTCCTGGGCGCGGAGGCGCTCCTCCCTGCGGGCGATCTCCTCCCGCCGTGCGGTGAGCTCGGCATCGGCGTCCTCGCGCGCAGGCGCCGCCTGGCTGGGCGCCGCTCGGAGGGCGGGATGCGAGGCGCCCTCACCGGTGGTGGACGGAACCGCTGTGGCCTCGGCGCGGGATGTCATCGGAGACACCTCCATCGGGTGCCGGCGCAGGGCCACGAGCACCACGGTCGCGGCCACGGCAGCGGACACGAGGGCCGCCAGCAGGATCTCCATGTCGCAGTCTCCTCCCCCGGCCGTCAGTGGCCGGGTCCGGTTTCTCTGGTCGAGCGCTCGGCTCGCCACCGCGAAACACCAGGACTGCTCGGAGCGGGAGCGCGCCTTCCGGCGGCGCGCGGAACTTCATCTACGGACGCGCTCGGCCGCTCCTTTCGCGCTCGTCCCGGGGCGGTCCGTTCTCAGTTGAAGTTGATCTCATCAGGTACCGGAAAGTCTCTAAAACCGCTGCAAAGAAGCCAAGTATCGAATCTGTGTGCTCACGGCGACCACGCGGATCGCTCTCGCTTCCAGGGTACCCGGCGGCCACCCCGCGCGCAACCGGAACACGCGGGCAAAACCGTGCCGTCAGGCGGCGGCTCGGCGCTCGAACTGACGCACGGCCTCGTAGGCCAGCTCGGGCTCGTAGCCCTTGCGCACCAGCAGCCGCCAGGCGCGGTCGCGCTCGCGGTTGCCGTCGAGCGGGCCGGCCTTCGCCGCGAGGATGTCGAGCGCCGCGGCGAGCTCGCCGTCGCGGTCCTGCTCGCCCGCCGCCGCGGCGATCGCGTCAGGCGGCACTCCTCGGCGGTGCAGCTCGCGCTCGATCCGCTCGCTGCCCCAGCGCTCGATCGTGCGCTTGTCCTCGGCGAAGCGCTGGGCGAAGCGCTCGTCGTCGAGCCATCCGGCCTCGGACAGCTCTCCGATCGCGTGCTCGAGCGGTTCCGGCTCCACGTGCTTGCGCTCAAGGAAGACGCGTACCTCCGCGACGGTGCGATCGCGCCGGGAGATCGACCGGTAGGCCAGCTGGACGGCGCGCTCGAAGGGGTCGCGGCCGCCCGGTGGCGGCCGGTCCTGCTCCTCTTCGTCCATGCGCTCGCGGAAGTCGGGGCGTGCGGCGCTAGGCCGCCTGCTCCTCGACGGCGGGCGCCACCTCGGGCGGCGCCTCGCTCGGCTCCTCCACCGCGGCCACCACGGCCCCACCACCGGGCTGGATGCCCAGCGTCTCGTAGATCTGGGCCTCGATCTCCTTCAGCTTGTCCGGGTTCTCGCGCAGGTAGGCCTTGACGTTGTTGCGGCCCTGGCCGAGCCGCTCGTCCTCGTAGGAGAAGAACGATCCCGACTTCTGAACGATGTTGTGCTCGATCCCCAGATCGAGGATGCAGCCCTCGGAGGAGATTCCCAGGCCGTACTCGATGTCGAACTCGGCCTGGCGGAACGGGGCGGCCACCTTGTTCTTGACCACCTTCACGCGCACGCGGTTGCCGACCGCCTCGGTGCCCTCCTTGAGCGTCTCGATGCGACGGATGTCCAGGCGCTGCGACGAGTAGAACTTCAGCGCGCGGCCACCGGGCTGGGTCTCCGGGCTTCCGAACATCACCCCGATCTTCTCGCGGATCTGGTTCGTGAGCAGGCACAGCGTGTTCGCGCGGTTGAGGTTGCCCGCGAGCTTGCGCATGGCCTGGCTCATCATGCGGGCCTGCAGGCCAACGGTCTGGTCGCCCATCTGGCCCTCGAGCTCGACCTTCGGCGTGAGCGCCGCAACCGAGTCGATGGCCACCACGTCGACCGTGCCCGAGCGGATCAGCAGGTCGGCTATCTCCAGAGCCTGCTCACCGTTGTCGGGCTGTGAGACGAGCAGCTCGTCGACGTCGACCCCGATGCGCTTGGCATAGATCGGGTCCATCGCGTGCTCGGCGTCGATGAAGGCACAGATGCCGCCCGTCTTCTGGGCCTCGGCAAGCACGTGGTAGACCAGGGTGGTCTTGCCCGAAGCCTCCGGCCCGAAGAGCTCGACGATCCGCCCGCGCGGCAGGCCGCCGACCCCCAGCGCGAGGTCGAGCGACAGGGCGCCAGTGGGTATCGCCTGAACGGCCACCTTGAACGCGTCGTCGCCCATCTTCATGATCGATCCCTCGCCGAACTCGCGCTGGATCTGCGTGATCGCGCTGTTCAGTGCGGCGTCGCGGGCCTTGGCGGCCTTTTCCTGATCCTTGTCCATTTCCGATCTCCTCGAAGTCTCTGGGGGAAACAAAATGGCAGGCGGATCGGACGGCTTGGGTGACGCGTGTTACGGCTCTGCAAAGGGATACAGACAACGCTGGAGCGAAGCCTTAGACCGCCTCGGGCAACTCCCCTTCCGGAGAAGGAGGAGGGCCGCGGGGACGGCCGCGAAGGCGGTGAGGGCGCCAATGAGGAAGATCGCGTCGAGCCCGTCCACGAAGGCCACTCGCGTGGCTCCCTCGAAGGAGTCCAACCGGGACCCGGATGCGGCGAGGCGGTGCTCGAGCAGCTCGCCGAACGACGCGTCGAGGTCCGCTCGGATCGCGGGCAGGGCCACGTTGACCACCGTCACGTCGAGGAGCAGCAGCGCGGTGGCGGCCGAGACCACCCACAGCGTCCATCGTCGGGTAGCACGCTCTCCTCGATGGTGCGAGCCTAAGCCGCCCGCTGCGCCACAGGGGGCCTGGCACACTTGGCCTGATGGACGATCCCTTCGACACGGCCCTCGCCAGCGTGGAGGAGCTCCGCGACCTATACCCGCCTGTGCTCGAGCGCGCCGTGCTCAAGGACATCGGCTACTTCGATGGCCTTTGCCGCAGGCTGATCGCAGGCTGCTCGATCGCCTTCCTGGCCACCCACTCCGCCGAGGGGCACTCCGACGTGACGCCCCGGGGCGGGCAGCCGGGCTTCGTGACCGTGCTGGACGACCATCGTCTGGCCATCCCCGATGCCACCGGCAACCAGCGCCTCGACACCCTCGCCAACGTGGTGGAGAGCGGCAGGATCGGGATGGTCTTCGTGATCGGAGGGCGCGACACCACCCTGCGCGTGAACGGGCGCGCCTGCGTGTCGGCCGATCCGGAGTTGCTCGAGCGCCTCGAGCCCGTGGGCAAGCCGCCCCGGACCGCGATCGTGATCGAGGCGGAGGAGGTCTATGCGCACTGCCCGAAGGCGTTTGTGCGCTCCAAGCTGTGGGATCCGGAGTCCTGGCCGGAGCCCGGGTCGCTGCCCACCGCCGCCGAGGTGACGGTGGCGCACCGCCGCGACCCCAGCGTCACGGTGGAACAGGTCGAGGCAGAGCAGCGCGAGTCGCTGCGCACACGCCTCGCCTAGGCCCAGTCGCCCCGAACCAGGCCGAACATCACCGCGTCATCGCGGCCGCCCTGCTTGTTGGCGAGGTAGGAGCGCATCACTCCCTCCTTCGTGAAGCCGGCCTTCTCGGCCACGCGCCCAGAGGCGGCGTTGCCCACCGCGGCGATCAGGTCGAGGCGGATCAGGTCCAGTTGTTCGAACGCAGCCTGCGAGAGCAGGCGCACGGCTGCGGTCGCCACACCCCGGCCCCGTGCGTGGGGCGCAACCCAGTAGCCAAGCTCCCCGCGGCGTTCCGGGGCGTCGAACGCCACGAGGCCGACCGAGCCGAGCATCGAGAGGTCGTGCGCATCGGTGATCGCCATCTCCAGCGTCTGACCCAGCCTGCGGCTCTCCTCGCGCCCGCCGAGATACTGGCGCGCGTACTCCTCCTCGAAGTCCGCCGGGATCTTCATCCAGCGCTGCATCTCCTCATCCCCATAGGCGGCGGCCACCGCGGGAACGTCCTCGTCGTTCCATGGGCGCAGCGTGATCCTGCCATCGGTGGGCGGACCGCTCAGCAGGGGGATCGGCACGCGGCTCATGCGGGGAGCGCCAGGGAGTGAAGCGGGGTGTAGCGGGCTCCGGCCGCGGTGGGCTGGGACCGGTACAGGGTGAGCGCGGGCGCGGTGAACGTGCCGAAGGGCATCGCCTCCGGGACTGTAAGCGCGCCGGCGCGGGCGCCGCGCCGCACTCTGGCGAGCGTCACATGGGGCCAGAGGGCGCGCTCGTCGGTGCGGTCGAGCGCCTTGGATACGCGGCCGTGGAGGCGGCCGGCGCGGTCGTCCGCGTCCTGGAGGTCGAGGGCGAACAGGCGCGGCCGGCGGGGCGGCACGGCCTTCACCCCCAGCGGGGTGAGCAGTGGCGCCTGGACCCCTGCCGCCGCTCCGACCGCCTCCCACAGACCGCCGATCTCAGCGGGCGCCGTGTCCCCCAGGAACACCAGCGTCACATGTAGCTGCGCCTCGGGAACCGGCCGCAGCTCCGACCGGCCGTCGGTGGCCGCATCCCGCCAGCCCGCCAGCTCCGCCCGAGCCACGTCCGGCAGATCGAGTGCCACGAACAGCCTCCACGAGCGCTCGGAGACCTCACCGGGCTCGCTCAGACGGGCAGCTCCTCATCGCGGAGCAGCCGGCGCAGCATGTGCATGCCGACCGTGGTCGAGCGGTCGCGGATCTCCGCCCGGTCGCCAGGCATGTGCGTATTGCGGGCGAGGACCGCGCCGTCGCTGCGCCGCGCGCACCAGCACACCGTGCCCACCGGCTTCTCCTCGGTGCCCCCACCAGGGCCGGCCACACCGGTGATGGCGATCGAGGTGTCCGCCGCGAAGCGCTCCAGGGCGCCGAGCGCCATCGCGTCGGCCACTTCGGGGGAGACCGCGCCGTGGCGCTCGATCAGCTCGGTATCCACGCCCAGCTGCTCGACCTTGGCGGCGTCGGCGTAGCTCACGACGCCACCGGCGAAGTATTCCGAGGCCCCGGGGCGCTCCGACAGCCGCGCCGCCATCAGGCCTCCGGTGCAGGACTCGGCCACGGCCATGGTCCGCCCGGCGAGCAGCTGCGCCACCTGCTCGTCCACGCTGGAGCCGTCGGTGGAGAACAGCGTGTCGGAGTGGCGCTCGGCCACGAGCCCCGCCAGAGCTCGCCAGGCGTCCTCCGCACGCGGCTCCCAGCGCACCACCACCTCCACCTCGCCGCGGCGCAGGCAGGTGGTGATCTCGAGATCGTCGAGACCCTCGATCCGGTTCTCGGCCTCACGGAGGGTGAGCGCGATCTCGGACTCCGGGATGCCGAACAGGCGCAGCATCGACTGCTCGTAGTCATGGACGTCGCCGAGCGCTGCGCGGAATGACTCCGCGCCCGTGGCCTCGCGCCACATCGCGTGCAGCTCCCTCGGCGGTCCCGGTAGCACCACCACGGTGGGGCCGCCGTTGCGCGGCGGTACGACCATGCCGGGCGCGGTGCCTGCGGGCTCGATCACGGTGGCCCCCTCGGGCACCAGCGCCTGCTTTCTGTTGGCCTCGCGCACAGCGTCGCGGTCCAGGTTGGGCCAGCGTTTCATCAGCGGCTCGAGGATGTCGGCGATCCGTCCTTCGAGGTCCGCGTCAAGAGCCAGCCCACGGCCGGTGAAGCCCGCCACCACCTCGAGGGTCAGGTCGTCGGCCGTGGGGCCAAGGCCGCCGCTGGTCACGATCAGGTCCACGCCCTGGGCCTCCAGGAAGCGCAGCTGGGCCTCCATGTCCTCCGGACGATCGCCGCAGATCGTGATGTGCGCGAGATCCACCCCCAGTTCCATCAGTCGATCCGACAGCCAGGGACCGTTGCGGTCGGTCACACGACCGGTGAGGACCTCCGTGCCCGTGACCACGATGCCCGCCCGCGCTGCCATCTAGCCAGCACTCCTCACCCGCAAGGGGTGGTGCCCTCGACGATCTCCCGCGCTCCTGTGCGCGTGACGTCGTAGCCGATCGGGTTCGGGCTCTCCGGGATGCGCACACGGCGCCCGTTCGCGCGCATGTCCACCGACCGCTTGCCGAGGTTGATGCGAATCAGGCGCGGGTTGCGGAATGACCGGGCCTCCTCCAGCGTGCCCTCGAACACCACGTCGCTGTCCTGCCCCGTGTCCACGCAGACATAGGTGGCGTCGGTGGGAGTCACGCGCAGCACCACCCCCGCGGGACGCGGCCGCTTCCGGGGCGCGGGGCTCTTCGGGCGCTTGGGCTCGGTGGCGTCGTCGCCGGCCTGCTGCTCGGGAGCGTCCTCGTCCGCGGAGCGCCCCAGTGCCAGCAGCAGCCCCACCACGATCACCGCGACCAGTGCCAGCAGAGCGGCCGGGCCGGGCGGGCCCGGCGCCGTGGGCCGGCGGCGCTGCGGACCGCTGGTGGCGGCGGGAGGCGCGCCCAGCGCCTGGGGGCTGATCTCCTCCTCGGACGGATGGCTGGCGCGGTACTCGTCCACCAGCAGGTGCGGATCGAGGCCCACCACCTCGGCGTAGGTGCGCAGGAAGGTCTTGACGAAAGTGGGTCCGGGAAGCGAGCCCCACTCCTCGTTCTCGAGCGCACGCAGGTACTTCGCACGGATCTTCGTGCGCTCCTCGACATCGGCGATGTCCAGGCCCTGGCGCAGTCGCGCTTCTCGTAGGGTTTCCCCGATAGGTGGCATGCCTCTCGCCATTCTGGCGGAGTTCGAGGTCTAGGGAGCGCTGTCGCCGGCCCCGGCGCCCACGGCGGAGGACATCGGCTCCTCCAGAGCGGCCAGCACCCGGGGCAGGTCGGCCTCGCTCACGAGCACCTTGCGGGCCTTGGAGCCCTCATAGCCCGAGATCACGCCGCGGCGCTCGAGCATGTCGATCAGGCGCCCCGCGCGTGTGTATCCCACCCGCAGCCGGCGCTGGAGCATCGACGTGGACGCCGTGTCCATCTGGACCACCGTGCGGATCGCGTCCGCCAGCAGATCGTCCGCGTCGGGATTGAAGTCGGCGTCACTCGCGCCCTCCTCGGGCTCGGACTCCACCGCCTCCAGCAACTCCTCGCGCAGCTCGGGCTCACCCTGCTTGCGCCAGTGGGCGGTGATCTTCTCGATCTCCTCCTCGGTCACGAACGCGCCCTGGATGCGGCTCAGCTTGGTGCCGCTGCCCGGGCGGAAGAGCATGTCGCCCTTGCCCAGCAGCGACTCGGCGCCGTTCTGGTCGAGGATCACGCGCGAGTCGGTCTGGGAGGACACCGCGAAGGCGATCCGCGCCGGCACGTTGGCCTTGATCATGCCGGTGATGATGTCCGCGCTCGGGCGCTGGGTGGCCAGCACCAGGTGGATGCCCACCGCGCGCGACTTCTGAGCCAGGCGGATGATCGCGTCCTCCACCTCGCCGGGGGCGATCATCATCAGGTCGGCGAGCTCGTCGATCACGCACAGCAGGTAGGGCAGCGGCGCTTCCCCGTTGCGCATTCGAACGCGGTTGAGCTCCTCCAGCTTGCGGGTCCGGGCGGCGCTCATCAGCGTGTAGCGCTCCTCCATCTCCTTGATCAGGTTCTGCAGCACGTTGGCCGCCAGGCGGGGACTGGTGACCACCGGCGTGACGAGATGCGGGATGTGCTCGTAGAGGTTGAGCTCCACCTGCTTGGGGTCCACCAGCACCAGGCGCACCTCGTTGGGCGTTGCCCGCATGAGGATCGAGGCGAGCATCGCGTTCACGCAGCCCGACTTGCCCGAGCCCGTGGTGCCGGCCACCAGCACGTGGGGCTGGCTGGCGAGGTCGATGCCGATCGCGCGGCCGTCGATGTCCTTGCCCAGCCAGGCGGTGAGCGGTGACCATCCCTCGGGCGAAGCCTGGGC
>Ga0136621_1000779_pt1 | contig 12779 bp, 12 predicted proteins | sample AntDryUQ445A2306_FD_104673 | JGI IMG/M metagenome (GOLD analysis project Ga0136621, IMG submission 104673) | Polar desert sand microbial communities from Dry Valleys, Antarctica - metaG UQ445A (23.06) | ecosystem: Environmental > Terrestrial > Soil > Desert | place: Antarctica: Dry Valley...
CGGCGATGGCGACGCGATCGTCGGGGACGACCTCGTGGCTCGTCTCGAGTCCCGCGGCGCGGCAGAGCTCGACCAGCGCGGGGCCCGAGAGATCCTCGCCCTCCCCGCGCGCGCGTGTGGTCGACACGGTCAACACGGCGGCTCGCATGCCTTTCAGGGTAGGTGAGCGGCGCGCCCTACGATTGCGGCCCGTGAGCCCAACCGCGCCCGCCAGGCCCCGCACCACCATCCCCGTGGCCTGCCGCCGGCTCGCCGAGCACCCCTCCTTCGACCGCAGCATCGTGCTCGTGGTCCTCGCCAACGCCGCCGTCCTCGGGGCAAGCACCTACGTGTCGCTCGAGCGCGCCTACGGCGGCGTGCTCGACGCGCTCAACAGCGCCTTTCTGGTCGTGTTCGTGGTCGAGCTCGCAATCCGCTTCCTCGCGGTCGGAGCGAACCCCAGGCGCTTCTTCTCGAGCGGCTGGAACGTGTTCGACTTCGTGGTCATCGGCGCGGCGTTCGTGCCCGGCCTCGCCGCCAACTCCACCCTCCTGCGGCTGGCGCGCCTCGCGCGCGTGATCCGGGTAGTGCGGCTGCTGCCCGACCTGCGGGTCCTCATCGTCGCCGTCGGGCGCGCCCTCCCCGGCGTCGGCAGCCTGGCCGTCCTCACGCTGCTGTTCCTATTCGTCTACGGGATGGTCGGGTGGGTGATCTTCGACAGCCACGACCCCGAGCGCTTCGGGAACATCGGCTCCGCGATGCTGAATCTGTTCGTGATGCTCTCGCTCGAGAACCTGCCCGACAACCTCGAGATGGGGCGCGAGCTGTCGGAGTGGACGGTCGTCTACTTCGTGTCGTTCGCCCTGCTCGCCGCCTTCTTGCTCTTCAACCTGTTCATCGGCATCGTCATCAACTCGATGGAGGAGGCGCGAGCGCTCGAGCTGGCCCGAGCCGAGCGCGAGCTCGAAGACGACGATCCCGGAAACGACGAGACCGCCCACGAGCTCGTGCTGACCGAGCGGGTGCGGATCCTGAGGGCCGCGCTCGACGACCTCGAGCGCGAGCTCGCCCGGCCGGGCGCGGGGCCGGCGAGCGCTCCACCGGCGCGAAGCGAGACTCGCGCCTAAGAAACCTCCGGACCGCTGTCGAGCGGCGAGACGAGGCGGCGCGCGCCTACTCAACCGCCACGGAGGACCTCGCCGAGGCGCTCCGAGCGGCTCGTGCGGCGGGAGGACCCATGAACCTCCTCGCCGAGGTCTCGCGCCTGAGCCGCCCCACGGGTCTATCGCCTCCTGCGCACCGGCGGAACCGGCTGCGAGCGGCTCTTGGGTAGGGACGCCGACGCGCGCCCCTAGGAGCCAAAGAGTCACGCTTCTGCTGGAACCTTCCCTGACCCCTCCATACGGTCACGCTTTGGTCATGGAGCGTGATTAGAAGCCCACAGACGACGCTCTAGGTCGTCGTGTCGGGCGCAGGTGACTTGGCAGAGCCCGTGCAGGTGGAAATGGCAGTGGCTCGACGGCGGACGTGCCGCAGCGATCGTTGAGCGGAACAGAACCGGGGCGGTTTCAAGCGCGGGACGACGGCGGTCTCACGGTCGCTCGGGTGGTGAGACGCGGGTGCTGACGTCGTCGCGCCCGGCGAGCCCGGCGAGCCCGGCGAGCTCGCGCGCTACGCGCGCGCGTCACGTCGGGGTCCTCTGACACGAGTGCGACGAGCTCGACGTCGCCATACAGCGTGAGCGTGCGCTCGCCCGCGCCGGTGCTGGCGACGCGTTGCGCGCGTAGTGCCTCGCGGTGGCTCGCGCGAAAGCCGGTGATGCCGTAGCCCGTGGTCCCGGCGGCCGCTCGAACGCCGTCTGCTGCGCCGAGCGCGCGCAGGCGCGACAGGGACGGCTCACGGTCGGTCGCGACCCAGGCCCACAGCGCGCGTGCGCCCGCCGGGAGCGCGAGCGCACGGGAGCCGCCGAGTGCGTCAGCCAAGACCGCGGCCGCGGTTTACCTGGGCGTCTCGACCGAGGAGCAGGCTCAGGACGGCTCGGGCAATGGCGGGTCACTCCTCTCCCAGGAGGAGCGCTGTCGGGCCTGCGCCGCCCGCGGGCTCGAGGTCACCCATGTCTTCGCCGACCCGGGCGCGAGCGGCGGGACGCTCGACCGCCCCGGCCTGACTGCGCTACGCGCCGCAGTGGCCGTAGGCGAGGTCGCCGTGGTGGTGGTCTTCGCCGTCGACCGCCTCTACCGCCGTCAAGTCGACACCTCGAGCTGCTCGAGGAGTTCGAGCGCCACGGCGCTGGCCTCGCCGCCGCCTCTCACGACGAGCCCCACCGGGCGCGCCATGCTCGGGATGCTCGCCGTCTTTGCCGAGCTCCAGCGCTCGGAGATCCGCGAGCGCACCCGCCATGCCCCGGCCGCAAAGAAGCGCCGCGGCGAGGCCGTCTCGCGCACCCCTATGGCCTGCGGCGCGCCGGCAGGGGCTACGAGCCGGACCCCGCCACCTGGCCGATCCGTAGCGCGTGTCCTGTCCAAGCGGGCTGCTGGTGCATCGTGCGAGGCGATCGCCGCCGAGTTCAACGCCGATGGGGTACCCACGGCGAGCGGCGCCGGTCGCTGGCACCCCCCGAGCGTCTCAAAGCTCTGTCGCAACCGCTGGATCAGGGCCGCCGCCGGTCTCTGAGCGACCCGTCGCGACAGTCGCGCGACGTGTCGAGGCCTGCCATGGCGCCCAATTAAGAAAGAGCAGCCTCAAGCTGCCCTTTCTCGTGAAGCGGCCGGCGAGGCGGGCGTCGGTGACGCAGCTCAGCGCGTCCTCGATGTCCCCGTGCCGGGACCACCACGGCGCCCAGTCCCGCATACCTATGCGCGGGTGTCGACCGACTCTGCCTCAAGCGCCGAACGGTCGACCCTCCATTAGGGTCGAGTCACGCTCTGAAGGCGGGTACGGCGGACCCCTGACAGGTGCGTCAGTCTCTCGACTTGCTACCCACTTGACGACCCGAGCGCTACCTCGACGATCGACTCGGCGAGATCATACTGGCGTGAGCTGTGCTCATCCGAGGACACCGGCGGACTCGAGCGGGGTCGCGAGGTGTGGCTCCCCCGGCTGGAGGAGAACCACCCGCGAACTCGTGCGAGCCTCGACGTCTGACCTAAACGCCTCGGCGTCCGCCGCGATAGGCGGAAAAGTGTCGTAGTGGCAGGGGACGACCTGTGCCGCCCCGATGAGTTCCGCCGCCACGGCGGCGTCGTGGCGATCCATGGTGTAGTGGCCGCCGATGCACATGAGCGCGACGCCGATTCGGTCGCGGCGGCCGACGAGTTCGAGGTCCGAGAAGAGCGCGGTATCCCCCAGGTGGTAGACAGTTTGCCCGCCCAGGTTGACGACAAGCCCGGCCGGGGTGTTGACCGATCCACCGGGTGTGGTCGAGGTATGCCAGGCGGGGACGAGGCGTACCCAGCCACCGTCGAACGCTACGGTCCCGCCGAGGTTCGGGTCCGCGACGTTATCGATGCCGTGGTCACCTTGGAGCTCGTCGGCGAGTTCCTTGATCGCGATGCACTGCGCGTCGGTGCGCCTGGCGATTTCGACCACATCGCCCCAGTGATCGGCGTGTCCGTGAGTGAGGAAGATGTGCGTCGGGTTGACCTCGTCTGGCTGAACCGCGGCCTTGGGGTTGCCGCTGAGGAATGGGTCGATCAGGACGCGCGTGTCGCCCTCCTCGAGCTCAAAGCACGAGTGACCGAGAAAGCGAATGTGCATGGGTAACTCCTTTTCTTAGTGTACGACTCGGGGACTTGCGGGGCTTGCGGCGTCTAGCCAAGCCGGGAGGAAGCGGAGGGGGGAGGGGTGGCCGCCGTCGATGCTTGGTTGGGGCGCTCAGCGGTCTCGGGCGGGCGGCGAAGCAGCACCATGGCGGCTCCCGCGTACGCTGCGGCCAGCGCGAGCATCAGCGTTTGAAAGTCGGTTTGGGCGAGCAGCAACCCCCCGGCAACCAGGATGGTTGCGTTTGCCAGCCCGTAGGTGCGCTCCATCCCGGTGACCAGCCGGGCGCGCTCCTCGGCCGAGGTGTCGCGGGACAGCCCGCGCATGGCCAGCGGCCGCACGCCGCCGGAGGACAGCCCGAGTAGGGCCGTCGCAAGCAACGCGACGCCGAGGTTCTCGACTGCGCCGAAGAGTGCGAAGGCGGCCACGGAGAGCACGACCGTGGCGACCGTGAGCCGGTTTAGGCCGATCCGGCGGGCGAACGCCAGCGCATAGCGCGCGGCGACGAAGGCGGCGAGACTGAAGATGCTGAGGACGGCACCGAAGTAGGCGAGGTCCACGCGGAGCACCTCGAAGAACAGATACGGGAGGAACCCGACGAAGCCAGCCAAGGTGGTGGCTCGAACGGTGACGTAGTAGTGGGACCACCAACGCTGCTCCGCTGTGGCGGTTGGGCGGCGGGCGGCGGACCGCTTGGCGCGCGCGCCGGGACCGGCGTCGCTCGCCAGCGGGGCGCCCGCGCCGGCCGGCGTGCGGATCGCGGCGACCGCCGCGCAGGCGACTCCGGCCGCGACAGCTGACGCATAAAAGACCGACTCGCGATCGGCGGCGAACATCACGGCTCCCACGACACCGGAGACAAGCACGGCGATGAACATCCAGCTTTGAGTATTGGATTGGATACGAGCCTGCTCGTCTGGATCGTCGACCAGGCGGCTGAAGAGACGGTTGTCGGTTCCTGCGGCCAGGCTGTAGCCGAGGCCGCCGACGACCTGCGCTGCCGAGGCAAACATGAGGCTGTCGGCGTTCACGAGCAGCAGGAGTCCGCCCCCTTTGGCAAGCTCACCGGCAGCGATGATCGACTTGACCGGCAGCCGTCTGCCGAGCAGCGACCCGGCGCCCGAGGTAATCGTGATGGTGATCCCATAGAGCGCGAGTAGCCCCTCAATCTCGAGCAGCGAGAAGCCCGTCAGCCAGAGGAAGACGAACAGGACAGGCAGGTGAAAGTAGAACCGCGAAGCTACGCGGTACAGGTAGAGCAGGCGAAGGCTGGTGCTCATCGATCTCTCACTTCACTTCTTCCAGCGCCTGGCTCAGACGCCTCTCGAGGATCTCGCGGTAACGGTCGGGGTCGGTGACCAAGTCGGGCAGTGCCGTCATCACCTCGGCGACCGGGACGCGGCCTGGCCGGACGAGGTAGGGCCGATCGAAGGTCAGGTCGACGATGGTGTTGCTGCGGTTGACGCCTCCAGCGATCTCCAACGGATCGGTCGTGGTCGTCACGGCCTCGATCATCAGATCGACGTCCTCCCCGAGGTCGACCGCGGCTTTGTCCCGGTCGACAAATATGTCCCCCTGTCCCGACAGGTTCGCCGAGGTCACTGCCACGGGGCCGAATGCCTTGACGATGTCGGTGAGCGCGCAGTCGCCGTGGCATAGCACCCCGAGCGTTGGGGCACCCATGGTCAGCTGGGTGGGGAAGGGATAGCGCTTGGGGAGAACGAGAGTCACGAGCCCGGGCCACAGCGACAGCAGCCTCTCGCGGTCATAGCGCGGCGGGTAATCGACATAGCGGTCCGCCTGGGACGGCTCTGCGATCGCCAACGTGAGGGGGCCGAACTTGGTCCGCCGCTTGACCTCGAAGACCTTGGCTACGGCGACGGCGTTCTCCGGGTCACAGACCAGCGAGTAGTTGGTCTCGCTCGGGGTCACGATCAGGCCGCCGTCCTCCAGCACGAGGCCGGCCCGCTCGACGGTCTCGACGGTGTGCGATTCGAACTGCATCAGCAACCTCCAACTTGGGGGCGGCGGGCGACCGTTGATCGGTCGCCCGCTCGATAGCTCGACATGGTCAACTCGCGGCCTTCTCGCCCGCACCCGCGGACGCCTCACGACGCTCAGAATCCTGGTCGAAGTAGCCGTATCCGCTCTCCGCCTGCGTGGTGAAAATGGAGGAGCCGTCTCCGGCCGGCGGCAGGGGTAGGCGAACCGGGAGCGCGACCATCCGAGGTTGCGTCGTCGGTCGCCCGCAGACCATGCGCGCGTCGTACTCGGCGAAGTTCCCCCCGGCGCAGGCTCGGCCGCCGGGAGCGCCGCAGCCGACCAGCGGCCACGCGTCCGCCGCCGTGTAGATGTGCAGCAAGAGCCGCCGCGGGTGAGGAGACATGTTCGGCGCCGACGCATGGATCGCCCGGGCGTGGTGCACGCTGATCGAGCCAGCCTTGCCGGTTAGTGCTTCGGCGCGGCTCAGCTCGATGCCATTCGCGGGGTCGATCGCGCCGCAGAAGTGGCCCTCGCGGTGGTGGTCAAAAACCGGCCCTCGATGCGACCCTGGGACGACGAGCAGGGGACCGTTTCGGTCGTCGACCTCGTCGAGCATGATGCCCACGTTGAGCACGTCGTCGTTGGTATGGGGATAATAGGCCCAGTCCTGATGCCACTCCACGGCCTCGCCGTGGCCAGCCGGCTTCGTATTTAGCTTGGTCCCGTACAGCCTGATGTTGGGGGTGATAAGCCGGGTGATCACTTCCAGAATCCGCGGGTGGGCGAGCAAGTCTCGGTAGACCGGATGCTGCTTGTGGGGTGACTTGATGCGCCGCAGCCGCGGGTTCTCCGGCGTGTGGCCCTCGCCGATGTCGAAGACGTCGTCGCTTTCGGTCGCCAGTCGTGCGCGCCCCTCGAACTCGTCTGTGATGCGACGCACGGTCTCGAGCTCGTGCACGCTGAGCACGTCCTGGACGACAACGTAGCCGTTTTCCTCGTAGAAATCGGTGGAGCGGTCGGTGTTCATTTCCTTCCTCCGTTCATCGGTTTGGGGCCGGGCCCAGGTGCTTGGTCGGCGACTCGGGATCTCGTGTCGCTTGGTCGGTGGAGCGGGTCGGGTCAGCTCTTCAGCAGGGCAGTGAGCTCTCGGATGTCGCCTAGCTGATACAGCCGAGTGAGGCAGTCACGGACCTCGGCGCTGCGTCGCGGGCCGAGAACGGGTTCGGTGTTCCGGGAAAACTTCTCCCAGATCTCCCTGTTACTCATCGGGTTCTCCGCCGTCCCGCGCGGGAAGCGCACGCGTCGGCGGTAGGTGCGCCCACCGCGCGTTTTGACCGTGACGATCGAGCCCCAGTTGCCCGGGTATTCTGCGGTCGCGGCTTGATCCTCGTGCACGCTGACGCGGCGGGCGAAGTCACGCAGCTGAGGATCGTCCAGCTGGGCGGTCGTATAACTGTCGATGCCAGGGGCCTCGCGGAGGAGCGCGAGCGCCAGCGAAAACTGGACGCTGAACTGGGCGCCGAGCTGATCGGTGGGCTCGGCGATCGACCCGACGTGAACTCGCCCGTGGGCGCACGTGCCCACGTCGATGCGGTCGATGTCGTCGGGGTGCGTCCCGGTCACTCGCACGATCTCGAGGAGCGCCTCGATCGGCGCGTGAATGAAGTAACAGCAGTTGTAGGCCTTGAGGCCGACATCGTCGAGCAGGAATGTCTCGTCGAGGTCGGCTGTGAGGCGCTCCGGCGCCGGCGTATCTGAGTAGACGCGGCAGAAGCCCTTCTGGCCATCGAGCACGGACACGGGTCCCGTAAGCCCAGCGGCAGCCAGCGAGGCGGCACGGATACCGGCGGTGGTTGGGATCGCGGAGTGGATGCGCTTGACCGATCCGCCTCCCTGCGTGTACTCGATGAGGCCTCCGGAGAAGCTGCCTGCGATCGCGATCGCCTGGGTCAAGACCGGCGCAGATAGGTCGCGCAGGAGCCCGGCGGCGACGGCGGCACCGAACGGTCCGGCCGCCGGAGGTGTGTGGTGACCCCGCCTAAGGCAGCCTGGGGAGACAGAGTGAGCGACGCGCAACATGACCTCTAGCCCCGCGCTCGCCGCTCGAAGGACAGCCTCTCCCGAGGCTCCCACCTCTTCTCCCACGGCGATGGCCACAGGGATCACCGAGGCTCCCACGTGGGTCTGGACGCGCATGCACGTGTCGTCGAAGTCCTGCCCGTGACCGAATGTCGCGTTGGCGAAGGCGGCGTGCTCGGGATGCACCTTCCCGCCATAGGCGACGACGGTCGCCGGGCCGAGCGCGCTGAAACTCGCTATGTAGTCGTGGACCGCTCGACTCCACGGCAGCTCGGCGCATCCGAGCTGGAGGCCTATCTGGTCGACCACCAGCTGCATGGTCTTGTTCGTGACGCGCTCGGGAGTGGTCGGGGCCTCCATCTGCCGTCGCGCGAAGCGGGCGAGCGCTTGAGCGGCCGAGAGGGTCGGCGGCGCTTGCACCGCCTCCTCCTGCTCGCGCCTCGTGATCTCCATTACCGCTGGAGCCGCAGCCGTCATTTCTGATCCTCTCTCCCGAATATCCCTGGCATGTCGTCCGACTGCCTCAAGCCTTGTAGACTATGTTGATCCATGTGGACAGCAGTATCAAGATATGGATCAGACTCGTCAAGATTGATTAGGAAATCAATGCTGTTTGTGACACGCAGCACAAGAGGGAGCTGAGCGATGCCCATAGACTCCGAGGGGAAATGGTTGACATCGGCGGAGGCCGCGGAGCGCCTCCAGGTGAAGCCGGCGACGCTGTACTCCTACGTGAGTCGCGGGCTCCTTCACCCGGAGTCCGCGAGAGGCGGCAGGAGCCGGTTCCGCCGCGAAGAAGTCGAACGCCTCGCTGCGCGCGGTCGCCACGGACGCCGCGCGGAGAGCTTCGAGCTCGTGACCGAGTCGGGGCTGACCATGGTGGAGGGCAACCGGCTGCACTACCGCGGCGCCGACGCCGTCGGGCTCGCGGGCACACACCGGTTCGAGCAGGTCGCCGAGTGGCTGTGGAGGGGCTCCCTCGAGGTCGGCGAGAGCTGGCAGCTGCCCCAGGCCGCAGGCGAGACAGCTCTCGCCGCGCTAAGCGCCCTCGGCGGTGAGGCGCTCCCGCTTGAGCGGATGGTGCTGGCCACCGCCGGCATAGCAGCCACCGACCCGAATCGCTACGACACCCGGCCCGAGCCGCTTCTCCGCACCGCACGGTCGCTCATCGTCGCCCTCGTGCGCTCGCTCGCCTCCGATCCCCGCGCCGACGACGACCAACGCTCGGTCGCCGTGCAGCTGGTCGACACACTCGCTGGGGAGCGGTCATCGCCGGCGGTCGTAGAGCTCATCGATGACGCCCTCATCCTCCTCGCCGACCACGGACTCGCGGTCCCGACGCTGGTCGCTCGCCTGAGCGCCTCCGTCGGGGGAGACGTCTACTCGGCGGTGCTCGCAGGCTTCTGCACGATGCGCGGAACCAAGCCGGGGGCTGCATCGCTCGCCGTTGAGGGGATGCTCGAGCGTGTATGTATGAGCAGCGCCGAGGAAGTGATCTTTGAATACCTGCGGAGGGGGGAAGCGATCCCCGGACTCGGCCATCCGCTCTATTCCGAGGGCGACCCGCGGGCGGCCTTCCTCCTATCACAGCTCGTTGACGCCTTCGCCGGCACGCCGAGCATCGCCAACGTCGAGGGCATGGTAGCCGCGGTCGAAAGACGCGAGCTGCCGCCGCCCAACGCCGACTTCGCCGTCGGCGCTCTGACCCACGTGGCAGGGCTGCCCCGCGGCTATGGCGAGGCGATCTTCAGCATCGCTCGCACCGCCGGCTGGGTCGCTCACCTACTTGAAGAATACACCCAGAACCGGACCTACCGGCTGCGCGAGATTTACACGGGGCCCGCTCCGAGCAGCCAGTGACGGCCGGATTATTCGGGGGCCCCCTCGGAGACGAGTTGGCCGTGGTAGAGAGCAGCCATCGACTCCGGAGGTGAGGCAGCGGATACGTAGACGAGCGTCTCATCGCCCGTATTGGCGATCGCGTGCTCGGCGGTCGGCGGGATCAGCACGAGGTCACCCTCGACGACGTCTCGCTGCTCACCGGCAACGGTCATCTGGCCCTGGCCACGGACGATCACGTATGCCTGCTCGGACTCGGTGTGCGAGTGTGGGCGCTGCTCGCCGCCAGGCGCCACCTCCACCCAGGTGACCACGAGGTTGCGGGCGCCAAGCTCGCCCGCGTCGAGAAGCAGGTGAGACTGAAGCAGACCACGTTCCCTGACCGGCGCGTCTGAGAGGCGGCGGAGCTGCACGGCGCTTATTATCCCACCGTTCGCCGACGCAGGCGGGGGCGAAGTACGCATCACGACCGCCGCCTCGAGTGGCTCGAGCGTAGCCTCCCTCCTCGACTCGCCCCAAACATGATGGTGGCTCCGCCGACCCCGAGAAGCAAGCCGAGCAAGGGAACGTGATCGTGTAGGTCCTGGTCGCAACAGGCCGGCCAGGCGAAGGGCCTGAGCTTGAGGGCGACGGCGATGGCCGCTACGAGGAGCGCGCCTCCGCTCGCCACGACGAGCGCGAGCGGGTTGAGGCGCCTTTCGATCGGGTCAGCGGCGCAACCGCCTGCCCGAACCCACAAGAACGGCGGACACGACCGGGGACACGTCCCAGAGCTTCGATCAGCATGGCGGCCTGCCGTTGCCGTTGCTGGCGATGCCGACATCGGTGTCCTCGAGGAACCACGGCGCCCCGAGCTAGGCACATGAGAACGGCGGCGCGCTGGGCGCACGGTCACGCTATGGAGCAGAAGCGTGACTGAGCACGCCCGGCGCCGCCCGGAGGGCCTCGAGTAGGTGGCCATCGAGCGCTTCGCCTCCGAGAGCCGCTTCGAGTCCTCCGTCGGCTACAGCCGCGCGGTCCGGGCCGGGCCGCTCGTCCTCGTGGCCGGCACAACCGCCACCGGACCTGACGGCGAGCTCGTCGGCGAGGGCAACCCCTACCTCCAGGCCCGCCAGGGCCTCCGCAACGTCGAGCGGGCCCTCGCCGAGGCCGGGGCCGGCCTGGCCGACATCATCCAGACCCGCCTCTACGTCACGGACATCGCGCGCTGGGAGGAGGTGGGCCGCGCCCACGGCGAGGTCTTCGGGGAGATCCGTCCCGTCACGGCGATGGTCGAGGTCTCGGCCCTCATCGACCCGCGGATGCTCGTCGAGATCGAGGCGACCGCCTGGGTCGGAGCTTCGGCGTGAGCGCCCAGCCCGCCTTGAGCCGGAACGTCGAGCTCAAGGTCTCCGACCTCGAGCCGGATCGCTCGCTGGCGGCCTGTCGAGCCCTCGGGGCCGAGGAGATCGCTCTCCTCCACCAGCGCGACACCTACTTCCCAGTACCCCACGGCCGGCTGAAGCTCAGGGAGGAGCCACCAGGGCCGGCGCGGCTCGTCCAGTACGAGCGCCCCGACGTCGCAGGCGCGCGAGAGAGCCGCTATCGGCTCGTGGAGGCCCCAGAGCCCGAGAGCCTGACCGCGGCCCTCGAGGCGGCTCACGGCGTGCTCGTGGTCGTCGAGAAGGACCGGCGGCTCTTCCTCTGGCAAGGAGTCCGGATCCACCTCGACCGAGTCGCGGGGCTTGGGACCTTCCTCGAGCTCGAGGCGGTCGCAGGGTCCCTGTCTGACCTCACGACCGAGCGAAGGCGGGTCGACTACCTCATCCGGGCGCTCGAGATCACAGAGGAGACGCTCGTGCCTGAGGGCTACGCCGAGCTCCTGCTCGCCCACCAGGACTTGGCCCAGCCGCTGCCGTGACTGAGCCATCGTCAACTCGCACCCCCGCCAACAAGGGTCGTCGCCTCCCCGCCGAGCTCCTCTCGGGCGAGGAGGTCCGCGCCCTCCTGCGCGCCTGCTCCGCCCGAGCGCCGGCCAGCATCCGCAACCGGGCGCTGATCGCCGTCCTCTACCGCGGCGGGCTGCGCATCTCGGAGGCCCTCGCCCTCCTCCCGAAGGACGTCGACCCGTCCCAGGGCACGCTCACTGTTCTCCACGGCAAGGGCGATCGCCGTAGGACGGTCGGTATGGACCCGGCCGCCTTCGCGCTGCTCGAGCGCTGGATGGACCGTCGGCAGGCGCTCAGGCTCTCGGGCCGGCGTTCGGTCTTCTGCACCTTGGCCGGCGAGCCCCTCGACTCCTCCTACGTCCGCCGGCTACTCCCCCGCCTGGCCGCTCGAGCGGGGTCGAAAAGCGCGTCCGCCCTCACGGCCCACGCCGCCAGCTCGCGGCCGAGGGAGTGCCGGTCAACGTCGTCCAGCAGCAGCTCGGCCATGGGTCGTTCGCCACGACCGACCGCTACCTGCGCCATATTGCCCCGCCGAGCGGGTGGCGGCGAAGCGAGCGCGGGAGTGGGCGGTGTAGGACTGGCTGCCGCACGCCGCGGCAGCCAGCGGCAGGTCTTGGCGGCTGCCGCAAACGGGCGCTGCTGCTACGTCGGAAGTCCGAGCGCAGCCGCTATCGCTCGGGCTGCCAGAGCGCCGCCCGCGCCGGTCGCCACTTCGGTCGCTCGACCGCCCAGGGCGTGAAGGAAGCCCCGGGCAGCCTCGCGATCGGCCGGGTCGGCGTCGATCTGCCCGAGCTGGTCCTCGGCGGCTTCGAGGACCTGCGAGAGCGAGACGAAGTTCGTGATGTTGCCGCCGGCCACCTGCCCCACGGTCGAGCGATCGAAGGTGAAGGTCGGCGCGGGAGCGGGACTCTCGCGCAGCCACTCACGACCCGCGGCGGTCGAGCGAAGGTTGGTGGACTGCTGGAGGTCCTGGGAGGGATCCTCGTGGCCGAACTGATCGATGCCGCGGGCGATGTTGTCGAAGTCGACCAGGCCTTGGTCGGCCATCTGCAGGACGAGCGTGGCGAAGCCGTCCACGTCCTGCGCGCCGCCTTCACCTGCCGACCTCTACCCGCTCGATGTCTGCCGCCAGTCCTCCTTGCCGCCCGTCTTCTCGACGAGCCGCAGCTCGGACACGCGGACGCCGCGCTCGAGGCCCTTGACCATGTCGTA
>Ga0136621_1000781_pt1 | contig 12767 bp, 14 predicted proteins | sample AntDryUQ445A2306_FD_104673 | JGI IMG/M metagenome (GOLD analysis project Ga0136621, IMG submission 104673) | Polar desert sand microbial communities from Dry Valleys, Antarctica - metaG UQ445A (23.06) | ecosystem: Environmental > Terrestrial > Soil > Desert | place: Antarctica: Dry Valley...
AGATGATCGCGTCCAGGTAGGGAACGTTCACCGACGTGTCGGCCGCCTGCTGGACCACCGGCTTGGCGTTGAACGCGATGCCGAGCCCGGCGGCGGTGAGCATGTCGAGGTCGTTGGCGCCGTCCCCGATCGCGATCGTCGCCGCCTGGGAGACACCGACCTCGGCCGCGAACCGCCGCAACGCATCGGCCTTCCCGGCCCGGTCGAGCACGTTCCCGACGATGCTGCCGGTCAGCTTCCCGTCGACGACCTCGAGCTCGTTGGCAGCGGAGTAGTCGATCCCGAGGTCCGCCGCGATGCGCTCGGTCACCGAGGTGAACCCGCCGGAGACGATCGCGAACCGGTAGCCGAGCCGTTTCAGTGTCCGCACCATGGTGCGCGCACCGGGGGCGAGCGCAATGCCGTCGTACACGTCGTCGAGGCAAGAGGCGTCGAGTCCCTTCAGCAGCGCGACCCGCTCGCGCAGGGACTGCTCGAAGTCCAGCTCCCCACGCATGGCTGCCTCGGTGACCGCGGCCACCTCCGCCCTGCATCCGGCGTGGTCGGCCAGCATCTCGATGACCTCACCCTGCACCAGCGTGGAGTCGACGTCCATCACGATCAGCCGGATGCCGTGCCGGAGCAGGTTTGCGGGCTGGACGGCGACGTCGACTGACTGCCGAGCCGCCTCTTCGGCGAGTACGACGCGCAACCGGTCCGGGTCCACGCCCGAGACGTGCAGGTCGATCGCGGTCACTGGGTAGCGCGCCATCCGCTCGATTCGGTCGATGTTCGCACCGGTGTCGGCGATCCGCCCGGCGATCGCGGCCACAGCCGCCGGTTTCAGCGGCATCCCGAGCACCGTAACGTGGCTACGTCCACCGCCTCGTTCCCGGTTGTCGCCGGTTCCGCGGTCCACCTCCACCTGCATGTCGAGCTCGCGTGCGACCCGCTCGACCGCGGCACGCAAGGACATCCAGTCCCTCGGGGCAGTCACCAACACCCCCAGCACCAGCCGGCGCCGCAGCACGATTTGCTCGATGTCGAGGACCTCGACGCCGAACGCCGCGACCGTGGAGAAGACAGCGGAGGTCACCCCCGGGCGGTCCTTGCCGGTCAGTGTGAGCAGGAGGGTCGTCGGTGCCGAACCCTCGGGTCTGTCGCTGTCCATTCCCATGACCTGTCGAGGCTACCGCTCCCACAGATGCGAGCAGACCGCAACAAGTCCTCGTCTGGCTGCGTGGTCGAGAGGTGACAGAGCCACTCGCCGCTTGTCGATCTCCCGCGCGGTGACGGCAGCGCCGTCGTGCTCCAACGCCAGCTCTACGATCGTGCGGCAGCGCGCCGACATCGAGGCCAGTCTGAGCGCCCTGGGCGCGAGTCCTTGCGGGACGTTGAGGTCGGCGGTACGACGCAGCGCCCTCAGCTCGTCGGCGACCTCGGGTTGCCACCGCCCCACGTCGAGATCCACCAGGGCGTTCGCTGCAGTCAGCACCGCCTCCCGCAGCGACGTATCCGCCTCGAACGGGTCAGGCACCTGCCTCCTGGAGACCGCCTGGTAGCAGCTCCACACCACGCCGGCACCAGTCAGATGGGGGACCAGCCCGAGATCTGCTCCGTCGAAGACGACGCATTCTCCGGCCTCGATCGCGTCAGCGTTGAAGTCGCGCGGACCGGCCAGACCCAGCGGGTCACCCGGAACCGGAAGGGCGATCCCGGCTGCGGTGGCGCCGGCGGACCTGAACCTGCCGAGCGCGAGGATCAGGGGTACGCCGCCGGACTGACCGGAATGCGGGGGGATGCCGGTGACGTCGTGCGCCGCGTCAGCACCGACGATCGCGTCGCGGGCGTCGTCCAGGCTGGCTGCGCCACTGGACCAGGCGGAGTACCACAGGGCGAACTCCGCGGATCTCGGCATGGTCGGTGACGTGCTCACCCGCTGAGCCTACGGCCGACCCTTCGCCGGTGGTCGAGCTTGTCGAGACCTGTCGTAGGTTGGACCGCCTGACCCCCGCACTACAGCCCGAGGGAGAAATGGACGCCGTTCTCGAGTTCGCCGACGTCACCGTCAGGCGAGGACAGGCAACGTTGGTCGAAGGCATCGACTGGACGGTCGAGGAGGACGAACGCTGGGTCGTTCTCGGCCCGAACGGCGCTGGGAAGACGACCCTGCTTCAGGTCGCCTCCGCCCAGATCCATCCCGCCGGAGGTGTGGCCGGAATCCTGGGCGAGGTGCTCGGGACGGTAGACGTCTTCGAGCTGCGCCCCCGCATCGGCCTGACCAGCGCTGCGCTGGCCGACCGGATCCCTGGCCAGGAACGGGTCCACGACGTGGTGGTCTCCGCGTCGTACGGCGTGATCGGCCGCTGGCGGGAGCGGTACGACGAGCTCGACCACATCCGCGCGGATGAGCTGCTTGCCGAGGTCGGCGCGAGGCGACTGACCGACCGCACCTTCGGCACGTTGAGCGAGGGGGAGCGCAAGCGGGTCCAGATCGCCAGGGCGCTGATGACCGACCCGGAGCTGCTGCTGCTCGACGAGCCGGCCGCGGGACTCGACCTGGGCGGCCGGGAGGACCTCGTCGCAACGTTGTCGGTCCTGGCCATGGACGAGATGTCGCCGGCCACCGTGCTGGTCTCGCACCATGTGGAGGAGATTCCCCCTGGATTCACCCACGTTCTCCTGCTCCGCGACGGTCGGGTCGTCGCTGGGGGGCCGCTCGAGGAGGTGCTCACCGAGCAGATCCTCTCCAGCACGTTCGGTATGCCGCTCAGGCTCACCCACGAGGACGGACGCTGGGCAGCGCGGCGTCGGGGGCGGCGTCGTGGCCCCTGAACTACGCTGGAGGCATGGACTGGCTCAAGGACGTGCAGGACTGGCAGGCGTGGCTCGCCCTCGCCCTCGTGCTCGGTGGTGCGGAGCTGCTCAGCCTCGACCTGATGCTGCTGATGCTCGCGACTGGTGCGCTCGTGGGCGTGGTCACCGCCCTTTTCGGGCTTCCGCTCGCCGTCCAGGTCCTCGCCGCCGTTGCTACGTCGGTCGCCATGCTCGCTCTCGTCCGGCCGAACATCGTCAAGCGGTTCCACAGCGGGCCGGACCTCACCACTGGTCACGCCGCGCTGGTGGGCAGGCAAGGAGTGGTCTTGGACGAGGTGACCGCTCAGGGCGGCCAGATCAAGATCGCCGGCGAGGTGTGGACGGCCCGTCCGTACGACGAGAGCGAGACCATCGCAGCCGGTGCGACAGTGGACGTGTTCGAGATCCGCGGCGCAACCGCGCTCGTGCACGAGGTCCCGAAGCTGGATCCCTGACCTCACTCCTGGGCAGTCATCTGCTTGGCTCCATGAACGCTCGAACAGAAAGGAACCACCGTGGATGGAATAGCCATCTTGATCCTGTTCGCCCTGCTGGTGCTCTTCGCCGTGGCCGTGATGGCCAAGACGATCCGCATCGTGCCGCAAGCCCGGGCCGGCATCGTGGAGCGGTTCGGCAAGTACAAGGGGACCCTTCCGGCCGGCCTGAACGTCGTGGTCCCGTTCGTGGACCGGGTGCGCTACATGATCGACCTGCGTGAACAGGTCGTCTCCTTCCCGCCGCAGCCGGTGATCACCGAGGACAACCTGGTGGTCTCGATCGACACGGTCATCTACTTCCAGGTGACCGACCCCGTCGCCGCGACGTACGAGATCGCCAACTACATCCAGGCTGTCGAGCAGCTCACGATGACCACGCTGCGCAACATCGTCGGTGGCATGGACCTCGAGCAGACGCTCACGAGCCGCGACGAGATCAACACCCGGCTCCGGGGGGTTCTGGACGAGGCGACCGGGAAGTGGGGCATCCGGGTGAACCGGGTCGAGCTCAAGGGCATCGACCCGCCGCCGTCGATCAAGGACTCGATGGAGAAGCAGATGCGTGCCGACCGTGACAAGCGCGCGGTGATCCTGACCGCCGAGGGTCAGCGGCAGTCCGCGATCCTCACCGCCGAGGGCGGCAAGCAGGCGGCGATCCTCACCGCTGAGGGTGACCGGCAGTCGTTGATCCTTCGGGCGCAGGCCGACCGGGAGTCCCAGATCCTCAAGGCACAGGGTGAGGGACAGGCGATCCAGACCGTCTTCCAGTCGATCCACGACGGCCAGCCGGACCAGGCGCTCCTCGCCTACCAATACCTCCAGATGTTGCCCAAGATCGCAGACGGGAGCGCCAACAAGGTGTGGGTCGTCCCCAGCGAGATCACTCGGGCCCTCGAAGGTCTCGGGTCGACCCTGGGTGGTGCACAGGGGATCCCGGTCGTCAACGACGGTCCGCGGAAGCGGGTCGATCTCGGAGCGGACGTCCCGGACGTCGCTGCTATCGACGCCGGTAGCGACAAGACGTTGCAGCAGGCACACGACGAGGTGGCCGCCGCGATCGCCGCGGCCCAGGAGTCCGTGACCAAGTCGTCGAAGACCGGGTCAGCGAGCTCGGCGGCACCCTCCGAGATCCCGCCGCCGGCTCCTGACACCGGTGCGGAGCCACCTGGTCGGTGACCGGACTGGAGATGTTCACGGTGTTCCTCGCGGGGATCGCCGCTGGCACCATCAACACTGTGGTGGGGTCGGGAACGCTGATCACGTTCCCGACCCTTCTTGCTGTCGGTGTGCCTCCGGTCACCGCGAACGTCTCGAACAACATCGGTCTGGTGCCGGGCTCGTTGTCGGGCGCCATCGGGTATCGGCGGGAGCTCGCCGGTCAGCGTGGTCGCATTCTCAGGTTGGCGGCGGCTTCCTTGCTCGGCGGGGTTGCCGGCGCGCTCCTGTTGCTCGCATCACCGGCCTCGGCTTTCCGAACGGTCGTTCCTGCTCTGATCGCTCTCGGCTGTCTCCTGGTCCTTCTTCAGCCGACGATCAGCAGGCGGCTGCCAGCTGGGTCAGGGTCCCGCGCCTGCGACGTCGAGCGCCTGCCGGCCTGGGTGTGGGTCCTGGTCCTCCTGGCCGGGGTCTACGGCGGCTATTTCGGAGCGGCCCAGGGCGTCCTGCTGATGGCAATACTGGGCATCGGTGTGAGGGACTCGCTCCAGCGGCTCAACGGCGCCAAGAACATCCTCGCCGGCCTCGTCAACGCAGTGGCCTCGGTCGTGTTCATCGTCGTCGCAGACGGCGACTGGCTGGTGGTCGCGCTGATCGCCGGCGGCTCGGTGATCGGCGGACAAGTCGGTGCGCGGTACGGTCGAAAACTGCCGTCGTTCGCCCTAAGAGGCTTCATCGTCGTGGTCGGTGCCGCTGCCGTGATCGGGTTCCTCGTCACGTCGTGAGCCGCATCCGGTGCCTCACTCGATGACCAGGGTGTCCTTCATGAAGGGATGAGGGGTGCAGAAGTAGGGGTATTCGCCTGACTCCTCCGGTGCGGTGAACTTGGCAGTCGCCCCCGCATCGATCGCGACGTCGAAGCCGCCGTCCCCTTCGGCGGTCACGGTGTGCGCCGAGGTGTCCTCGTTCTTGACCAGAATGGGCTGCCCGGGGGCGATCGAGTCCGGGGTGTCGAACTCGAAGTCCGAGATCGTGATCACGGCCGGCTTCTGCGGAGCCGCTGAGGTCTCCGGCTGCTCCGGGGACTCGGCCTCCTCTGCGCTCTCCACCGCGGTGGGGGAAGGGTCCTCTGCGCGCTCAGTGGCGGAGGGGGCCTCGCTGGCTCCTGTCGATCCCGTGCTGTCAGCAGAGCTACAACCGGTCACGGCAAACAGCACAATGGCAACGACCCAGACCAGGACCGAATTCGTCTTCATCTTGGAACCTCGAATGCTCTCGGCGTGCGGACACATCTGACACAGGGGGTTCGTGGCCGTCGCGACGAAAGTTTGGCCTGGAGCCTGCCATTGCGCTCACGCCGGGCTACGACTCCACGTAGGCGTCGAGCCAGCGGGAGATCTCGCCGAACGCCACCTCGCGCACTGGCCTGGCCGACAGCGTGATGTCATGCAGCGCACCCGGGATCCGGGCGAGCGTGACGTGGTCGCCGAGCTTGTGCGCCCACTTTCGGATCTGCTCGACGTCGAGGACGATGTCGTGGCCGCCGACCGTCTCGTCCCAAACGACGGGGTAGGCGCTCCCACCAGAGGTCATCACCAGGACCGGTGCACCGACGTCAATCCCACGATGAACCTTCGCGTGCCCTCGTCGGACGGCACGTAGCCACCCGGCGTACACCGGCCAGCTCTGCAGCGGCTTCCAGTCGAGGTTGAAGTCCCACTCACCGGTGTGGTCACGGTGCAAGCTCTCCGCGTAGAGCCCCGAGACGTTGCGAGGGATGGTCAGGTACGGCCGGCGGGCCCCCACCTGGTCGATGGCCCTGGTTCCGGCGGTGCGGACCAGGAAGTTGCCATGGAGGTCGAGCCAGGGAGAGTTGAGAACCATCCCGGCGAGCGCGGGTTGCCGGACGTCGGCCCAGAGCGGCGCGATGAGACCGCCGGTCGAGTGAGCGGTGATCACGACGTGGTCGTGGTTGTCGCGCTCGACGACGCGACGAATCGCCTCGTCGATCTCCTCGAAATAGTGGCTGAGATCGGTGACGAAGTTCGGGGTCTGGTGCGGACGGATGGACCGGCCATACTTGCGGAGGTCGAGCGCGTAGAAGTCATAACCTCGTGACACCCAGTAGTCGGCGGCCGGGGTCTGGAAGAAGTAGTCAGCGAACCCGTGCAGGTGTAGCACAGCGCGCGTGGTCGCCCGACCGGCTCGACGAGACACCAACGTGGCGACGACCGCGCCTTCGTCGTCATCGGGCAGGTCTATGACCTCCGCGAGGTAGGGCTCTCCCAGCACGTCCGGCTCATGTGAGCCCCGCACCTCTGGCGAAGTCATGTGCGGATTCTCCACTACCCGGGTGCAGGTTTAACGTGGAGGTCATGAGCGAGGACGAAGGCGGCGAGGCTTGGGCGCCGTCCGTGTGCACACTGCCGACGGCGGACCGGCCGATGCGGGTGGCCGAGTTCCATCGCTTGTTCGCCGAGGCGTTGCGCGACCTCGACCGGCCTGAGCCGTCTCGGCTGTTGCTTTCCCTCGAGCAGGCACCGGGGAGGGCGGACACCGTGCGCGAGCTGACCCGAAGAGAGTCCGCGTGCTGCTCCTTCTTCGTCTCCATTCTCCGCGAGCAGGACGGGTTGCTCCTCGAGGTTGCCGTTCCGCCCGCCCACGTCGCGGTGCTGGACGGCGTTGCGGAGCTAGCAACACGAGCGAGCGGGCTGATGGATGCTGGCACCTTGCGTACCGGCCAGGTGGCGGAGGCCGCCGGACTCAACCCGCAGACTCTGCGCTACTAGGAAAGGCGAGGTCTGCTCGACGACGGTCGACACCGCCATGGCCCGGCCGTCGGGCTGTGGTCCCGCACAGCTGGGAAGCTCGCGATGAACCGTTGCCGTCCGCACGGACGGGAACGGTCACGGTTTGGCGATATTCGACTACCGATTTCGTCCATACGGACGGCAACGGTTCACGTCGGCGGCAGACTGCGACGGACCTGTGCCGGTGGACCCTCCGCGCTACGGAATGCGACGGACAGAGCGAGAGCTGCCGGACGGCGGGTCGACGCGGCAGATGCGTCGCAACAGGTCGAAGGAGTCACGCAGCGGCAGGTCCCACCACAGCGAAGTCCGCTGACCGAAGACCACCCCGATCCGTTGGGTCAGCCCAACACTGTCCCGAGACGGATCGATGCCTGCGGCCGAGCGTTCCAGCAGTGGGCACGAGTACTCCGGCCAGCATCTTGATCGTCGTCGACTCGCCTGCCCCGTTGGGACCGATGTAGCCGACCATCTCTCCCCGGTTCACAAAGAAGGTCAGGTCGTCGGCCGCGGTGACGAGATGGGCCTGACGACGGAGGCGGCCGACCTTGCGTCGTCCGACGAAGGTGCGCGAGAGGTGGTCGACCTCGATCAAGGGATGGTCAGCTGCCCGTCGACTGGTGACGGCGTACACCGGTGCGCCGCGCAAGTGCGGCGAGCAGGCAGTGCACCAGGACCGCCAACGGGGCCTGCGAACTGCATCGCGGCTGGTAGCCCGAGCGGGTCCGACCGCTCCAGGATGAACAACGACGGATACCAGTTCACGAACGCCACCGGGACGACGAAGGTCGGGTCAGAGTGTTTCCGCCGTAGGTGAAGGCGTTGGCCACCAGGTAGGGCACCATCAGCGCACCGGACTCCAGCCGATGTCGAGCGCCACGATCGACCAGACCAGGACGATGACGGCCTGGCTGATCCGGCCCAGCCGACGGAGAGCGAACTCGTCGGCGCACGACTGTGCGAAACATCGGCTACTCCTGGTGGTCTCGACCGGCTCGACCAACGGACGAGGGCAGCATGCAGCAACCTCGAGTCGCGCGACCAGGGGCCGAGAAGCCGCTGTGAGATTGTGGACCCGCAAGTTCGCAACAGAGCCCGCCGGACCCGCAACTGGAGTGCATGTGACTTCGAGCGATGCAGCACCCCTCGCCGAGGACGAGGTGCCCTGCACCGAGTGCAACTGCCTGCTGGCCAGCGTCGTACTCGTCGACAGTCGTGGCTGGCTGCTGCTGCAGGAGCGAGATGGGCACGCACGGGTGGCTCCCAACCAGTGGGGCCTGGTCGGCGGTCACCTGGAGAGCGGCGAGGAGTGGCTGCCCGCGCTCTACCGCGAGCTCGAGGAGGAGACCGGGTTGCGGCCAGCCGGGAAGCTGGAGCTGTGGTTCGACGAGGTCGTGCTGCACTCACCCAAGGTCTCCACGCATCTCGCCGACCGCTGGCGGATCTGGGCGGGGAAGGTCGAGCTGAGCGACGAGGACATCACGGTTGGTGAGGGGCGTCAGATCGTGTTCGTAGATCCGGGCAGGGTCATCGACGGCTCACTCGACCTCGCTCCCGGGGCGCGTCATGTCCTGACCCGCTTCCTCGAGTCAGAGACCTATCGCATGAGCTGACTTGTCGGTATAACCCGCTGAGCGCCTGACAACTCGGGGTGCTCAGTGCTGGTAGGTGCCGTGGATGATCGCGCGACCCAGCGACTTGAACGCGAGGTTCAACGACACCACTGCCGGTGACGCGTCTGAGTCCACGCCGAGCGTCTCCTCCTTCACCGCGTGCACGACGAAGAAGTAGCGATGCGGCTGGTCGCCTTCGGGAGGCGCCGCGCCCATGAATCCCTTCTCGCCACCGTCGTTGCGACAGTGAAACGCGTTCCCGGGTAGGTCGCCGGACGCTGCTCCAGCGTCGAGCGTGGTCACATCTGCCGGAAGGTCGACGAGCACCCAGTGCCAGAATCCGGACGGGGTCGGCGCGTCGGGGTCGAAGCAGGTGACGACGAAGCTCTTGGTGCCTTCGGGTACGTCGGACCAGCTCAGCTGCGGAGATGTGTTGCCGTTCGGTCCCTGTGCTTCGTCGAGCGGCTGACCGTCCTGCATATCCGCGCTGCTCAGCAAGAACGACGGGACCGCGGGGAGCAGTTCGTACGGGTTCGGGCTGATCGGGCGCTCGAGACTCATCCATCCTCCTGAAGCCATGTCAGACACATGTTCGTCCGACCCTAGTCCGCGGATCGGTCGCGTTCCACCGTTGCAGCCGACGCAGGGAGAATAGACAGATGCTCCACACCACGATCGACGACTTTCCGCCGTACCCGTCAGGCCTCCGCCTCGCTGGTCGCGAGGTTGTCGTCGTCGGTGGAGGACATGTCGCGCAGCGACGGGTGCCCGGCCTGCTCGCGGTCGGGGCGCGTGTCGTCGTGGTCTCCCCAGTTGTGACTCCCGCCATCGAGGGCCTCGTCGGCTCCCACGAGGTGACCTGGCATGAGCGCGGCTTCGAAGCGGCCGACCTGGACGAGGCGTGGTACGTCATCGCCGCGACCGACGACCCGGCCGCCAACGAGCTCGTCAGCCGCGCGGCCGAGGCGCGTCGCATCTTCTGCGTCCGGAGCGACGATGCCCCCAAGGCGACCGCCTGGACGCCTGCTGTCGGCCGGCACGCGGGAGTGACCGTCGCCGTCCTCGGCAACCGTGAACCACGACGGTCGGCAGCCGTCCGCGACGAGATAGTCGCTGGCCTGCGCGACGGCCTGATCGCCGCGCCTCACCAACGTGACAAGGCGCCCGGCGTCGTCCTCGTCGGTGGCGGCCCGGGCGACCCGGAGCTAGTCACCGTTGCCGCCCGGCGAGCCCTGAGCGAAGCCGATGTCGTTGTCGCGGACCGGCTCGCGCCCCGAGAGCTCCTCAGTGAGCTTGCTCCCGAGGTCGAGCTTGTCGATGTGGCAAAGCTGCCGCGCGGTCGTTCCGCAGTCCAGGAGGAGATCAACCAGGTGATCGTCGACCGCGCCCGGCAGGGCAAGCGCGTCGTCCGGTTCAAGGGTGGCGACTCGTTCGTGTTCGGCCGGGGCTTCGAGGAGGCGATGGCGTGCGCCCAGGCTGGCGTGCCCTACCGCGTGGTTCCGGGGGTGACCAGTGCGATCTCCGTCCCCGCGATGGCCGGCATCCCGGTCACGCACAGGGGGGTGGCGCACGACTTCACCGTCATCTCCGGACATCTGTCGCCGGACCACGAGTCGTCGTTGGTCGACTGGGATGCGGTTGCGCAGCTTCGCGGGACCGTCATACTGCTCATGGCAGTCGAGAACCTGCCGGCCATCGCCACACGGCTGATGGAGGGCGGACGGAAACCAGAGACGCCGGTCGCGGTGGTGACCGAAGGGACCATGCCGGGAGAGCGTCGTGTGTTCTCCACGCTCGGCGAGATCGGTCAGAGCATGGCAGATATTCGGCCGCCCGCGGTGGTGGTGATCGGAGAAGTGGTCGCGGTGGCCAACCCGGGCAGGTACTCATGCGTTGGGACGACGTGGCCGAGCTGATCCCGGTCCACGACGCCACCGACCCGCGCCTGTCCGACTACCGCGACCTGCGAGACGTCGAGCTCCGCAAGCATCTCGAAGCCGAGCAGGGCCTGTTCCTGGCCGAGGGCGAGAAGGTGGTGAGACGGGCCGTCGAAGGCGGGTTCCGGCCGCGGTCCTTCCTGATGTCCCCACGCTGGCTGGACGGGCTCGCCGACGTGCTCCAGCCCAGCGAGGCACCGTGCTACGTCGTGAGTGAGGATCTCGCCGAACAGGTGACCGGTTTCCATGTCCATCGAGGGGCGCTGGCATCGTTGCACCGCCGGCCCTTGCAACCGTTCTCCGAAGTCGTCGCCGGGGCTCGCTCGGTCGTGGTGCTCGAGGATGTTGTCGACCACACGAACGTCGGCGCCATCTTCCGCTCGGCTGCTGCCTTCGGGATGGACGCTGTCGTTCTTTCGCCTCGCTGCGCGGACCCCTTGTACCGACGCTCGGTCAAGGTGGCGATGGGCGCGGTGTTCAGCATTCCCTACGCGCGCATGACGAGCTGGTATGACGGTGTGCCGGCCCTGTCAGCAGCCGGGTTCACGACGATCGCTCTGAACCTGGCGGAGGACGCGGTCGAGATCGAGGAAGCAGTTGCCGGGGTGGACAAGGTGGCGCTTCTGCTCGGGTCCGAAGGGCCCGGCCTGTCCGAACGATGGTTGGGCGCGGCCGACGTACGGGCGGTGATCCCGATGGTCACCGGCGTCGACTCGCTCAACGTCGCTGCGGCGACGGCCGTTGCCTGCTACCTCACGGCACGCCGGTGACTCGGCCCTCGGGTGCGCTCCGGACCGGCCAGGAGTCCGGAAAGTCGTGAGAGAGGCTGTCGGCCTGCTTGTATAGCTTCTTGCGCGCCCGCTTGTTCAACCGGTCGCCGAACACCGTCCCCTTGCAGTGGTCGCTCTCGTGCTGCAGGCAGCGGGCGAGCAGGCCTCTCCCCGAGTAGCTCACCGGGCTGCCGTCGACCCCCTGGCCGTCGACGCGTGCGAAGTCCGGCCGGGCGCAGTCGATGAAGGCTCCCGGTAACGACAGACAGCCCTCCTCGTCCTCGTCGAGTCGGCGGTCACGCCCCTCGGGCATCAGCAGCACAGGGTTGCAGACCACGCCTTGGTGCCGCACGCCCGCATCGTCGGGACAGTCGAAGACGAAGACCGCCCGGTCGACACCGATCTGGCAAGCGGCGAGGCCGACGCCGTCGGCGGCGTACATCGTCGCCACCATGTCAGCGGCAAGGGTCTCGGTCTCGGGACCAAACTCGGTGACCGGCTCCTGCACCCGATGCATCACCGGCTCGCCCCAACGCGTGATCGGTCGGGCGGTGCCCCCGGCCGGGAGCGACGAGGAGGTGCCCAACGATGCTTCAGACATGGCTGTCATCCGGAGCCAGCTGCACGCCTGCCGCTTGCGCTCCTGATCGCAGCCGCTGGTCCCAAGCGGCGAACAGTGTTTCCGCGCCGCCGACGGCGAGCAGGCTGGCCAAATGCACTGCGTCGGCGCTGCGCAGCGCGTGCTGGCTGGCCAGTTGCCCGGCGTGAGCGCTGACAAGCTCGGTTAGCTCGACCATCCTGGTCGCTGCCCAGTAGTCCTCCCATGCCGCCTCAGCACGACTCTGATTGGCTGGGTCCAGACGATGGGCACGCCCGGCGGCGGCCAGCGCGGCGCGCACCTCGGGATAGGCGAGTCGGCTGGACACCGCGGCATCGCAGCCGTCCCACAGCGCGGCGGCGAGGTCGCTGCCGTCCTCCTCGACGATGAGTTTGACAAAGGCGCTGCTGTCGAAGTACACGATGGTCATACCCGTCAGCGACGCTGCTCGCCCACCAGGTCAGCCACCGGGCCGTTCGCCTGCACCCGACTGGCACCGCGCGCGCGGGGGCGATCAGCACGGCGCGGTTTACTCAACACGCCGCGCTGGAC
>Ga0136621_1000783_pt1 | contig 12763 bp, 13 predicted proteins | sample AntDryUQ445A2306_FD_104673 | JGI IMG/M metagenome (GOLD analysis project Ga0136621, IMG submission 104673) | Polar desert sand microbial communities from Dry Valleys, Antarctica - metaG UQ445A (23.06) | ecosystem: Environmental > Terrestrial > Soil > Desert | place: Antarctica: Dry Valley...
CGGCACTCGTAGTGCAGCTCGATCTGCTCGACCGTGCACCCGGCCGCCGGCGACCCCGCGGCGACGGCGATCTCCGTCACGGCCAGCACACGGCGACCGATCCCGATGACGCCGATCATCCGCCGCTCGAGCAGCGCGGCCACGAACGCCGGAGCCGCCAGCGCCGCCACGCTGCGCGAGATGTGGATGGCGAAGCGGCGCTCTACGCGCTCGGCGAGGTCGGCGTCGTACAGGCGCAGCACGATCCGCAGGTCCGGCCGGATCGCCCGCGCGGCGAGCGCGGTCTCGAGGTTGGCGATGTCGTCGCTCGTGACCGCCATCACGCAGCGCGCGGTCGCCAGGCGCATGCCCGCAAGCGTCTCCGGCCGGCTCGCGTCGCCGATGACGACCGGCACGCCGAGCATGCGGGCGGCACCGACGAAGCGGCTGTCCTCGGCCTGCTCGACGGCGATGCACGGGATGTCGCTCTCGACGAGCCGCTGCACCACGCGAAAGCCGATGTTGCCCAGGCCGCACACGCCATGTGATCGCCGGCCGGCAGCGGCGGCCTGCCGAGCGTGCGAGCCAGCCGGACGCCCACGATCGCATCGGTCACGAGCGCGAAGAGGATGGTGATCGTCAGCGCGCCGAAGACCACGACCCCGGTTCCGTAGAACTTCAGCAGGGCGCCCTCCTTCGAGAGGTCGATGTTGCCGTCGCCGCCCGCGACGGTCGTGATCGTTCCGTAGACGGCATCGACCCAGCTCAGCTCGTGATAGTGCTCGAAGACCGCCGAGCTGATCGCGATGATCACGACGAGCACGGCGGACAGCAGCGCCAGGCGACGGTCGAAGAGCTCGGCGACGCCGCTCAGGCGCGCACCGACGCGCATGCGCCGCGACGCGAACTGCAGCGCCCGGCGGTGGCCGTCTCGCTCCTGCTCCGAGCGTTCGACGAGCGCCATCACGTGCTCGCCTGCGCGCGGAAACAGCTCCTCCTCGCCCATCTCGGTGCGGGTCATCAGGCCAGCGACCAGCCGCGGGTCGCCGGCGGCGAGCTCGCGCACCTCGAGCAGGTGCCCGCAGACGCACACCGTCTGGCCCGTCTGGCCGTGGATCGCCGCCTCCGCGAACGCCGGCGCCGCGAGCGCGGCGGCGCTGAGGATGCGGCAGTCCGAGAACAGCCGCTCCACCGTGCGCCCGAGCTCGATGTTGAACATCCGCACGACGAGGTGCACGGAGGGGTTGCGCTCCTGCGCGAGGAGGGCCGTGCTGACGTTTGCCACGTCGTCCTGCTCGAGCAGCGCGAGCGCCCCGGCATCGTCGATCCCTGCAAGTTCCAGCGTCGCAGCGCGCCGGAAGTCGCCGGTCACCGTTCGCACGCCGCATTCGCGGGCGTGCAGCGCGAGATGGTCGTCGTCGTCGCCGACCACCGCGACGACGTTCTCGCCGAGCGCCACGAGCTCGTCGAGCACCCGCACGGCGAGCCCGTCGGAGCCGCAGAGCACGGTCTGCGTTCTGCCTGGCATCGACGCACGTTAGCCTGCCGGGCATGACCTCCGCGGGATTTCCCTCGTGAGCGAGCGCGGCCCGAGCGTCGAGGCGGGCGTCGAGCATCGCTTCGGTCCCTACGGCGGCCAGTACGTGCCCGAGACGCTGATGCCCGCACTCTCCGACCTCGAGGCCGCATGGGTCGCCGCCCGCGACGATCCCGGCTACCGCGCCGAGCTCGACGGCCTGCTGCGCGACTTCGCCGGCCGCCCGACGCCGCTGTACCTCGCCGAGCGCCTGTCGCAGGTCGCGGGCCGCGAGATCTGGCTCAAGCGCGAGGACCTCATGCACACCGGCTCGCACAAGCTCAACAACGCGCTCGGGCAGGCGCTGCTGGCGCGGCGGATGGGCAAGCGGCGGATCATCGCCGAGACCGGCGCCGGCCAGCACGGCGTGGCGACGGCCACCGCCTGCGCGCTGCTGGATCTCGAGTGCGTCGTCTACATGGGCGCCGAGGACATCCGCCGTCAGGCCCCCAACGTCTCGCGCATGAAGCTGCTCGGCGCCGAGGTCGTCAGCGTGGAGGCGGGCGCGCGCACCCTCAAGGAGGCCGTCAGCGAGGCGATCCGCGACTGGGTCACGACCGTCGCGACGTCGCACTACATCATCGGCTCGGCGGTCGGGCCGGCGCCCTACCCGGCGCTCGTGCGCGACCTGCAGCGCGTGATCGGCGACGAGGCGCGGGCGGAGCTGCTCGAGCGCACCGGCCGGCTGCCCGACCGCGTCATCGCCTGCGTCGGGGGCGGCTCGAACTCGATCGGCACGTTCGCTGCCTTCGTCGGCGACCCCGGGGTCGCGCTCGTCGGCGTCGAGGCGGCGGGGGAGGGCCTGGACTCCGGTCGTCACGGCGCGCCGCTGACGGCGGGCGGCCGCGCCGGCGTCCTGCACGGCTCGCTGTCGGCGATCATGCAGGACGACGACGGCCAGGTCACCGAGGCGCACTCGGTCTCCGCGGGGCTGGACTATCCCGGCTCGGGCCCCGAGCACGCGCACCTGCGCGACTCCGGCCGCGCGCTGTACGTGGCCGTCACGGACGCCGACGCGCTCGCCACCTTCCGCACGGTCACGCGCCTGGAGGGCATCATCCCGGCGCTGGAGACCTCGCATGCGCTGCACTACGCCCTGCACGAGCCCGGCGGCGACTCGACGCTGGACCTCATCTGCCTGTCGGGCCGCGGCGACAAGGACCTCGCCGAGGTCATCGCCCACGATGCCCGCTCGCCTGACGGCTCGCACCCGCTCGCCGGGCGGCTCGCAGGGCACAGGCAGGGCACGGGTGGGTAAGCCCGCGCGCGACCGCGTGCCCGCGGTCACGACGACCGGCCACGACCAGATCGCCACGGCGTTCGCGGCGCGGTCCGGGCGCGCGGCGCTGATGCCGTACCTCATGGGCGGCTTTCCGGACATGCAGGCTTCGCTTGAGATCGGGCTTGCCTGTGCGGGCAACGGCGCCGACCTCGTCGAGCTTGGCATCCCGTACTCCGACCCGCTCGCCGACGGCCCCGTGATCCATGCCGCGGGCACCGCGGCGCTGCGCGCGGGGGCCACGATCGACGGCGTGCTGGGTGTTGGCGAGCAGCTCTCACGGCGCCTGCCGGTCGTGCTCATGTGCTACGTCAACCTCGTGCTGGCGCGGGGCGCGGACGCGTTTGCCGCAAACGCCGCGGCGGCCGGCGTCAGCGGCCTGATCGTGCCCGACCTGCCCTTCCAGGAGTCAGCCGAGATCCGCGACGCATGCGAGGCGCACGCCATCGCGCTCGTGCCGCTGGTGGCGCCGACGACGCCCGCCGCGCGCCTGCAGGCGATCGGGGCGAAGGCGCGCGGGTTCCTCTACACGGTCTCGGTCGTGGGCACGACCGGCGAGCGGGCCAGCGGCGAGGACTCCTACCGGACGATCCTCGACCGCGTCGGCAGGCATTCCAGCGTGCCGGTCGCGATCGGCTTCGGCATCTCGACGCCCGAGCAGGCAGCGGCCGCCGCGCGCGCCGGAGCGGATGGGGTGATCGTCGGGACGCGGCTCGTTCGCGCCGCCGCCGAGGCGGAGGACCCCGCCGCCGCGGTGGGACAGCTCGTTGCGGAACTTGCCGGCGGCCTCATCCGTTAGGCTGCCGCGCGCATGGGACTCGTCCTCACCACCACCTTCGGCCTGATCATGTGGGTCGTGCTGTGGTCGATCGGCGCCAACGGATTCGACGCGTTCATGATGACGCTGATCATCGTCCTGCTCGGAGCGACGGTTCGCGTCATGAAGCCGTACCTGCCCGGCCGCGAGTAGTGGGGATGGGCCCGCGGGCCGCACTGGCCTGCGCCGTCGCCGGGCTGGCGTTCTCGCTCACGGCGTGCGGAGGCAAGGCCGAGGACGACGGCGGCCCGCAAACCGGCAGCCGCACGGTGACGATCTACTCCAGCCTGCCGCTGAACGGCCCCGAGCGCGAGCGCTCGCAGGACATGGTCAACGCGATCAAGCTCGCGCTCGAAGACGCCGGCGGCATGGCGGGGGTGCTGAACGTGACCTACGTCTCGTTTGACTCCTCGACGCGCGAGGAGGGCACGTGGACGAGCGACCGCGTGCTCGACAACGCGCGCCAGGCGGTGCGCGACATCAACGCGATCGCCTATATCGGCGATCGCGACTCCGCCGCGACGGCGCTGTCGCTGCCGCTCACCAACGAGGGCAACATCCTGCAGGTCAGCCCGACGAGCGCCTACGACGGGCTGACGCGCGCCGGCGGCGTGCGAACCGGCGAGCCGGAGCGCTTCTACCCCTCTGGGCGGCGGACCTTCGGGCGGATGGTGCCGGCCGATCACGTCCAGGCGTCGGCGCTCGTCGGCTACATGAAGGACGAAGGGGTGCGCACGCTGGCCGTGCTCGGCGATCGCGAGCTCGACGGCGGCGGGATCGCTGATCAGGTCTCCAAGGCCGCCGCGGCCCAGGACATCGAGGTGATCGACAAGGGCCGCATCGACGCGACGACGGGCGACTTGACGGGTCACGCCGCCGACGTCGCCGCGACCGATGCCGACGCGTTCCTGTTCGCAGGCGAGAGCGACACCGGTGCCGCGCGGATGTTCCGGTCCGTCGCCGCCGTCACGACCCGCATGCTGCTGTTCGGCCCGTCGGGGGTCGCGGCGCCGAGCTTCCTGCAGGCGCTGAGCCCCAGCGTGCAGCGGCGGATGCGGATCACGACGCCGACGCTGCCGCCACAGCTGCTGCCGGCCTCCGCCCGCAGCTTCCGCGCCCGCTTTCGCACGGCGTTCGGCCGTCAGCCGGCGCCCGAGGCGCTGCTGTCCTACGAGGCGACGCAGGCGATCCTGAGCTCGATCCGCGAAGCCGGGGCGAAGGGCAACGATCGCAACGCCGTCATCAAGGCGTTCCTTAGCATCTCCGATCGCCGTTCGGTGCTGGGCAGCTACTCGATCGACCGCAACGGCGACACGAGCCTGAGCCGCTTTGCGGGCAATCGGGTGCGGCGATCGCGCCTGGCCCTCGACAAGGTGCTGGAGGTCCGGCCCTGACGACCGCTGCACGCGCTCGTTCAGACTGCGCGTGCGCCATGTGAACGGGTGTAGCATCGCCGGGATCTGAGTTCTGCGTCACGAGGGAGGAACATCTTGCGTTTGAATCGAGTAGTGGTGGCCGGGTTGCTGGTACCGGCGCTCGCAGTCGGAGTGGCCGCCTGCGGCGACGACGGCGAGAGCGGCGGATCGGCCGACGAGACCACCGGCACGGAGACCGCCTCGGGCGAGCTCACCGTGCGGTCGAGCCTGCCGCTGCAGGGCGCCCAGCGCCCGCAGACCACGGACCTCGTCAACGGGATCAAGCTGGCGCTCAAGCAGGCCAACAACAAGGCCGGCAACTTCACGATCACGTACCAGTCCAAGGACGACTCCACCGCCCAGGCCGGCACCTGGACGGCGGAGGCCGTGTCCGCCAACGCACGCTCCGCAGCGCAGGACGAGAAGACCGTCGCCGTCATCGGCGAGTTCAACTCCGGCGCGAGCGCGATCTCGATCCCGATCCTCAGCGACGCCAAGGTGCCGCAGATCTCGCCTGCGAACACCGCCGTCGGCCTGACCTCCGATGAGCCCGGCGCGGAGCCCGGAGAGCCGGACAAGTACTACCCGACCGGCTTCCGCAACTACACCCGCATCGTTCCCAAGGACACGATCCAGGGCGCAGCGCTGGCGACGATCATGAAGAAGGACGGTTGCACGAAGGTCGCGATGGCCAACGACAAGGAGGTCTACGGCGCAGGTCTGTCGCGCAACATCGAGATCTCGGCGAAGGCCCAGTCGTTGAACATCATCTTCAACGAGCCGATCGACCCGAAGGCGCCGAACTACCGCTCGCTCGCATCGCGGGCGAAGGGGGAGGGGGCGGATTGCTTCGTGTACTCCGGCATCACCTCCAACAACGGGGTCCAGATCTACAAGGACTTCGAGGCGGCGCTGCCCAGCGCCAAGCTCTACGGGCCCGACGGCGTCGCCGAGGCCGGCTTCTTCGATCCGACGGAGGGCGGCATCCCCGCCGACGTCGCGAAGAAGGTCAAGCTCACGGTCGCGACGCTGTCACCGGACAGCTACGGCGAGGCCGGCAAGAAGTTCTTCGCCGACTACGAGGCGGAGTACGGCGAGAAGAACCCCAACCCGTACTCGATCTACGGCTTCGAGGCGATGTCGCTGACGCTCGACGCGATCGCGCGCTCGAAGACCGGCAAGCGCGAAGACATCGTCAAGGCGCTGTTCGCAACGAAGGATCGCGACAGCCCGCTGGGCACGTACTCGATCGACCCCATGGGCGACACGACGCTGACGGACTACGGCGTCTACAAGGTCGAGAACGGTGAGCAGGTCTTCCTGGAGACCGTCAAGGCGGAGACGTAGGACAACCGATCCGGGCAGGTGGGGGCGGAGCTCGCTCCGCCCCCACCTGTGCGCTCACCGTGACGAGCATCGAGGTCTGAGGCATGGCGGCCGCAAGTCTTCCCGCATCACAGCCCGCTGCACTGCGCGCGGTGCGCAGGTTCCTGTCGCAGTACGGCTTGATCGGCGTCCTGCTGATCATGCCGGTCGCCTTTGGCATCCACGACCTGCGCACCGAGGGAGACCTCTCGCGCCTGGCCAACAACCTCGTCGACGGCCTCTCCAACGGCTCGATCTGGGCGCTCGTGGCGATCGGCTATACGCTCGTCTACGGCATCGTCGAGCTCATCAACTTCGCTCACGGCGAGGTCTTCATGCTCGGCTCGTTCGTGGCCGCCGGCTTCTTCGGGACGATCGGGCTGACGGCGGCGACCGGTGTTCCCGGCCTCGTCGTCGGACTGCTTCTGACGTTGCTCGTCACGATGATCGTGCTCGGGGTGCTCAACGTCATGATCGAACGGGTCGCCTATCGACCCCTGCGAAACGCCCCCAAGCTCGCGCCGCTGATCACCGCGGTCGGCTTCTCCTTCATCCTGCAGAACGTGGGGCTGCTGTGGCGCGGCGGCTCCCAGCAGGGCATCGAGGACCTCATCGACTCCCAGAAGGAGCTCATCAACCTCGCCGGGGTGAGCATCACCAACGGCGACATGCTGGCGATCGCGGTCACGATCCCGCTCGTGCTCGCGATGACGACCTTCATCTCGCGCAGCCGCCTCGGCAAGGCGATGCGCGCGACGGCGCAGGACCCCGACGCGGCGCGGCTGATGGGCATCAACGTCGATACGACGATCTCCGCGACCTTCCTCATCGGCGGGATGCTCGCCGGTGCCGCGGGCCTCATCTACGCGCTGTACCAGACGACGATCTGGTACTTCCAGGGCTTCACGGCCGGCCTGATCGCGTTCACCGCGGCGGTCATGGGTGGGATCGGCAACATCCGAGGGGCCGTGCTCGGCGGCCTCATCATCGGCGGCATCCAGCAGATCTCCGACAACCGCATCGGCAGCCAGTGGACGCCCGCGATCGTGTTCGCCTACCTCGTGCTGATCATGGTCTTCAAGCCATCCGGGCTGCTCGGCGAGCAGACGCGCGAGGCGGGCTGAGGTGAGCGCCGCCGCGGCGACCGCTCCCGCCGAACCGGCATCCCGGCGCGGACTGCAGCTGCCGCGCGGCGCGAGGATCGCACTGACGATCGCGGCGATCGTCTTCGGCGCCATGCTGCCGCTGTTCCTCGACGGCGGGGGCGGCTTCATCGACGACGCGACGATCGCGCTGGCCTACGTCGTGATGGCGCTCGGGCTGAACATCATCGTCGGATTCGCGGGCCTGCTGGACCTCGGCTATGTCGCGTTCTTCGCGATCGGCGCCTACACGATGGGCTACTTCGGCTCGCTGTTTCACATCACCGCCAACAACGGCGAGGGCGTTCATCTCCTCGTCAGCGGACCGGCCGCGAACCTGCCGGGCATCCATCTGAACTTCCTGCTCATCATCGTGCTGGCGATCGTCGCGACGACGGCCGCGGGCATGGTCATCGGGCTGCCGACGCTGCGCCTGCGCGGCGACTACATCGCGATCGTGACGCTGGCGTTCGGCGAGATCGTCGGCCGAATCGCCATCAACGGCGACGAGATCAAGGGCTTCGGCACGCAGCTCACCGCCGGGCGCCAGGGGATCACGCCGGTCGACAAGATCGACCTGCCCTTCCTCACCACGTTCAACTCGCTGGAGCTCAGACCGTGGTACTGGGTGGCGTTCATGCTCGTCCTGATCGCGCTGTTCGTGAACTTCCGCCTGCGCGACTCGCGCCTCGGCCGCGCCTGGATCGCGCTGCGCGAGGACGAGGTCGCAGCGGTCAGCATGGGCGTGCCGCTCGTCAAGACGAAGCTGCTGGCCTACGGCACGGGCGCCGCGTTCGGCGGCGTGGCCGGGGCGTTCCTGGGCTCCTATCTGAACACGGTCAACGCCGACCAGTTCCAGTTCGCGTTCTCGATCTTCGTGCTGTCGATGATCATCCTCGGCGGGCTGGGCTCGATCTGGGGCGTCGTCGTCGGCGCGATCATCCTGTCGTTCATCAACAACCGCCTGATCCCCGACGTGCTCAACGACGTGCCTGCGAAGCTCGGCCTCGAGTTCGACCTCACGGAGCTGTCGTTCGGGATCTTCGGCTTCCTGCTCGTGATCATGATGGTGCTGCGCCCGGAGGGGCTGATCCCCGAGCGACGGCGGCAGATCGAGCTGCAAGAGGGGATCGAGGATCTCGCGGTCGACGAGGATCACGTCATCGAGGCGAAGGTGCCGTGAGCGAGCCCGACGGCCAGCTGCTCGACGCCCGCGGCATCACGAAGCGATTCGGCGGCCTGACGGCCGTCAACGAGGTGTCGTTCTCGATCCCGCGCAAAGCGATCGTCTCGCTGATCGGGCCCAACGGCGCCGGCAAGACGACGTTCTTCAACATCCTGACCGGCCTCTACAAGCCGACCGAGGGGCGCGTCAGCTTCGACGGCGCGAACATCACGGCCGCGCGTCCCGACAGGATCATGGCCCTCGGCGTCGCGCGGACGTTTCAGAACATCCGCCTGTTCGGCACGATGTCGGCCGTCGAGAACGTCATGGTCGGCCAGCACGCCCGCATGAAGTCGGGCCTGCTCGGCTCGATCCTGCGCCCGCCGCGCGTGAGCAGGGAGGAGCGCGAGGTCCGCGAGAAGGCGACCGAGATGCTCACCTACGTCGGGCTGCGACCCGCTCTGCACGACCAGCTCGCGACGAACCTCGCCTACGGCGACCAGCGCCGCGTGGAGATCGCCCGTGCGCTGGCCTCCGAGCCCAAGCTGCTGCTGCTCGACGAGCCGACCGCCGGGATGAACGCGCAGGAGTCCGCCAGCCTGACGCGCTTCATGGAGCGACTGCGCGACGAGATCGGCCTCTCGATCCTGCTGATCGAGCACGACATGAAGGTCGTCATGGGGGTCTCGGAGTACGTCACCGTGCTCGACCATGGCGAGAAGATCTCCGAGGGCGACGCCCACAGCGTGCGCAACGACCCGCTCGTCGTCGAGGCCTATCTCGGCAAGCAGGAGGCCGAACGCCAGCGCGAGGAAGGTGGCGGAGCCTGATGGCGATGCTCGAAGTCGACGAGATCCACACGTTCTACGGCAACATCGAGGCGCTCAAAGGCGTGTCGCTGACCGTCGAGGAGGGCGAGTGCGTCACGCTGATCGGCTCCAACGGGGCCGGCAAGTCGACGACCCTGCGGTCGATCTCGGGGTTGACGCCGCCGCGCACGGGCGACATCCGCTTTCAGGGCGAGAACATCACGCGCACCCCGCCCGCCGACATCGTCAAGCTCGGCATCTCGCAGTCGCCCGAGGGTCGGCGCTGCTTCGCCCGCATGACCGTGCGCGAGAACCTCGACATGGGCGCCTACCTGCGCCGCGACAAGGACATCGGCGCCGACCTGGAGCGCGTGTTCGAGCTCTTTCCCCGCCTGCTCGAGCGCGAGAAGCAGAAGGCGGGCACGATGTCCGGCGGCGAGCAGCAGATGCTCGCGATCGGCCGCGCGCTGATGGCCAAGCCGACGCTGCTGCTGCTCGACGAGCCCTCGATGGGGATCGCGCCGATCCTCGTCGAGCGCATCTACGAGACGATCGCCGAGATCAACCGCCAGGGCACGACGATCCTGCTCGTCGAGCAGAACGCCAACTACGCGCTGTCGGTGTCCCAGCGCGCCTACGTGCTCGAGACGGGCGCCGTCGCGCTGAGCGACGACTCCGAGAAGATGCGCACGAACCCCGAAGTCCAGAAGGCCTACCTGGGGGGTTGACGCTCGTGCTCGCACTCATCGGAGCAAACGCCCTGTACCTGCTCTACGGCTGGCTGGCGTCGGCGATCATCGCCTCGTTTCTGTCGGGCAAGAAGGGCTACGGCGAGCGCATCGGCCTCGCATGCGGCCTGCTGCTGTCGATGATCGCCGTGCTGATCTGGCTGCTCGTGCCATCCAAGCCGACGTCGGACTGGGGTCGCAGGAAGGCCCAGCGCAAGTCACGCGCCGCGGGCTGAGGCGACGGCTCAGCCTTCGAGCGTGTCGCGCAGCGCCTCGTCGAGATCGGGATGCTGGAACTCGTAGCCGAGCTCCTCGGCGCGGCCAGGGACCATCCGCACGCCGGTCAGCACGATCTGCGACATCGCGCCGTACATGCCCTTGATCATGAAGCCCGGAATCGGCGCGAGCGCCGGGCGGTGCAGCGCCTTGCCAAGCGACTTGGCGAACTCCTTGTTGGTCACCGGCGTCGGCGCGCTGGCGTTGATCGGGCCGCTGAAGTCCTGCGAGTCGATCGCGGCGAGGTAGAGGCCGACGAGGTCGTCGCGGTGGATCCACGGCATGTACTGCTTGCCGCTGCCGATCGGGCCGCCGGCGAAGGCCTTGAAGGGCGGCAGCATCTTCGCCAGCGCGCCACCTTCGGCGTCGAGCACGATCCCGGTGCGGACCTTCACGACGCGGGCGCCGAGCTTCGCCGCGTCGGTGTGCTGCTCCCAGCGCACGCAGACCTCTGCCAGCCAGTCGCTGCCCGGTGGTTCGGATTCCTCGACGAGCTCGTCGCCGCGCGGACCGTAGTAGCCCGAGGCCGACGCGCCGACGAGCACCGGCGGCCGGGGCTCGGCGGCGAAGATGCCGGTGACGAGGTTGCGGGTGCCCTTCTCCCGGCTGGCGAGGATCTCGGCCTTGGCCTTGTCGCTCCAGCGCTGGCCGACGTCCTCGCCGGCCAGATGCACGACGACGTCGCGGCCGGCGAGCGCCTCCGACGGCGCGCCGCCGGCCTTCGGATCCCACTCGATCGCCTCGACGCCGAGCCGCTCGCCGGCTCGCTGCGGGTTGCGCGACAGCACGCAGACGTCGTCGCCGCGGTCCTTCAGCGCCTTGACGAGGTGGGTTCCGATGCGCCCCGTGGCGCCGGTGACGGTGATCCGCTTCACGCGGACGCCGTCCGGCGGACATGGGTCGGCAGTGCACGCATGCCTGCGAGGATACGCACAGCGCAGCCGCGCGCTACGACCCGCGTTAGGTGACCGGTGTAAGTGGGGTACAGTCGCCACATGTCCGTCCGACAGGTGGATGGCGGCGCCGGCCGCGTCGAGAGATGGCTCGACAATCTGAGCACGTCCTCCGCTGCGACGGATCCGCAGCCGTATCCGGGTCCGGATGACTCGCTGCCCCGCCAGCCCGACCCCGACGCGGTCAAGTGCCCGGCCTGCGACAAGCCGCGCACCGACTACGGCGCGCCGGTCGAGCGCTACGACGAGGACTACGACTACTACTGGGGCAGCTTGCGGCTGCCGTTGTGGATCGCGCTGATCTGGCAGGTCCCGTGGCGCCAGCGGCTGGACATCTTCGTGATCGGCTTCATCGTCGGCATCGTCATCGCCGGCCTCGGGCTGCTCTGGGGCTTCGTCCTCTCGCAGTACTGATAGGCCCCGGGAGCAGCGTGTCTGCTCGGCTCGATCGCAGCCCTGTGGCGCGCCGCGGCTGACGCGCTCGCTCGCCGCGTAGAGTGCCGCCCCGATGGCCGACCGTCCCGAGGAGCTCTTCCTGATCGATGGAAACTCGCTCGTCTACCGGGCGTTCTTCGCGCTGCCCGAATCGATCGCCACCTCGACGGGCTTTCCGACCAACGCGATCTTCGGCTTCGCGTCGATGCTCGTGAAGATCCTCACCGAGCACGGCACGAAGCCGACCGTCGTCGTCTGGGACGCGGGCTCCAGCGGGCGCAAGGAGGTCTACCCCGAGTACAAGGCGCAGCGCAGCTCGCGCCCCGACCTGCTGCGCGAGCAGTGGCCGCACTTCGAGCCGCTCGTCGAGGCGTTCGGCTACACGAACATCCGCCTCGACGGCTTCGAGGCCGACGACGTCATCGCGACGCTCGCCGAGCGCGCGCGCGAGCAGTCGATCCCCGTCGTGATCGTCACCGGCGATCGCGACGCCTTCCAGCTCATCGATCCCGTGGGGATCGTGAAGGTCATGGCTACGTCGCGCGGGATCACCGATACCAAGCTCTACGACCACCCTGCGGTGATCGACCGCTACGGCATCGCCCCCGAGCTGATCCCGGACTTCTATGGCCTCAAGGGCGACACGAGCGACAACATCCCCGGCGTCCCCGGGATCGGCGACAAGACCGCGGCCACGCTGCTGCAGACCTACGGCGATCTCGAGGGCGTGCTGGGCTCGATCGATCAGATCTCGGGGGCGAAACGCAAGCAGAACCTGGTGGACCACGCCGAGGACGCGCGCGTGTCGAAGATCCTCGCGACGA